>MDTG01155509.1_pt1 | contig 39304 bp, 23 predicted proteins | sample 811421 | NCBI WGS metagenome assembly MDTG01 (sample SAMN05326645, study PRJNA326480) | marine metagenome | isolation source: seawater | place: Pacific Ocean: South East | collected 2011 | reverse complement strand
TTTCTTACAATTTTGAAGTATGCTGGGGAGATGATGTTGGTGAATCTGAAACGTGCGCAAACGTTACGTCTTATGATGACCTTGACCGGAGCTTTACATATACCCAGGCCGGAGAATATACAGTTACTATTTCAGGAACAATGGAAACGATTGATTTTACCGTGGCACAAGAGTGTCGCAATAGGCTAATCGAAGTCAATAATTTAGGTGACGTGGGTTGGAAAAGTTTTTTAAGGACATTTGCTGGCTGTAATACTCTTGGAGAAGTCTCTGGTGGTAATACTAGCAATGTAACCAATATGGACAGTATGTTTGAGCAATCAGGTCATCCAACAATTGCGACAACAATTAACTCCGAGAGCTGGGATACCTCAAAAGTAGAAAACATGAGTAAAATGTTTGCTGGGTGTGGAAGGTGTGAGCCCGCATTAAGTAACTGGGATACCTCAAGTGTAGAAAGAATGGATGCAATGTTTAGAAATGCATGGTCGGTAGATTCAAGCTTTCGCAATTGGGATACATCAAATGTAGTAAGAATGGATCAAATGTTTAAAAGAGAGTTTAGTTACCCTCATGATGTTGTTAATCCAGATGTTGAGCTTTGGGATACCTCAAGTGTAGAAAGAATGGATGGGATGTTTGAATATAACAAAGTAGCGGATCCAGATGTAAGTAAATGGAACACCTCCAACGTTAAAAAAATGAACCAATTATTTAGGAGAACTGTAATAGCCGACCCAGATGTATCCAATTGGGATACTAGCGATGTTCAAAGTTTTAGAGGTATGTTTTGGAACGCTGAAAACGCCAATCCAGATGTAAGCGGCGGTGATCAAAATCAAGATGGCGTAGATTCTTGGGATGTTAGTACTGCAACGGAATTTCATGATATGTTTCGAGAATGTGCTGAGTGCGAACCAGATGTTTCTCAATGGAACACAGCAAGTGCAATTAAAATGCAAGCTATTTTTAAGGATGCACCGAATGCTAATCCTGATACTAGTAGCTGGAATTTATCTGATGTAGCAAATATCGATGAAATTTTCCTCGGCTCAGGAATTGATACAGAAAATTATAGTAAATTTTTAATTATGGCCGGTGGCTGTTTAGATGATGTTGCTCCATGTTCTAGAACTATTAATCTTTCAATTAATGATATTGGTGATGGTGGTCTGGAATTCTATGGAGAAGCAGCAGCAAGTGCTCGAAAAAACCTTGTTGATATCGGATGGTCATTTAATGACGGTGGTGGTTATGCATTGATAGAAAGTCTATTGAGCTGGGATGATGCAAAGTCAAACTGTGAAAACAATGATGGTTACCTGGCTACAGTAGATTCAATTAATGTTAGAGATACTTTGACTGATATTTGTTTTCCTGACTCCTGGGATGGCGATAGCGCCGATGATTGTTGGTTAGGTTTGAAAAATACAGCTGGCTCAGGTGTTGCCGGTACCTGGGCAGAGGGTATTGCATACTCTAGTAGTGATTTTAATTTAGATAATATTAATCATTTCGGTAATGATAGATGCCTTAATCTTGAGGCTCATTATGCTGATGGAACCCTTGAAGGAGCGACTTGCTCTAATACTCGAAGATCAATCTGCGAATACCCACCAAATTGATTAGTAGAATAATAGGTTAAAAGATCTAGGGGCATAAAATTTGTTCAAATATGCAACAACTTAAGCGCTGTTTTGTTTATAAATTTTACTACTTCTCATGTTGGTGAGCCGACTCATGTTTCAAGTACGCGATTTATAGAACCACAAACTGTTTCAAGTACTTTTGAAAATTATTACTATATCAATAAAACACCTTCTGAACTTTTAAGCCTTTGTGAAGAAAAAGGTTTGCGCTTGATGTATATTATAAAACTTCTCTTGATAATTACTTAAGAGAATGTAGTGGAAGAGTTCTAGACTTAGAAGTTTACGGAAATCAAAAAAATAAACTCGCTGCCATCTTTGTTCCAAAAGAAAATACATCAAACAAGTATAAATTTCATTACAACGTTAGACCTGCTCAACTAAGAAAATAATCAATGAAATTAATAATGATGACAATCCTAGAATTATCGACATTGAACACTATTATCATGGGTCAAACACTATTATCATGGGTCAAGAAGAAACATTAGAATCTCCTGGGTGAGACTAGCTTTATTATATCATGGGAGTAAAAATGTTTGGAAGGCCAAATAAGGAAGTCCCAGTTCTTTTACTGAGGAGCCAAGCAACTCAATAAAATTTATATATTTGGACATACCCATTTTTTTATCAGATAAATGTAGAAAACCATAAACCTAGGAAATTGAATGTCCATGGTAACTGTAGTTGGAGTCGCTGGCGGTAGCTGCTCTGGAAAAACAACTTTTTCAAAAAAAATCTTAGAAAATTTTGGACCTGAAGTATGTCAAGTAATTTGGCAAGATGATTATTATATCGATCAAAGCCATAGGTTTGATAAAGATGGTGGTGCCGTTAATTTTGATCATCCAAGTGCGATTGACTTCAATCTACTTTGTGACCATCTAAATCAACTAAAAAAAGGTATCACAATTGAATGCCCGACATACGACTTTGCCACTCATAAAAGAACTGAAGTAACAAAAAAAATCTCTCCCTCACCTATTGTTTTAGTCGATGGAATCCTTATATTTCACCAGGAAAACTTAAGAAACTGCTTTGATTATAGATATTTTATTTCTGCCTCGGAAGATGTTCGATTCAAAAGAAGATTAAAAAGAGATACGACAGAGCGCGGAAGAACAGCTCAAGGTGTTCACGACCAGTTTTATAAACAAGTTGCGCCCATGCATAATGAATATGTTTCCCCGACGAAAGAATTTGCTCACCGAGTTATAAATCAAGATACATTCAACTCCGAGCAAAAAAGTGTGATTAGTGAACTTAATGTTCATGTACAGGCTAGCTTTTAACCGGTTGATATCTATCACGTAGCAAGGTACAATCCACCTGATAAACAAAACTAAAAATAGGAAAAAATCATGGCCGATTTTATAAACTCACTTGGGATAACAAGCCCAACAATTCACTTTAACAAAGATTCCGAATTTTACATTAACGAAACAGTCAACAGTGGCCGGGGAACACTAAGCAAGGACGGCGCTCTTTCTGTCAACACAGGTAAGTTTACTGGTAGAGCCGCTAAGGATAAGTACGTAGTAAAAAGTGCACGTACAGAATCTACTGTATGGTGGGAAAACGACGTAAACGTTATGACTCCCGACCAGTTTGGTAAATTAAAAGACAAAATAATTAGTTTTTTGAATTCACAGGAAACTGTATACTCAACCGAGAGATGTATTGGGGCTCATGCAACTCATAATCTCGGAGTTAGACTAGTAACAACAGGTTCCTCCCACGCATTATTTTCTTTAAATATGTTCAGAGACTCAGTTCGAGACTTCGATACTAAAAAAGATTTCACAATTCTCCATGCTCCAGGTCTTGAGGTTAATCCTAGTGAATTTGGAACTAAGTCCCCGACTGTGATCACCACTTGTTTTGATACAAATACGGTTTTAATATGCGGAACTTTCTATGCTGGTGAAATTAAAAAATCAGTCTTTAGTATTTTAAATTATATTCTACCTGAGCTTGGTATATTACCTATGCACGCAGGGGCAAATAAAAGTGAAAATGAAACCAGCGTGTTTTTTGGACTCTCCGGCACTGGAAAAACAACTTTATCGACAGACGAAGGACGGCTTCTTGTCGGTGACGATGAGCATGGACTAAGTGATGAAGGTGTTTTTAATTTTGAAGGCGGTTGCTACGCAAAAACAATTGCCTTATCTAAAAAGAATGAGCCAGGAATTTGGGCCGCAACAAATCGTCGTGGTGCGATGGTTGAAAACGTTGTTATGAGCGAAGAAGGAGAATTTGACTTTGACGATGACTCCATTTGTGAAAACGGAAGGAGCTCTTATCCCTTATCATTTATAGATTCAGTCGAGCCAAGTCATGCAGGCGGAGTTCCAAAGGATATCTTTTTTCTCACAGCAGATGCTTTTGGTGTCTTACCTCCAGTAAGCAGGCTGACTCGTGACCAAGCACTGTTTTACTTTGTTCTTGGCTACACAGCAAAAGTCGCAGGTACCGAAGCAGGAATAACAGAGCCAACTGCAACATTTTCAGCCTGTTTTGGAGCTCCATTTATGCTTAGACACCCATCTGAATATGCAAAACTTCTTGGTGAGTACATTGATCGACACGGTATAAAAGTATGGCTTATAAATACTGGTTGGACAGCAGGGCCTTACGGTGAAGGCCATCGCTACCCTATCCCTGTAACTCGAAACATTATCCGATCTGTTCAATCTGGTAAGATGGACTCTACAGATTTTAGGGTAGATGAAATTTTTAATTTAGAACTACCGACCAGTGTTGAGGGAATCGATAATGACGTGCTTCATCCTCATAAGTCTTGGAAGTCTCAAGAGTCTTACCAAGAAAAAGCTAAATCCCTAGCGAGATCTTTCCATACACAAATGGAGAAATTTGGTGATTTCTATACCGCAATCAAAGATTCTGGCCCTCACTCGTAGCAAATATAAATAATTTCCAACACTTGGCCCTGGTTAATGCCAGGGCTTTTTGTATGAAAATGTTAACCGACCTATTGAGAAAAATTCTGAGTTTGATAAGACAATTTTACATTGTTTATAAGTGGAGAACCTTAAATGAAAAAACTTTTTGTATTAGCTTTCATATCATCACTTTTGTATGCAGCTCCTAAGCAATTCCCAGAAGAAAATTATATTTACAGACCTCGTGTTGATAAAGGTATGGGAAAGTATAAAGCAATAAGCATGCGAGGAACAAAGCAACTTGTCTTGACTTATGACGATGGACCAAAAGTTTCAACAACACCAAAAATATTAGATGTACTCAAAGAGTTCAACGCTAAGGCAACTTTTTTTGTTTTGACCGAAAGAATTAACGAAACAACAATGCCTATTATTAAAAGAATTATTGATGAGGGGCATATTCTTGCGAGTCATGACCATGATCACTCAAACAACAATAGTGAGCCAAAAGAAACTTTCATGAAAGAGCTTAGACAGACCGTTCGAATTTTGGAAAAAATTCAAGACGATAATGGTATCAATCCAGTAGAGATGTATTACCGATTTCCCTACGGAGCATACGGCATGAATCGTGCTTACCACCATATGAATGCAATGAAGGATGTAAGCCAAGAACTATACGGTGAAAATTGTATCAACTTTGCTTTTTGGGATATTGATACTGCAGATTGGGTTTCAGATGTTACTGCAAAAGATGTCGCTCAAGGAATACGTGCTCATATGGAAGGTGGAACAGCGTACACGCATAAAAGAGTTACCTTGCCCAATGGAAGAAGAACATTTAGAAAATCTGCTTATCGTATTTCTAGTGAAAAGGCTCCAAAAGGTGGCGTTGTCTTGATGCACGATATCCATTCTAAAAATATTGAATCAACTAGACTAATACTCACAGAGGCAAAAGAAAAAGGATGGGAAATCATTCACTTAAATGAGGTAAAAGAGTATAAATATTCCCCGGAAAAAAACTGCGTGCTTAAATAATAAAAGTTTAAATCTAAAATCATGATATTATTAGGCCATGAAGAATTTATTCATGGCCTTTTTTCTTTTAATATCTGTCAACCTAAGTTTCGCGGAAGATGCGCAAGAATCACTATCCGCTCAAGAAGAAGAAGTTGAAAGAGACACTTTAAAAAAAGCAATGGATATCCTCTTAGATCAACCTTTTGCTCAATCGGCTAAACAAACTTGTGAGGCACAAGGTAATACTGCCGGTAACCTTGGAGCTTGTGTCTTTGATCAGCTTAAAAAATCTCCTGATGACCTAAACAAAGCATATGACTTAATTGACGAGGTCAAAAACCAAGCGAGTAAGGATAATGCTAAACCTATTCTTTACGAATCAAAAAGTATTGGTAAAGTTGAATTTTATAAAGATCCAACTCTTAATGAAATTTCAAAGAAACTCTCCGCTCAGTTCAGAGAGGCAATATATGGTGAACTTACTGACGCGCAAAAAAAACAAAAAATTCGTGTTGTTGACCCTCAGGTTTTTCACAAAATATATAAAGCCCAAATTTCAAAAAACCTCATACTAAATCTTACAGAGTTTTGCATTGATACGACCATAAGTGTTGATAGTAATAAAAAACCAATTTATGACTATAAAAAAGGCAACAGAAACGACAAGCTTAAGCAAATAAAGTCAGATCCTTCGACTCTCTCTCAAAAATTTGGTCTTTGTATTCAATTAATTGGAGATATCTGTACTTATGAATCCTCCGGTGACGCTTGCCCACCTGATGCCGCTGCCTGCTCCAAAGAAAACTCTGATACAAGGCAAATGGCGTGTACAGTGCAAGAGGTGATGTATGCGACCAAGCAAAACCTACTCAATACGGACAAGGTTCTTAAAGCATGGGACGAATTTGATAAAGGTAAAAAATCTCAAAGTCACGCACAGGCTTTAAATGGGCAAACAGTTGAAGAATACAACGGCACGGTTGGCCCTAGTGATGATCGTAAATCAATAGACGAATTAACAACTGTAAGTTCGGGGCAATTTGAGGAGATGGTAAAATCTGGAGAGGACTCTGATCTTTTTGCCGACAACGCAAAAAAACTTGCGGAAAAATGCAAACAGGATACGGCCCAGTCAGGTTGCGAACAGTTCGCTCTTAAAAAAGAAGATTACGAAAAAAAGAAAAAAGAAATTGATGAATATGAATTGAGAACAAAACTTATTGCCCATCGACTTAAAGACAGAGACAAAGAAAAACTTGATGTTTCAACAGATGAGGGAAAGAAGAACTTAAAAGCTTTACTTGAGCAAGAAGGCGTTGAAAACGCCGACGAAATTTTAAAGGACCAGAAAAAGGCTGAGAAAATAGCTGACAGAATTAAGGAGAATTACTCTGCTAAAAAAGAAGCTGTCATTGCAAGAATGCGCGCTAAACTTGAAGAGATAGCTCCTGTAGATCAAGGACAATCCCCGAGCGCTAGGATTTCCAAAGTAACAGATGAGCTTTCAAAGAAAAAAGAAGAATTTAGTCAACTAATTCACTTTAGTAATATTATGAGCAGTTTCTTTGAGGTAAATCAACAAGGAGTTGATATCGGTGGAGATGATAAAAACAAGGGCGGTGCAAGTAAAACCCCTACGAACTCTGCCGTTGCCCAAAGAGAGCTTGAAAACCTTGGAAAGGAGTTTAAGGACTCAAAGGATCAATTACAAAAAAGTGTTGGTGTAGGAGATTCATCTGGCGCTGACTCCGCTGGTGATGACTCCAGTGGAGAGGTAACGATAGGTATAGCGACTATTAACAATATCCTTCTCCCAGATGCGAAAATCGATCAAGATTCGAAGCAAAAAGACTGACTTTTTAGCTTAAAAGACAACTACAGCTAACATCCTGGCCAGACAAACACTCCATACTTTTTCATCTTAAAAAATCTAGGTATAATGTTGCAAACAGCGTTAAATATTTAACTTAGGAATTTTTATGAATTACTTCTCTGATGAAAAAGAATGGTTATGGCTTTTTGAGCACGGGTTAGACTGGGACAAAATCATCCCTTTATACTTCCAAAGTTTTCCCACTGAGGATGGCCTTCAAAACAAAGAAGAAGCAAAAGATTTTCTCAAAGAATTATTAACGGCCACAGGTGAATGGTGTGGAGAAAGTATTTCTGCAAGAAGAGAAGAGCTTGAACGAATAGGTGCTGGAGAATTAGTGGATGGAAAAACTATACCCAGTGAACCCTTGCAGGCTTTTTATCAAGAAGCAAAAGAACTTGAAATATTTGGCGCCAATGCTCCAAAAGAATATGGCGGATTGGACCTCCCAATGAGCCTTGGAATGTTTGTGATGGCCCAAATCTCTAGAGGCTGTATTTCCAGTGCGATGCAAATGAGCTTTTATGGCTCAATCGTCGACATGCTTGATCGTTTCGCCACAAAAGAAATTAAGGACAAGTACATTCCTGAAATTATCGCAGGAAATATCTCTGGGAGTATGTGCTTAACTGAGCCCGATTGTGGAAGTGATCTTGGCGCTCTTCAAACATCTGCAACTCCTCAAGACGACGGCACATATCTTTTAAATGGATCTAAAATATTTATCACTAATGGCGGTGGAGGCTTAGGCCTCGTACTCGCAAGGATTGATGGAGAGGAAGAAGGTCTAAAAGGCATCAGTATGTTTTTATGCGACCAAAACGAATCAGAAGATGGACTTAATTTTCGTGTGATGAAAAATGAGCACAAAATGGGACTGCACGGCACATTCACCACTGAGGTTCTTTATGAGAATACAAAAGCTCACCTCATTGGTGAAAAAAACCAAGGATTCACCCTTATGCTTCACTTAATGAATGAAGCAAGAATTGCCACGGCGATGCAATCATTTGGTGGACTTGAGGAGTCACTTGCTTACGCAAAACAATATGCGTTAGATAGAAAAGCATTTGGAAAACCCATTGCGGAATTGCCATTAATGAAGCGCAACCTTGAGGATTATCAAACAGAGGTTGATGCAATCAGGGCACTTCTTGTTGATACAAGCTCCTACTATGATATCTACCAACGTCTACATCATAAAAAATGTCTGCATGGAGAGTTAACTAAAGATGAAACCGATCAATTCAATGAAGCATGGAGATGGACAAGAAAGAGAACTCCCCTAGTTAAATTCTACGCGACTGAAGCATTTACTCAACTATCGACCAAGGCCATTCAAGTTCTTGGTGGTTATGGTTATATGTGTGAGTACCCACTAGAGAAACTTCACAGAGATTCTTTTGGGCCACTTTTGTATGAAGGAACAAGTCAGATTCAAAGTTTGATGGCGATGAAGGACTTAATGAAATACGTCATGAAAGACCCAAAAAGCTTCTTTTCCAACGTTTTTTCAAAACATCCTGGTCTTGGTCTTATCTCTGGGGAAAAAGAGTGGGAAAAGGAATACAGAACCGTTCACTATAGATTTAAAAAGAAGCTTGTTGGTTTGATGTTTAATCAGCTTCGTCCAGATACAGAAAATATTTTTGATGTGAGCTCTTGGATGAAGCTTGATGAAGAACGAGTGAGTGGATTAATGATTCATGCGGAAACACTTTGCGCAGCACTGTCTTACATGGAAACTCTGCGTGTCCTGTGTGAGCATGCTACAACAGATGAAGAACGGTCTGATTTATTTTTCAGATATAAACGTTTAATTAAACCAAGACTTGAAATGATTTATCACGATTGGGATGAAAGAAACTAAATTTAGTTAAATTAAAAACGCCGGTAAATCCGGCGTTTTTTCTACATTTTCGGAAGCATATCATATAAATAAATCATCGATTCCCTGGGGTTACTATGATAACCGCCACAAACAAGCTTCTTTGATGAAGGGCCATCTTCGATAAATGCACCTGCTAAACAACTGGAGCCAAACACTGTATTTTGAACCGGCTCATAAGACTCAATATACTCGTTAACGAACCTAGTATATCCGTTCAGCTCTTTATTATAAAGAACACTACCATCTGAAGAATTTACACCAAGTATCAAAGAATAGGTATCTGTTGACCCTACATTGTTAATATCAAAACTTGAGCCACCTAAACAGTGCGCAGTCGCCTCACCTAAAGTACCAACAATGTTTGTTTGTGCTTGAGTTGTTGATCTTCTTAGCCCTACATGATCAATAACAGCACCATCATGACATTCACCCATACCGCTGGTGATAGAAACAAACTCTGGCGGAGGGCCTTGAACAAGGAAGTATTCAATGGAGAGCTCACTGAAATAATCATTCTCAAAAATTATATTAGTTGATCCGTTATCAAATTCAACTCTTGCAATCAAAGGCTTATGGTTAGATTTTCCAAAGCAATAAAGATCATATAAATCGCTTCCTCCAACTTTTTCAATATCATTACATTGCGAAATGCCGCCTGCCTGAACGTCACTTACCTGTGACACAACAACTCCACCCTCTTCCTCAGGAAAGTTGCCGAGAAAAAATCGACGAGGAGAAACAGTCGTTAACGCAGCTTCCTTTTTTAATTTTGTCTTGCCACCAAAATAAGTTGGTTTTTTTATTGAGTAAAGTTCACTGAAAGTGTTAACCGTTGTTGCGCCATGCCCCTCATTAGAGTCATAAAAAAGAAGTGAGTCCTCATTAAGGTCATAATGATAATTGCAGCCAACATTACCGCAAAAAGTACTAAATTGATTTGGAGGAGGTGAATTAGGAAGAGAATCAAACATCCAACCATATGCCGTATCCAGAGAAAAATCTACGTTAAACTCTGCAATTTCTGGCATCCGAATCTTTAACGTTTGGTCCGTATTATCTTTATCTATAAAAGCGGCAAAAGAAATATATCCTCCAGCACTATTAAAGGTCATCGGGTTGGGCGCACCAACTACTTCACCTTGGCCATTTACACTAGTTGATACGCTCTGATTTCCCATAAAATGTCCTACAATGGCGGGATCAAGGTACTTACTTTCATCAAAGGATGGGATTCCCCAAGCTCCTCCACAAACTGAAGAACTGTTGCTTGCAGTTAAAGAAAAACAAGAATCATAACCAGGAGTTCCCATGACCTGCCAATTAGAAACATTATTTGCAGTAGATTGCCTGGAGACACTGTCAACATCTCCTGCTTGCACTTTCCAAAAAAAGATATTTTGAGTGTCTTGATTGGGTTCGTAAGTAAACTCTTCGCAATCTATAATAGACCAATACACCCAGCTTGGTTGGCCTGGTTGTGGGATATTTACCGTAGTAGAACCTCCACCGCCTGGGTCGCCTCCTTCTTCAAGATCTATATCAGGAAAATCCTCTGGATCGACAATTATAGCATCATTAAGATTTGCATTAACACAAACAGGAAAAGGTGAAAGCGTAGAAAAAGCGTCTTTTAAAATACTTTTCCAAAAAGACCAGGCGTAAAATTTACTTTGGGAATTTACATTAATCGAAGCATTCAAGCTCCCTTGAAAATACTTTGTTGTGCAAATTTTTAAAGGATCAAAATTGTTTGGTGTCTGCATAAAATAGTTATCACCGCCAGCATCTAGTTTTGCGTCCGTATTACCTCCGCAGTGAATATTTCCCTGTTTATCAAAATCTAACCCTTCACAAGCACCATTTATATTAGTTAAAGTCACTTCCCAAAGTTTGGTATCATTTTTAGTATCAACTGCAGCGATCCAGGGAACATTGTCTTTTTGTCCACCACAAAAAACCACATCTGTTAGACTTGAGCATTTCCCGTCCTCAGGTGCCCCTGACCAACTACAACCTTGTACATTGAGGCAGCCGCTTTGATTTTCTATATCTTGGCATGTTATTACCTCTCGACATTCTGAGGTGCTAGAACTTTCATCCACCTGTGCTGTTACACCTTTAGTAACCAAAGGCCTTCCGTCATAAACTAAATGAAGTGCATTTGTGCAAACATCCTCCACTCCTACTGGTCTAGCAAAGATATAAAATTCTCCAGATTTTTGATATTCTTCTGGCAAACCTCCTACTTCCTGCGCCAATTGTATTACTTCAACAGGTTGTGTGCTGGAATTACTATTAAATGTAGATGAACTAATAATTTCAACCCCAGAACATGAGGCTGCATCACTAGATAAAGAAGTTACATAAAAATCATAGGTGATAGAGTCTTGCCCAGTAAAGTTATGACTCACTTTTATTTCAACATCATAATTTGAAAAATTCACCTCATTGTAATCTGCCGCCAAAGTTGTATTCGCAAAGGAAATATTTGGCACAAAAGAGCTTACTGAGGGAACTAATACACTATTTGAATTCCCTGCAAAATCATAGACATTAACCTGGGCAGGAACATCCGCGAGAGTAAATGAATGGGTAAACGTGGGATTTAATGATAGCTCAGACCTCTCAAGGCACTCTGTTCTTGGGTTTTCATCAGGATTATGAATGTAAAAGCAATGCTTTTGAGTTTCTGTAGAATTAACAGTTAGGGTTAAGTTACTGCAGTTTGTCTCGAAACTACCGCCGTTATTATTAAGAATACAGTTTTCACTCGGATTTGTTTTTGAAATAGAAACACTTGGAACTGGTGTGGAGCTATCGTAGAGATAGGTGAGATTTTCACACTGCGTTTCAAAAAAAGGAGACACTAAGTCAACGGAGAAGATCTTCTCACCATCGCCCGATGGAATACCATCAGATCCAATGACAACATTTTTGGTAGTCTGCGTGCCAGCCACTTGAATGGATTCTCTTCCCGCATCTTCACATGCACCATAAAAAAATTCCAAAGTATCGTTAGTAGAATTGTCTAATGGTGCCTCTAGTGTAAATGTATTAGAGTAATGAGTGTACTGCCCAATTTCTTTTCCAACAGACGTTTCAAACGGACTTTGATTATTATTTTCATCAATTGTAAGATCGCTTATAGTTAAGCTAAGACTTCCAACACTTGTACTATCCGGCATTAAATCAAGCGCGAGAAAAATTGAATTACCAATATCATCTTCACCGATAACATATAATTGATCATCAGTTCTTAGGGCATTCGAAAAAGTTGTAGAACTCGAAAAAGTGGAGATATCATCTTCAAGAGTTAATAGAGGATCATTTACATGTGAGCAATCATTTGTTTGGCATAGTTTTAATTTATCCATCACGCTTATAGAGCTGAAGGTTGATGTGTCATCAATATTTAAATTTATATCCAAATTCGTACAATCGGTTTGTCCATTCAAAATTATGCACCCGCCGCTGACAGGAAGGTAAGAGACAAAGGCGATATCAGGAGTTTGTTTGTCAAAATAGTATTTTGCACTAACACACGAGGATGAATTTCCAAGGTAATCAAAAAACTTAACTGATGCCTCATTGACTGCATTCGGTGTGGAGTCGACTCCTTCTAACAATGTACCATCCTCACCAGCTGCCCCTAATAAGAAGTCTCCATTTTCTTGGCCTGACGAATCTGTTAATAAAAGACTTGAGTTTTTTAAAGGAGTCCCAGTGCAATCATTATTTTTATAGAACTTATAAAAATAGTTTGAATTATGTGAGTTAAGGGAATTTGCAGTTACTCCTGCATGAGAAGCATCATAGGCCGGAGCAGAGCTACCTTTTGCCACAAGACTGTAACCTCCCTCCAAATCCAAAGAGATATGGCCGGACGCTAAAGAGATCGTAGTGGCACCAGACGGAAGAGCTTCTTTATATACTGGAATGTTTGAAATTTCATGAACTAAATTATTACCAATTTCATCAGTAACTTTTAAATATAGAGTTTCATAACTTTGATAGTCGATATTTTGAAATATGACTGCTTGAGGAGCACTAACTGAAGCAGCAATTGTAGTTGTAGATAGTACATTTGTGCATTCATTATCAGAGCAAAGACTAGCGGTAACTGAATTTAAGTTAGAGTATGGCAAATCAGGGTTTACGGTAATAGAGTAATCAAGGCTATTGCAATTTGAATAAAACTCTCCATCATTATTAATATCATTAAGAACACAATTAACTCTTGAGCCTAAATTAAAACCATCAATGTTGCTGGAATCAACTGGAAAGTTAGTAATTGAAAAGGCTGGAGCGATTGTATCATGATAATACTTTGCATTTGAGCAATTAGAAACTCCCCCGTAAAAATCATAAAGCACTATTGAGGCTGAGTTAATAATATTGGCCTGTAAATGAGGGTCTGCAATCTCCGTTGTGCTTAATGAATTACTACCATGTATAAATGAATCCTTATAAGAAGATGCTGTGCATGTTTCATTTAGAAATAATTTAAAGTTTTTTCTATTACTGTTTTCTACAAATGTTTCAATATTTTGCGATGGAGAAGAAACCGTTCCGTTGAAAGTTGGGTTGCCTCCTCCTTTAAATACTAAACTATAGTCACCATCGTATCCCAGATTTCCTTCCTCAATTAAAATATAATTATTTGGGTTCAAAGATGCTGAAATCAACACCTGCTTATCGCCTAATGGATCTGCCCATTTATAATTAGGAGAATTGAGACTGACATGATCATGATAGTTTTCTTCACCAATACCAGTTGCATAGCAGGCCTCATTTCCGACTCCATCCTTAACGTATAAAAAGTATTGATCTGTTGAATTGAATTCAATTGTGCCAGAAAAAATATGATTATCATTTTCTGAAAGAATTAAAGCTTGGTTTGAACTTGCACCTGAGCAATCGGGAGATGTAGTTAATTCGGCATAACCCATCATCGTCCCAGGATCGGAAATAGTTAATGAATAAGAGAGCTCCGTACAGTTTGTGTAGTTAACGCCACCCTCCAGTGCATGCAGGCAATCTTCAGGAGCAATTGAATCAGATGGAGAAGTGATTTCAAACGTATCTACAACAGGATAAGAATTATCAAAATAACCAGATACCTCAACACAATCAGTAGAGTCATAATTAGAAGAAGAAATCATCGCCCCGTAAGTATATAGTCCATCTGCCGCGACATGAACATTAGAAATAGCTGGAGGAGATACAGTGATTGGAACAGGTAATGGCTTTAAAGTCTCTCCAAAATGATGGTCGGAGTATGTCCATGTGTTTTGCCCCTCAGGTGTTGATGAGGTCGAGTCCGCAAATGCCAATGAGTGATCCGCAAGAAAAATATGTGGACACATCGAGACAGATTCATTTCCAGGAAACCAATATATTGTCTCACCTTCTTGAAAATACTCTGCGGTAACATCTACATTTACACTAAATCTGAATACAGGCACACCATCAGTAGGTCGATTAATAAAATCTCCAGGGAATGTAGAGTCAACACTACTTGAGAGACTTATAACAGGGGTCGCTGGCGGTGTAATGACTGTTGAATATACAGGCCCATGACAATCGCTCACCATTCCATAGGGATTGATAAAAGCTGTGTAAATCTCAACCTCGCCTCGAAGAGATTGAAAGGAATTGTACTCAGACAAATTCAAACCAATATTAATACCTGGGGTGAACCCTAAATCTTCAGTGTGAATTAAATTTTGAAGGCCACAGGGGTCATTTGAGTCGGGAGAAACGGCGAACAAACCTACAATATTTTCTCCTATATAATCTCCTACAATTTCAAATGACACTCCCGTATTCATATCAATTTCTGCAGTGGTAGGACTTTCGTCATTACTTGAAACGCTGCTGCCATTATCTAAATTCATGACGATCTCTACAGGGGCCATCGGTTTCTCGCGTTCAACGATATGATTCATGTTTGAAAAATTTAAACAAAAACTCCTTCTGCTTTCTCGTTCAAATTTAAAGCTGTAATTAAATACGCCCTCCCTTACCCCTTTTAGCTTTATCTCATAAGGAGGTAAGTGATTTGCGACATTAAGATTTACTTTTGGTGCTGGCTTTACAATGTTTTCATAAAAATCAAGCTCTGAGTCTAATTGATAAATTAGACCTCCTTCTTCACTCTCCTTTTCTTGATTGAGCATAATGGGGACAAACTTTGAAAAAGGCACCTCTGTATATTTCCCAGAGCAATTGCTTTCAGTGTAGATAATTAATTTGTCCGTTGGGCTAAACGGTGCTTGGGCGGTGAAATACGCAGTTCTCCCGGAATCGAGCTGGTTATTATTTAGTTTTAGAATTAACTGCTGAACCATTTCTTCGAAACTTAAGGCATGTTCAAATCCACTTGGAGCGGGCTCACCTAAAGTATCTAATAAATCCTCATTATCTAAATTAGTGGCAAGCTCTGCTTCATCTTCTTTTAAGAACTCATCTTCAGGAACACATGAAGATCCCAAAACTAATAATGAATATAAAAGCACAATATTAAATAATTTCACTACGTTACTTCTCGGAAAAATTTTCCTTTACCTAAGTACAAGATTAAATTAAAAACCTTCTTTATTACTCCTAATTAAAGGTACTTGTTCAAACTTTGAAAAAAGTGTTTAAAAACGAATAGTTGAAAGAAAAAAAAAGATGAATTTTTTTAAATTAAATTTCCCCATTCCACCTAATTACGAAAAAACGCCCACGGAGGATGGCAGCTTTACATTTAAGTCCTTGAACTATGAAGAGAACTGTCATTCTACCGGTGGCGCTATCGAAGAAACAATCTATAATTATATAATCTCAACAGGTGTAAATAAATTAACTTTAGAAAACACAAAAATTTTTGAAGTTGGTTTTGGTTTGGGTATCGGCGCAATTCTTAGTTTTAAAGAGGCACAAAGGCAAAATAAAAAAATCACTTTCTACTCTATGGAAATTGATGAAGAACTCATACTTTGGTTTAAAAAAAATACGAGTGAAGAAGCAAATAAATTATTTCCCTTTCATCAACTCAAAAAGTCTTCAAATATTCACTACACGGCAAAATCAGAGCTTGGAGAATTAGTGATTTTTGTTGGAGATGCTTTTAAAAACCGAAATCAACTTAAAACCCTTATTCAACCTGTGGATAAAATTTTTCAAGATGCCTTCAGCCCAAAAAGAAACCCCGACTTATGGACAATAGAGTGGTTTGAGTTCCTAAAACATATTTCCTCTGAGGAAGTTGTTCTTAGTACATATTCAGCAAGTCATGGATTTAGGAAAACGATCAGTGAGCTTGGTTTTTATGTTTATAACAAAAAAGGATTTGCTCAAAAACGAAGTATGACTGTCGCTTCACTTCGCCCAATTGACGGCCCTGAATTGGCACTTTGGAAATAGAAATTATTACTGCCATGAGTAAAAGTCAGTAATAATTTCACGACGCAATTTCAAGTAGTTACCTCCTTATAAAAGTTTGAGCAACTCAACCGCATAAAATCACGTAAGTACCTGATTTACAAAGGATAAACACAATAAAAGTCTATCGATTTTATTACCCCTATGGTTTAAAAACTAAGTATCACTTAATCTTACGAACTAGAGATTTAATGGAAAAATGGAAAAAATGAATAGACGAAATTTATTTAAATTAGGAGCCTATGCAATTGCTAGTCTACCTCTTTTTAAGACAGTAAAAGCGTTTGCAGTAGAGACGCTTGGGTTAGATGCATGCCCTGTAGCTCCAACTGATGAGAAGGTTGTTAAAAAATTAGCTCCTGTAGGAAAGTATGATTACATTCTTAACTCTACTGAGAGTGCTCATGCTAAATACACGAATGGGTCAGCTTGCGGAAACTGCAAGTTTTACAAGGCCAAAATTAAAGAGGTGCTTTCAATAAAAACGAAATACAAGGCTACTCTAAATGTTCAATGCTAGGAAATAAGTATGTGAACAGATGTGGCTGGTGCAACAAGTATAAGATGGATAAAAAGAAAAACGGCGAATATAAAAGATTAAAAGCATAACAACTGGCCTTTGGGCCTCCGGGGGGTTTTCAGTACTTCATTTTGATTTCTCGAAAGAGAAATCACCCCCCACTTTTTTACCATTTAATTATTGAATTTTTATACCATTTCTAAACTAAATCAATTGACATTCATTAAAGAAAAACCATCATATACCTAACAGGAGAATTTTTATGTTTAAACGATTTGCTTTATTTTTTGCTGTTAGTTTACTTATCTCAGTTTCCGTTTCCATTCTCGGTGGCTTCCTTTTTAGATACCTGGGTATCCAAGCTGGGGGGCTTCAAGGAATGTTTGTTATGTCCCTTCTATACGGGATGATAGGTGCTTTTGTTTCACTATCTATTTCAAAATGGACGGCAAAGACTTTCATGAGAGTACAAATTGTTGAAGGTAATGCCCATTACGCATGGCTCGTAAGGAGTGTTCACTCCATGGCGCAAAAAGCAGGCATTGAGAAAATGCCAGAGGTTGGAGTCTATGAATCTCCAGATATAAATGCTTTTGCCACAGGCCCTTCAAAAAACAACTCACTCGTTGCAGTCTCCACAGGTTTACTTGAGCGAATGGATAGAGAAGAAATCGAGGGTGTAATAGGTCATGAAGTAGCTCACGTCGCTAATGGTGACATGGTCACGATGACATTGGTTCAAGGTATAGTGAACTCATTTGTTATTTTTATATCATTTATTGTGACTAACATAGTGATGAACGCGTTAAGAAAAGATGATGACGAGAGAGGTTTCGGTGACTTCTTTTTACGTCAATTTGTTTATTCCATAGTAAGTGGAGCTGTCGGATTCTTAGCCATGCCTATTATATTTTGGTTTTCTAGATTTAGAGAGTACAGGGCCGACCATGGTGGTGCAGTGCTAGCGGGAAAACAAAAAATGATTAAGGCGCTCGAAGCTTTAAAAAGAAATTACGAATTCACAGAAAAACTCAGTGGTGAACACTCAAGTGCGCAAACCATGCAAATCAGCTCAAAAGTATCTCTCCTGAGCTGGTGGAGCTCTCACCCAGCACTAGATAAGAGATTAGAAGCACTCAGACAAGATTAATCCCAAATCACTAAATAAAAAACAACTAAAAACCTCTTCATAAAACGAAGAGGTTTTTTTTTAGTTTCGGCAAAATTTTCCGATGGGAATTCTAGATGATTACTCAATACAAAATTTCCAAGAAAGAAAGATTTTGGCATCTTACGATTGTCTCAGTCGTCGTGTTGAGTGCTATTGAGACACCTTTTGTCACTTGTTTCAACCAAGAGATAACACCGTTTAGAGTGGCCATCGACGCTTTGTTTTCAGTTCTGTTTGCTTTCGACACTTATAACTATGTAACCCATGTAAAAAAAGGACATAAGTATAGAACCAACAACTATCACTTCAACACAGAACAAAAGGCAAAGCTAACGATAGGGCTTATATCCTCAATTCCCCTAGACGCCATAATTACACTATCTGGAGTATCTCACTGGTGGAGGTTGATCAGACTGGTCAGGGTTTATAGATTAATTCGCTCCCTAAAAGTATTTAGTCTTATTGGATCACTGACGGTGATTCCCACCTGGGTAAAATTAACGCTTGCTGGCAGTGGTGCAGTAATTGCGATTCATTTTATTTCTTGTTTTTGGCACTTTCTTCAGCCTCACGCTGATGCAATGACACTTGTAGACTCATATATTTTCGCCACTTATTGGGCAATTACAACTCTTACAACCGTAGGTTATGGAGACATTACACCCGTAAGCAATATCGCGAAATTATTTACGATGGGAACAATGGTTCTAGGTGTTGGGGTTTACGGTATTGTTATTGGTAACGTCGCACAGATGCTCAGTGAAAGAAATAGGTACCGAGAAAAAGCGAGAGAGAAAATTGAAGATCTATCCCAGTTCATGGCACACTATCAGGTTCCAAAAAAAGTTCAAATAGAAACTCTAGGCTATATGAATAATGTTTTAGAAAAAAGACTCAGTGATAACGACGGACAAATCATTAATGATTTACCTGTCGCTTTACAAGATGAGTTAAAAACTTACATGAATATCAAGTTAATTAAATCACTCAATATATTTAGAGGCTGCTCAAAGTTATGCCTAAGAGAAGTTGCCAAAAACTTGGAAAAGAGATCTTACTCTCCAGGACAAAAAATTATTACTGAAGGTGAAATTGGTAAGGAGTTATTTATCATTAACCATGGAATTGTTGAGGTGAGAAAAGCAGATGAATTAATTCTTCAACTTGACGATGGTAAGTACTTTGGAGAAATGGCATTACTTCAAGAGATCAATCGAACGGCAGACGTGGTGGCATTAAACTATGTAGATTTATATACACTTGAAAAGGACTCATTTATGGAGCTCATCAAAAAATTCCCTGAGCTTCTTAAAAATTTTGACACGAGATCAACTATTAGAAAAGCATCATAGGAAAAGTGTTGGAAAAGAAAAAACTTTTAATCATTACTAATAGATTTTACCCGGACCTTGGCGGGGCAGAAACTAATATTTTTTACCAAGCAAAACTTCTCGCAAAGACCTACGATGTTACGGTAGTAACTCCACTAAGAGATAATATTGATCTAGTCGAAAATATTGATGGCATCAATATCAAACGCTTCCGTGATTACAAAAATAGAAATAATTTTTATCCAAATAAAAGAGCTAATACCTTATGCCCTGAAGTATTTTTCGAAATCCTTTTTGGAGGATATGATATCGTTCAGTGTTTTCCCTCTTTAAACCATAATAATATGATTGCAAGAGTCGCATGTTTCATCAGAAGAATTCCCATTGTACTGTGTGTTTTTGACATGCTTGATTACAACCATATTCTAAAAAAAACTGGCTCGATTCCCAAAGACGTTATTTTTAAATCAAAGCTTTCTTTTATAAGAAGGTTATTTATCAAAAGTTTTCATCAAATATTCTCTATCTCTAATAATGAGATTAAATATTTAAAATCCTTTAACCCAAATGTAGACTTCTCCCCAGTCCCGGTACTTCTTGAAGAGTATAACTCTACTCCTCTGGACCCCAGAGAAAAATACAATCTTCCAAAAAGTAACTTTACCTTTTTTTGTTTAGGGAGAGTTAGTCAACTCAAAGGACACGACCTTGCTTTGAAGGCTTTTGTAGAATTCTCCGAAAAATATCCAGACACGCAAATAGCAATTATTGGTAGAATGGACTACTCGGAGAGCTTTCTAAAAGAATATCAAGAAACAATCAAGAAAAAGAATCTTGGCGACAGGATTATATTTACTGACGCTGTTTCAAGAGAAGAGGTTCTAGGATGGTTGCATCACGGGGATATTCATATCGTTCCTGTAAGATTCATGAATAGTGGGGCCGTTGTCGTGGAGACATGGGCAAGCAAAACACCAGTTATTCAGTCGGACGCAGTAGATCCCAACTTGGTTGTCGATGGTAAAAATGGTTTTTGTTTTACCTCTGAAGATGTTGATGACCTGGTAAAAAAAATGGAAGAAGCCTATAAAAGCAAAAATTTAAAAGAAATGGCAAACGAAGGAAGGAAGCTGGTTGAAGGAAAGTTTAACTATGGCTACCTTATCAACTTATACAATCAAAAGTTTACCAATTTAATTAACCGCTAATTTATTCCGTCAACAAATCTCATCGTTAATGCGACACTAGTAAGTGTCGGGTTGTTAGTACTACACGTAGGAAGATTACCTGTTCCAAGTAAAAATAAGTTATCTAACCCATGTACTTTAAGGTTTTTATCCACAACACTACTTTTTGAATCAGATCCCATTCTATGCCCGCCACTATAATGACCTGAATGCGCTAACCCCATTCCAAGATTGATATCTTTACCGCCCAGAGTTTTTAAAATTTTAGAGATGTGCATCTTTAGTTGCTTATATGAATTCATTTCATAATCTCTACCTAGCTCCCAAGATGTTTTGATCGCAGGATCACCAAATTCATTTTTCATCGTCTCTGACAAGGAGACCTGATTAAATTCGTAGGGAAGCTGTTCTATTAGCCCTCCTATTGTGATGAAATATCCAAAAGTATCTCTCACCTCTTTTTTTAAATCGTCTCCCCAATACCCACTATAAAAACCAATCTCCTCTGGGCTAGGCCCTGCATTTTCTCTTACAAGCAGTCTTCCTGCGGCAAAGTCTCCTCGATTAGGATGATCATGAAAATGTAAGCTTGTGGCCGTTTCAAAACCCATTCGGTGGGCTTCTGTTTTAGTTTTTACCCTAGCGGTGAGAAAAAACTTCAAATGGTCCATCAAATATTTTCCTAATTGATTTGAATTATTCCCAAGTCCATTAGGATGTTTTTCACTTTTTGAGTTAAGAAGAATATGTGTATTCCCAATTGTGTGAGAGGCCAATATGAAGTTTTTAGCTTTTATTTTTTTGGTTGTCTTATCTTGAAAAGAAACAATGGCCGAAGTTACTTTACCCTCACTTTCATCAAGACTTCTCACATGGGCATTATAAATTACGTTAAAGTTTTCATTATGTTTTAATCTTTTAATTACCGAAGCAGAACAAAATTTTGCCTCCACAGGGCAGGCTCGACATACAGAATAATTCACACACGCTGATCTGCCCTCTCTAATGCCGGAGTTTCTTGCGGAGGGAACTGAATGAAACTTTATTCCCAATTTTTCACCAGCAGCTTTGACCATCAAGTCTGAATCAGTCATCGCAAAACCAGGCATTGGAAAAGGCTGACTTCGCTGTCCCTCCCAAGGGTTGTCTTCAAACCCACTCACCCCTAAATAAGACTCGGCCTGGCAATAAAAAGGCTCCAAATCGTCATAGCTAATAGGCCAATCTACTCCTACAGAATATTTTTTACTCAATTTAAAATCACTCGGTAAGAATCTAGGCGTTGTTGCTCCCCAGCCATTGGAGCTTCCCCCTTCCACTCTGACCATCCAAGTATTTAAATCTAAATCTTCATGATTATATTCATATTTCCACGGCGAGAAGTTCCAGTACTCACCATGTCGAATAAAGTGATTCATCGTTTTAAAATTATTTTCATCATGAGAACTACCACTCTCTATGACTAAAACACTCTTTCCCTTCTCAACTAAATTTTTTGCTGCTGCTGCCCCATTAGGTCCTGACCCCACTATGACGTAGTCGAACTCCTGGCCTAAATCAACTGCTACTTCTGTGGAACTCCTAGATAAAATAGAGTGGATTTCCTCATCAGAAACTTCATTATCCCAATCAATCTGATCTCCAATTTTCTCCATCGATAGCTCATTAATTTTTTCTGAGGCTTCGCGAGAAAAATCCGCCGTTATCTGATTATTTTTAATCCAAATTTTTTCAATGATTAAGTTTGAAATTACTGTGTTCTTCCAGTTTAAAAATTCCACAGTGGTATCAGATAAAATTAACATCCAGTGGCCATTAATAAGCTCTATTTTTTCTACAGTAATATTTTCTTCGTCGGATAAAATAAAACTTGGATACTCTTTTCTTTCAACGACATTCCAACCCGCACGGCTTCTGTAGTAGATTAAAAGCAGCTCTCGCACGACAAAGTTTCTAAAATTTTTACCTTCACTTGAGGAGAGCAGAAGATCAATATTATCTGAGGTAATCCTCGATCTTAACCTCCAGCTAGAGTGATTGAACCTTGAGGGATACTTTCTAAGAATCTTGGACAATACCCTATCTCTTTGGTCAAAAGTTAGGTCACTAAAGCAGTCTTTCGAAAAAAGCTCTTTTGCTTTATTTGATAAAAGCTCGACACCCTTTTTTAGCTCTTTGGATATTCCGCTCTTATTCTTACAAATATAATCAACTTCTGTTTTCAAATAACTTTCCGTCAACTCCCCTTCTTTATCCGCCAAAACAGTCATTAATGCGCGTATTTCCTGAAATTCAAGATCAGACAAACTCTCTTTTGGAGCCGATTCATCTAGATTTGCTCCTTTTAGCTGGTTTTTAAGTTTTATAAATATTTTTTGCATTTAATTTTGGCCTATTTTGTTCAATATTCTTTAGAAATATTTTATCATAAGCAGCGTTCATCGCTAGAATCTAAAAAAGGAAAAATCTATGTTTATGACAACTGAGTCCGCGGGGAAACTCATGGATCACGCACTCAATCTAGGTGCTGACTTTGCAGAGCTGTATATTGAAAAAACGAACAATCAACGACTTTCCGTTAAAAATAAAGAAGTACACACTCTAACTGGAGGAATCGACTTTGGAATCGGAGTAAGACTTATTTATGGAGACGAGGTCTTATATGGCTATCTTAATTCTATTCAAGACGATGACGTCATGAATGTAATGAATCAACTGGCCAGTAACTACAGAAGAGAAAAAAGAACCGCTTTAAATAATTTTGAGTTACAAAAATTTAATAATCAACCAAATGCCCTAAGACCTATTACTGATGGATCGCTCATTGATGAGAAAGTGGACTATTTAAAAAAAGTAAGCTCCATTAGCCTTAATGCTAGTGATAAAATAACTGTCGCCGAGGCGGGAGTATTTCAAAATAACCAACAAGTTGAAATCTTTAACAGTGAAGGACTACATGCAGTAGATGATAGACATTACTGTAGGCTTACATCAAATGTAATAGCTGAAGACGGCAATGAGAAATCCACAGGCTTCTTTGGGCCTGGGATGCTTCAGGGATGGGAAATCAATGAAAAGTACTCCCCCGAAAACATGAGTGACCTTGTTGTTGGGCAGGCATTAACAAAACTAAATGCGGCCCCTTGCCCTGGTGGCCAGATGCCAGTCGTTATTGGAAATGCATTTGGAGGTGTCATTTTCCACGAGGCTTGTGGACACTTACTTGAAACAACAAGCGTGCAAAAAAAGAGCTCCGTATTTTGGGACAAGCTCGGTGAGACGATTGCTAACCCTGTTGTTAATGCTGTGGACGACGGAACAATTAAAAATGAATGGGGATCAATCAACATCGACGATGAAGGAATGCCAGTTCAAAGAACACAACTAATAAAAGACGGTAAACTAGAGGCTTTTTTAAGTGATAAAGTTGGCGAGCTTAAAACAGGACATAAAAGAACTGGTAGCGGAAGGCGAGAAAGTTATCGTTATGCTCCAGCTTCACGAATGAGAAATACTTTTATTGATAAGGGAAGCTCGAGCCTAGATGAAATGATTGAAAGTATTGATCATGGAATTTACTGTAAACACATGGGCGGTGGCTCGGTTCAACCAGGAACTGGAGAGTTTAACTTTGCGGCAAATGAGAGCTATCTGATTGAAAATGGCAAAATAACCACCCCTTTAAAAGCGGCCACCCTAATTGGGACCGGCCCAGACGTATTAACTAAAATATCTATGGTCGGTAATGACCTTGAATTAATGGCAGGAATGTGTGGAAGCGTAAGTGGTAGTGTCCCTGTCACCGTGGGACAGCCGGCATTGAAAGTCGACGAAATTCTAGTAGGAGGACAAAAATAATGAATGTAGAAATTCAAAACACACTTGAAAAAGGTCTTGAATACGCCAAGTTAAACGCAGATCAAGCGGAGATTATTTTAACAAAAGGCACTAGTTTTTCTACTTCAAGCTTTAACGGTAAAACTGATAAGTTGGCCATTAACCAGGGGAATACAGTAGGTGTAAGGGTTATAAAAAACAACCGTGTGGGTATAAGCTACTCCGAAGACCTTGCTCAAAAAAGTATTGAGTCTGCTATAGATCAGGCAGTTAGCAATTCAAAATTTATGAATGAAGAGCCTCATGAAAAAATTGGCCAAGGCATGGGCAAGGTCACAAACACTCACAATAAAAATCAACTAACAGAACAAACCAGTGCTGATGAAAAAATTAATCTATCCATAAGGCTAGAAAAAGATATTTTAGCGCTTGATAAAAAAGTAAAATCAGCTCCTTACAATGGAGTAAGCGAAGGTTTAAGCGAGTACTACAATTTTAATTCAGAAGGACTTCAAGCTTATGAATCAAGTGGAAGTGTAAGTTGCTACACCAGCTGCCTTATGGAAGAAGGTGATAAAAACGGCATGCACTATAAAAGCTCTAGCGCAAGAGGCTTATCAAATTTAGATATAGATTTGGTTTTAAATGAGTCTTACCAAAAAGCAAAAGCATTATTCAATGCAGAGAGCATTACCTCTGGCAACTACGATGTCATCTTCTCCCCTAATACACTAAGCAGTTTATTTTCTATTTTCAGTATCATTTACTCTGGAAAGGCCACCGCAGAAAATAAAAATCCATTGATGAAAAAAATGGGAACCCAGATATTTGATGAGAGATTTTCCCTGATAGATGACCCAAGATACTCAAGCGCTATGACACATCATGAGTTCGATAGTGAGGGAATGTCCCAAGACATCATAAGCCTATTTGAAAATGGAATTTATAAAGATGTTTTTCATAACTCTAAAACGGCAAGTGAACTTGATGTAGAAAATAATTTTCGTGCCGCAAGAGGGGCCCGAGGCACAATTAGCACGACATCAACAAATATGATTATATCCTCAAGCGAGACAGTGAATGAAGAAGAGCTCTTCAATGGTAAACCCGTTGTTGAGATATTTTCTATCCAAGGTGCTCACAGTGGCGCAGACGCTGTTAGTGGAAATTTTTCTTTCGGAGCAAGCGGGCATTTAAAACACAATGGAAAAGTAACTCCGGTGAAAGGTTTTACCATTTCAGGAAACTTCTATGAAATGATGAATAACATCGCTTCCTATGGTGACGTTACACATAGTGATAGCGGAAAGTCATTTTTCTCCCCACTGATTAAATTTAGTTCACTGCACATCTCTGGCGCGTAAAAACTTAAAATAAAAATAAGAAGAGAAGTTTTTTATATATTTCTCTTCTTATTTTGATTATTCATAATTTACTAATCTACGTTAAAATAACTTTAATAAATTTTAAGGATATTCAACTATGGATAAAAAAAATCAACTTCCGATAGAAAAGTTTCTCAACCATTCGAAAAATAACCCCAGTGCTCCTTTTTTACATCAGCCTATTGGTGGCAAATACAAAACGCTCAGTTGGTCACAAGTTGAAAAAATGGCCAGAACTCTCGCAAGTGCAATCACCCTTGAAAACCTTCCCCCTAGAAGTAACATTGCCCTCATATCAAAGAACTGCGCAGAATGGATAATTGTTGATTTAGCGATATGGATGGCTGGACATATCTCCGTCCCTCTGTACCCAACCCTACAATCAAAAGGCATTAAACAAATCCTCGATCACAGTGAAGCTAAACTTCTTTTTGTAGGAAAGCTTGAAGAGTGGGATACACAACAAACAGAGCTTACTGAATATAAAAAAATAAATTTCCCAAACTTTAATAACCAAAACGCCATCTCTAGCGAAAATTTTCTTGAAGGCAAGACACCTCTTAAAGAAATTTATCAAGCCTCAAGCGACGATGTGGCGACGATCATTTACACCTCTGGAACGACAGGTATGCCTAAGGGCGTTGTCCATACTTTTGGAAGTATTTCATGGCCAGCGATTGAGGCATTGGAGATACTATCCCTAAGCGGGGATGATCGATTTTTTTCTTATCTCCCTCTCAGTCATATAGCAGAGAGACTTCTTGTTGAAATTGGATCTATCTATGCTGGTGGACAAATATTTTTTGCAGAGTCTCTTGATACATTTGCAGAAAACATGCAACACGCGAAACCGACAATTTTTCTATCTGTTCCTAGATTGTGGGAAAAGTTTAAAGAAAAAATTCTTCAAAAACTCCCCTCAAAAAAATTAAATTTCCTTTTATCAATTCCAATACTAAACAACATCATTAGAAAAAAAATAAAAACACAATTAGGCTTAAACGAGCAAAGAATCTGTTTAACCGGTGCTGCTCCAATCGCCAAAAGCACTCTTGAATGGTTTAACAAAATTGGTATCCCCATTCTTGAAGTCTATGGCATGACGGAGAACTTTGGTGTGGCCACTATAAACCTTCCTGGGGAAATGAAGTTTGGCTCTGTCGGAACTTCATGGAGAAATGGAGAGTTAAAAATTGATGACAACGGTGAAATTCTCACAAGAAGTGGGGCTCAAATGAAAGAGTATTACAAAGAGCCTCAAAAAACGGCTGAAGTAGTCACTGAGGATGGATGGCTAAGAACTGGAGACAAAGGAAAAATTAAAGGCGACGGATATATGTACATCACCGGAAGAGTAAAAGATTTATTCAAAACAGCAAAAGGGAAATACATAGCGCCCTCTCCCATTGAAAAACTCTTTTCAACAAGTTCCATTGTTGAGCAAGTTTGCGTTATTGGACAAGGTCATCCGAGTCCATTTGCGGTCATCAACTTGTCAGAACATGGAAAAGATATTTCAAAAGAAGAATTGGATCTGGGGTTAGAAACTCTTAAGAAAAAAGTAAATGATCAGCTCGAGTCGCACGAAAGATTAAGTAAAATAATCGTCGCAAAAGAAGACTGGAGTGTTGAAAATGGAATTCTTACACCCACGATGAAAATAAAGCGAAATAAAGTTGAAGAAGTCTACTTGTAAATAATTTTTATCTACTAATATTTTCGGCCTCAAGCGACGATATTTTTAAATGTTAGAAATAAAAAATATCTCAAAGAAATACTTCGATAGCCTAATATTGGAGGATATCAATATTGATATTCCACAAGGGCAACTTACAACTTTACTAGGACAAAATGGGGCGGGTAAATCTACCCTTCTGCGCATAATTGCCGGCCAAGAATTTCCAAACTCTGGCAGTGTGAGTTACCAAGAAGATGATGTTCATCATCTAAATTTCAATCGTGGAAATGAGATGATTTTTATTAACGAAATCATTGAAATATTTAGCGAACTTAGCGTAGAACAATTTGTCATTGCCTCAAATGGTAAGTTCCCAAAATATAATCATGATTTATTTTTAAAAATAATGAAAAGTTGCAAAATAGACGTGAAAAAAAATTATCAAGAATTTTCACGAGGCCAAAGAATGCAATTTCTCTTGGCGCATGCAATTGCCTGTAGGCCAAAAGTATTACTACTTGATGAAATCACCTCAGTTATAGATGTCTACGCTAGAAAATACTTTTTAGACCTTTTACGCGAATACTGTGATGAAGGAGGTAGTGTTATCATTACAACTAACATTATAAGTGAGCTAGAGTTTTATACTGATCACCTAGTGATTATAAAGGATAATAAAATTGCCCTATCTGGAAGCGGAAAAGAGATACTTAATAGTTTTATAAAAATTAGAAAAACGAAAGATAATCTAGATCACCCAATTTTTAAAACACCAAGCTGTGTTTGGTCTAACACCAATAGTGATCGCTCTCAGAGTTATATTATACCAAAAAGTGAACTAAACAATGAAGACCTACCTTCAGAACTCTTAGATCGTAGGCAATCCAGCTTAGAGGATATTTTTATTTTTTATTTCAACGGACTTGAAAAAAAGGCAACAGATGAAAACGCTGCATAATATATATCTTCAAGGGTTTTACAAGAAAGTTGGCATAGGGTTATTGATTCAAATTGTTTCCTTGGGTTTTATTGCCTCGGAGCTCTCTTTACTAGAAATGATTGGGTACATAGCAGTCTTAGTGACAACGCTAAGACCTTTTTTTATGCATAATAATTTTTATAAAAATATTCCATATATGATCAATAGGCCTTTTTCAAAAAAGGAATTATTGGCATTTTATTTTTACCTTAGAACTATTAAATTTATCTTCTTTATAATACCAATATCCTTATCACTTATTTTCTTTAATCCAGAACGCATATCAAGGTATCTCGAAGAGAGTTCATACTACAGCATTTATAACGGGCTACTTGTTTTACTTTTATTTACTTACATATTACCAATTTTCTTTATTCAAAAAAAATCTTTTAAAACTGCTCCGAAGAATCTTAAAAACCAAAAACTCTCCACATGGGCGATTAGTTGGGCAGGGGGATTTTCAATACTGGTTTTTTTCGCCTGGTTCTCCATGACTTATGAGACTACCTCGTATGTGTTAGCGATTTTGGTATTTTCACTTTTCACATGTTTCAACTTCAATAATTTTTTTAGATTATACACTTTTAAAAATCTCATCCCCAGAGGAACGACATTAAGTATAATTATCATCTTCCCACTAATGCACTCAATTTTGGATTTAAGAAGCTCAGTTTCAAGCAAAAACACCCCCCCATCAGACAAAATTGATAAAATATTAATCCTTGCTGAGTATACCCCTGATATTGGGCCAAATGATCGTCTTTCAATTTTGAAATCTGCGAAAGCATATGATTATCTAAAATTACTAGAGTTAGGATTGCATAAAAAAATTCCATTCGAACAAATCCTTTTGACTGTAGATTCAGAGGAAAAAAAACGCTCGCTTTTTAAAAGGCTTCCTCCTGTGAAAAGTTCATCAGACATGAATTTATTTTTAAAACTTGAGGCAAAGATTAATCCCAGTAATGAATACAGGACTATTAGGCTGCCAAGAATTGATTATAGAACCTTTAAAACCAAAGAAGGCCTGAGCTTTACAAAGAGTCTTTTACGATCAAAAAGATATGCGGATGTCATGTATGGTGCAATTATTATAAAAAAAATTCTTCCAAAAAAAGAAGCCGATACAATTATCTCTAAAGTTAAAAACTCCGTGTTTAAAAAGTCTAAGACATTTAAAAGGTCAGTCGCTAGCTTAAAAGAATAGATGAAATGCTTTTTATAATTTTTCGGCTTTTTTTATCGCATTATATAAATCGACTCTACCCTCAGTGAGAATTCTACCTTCTAATACATCTATAGGGGTTACCGAGCTTAATAAAACCTCTTTAACCTGCTGAGCACTCAAATGGGGATAGTTTGACCACACCTCCGCAGCAACTCCAGATACAACTGCCGACGCGATGGAGGTTCCAGACATATAAAAATACTTATTATTTCTAATTGTGGAATAAATAGAGCTACCAGGTGCTGCAATGTCCACACTTTTTACGCCATAGTTTGAAAAATAGCTTAGCCCACCGTATTTATCCGTTGAGCCGACAACTAACATATTATCGATATCATAAGAGGCTGGTGCTGCTGGAAAATACTTAAGATTACGCGAATTATTCCCTGCTCCGGTGATAAAAAGAACATCATTTTTTTTTGAGACATACTTAATTACATCTTTAAGAGCATTAGTAGATTTATCTAAATCTTTTAAAAAAGTTGTATTAATAATTTTCGCACCATTATCCACAGCGTAAATAATTGCTTCAATCATATCCACATCGGATAATGTGTGATGCTTAGAGATTACCTTTAAACCCATAATTTTTACATTAGTGGCCACACCTACTACACCAAGCTCATTTTGAAACTTGGCCCCGATTACACCGGCAAGATGAGTACCGTGGTCGTGAAAGTCCATGACGTTATTCGTTGCGGTGATTGATCGACGGCGGTAAGTAGTATTAATTCCATACACGTCATCAATATATCCGTTATTATCATCATCGAACCCATTGCGAGGTATTTCCTCTTTATTTTTCCAAACAGGAATATCCTCATGTTTGAAATCTATTCCCGTATCTAAAACAGCGACAACAAGTTTTTTAGTCGCCCTTGTGATATTTTCTTTGTGGGTTCTAAAAAGTGAAATGCCGTTCGCTTCAGAATTTAAAATACTCCATTTTGAATAAACTAATGGATCATTAAATATTCTTTGTTTTTTTTGACTGTAGGTAAGCTGATCTGTAATTGAGGGAGATAAAATATCTTGTTTAGTGATGAAGTCGTTTTCAAAAGCCGAAATATTTTTGTTTAGCTTCAACTCCGCTTTTAGCTTTTTAAGTTTATTTGAATAAACAACATAATAAAAATTAAAAAGATGTTTTTTACCCGTAACGTACATCAGCTCGGGGAAATTTGAATTATCCTTCAGCTTAATAATGAGACGTTTTCTAGAAATTCCTGCATATAGATCAAAGGCAAAAGCGCCAATAAGCGCAGCAATAAGAGCTGTTTTCATTTTTAATTCCTTTTAAAAAACAAAATTTTATCCACACAAATGAAGAAGTATCAACATAAAAACCAAACTTTTTAATCAGAGAATATAAATACTGAATATTACAAGGTGTATAGACTAACAGGTGCTTTGTTATTACCGGTTTTAAATTTAAATAGTAAGTAGAAACACATTAAATAGAAAATCCATGCTAAAGAAATTCATATTATTTTCATTCTTATCTCTGCAGGAATTATATAGAATGATTCGAGTAGTTAATGGAGCTTGAAGATTACTCTGGTCTAGTAATTTATATAAAAGAAGGTTTTACTCTACCCAACGGCACAAAAAAAGATGGAAAAAAATATGATTTTACTTAGCGAATAATTTTAATCCTGTTATTAATTTTTTTAACCTTATATTTAGTTACTTGTTTTTTGTTAGGTCCAATTAATTTTTTGAAATCCGGGCCACAATATCTATTCCATGTTTCAGGTCGAGTTTGCGCAGTCGCAATTCGAAAAAACTTATCAATATTAGGGTGTTTGCATATAGATGCCTTATTCCATTGATTAGTTCTTTGGAAATATCTATCAACACGTTGACAATAATTATTTAAAAAACCTGTTTGATTATTTATTCCGCTGTATGTTTGGGCCATGCTATTAGGTCTAAAACCTTTTAGAGCGTTGAAATATTGAAAAGCGCTAGGAATCTTGTATTTTTTTCTATCATACTTTTCGTAGGCTCTTCGCCCAATATAGTTGAACCCTAGACTGCCCCTGAGTTGGTCTTTTGGCCAATCAAGGTCATGTCCGAAAAATAAATGTATCAAAAACTGGGCCACTACTCCCTCATCATCAAATCCATGGCTTGGTTGACCACAACCACAACCATCTTTGTGGTTGGAGAGTAATGGAGCTTGGGAATCACTAAATTTAATTATCTCCTCAGTGGTTCCCTCAAGCAGGTAGTAATAAAGAGGAACAAAGGCAATCGCAAGTCCCTCTAATAGTGCCTTCCGATTATCAGTCCTTAAACCTAGGGAATGCCTACTTCCACAGTAATGATTTGAAGGATTGAAATTTGACCTGCCTAATACATATCTATGTAATATATGACCAACTTCATGAATGACTGGGTTGTATCTTGCGTTGCCCCAGTAAAGGCTAGGGTTGTTACATAGGGTTAGTCTATTGGTTCCTGCCAAGAACCAGCACCACTGATCGCTACCATCTGAGTTTTTTCCACCGCCATAAAGCTCTATATTAATTTTTCGATCACCCAAATTGAGTCCAAAATACCTTTTGGAGCGATCAAATGCTCTTGATATTTGTTGCGAATTGAATGCAGCTACTCTATTAGTTTTAGAATCACCAGGCACGCCAACTCTGAATGTTGGAAAAGTAACCCTACGACTATTACTTAATTTCCTTTTTGTTTGAGATAGCCAAAAAATCTTATTTTTTAATAGGTCGCAATGACGAGCTCCTTGTCGCCTCAAGCATGTAGTGTGGTTTTTTCCTTCAGCATATAGTTTTATGTAAATCTTTAATTCTGCAAAGGGAGAGTGATTAGGACAAGAAATATTTTTTACATCTATCCGGCCATAAATATCTGTATAGCCTGAGTGACAGACAATATCATTTGAACTTTGGCCACGAACTAATCCTGCGTTGAGACTATTTGATGGGCCATAATATCCTTTTGCCTTTATTTCAAAATAATGTTTGTAACAGCCCCGTCTCCAAGAAAGATCTGATTCAGAACCTAGTCTCACTATTCTATTTTGGTCATCAACCATTGAAGGACACATTACTCGCGCTTTAACATCAAACCTTTTTGATGTTATTTTTCCTGTTACTGGCATTCTTTTTTTGAAATAGTCGACCCTCCCGATATTACTTTGTGATTTGCGATTGGACTTGATGCTAAAATTCAAATAAAGTAAAGCCGTAGTTAATAATGATAATATTCCTAAGGTAATTGAAATTTTTTTTCTATTCACTTTTAACCTCCCCTAGCTTTTCTTATATTTCTTCTCCAAAGGGAATCTCTCTCTTATTGAGTAGTGCTTCTGAAATTCTGAACCTTAACTCAAGCTCGTCAAGTAGATCGGCGACTTCTCCAGAGTCCATATCGACTGCTTCGTTTTTGTATAGATTATCCGAGGATTCAATATTAATTTTTTGAGAGACACCATCCTCTAATTGAACATTAAAATCTTCGTCAATTGGATCTCCCTCTTTTTCGACATCATATGTATCCATAAAGCCTATGTTAATGACAGGATCATTATCATCGTACGCCCTCAGCTCATCAATATCGGGGTCTAAACCCTCAGATATTAGCTGGCCTTTTGTCAAAGCGTTATCAATCAAATATATCTCCTGTTCTCTTTCAAGTTCATCAAGATATTCGTCAACAATTTTATTATTGGTTCTTGAATAAAGATCCAAAAGTTTTTTTAATTCAGGATTAGAATTTATTTTCTTTAAGATTTTAGTAATTTGAGAAGATTTTTTATTTTTTGATTTTGAAAACGGTCTATTTTTAGAAATTTTATCTGAAGGAACATATATATTTTTTTTGGAATTAGAATCGACATTTACATCAACAGCGATTTGATTTTTATTGTTGAATATTACCAATGAAAATAGAAGTATAAAACCAACCGATAATATAAAAATAGTCTTCTTCTGCATGAGAACCCTCTACAAAAAGATACGGGATTAGGGGACATAAAATTTAGTCTCCTAATAAAGAATGCCATGAGTATAAATATATATTACAAATAGTTAGTATTATTTTGGCATTATAATTAAATTTCAAGTAATTATGGATGTACCGTAGTCTTTGAATGCTAAACATACATTGTTGAATCATGACAACTTTACTTATTCTAAAATTTTGATCATCACAGTTTTCCTATGTGGCGCCTTATACGAATTTAAGAAAAAGTGTTTAACCAAAATAAAGTGATGTATCTAAGTTGAAGTGACTTTATATATCTTATTTTTGATATGAGTTATCTATGTCAAAATTCTTATTAATATTTATCTTATTTAAAGTTAAGAAATTGATCCATCACATCTCTTGCCTCTTGGTCTAAGTCTTCCTCTGATGCTTCCATATCTGGAGTTGGAGACATGGGAAATTTATCACTAAAGGCGATAACAGTTCGACCGTAAGCTCGAGCGTTTTCTGGCATAGGATAAGTTGTCTGTACTGCTTTACGCCCATTTATTGTATTTCGATCAAACTCTTTAAGCCATTGATCAACGGTGACCGGTTTGTTTGAGATGGAAGGGTCAATAACCATTTTGACCGTTTTTCCTTTATGTTTAACATAAACAATCGGTGCCACATGAAAATCCCACTTCACCACTTCACCATTAGGCAATCTTTTTTCTAAGTCTCCTCTGACCCAAATTTTATCAGTGGAGATCTTTAGCTTATCGAACGCTCGAGTCATTAGATGAGCTCTCGCATAACAGCCATCCTCTAAGTGATTCCATGCAATATCTGATCTATCTTTTTGCTCATTAAATAGACTCACTGCTTCATCCATTGAAATGGTTTTTTTTGGGCCTTGAGGGACAAGTTTTTCAACTTCTTCTCTTGCCTCTTCCTCAAAATAAAATCCACCTTTATGACAAAGTCCTTTAGGTAAAAAGCTCTCATTAACTAAATCACTTCTTAACTCTTCATTGGTTCTTTCAATTAATTGAACCATTTTCTCCGCTGCGAGCACTCCCATCGCTTTATCTTTAGCTTTTAAATATTGATCCCTTAAAGGCTTTGGGCAAAACTCTATGGCCGCCTCAAACGTAAAAATATTTTTATCATCAGTTATCTCTTCAAATTTTTCCTTCTCCTTGATATACGCGTTAGGAAGTTTCATCTTGCTTGTAATAATCGTATTATTTTCTTCAGGGTCTTCATACGCACTAAAGTCAGCAGCATAATAAGCACCTGATAAAGGCTCAAAGTAAGGCTTATCTAAATTTTCAAAATCAATGGAAGACACATACCCTGCTCCATTTAATTCTCCCTTGCTATCAACACTGAAACGAAAAAACTCCCCAGTGGAGCCATCATGAAAAAGTCGAATAAAAAATGCCTTTTCCTGATTTTCATTTTCACAGGCACTAACTAAACACTCCCCTTTATCTGACTTAGGAGATTTACATTTATATGACTTACCTCTTACATCAAATTTTACAGGCGATTTTTTAAGTTTCGTGATTGTCGACTTACTTTCAAGATCAGCAGATTTGAATATATCTTTCATCCTTTCACTAACGTTTCCACTATCATCGGAAATTTCGCTAATTAGGAATTGAAGGTTTGTGAGTCTTGATTGCACATCTCGATCTTCCAGTAATTTTTCACCATGGGTATAACTAAGGTGGGGTCTATTTGTTTGCCTCACTGATTTATTTGTCTTCAGTTCCCCATCTACAACAAATTTTTCAAATTCAATAAATTTTAATTCTCCATTTTGTCCAATTTCAAATCCGCTTAATGGTGAGTGCTCAAAAAGATCTAGATACTTAACAAAGATCTCTCTTTTGCCTTTTTTACACTCATAATAATCGCTGCCAGCATAAGAGCAGTTAACTTTATCTTTTCCTTCCTTGCCTAAAAATATGCTTATTTTTGTCTCATACCCAATGACAAACGAAGAAAAAATTAAATTAAAAAACACTAAAATAAATTTTGTTTGATTCACGTCCCCTCCAAGTATGATTCTTGGAGCAATCAACAAGCCAATATCTGTTTAATATTTGTAACCTTTAATATAGCTCGCATGTTGAAATAATAGACAATCATGCCATCTCACTTAAATGATAAATATAACCCATAATTTTCTAAAAACAGGCATTATAATACCGAGTAATTATTATGAAAAATTTAATCATTTTTTTAATGTTTATAAGTTTGGCCTCATGTAATGGAGGAGGTGGTGGCGACGACGAAAGTATCAACACCAACTCAAGTGAAACATCAAACAAAGAAAACCCAAGCGACGAGGGGTCACCTGAGAACGAGAGCGAGTCAGGATCGACAGGAGAAGAAGATGAAGGAAGTGGCACCACTTCAGAAGGGCCAACGAGCGAAGAAGGATCTACCGAAGGAGGTTCTGGAGAGGGAGAATCTAGTGGGTCAGAAGAAGCTACTTCTGAAACACCTAGTGTTGAGGAGTACCATGATAATTTATCATCGATAGTTAATATTGATGGAAGTGCTGTTCCGGTTTTATTTAATTACCAAGAGTTTCCAGCGAATGGAAAAACTGTATCCATAAGTGTGCAGTGTAGTGACTGTTCTAAGGTTGTGGTAAATAAATCTGAAATATTTGGTGATATTGATTTTTATCCACCAGCGAAAGAAAATCTATTTTCCGATACAACAAATCAGGTGGGAGATGATGATATTGAATATACCAGCGGCCCAGTAACCATTGGAGAAAATAATTTTACTGTTACCGGTTATGACGATAACGGAGACATAAAGTACATCAACTATTTTAAAATAGATATGGGCACGGCCTATGTTGAACCGCAAGGAGTTTCTTGCACGGCCGCAGATCTTGATAATCATGAAATTTCTAGATTAAATGAAGAAGCGCGAGGTAGATGCTTTGGAGAGGGAACATATAACGGTGTGGGAATGATTGAAGAAAATGAGGCCACGCTACATGTGGTCTACTTTGCCCCTGATACAGAAAACGTAGGAAAAGAATCCGTTGTTTACGAAATAATTGACCTGAAAAACAACCAAGACCACACGGTTCTACATGTTCCAAATAATACTAATGTAGAATCACTTCACACGGTCCAAATGAAGGTTGAATCAAACCTAGAGCTCGGGGCCCAAACAGAATCAAATCCATTTCGAGACTTCCCAAGTCCTTCATTAATTAGATCTGAGTCGGGGGATATATTTGTCTCATTTGCCAGCGGTACAACAAAGTCTTTAAATATTTACTCATTTAACTCCATGGCCCAAATGTGGATGCCTGAGGGCATTAGTTCTTTAAATGATATTGAGAAAGTAAAATTTATAAAAAAGATAGAGGGAGTAACTAAGTACGATGTTCTTTATGTGTTAAAAGATGATGGATCATTTTATGAATTCATTTACGAATTTATGTCATGGAGTTCTACTCAAATAACATTTAGTAATCCAGCTTTTTCACCTAAAGACTTTGACGTGGATTTTAATAACAATGAAACAAAGTTTGTTTTCACTGATGGAGATAGGGACCTATACCAAGGAATAATTAACTCAAGCGATGATAAAAAAATCGATATCCTTGAAATATCTACATGTGGAAGTGGGACAAACGAAATTGATGTTGCGACTTCGCGCTACAACTACGATCCATTAATCAGAATTTCTGACGATGGCGAGGCGTATATATTATCCAAGGCAAAAGATAGTGAATTATTAACCGGCACTTCTAATGAGTGGACAACAACGAACATGGGCTCAGAGGGATCCGTTGAAACCATATTTTGTAAAGAAGATTTATCCTCCCCTAACACCAGCGCTTCAGGATTTTACGGTTATGAGCATATGTACCATAATACAAATGGGAATTACATTGGTGTTGATAGCGATTTAGTTTTATTTGAAAGAGACGGGCAAACAGTTTTTTATGCCAATGGTAAATCAAGAACGAGAAGTGCAATAACAGGTACAACCCCTTATGATTCCTATGAATGGACGAACGAAGAAGGTGTTTATCTACTTCCTTGGATTAATGGAGAAATGCAGTTAGATGGATTTAGTGAGTCACAATACAACCTAGGCCATATGCAACTTCTAAAAGGTAAAACAACGGAGCTTCTTTCTTTATTTCAATTTTTAAAGCTTGATAATAGTACTGTCGCTGAATCTCCTGACGTTAGTGTTTGTTACCTAGTTCCTGACATTGACTCTGATGGAGTCAATGCTTTTAAAGAGAATTATTATGGACTTAACGACTTAGATGAAGAAGACGAGGACCTCGACAGCGACAATGATGGTTTACAAGATTACTTTGAAATTTTCCTTGGACTAAACCCTACCATTACTGACTCAGATAATGATGGAGAAAACGATTCAGTAGAGGCCATAAACATTTGCACTGATTAATTTTTTTACTCACCATCGCAGCTATAGGTGCCTTCGCCAATAAATAATTCATATCCTTCACTACTTGAATCATCATCATTCAAACAGATTAAGTTAGTATTTTCACCTGAAGTCGAAAAGTTTGGATTACCAGCATTTAAAAAGAAAGAGAAAGAATTACTAAGGGAGTCTCTTTCCCAAAAGCCTAAATCAAGAGAAGTTAAGCCTCTCGCACCATTAAACATATAATACATATTTGTCACACTTGACGTATTAAAACTAGATAAATCAAGAGTTTCTAAGCCACTCGCACCCCTAAACATAGAGTTCATACTTTCCACATTTGACGTATCAAAATTAGATAAATCAAGAGTTTCTAAGCCACTCGCACCATAAAACATATAAGACATACTTTCCACATTTGACGTATTAAAACTGGATAAATCGAGAGTTTCTAAGCCACTCGCACCAGAAAACATAGAGCTCATATCTTCCACATTTGACGTATTAAAACTGGATAAATCAAGAGTTTCTAAGCCACTCGCACCAGAAAACATTGCCAACATATCTTCCACATTTGACGTGTTAAAACTGGATAAATCAAGAGAAGTTAAGCCACTCGCATAAGAAAACATCCTACCCATATTTGTCACACTTGACGTATTAAAACTAGATAAATCAAGAGTTTCTAAGCCAATCGCACCAGAAAACATATAAGCCATATCTTCCACATTTGACGTGTTAAAACTGGATAAATCAAGAGAAGTTAAGCCACTCGCACCATTAAACATAGAGTTCATACTTTCCACATTTGACGTATTAAAACTGGATAA
>MDTG01149067.1_pt1 | contig 39314 bp, 46 predicted proteins | sample 811421 | NCBI WGS metagenome assembly MDTG01 (sample SAMN05326645, study PRJNA326480) | marine metagenome | isolation source: seawater | place: Pacific Ocean: South East | collected 2011 | reverse complement strand
AGCGGGAATAGCTCAGTGGTAGAGCATCACGTTGCCAACGTGAGGGTCGCGAGTTCGAATCTCGTTTCCCGCTCCATAAATTTTTAAAAAAATTAAACAATCAACATTAGAAAAAAAGTTCTAATAATTATTACATTTAAAAATATCGTTTTTTATCAAATTAAAGTGATTGTTATTACAATAAATAGATTAGGATTATCATATTCTTATTAACAATTTAAAATTTTGTTAAAGTATATTTATATTACAGTTCCAGAAAATAAAATACTTTCATAAAATCAAAAAATATTTAATATATTTTTATATAGTATATTGTGCAATGCTATATCTAAATACAGCAGAAATAGCATGTATTATTGTAAAAGGAAATTATTATAAAATGATAGACAAAAACAAAATATCTTTTGCTAAAGCTCAATCAATTTTAAATAAATTTAGGTACAAACCTAGAAAAGAATGGACACAGGAAGACAGAGTTGTTTTTAAACTTTGTAACTTCGCCGTCCTTTCAAAAAAAAGATTAAACAACGTATTGATAACAATTCAAAGTTTAGCAAAATTAAGTGATAAGAGTCATTATAAATATAATGAGCTTGATATCAAATTAATAAAAGAATTGATTTTGGACAACCTAGAAATTTGTTTCAAACAATTCAAACAAAATATTAATGTTATTAAAGAATCTGACATGGAACAAATACACAATCATATAAATAAACTTAAAGATGAAAATAAACGGTTAGAAAATGAGATAGAAAGATTAAATTTTATTATAGAAAACTTTGTGAGTGAATTGAAGATTAAAGAAATACTGGATATTCAAGATATCTTAAAGAAAAAAATCGCAATTGTTAAAAAGAAATCAACAAGCAAAAATAAAAAAAGTGATAAGCTTAAATTTAATCAGGAAAGTATAAGAGAATTTGTCAAAAAATGGAATGAGGGTTATACAACATTTGAAATTACTGAGAGCTTCAAGAAAATCGGCGTTGACTTAGTACAATCAAAAAAGAAAAGATATAAGCTATAAAATTTTCTACTTTTTCGAAGTTTCTTTTTTTTTTTCGTACATACCAATAAAATCTAGTGGGGCAATCATAAGAGGAGGAAAGCCAGCTTCTCTTGTGCAATTTGCAATAATTGATCTTAAAAATGGAAAAAGAAATTTAGGGCATTCAATTAAAAGAATTTTTTCTAGTATTTCATCGTTTGCATTTTCAATTGTAAATATACCGCTGTAGACACTTTCAACAAGAAATAGCACTTTATTTTCTGATTTTGTCTCACATTTAATAGAAAGTTCTACCTCATATATATTTTCTCCATGATCTTTCAGTTCTTTTGATCTTACATCTGCGTCGATGTTGAAAGTAGGATTTCCCTTTAAATTCCTCAAAGAATCTGGAGCTTGAGGGTTTTCAAAAGACAAATCTTTTAAAAACTGTGCATTGATAATAAACTTAAGATTAAGGTTATTAGAATTAGAATTTGAATTTTTTTTTTTTTCGGCCATATTTAATGTTACTATTTAATTTAAAATACTATAATACATAAAGAGTGCATTACAAATCTATATATAATTAAAATGAATAACTTCCCTTATTTTGATATCATCATCTTAGCAATGATTGCAGTTTTTATTGTTAACAGACTTAAAAATACCTTAGGTAAGAAAACTGGCAATGAGAATGATATTGTTGAAAAATTTACACAGAGAAAAACATCTTTCAAAGAATCTGAACCAGATGCAATATCAGAACAAGACGTAAAAACCAAGAAGACATTCACAAAGTCACATAAGTTTCATTCAGATAAAAATATAAACAGTACACTCAATCAAATTGTAAAGTTGGATATAAACTTTGACATGAATTCATTTGTAGATGGAGCTAAAAAAGCTTTTGAATATATACTCACTCAATTTTCTAAAAATGATATTAAATCTCTTAAAAATCTTGTTAGTAAAGAAATCTTCAATGAGTTCAGTCAGCAAGTAGAAAAAAGAGAGAAAACCTTTGAGAGGTTGGAAATCACAGTTATCAGTGTTAAAGACCCTAAAGTTATCGATGTTTCAATTAAAAATAAACATGAGGCTTTTATAAAGCTCTGTTTTGATTCTGAACAAGTCCAGGTAACAAAAGATAAAAATGGAAAAATAGTAGACGGTGATAGCAACCAAATTTTATCTATTAAAGAAAATTGGACATTTTCAAAGAATCTAAGAACTAAAGACCCTAACTGGACATTAGAGAAAATTGAAGAGAGTAACTAAAATAAAATTACACTTTTATTTTTTAATCATACTTTTTTGTAATTCAGAATTATCAGCACAAAAACTTTTTGACAAGGATATTTCTCTAAATAAAGATCAATTAATAAATTTCATTAAAGTTATGGGGGATGTGTGTAAATCGAATAATTTTTTTTTTAATATCGAAAATCACAAATCATATCCCAGTTTTGGGAAAAAAGAGCATTGGCAAATCGTTTGTGAAAAGATCGATAAGATTGATAATAAAAAAAATTTAATACAGTTTATAAATAATAATTTCGAAATTAAACAACCACACAAATCTGCTGGACTTTTAACAGGTTATTACGAGCCTACAATTAATGTCTCAAAAGAAAAGACAGCTATTTTTAGGTTCCCAATTTTAAAAAAAAACAACATATACATTGGCAGGTCAAGAGAGTATATACAAAATCATTTTGAATTGAAGGATGTTCTTACCTGGACAGACGATATTATAGACCTTTTTTTTCTTCAAATACAAGGATCAGGTATTGGAAAATTTAGCGATGGAACTACAATAAAAATCGTTTACGACGGAAATAATAAATTGCCTTACTCCTCAATCGGGAAGTTCCTAATTAATAAAGGCTATCTAAAATCTAAAAATACAAACTTATTTTCGATTAAAAATTGGTTAAGACAAAATAAAAAATTGTCAAGAAATGTTATGAACTCAAATAAACGTTATATTTTTTTTAAAAGTTTGAAATCTCAAAACAGTCAACCAAGAGGGGCATTTGGCACCCAGCTTTCACCTAATTCAAGCATAGCTGTTGATAAAAAAATATATCCTTTAGGAATTCCCTTTATCATATATTCAGTCTCTGATGAGACATATTTTCCTGTTGTTTCATTAGATACCGGGTCAGCGATTATTGGTCCAAATAGGGCAGATATTTTTACGGGAAGAGATAATAAGGCAGAAGAAAAAGCAGGAAATCTTAAAAAAAAAATTTATCTTCTTGCTCTAATTCCATATAGTAAGTGAATAGTGGTTGATGATTGGGAAATATTTAAAAAGACAGTGAGTCCTATCAAAGAAAAGACGAAAATTATAATTCGCAAAAAAAATACACACCCTCCAAAAATTAAAATAAAAGAGAACACGGAAAATGATTTAACAGGTCTGGATATAAAATCAACTGACCACTCTCGGACGCTCGAGAAAAATATACTGAAAAATATTTTAAAAGGTAAAATTAAAATTTCTTCAAAACTAGATTTACATGGATGCTCACTTAGCGAATCTAAAAAATTAGTTTTAGAATTCGTCAATAATAATTTTAAATTACAAAACAGACTTATTCTAATCATCTCTGGAAAAGGGAAAAGGTTGTCGGTTGCAGACGGTTGGAAAGGTGTGGGAGTTTTAAAAGAAAATATTCCAAACTGGCTAAATTCTATAACATTGGCAAAAAAAATATTATGGTTTGATCATGCTCCTCCAAATAAAGGCGGGAAAGGTGCATTCCTTATTTATTTAAAAAAACTATAAGATAAATTTTGTTAGGTCAGTGTCATTATAAATATCACCAATTTGAGTTTGGACATATTTAGCGTCGATATCAATGTCATCTGACTTCTTTTCGGAGGCGTTAAAGCTTATATCTTCAAGTATTTTTTCTAGTATTGTATGTAGCCGTCGAGCGCCAATATTTTCCACCTCCTCATTAACCTTCGTCGCAATAGATGCAATTTCTGATATTGCTTCTTCCTTAAAGTTGAGATTCACTCCTTCTGTTGCAATAAGTTCTATATATTGTTTAATCAAATTATTTTCAGGTTCTTTTAGGATTCTTACAAAATCGTCTTTTCCAAGAGCAGTTAACTCGACCCTGTTTGGAAGTCTCCCTTGAAGTTCAGGTAAAAGGTCGGCTGGTTTTGCTAAATGAAAGGCACCGGATGCTATAAATAATATGTGATCAGTTTTTATTGAACCGTACTTTGTACTGACTGTTGAGCCTTCAATTAATGGTAATAAATCTCTTTGAACACCTTCTCTACTTACCTCACCTGATGTGCCTGAATTTTTTCCACAAATTTTATCAATTTCGTCAATAAAGACTATACCATCATTTTCAACATTCGATATTGCTCTTTTAACAAGATTTTCATTATCAATGAGTTTTTCTGATTCCTCATCTAACAATATTTCATGAGATTCTTTAACAGAAAGTTTCCTTTTTTCTTTTTTTTGTCCAAAACCTTTTCCAAATAACTCTCCCAGATTAATCATCCCCATCGATCCACCAGGCATTCCAGGTATATCCATCGATTTTAATGAAGATGTGCTTTTGGAGGTTAATTCTACTTCTATTTCTTGGTTATCTAATTCACCTTCTCTAAGCATTTTTTTGTATTTCTCTTTGGTTTGATTCGTTGCAGAAGATCCGACTAATGCTTCAATTACTCTTTTCTCGGCATTTATTTCTGCTTTAGCTTTAATTTCTTTTTTTAAGCTTTCTCTATTATTACTTATCGAAACCTCCAATAGATCTCTGATAATTTGTTCAACATCTCTCCCAACATACCCAACCTCTGTAAATTTTGTGGCCTCGACTTTTATAAATGGTGCGTCAGCTAATTTGGCAAGTCTTCTTGCTATCTCAGTCTTACCAACCCCAGTTGGACCAATCATCAGGATGTTCTTGGGTAAAACTTCATCTTTTAAGGACCCTTTTATTTGTTGCCTTCGCCACCTGTTTCTCAAGGCAATTGCAACTGCTCTTTTAGCAGTCCTTTGACCTACAATAAATCTATCTAATTCTGAAACAATCTCTCTTGGTGTAAAGGATGTCATTTGATTTTTTCTAAAATAATATTTTCATTTGTATAGATACATAGCTCAGCAGCAATCTCAAGGCTTTTACGAGCTATTTCCTCTGGTTTAGATTTTGTATCACATAAAGCTCTCGCTGCAGCTAACGCAAAATTTCCTCCAGATCCTATTGCCATTAATCCGTCCTTAGGTTCTAAAACATCACCTGTCCCACTTAAAATTAAACTTACATCTTTATCTGCAACTAACATCATAGCCTCTAACCTTCTAAGATACCTGTCTGTTCTCCAGTCCTTTGCTAACTCTACGCAAGACCGCATAAGATTATTGGAGTATTTCTCAAGTTTTGACTCAAGTCTCTCAAATAAAGAAAATGCGTCTGCTGTGGCACCAGCAAAACCTGTAATAACCTTTCCCCCCGCTAAAGATCTAACTTTTCTGGCATTAGCTTTCATAACAGTATTACCTAGAGTGACTTGACCGTCAGCAGCTATTACAACTTCATTTTTTTTTCTCACAGAAACAACTGTTGTTCCATACCATTTGTTTGGATTATGATTAACATTCATAAATACTAAGCCTCATTGATAAATTAATAATAATCTATATATTTTAGAATTAATATCCAGTAAATTTACATATGAGAAAATATTCTGTAAATAGAAAAACTAAAGAAACTGAAATCCAAGTTGACATAAATCTTGATGGAAAGGGTAAAAGCCAAATAAGCACAGGAATTGGTTTCCTGGACCACATGTTAGATCAATTATCTAAACACAGCCTTATGGATGTTACAATTCAAGCAAAAGGCGATTTACACGTTGACTACCACCACACGACAGAAGACAGTGCTCTAGCTCTTGGAGAATCTTTTACAAAAGCTCTTGGTGATAGAAAAGGAATACTCAGGTTTGGTCAAGCTCTATCAGCAATGGATGAAACGCTCTCTAGAGTTGTTGTGGATTGTTCTAATCGGCCATATCTTGTTTGGAAGGTTGATTTAACAATTTCTCAGTTAGGAGAGATGGACACAGAATTATTCAAAGAATGGTTCCAAGCTTTCTCACAAAGCGCAGGTATTACGCTTCATGTTGAGAATTTGTATGGAGAAAATAATCATCATATTGTTGAATCTTGCTTTAAGGGCCTGGCAAGAGCATTGAGAGAGGCAATTTCAATTGATCCTAGCCGGTCAGATGAAGTTCCATCTACAAAAGGTACACTTTAATTAAAAGTTCAGCTTATGTTAACATTTTGTATTTTAAAAAATGAAAATTCGAATGAAGATTTAGAAATTATAGAAACAGGATTTTCCCTTTTTGCTTTCATTTTTGGTCCAATATGGGCTTTGTTTAAAAAACTTTGGTTTTATTCCTTAATCGGAATTATTTTCCTAGCAAGTTTTAATTTAATATTTGAAATCATTGATCTTTCTTCATTTTTTTTTCTGATTTCATTGGTATCAAGTTTTTTTTGGGGATTTTTTGCCAGAGATCTTCAAATACAATTTTTAATTGATAAAAGCTATGCACCTGTTAAACTTATCAACGCAAAGTCTAAAGAAAGCGCTCTAATAAAATTCCTCTCAGAAGCTAGTTAATGAGTAAAACACTGATCATCGATTACGGTTCGGGGAATATAAGATCAGTGTTTAACGCCTTAAAGAAAGTATCCTCGAATAAAAACATCAAAATCAAAGTTACAAAATCAGCTGATCAACTTAAAGATGCATCTCATATAATTCTTCCAGGAGTGGGTTCTTTTGAATCATGTATTCATGGCCTAGAAAAGTCTGGCATCAAAGAAGAATTAATTGAAAATGTTATCGGGAAAAAAAAACCTTTTTTAGGAATTTGTGTTGGAATGCAAATGCTTTCAACAAAGGGGTACGAAAAAGGAGAGTTTCAAGGACTTAATTGGATAGACGGAGAGGTAAAAAAAATTAAAACCAATAATCTCCATCTAAAGATACCTCATATGGGATGGAACTCACTAAAATTTTTAAAGAAGACGAATTTTATAAAAAAATTATTAAAGAAAGTTGAGTTTAAAAGTGTTGATGAAATTTGTGCTTACTTTGTTCACAGCTATAACTTCAATCTTAAGGATAATTCAACAAAAATTTTAAGCACTAATTACGGAGAAGAAATTACAGCTATGGTTGCAAAGAGAAATATAATCGGTACTCAATTTCATCCCGAGAAAAGTCATAACTTTGGATTAGCATTTTTACAAACTTTTATTGAAGAATGGGACTTTGAATGAATTTCTATCCGGCTATAGATATCAAAAACGGACAATTCGTCAGACTAAAGAAAGGTGAATTGAAGGATATTAAAATCTATGGGAATGATCCTGTAGAAAAAGCAAAGGATTTCTCTAATCAGGGCGCTAAGTGGATTCATACAGTTGATATTGATGGAGCATTTGAAGGAATGAGCAAAAATATGAATACAATTTTTCAAATAAAAAAAAAAGTGAAATGTAAGATTCAAGTTGGAGGTGGAATAAGAGATATTAAAACCATCGAAAGGTATATTGATCAAAATCTTGATAGAGTTGTACTTGGAACAGCAGCATTAAATTCTCCTAAATTTATAAAAGAAATCTGCAAAATTTTTCCAAAAAAAATTGCAATTGGCTTAGATACTAGAAATGGGTTTGTTGCAACAGAGGGCTGGAAAAAAAACTCAAAAATTCACTTTAAAGACATCATCAAAATCTATGAGGACTCGGGTATATCTGCAATCATATTTACAGACATTAATAAGGATGGTTTAATGAAAGGAGCTAATTTCGATTTATTGGCAGAATTACTTGCTTTAACAAAAATGAATATTATTGCATCTGGAGGTGTGTCTTCGTTACAAGATTTAGAAAAAATGAAACAACTCAAAGCGAACAATCTTATAGGTGTTATATCAGGAAAAGCCATTTATGAAAATAAATTTACTGTAAGCAATGCAGTTAAAATATTAGAGAACTGATTTGCTAAAGACGAGAATAATTCCTTGCCTGGATGTTAACAAAGGTAGAGTAGTAAAAGGAATAAACTTTATTTCACTAAAAGATGCAGGTGATCCAGTGGAACAAGCAACAATTTACAGCAATGAGGGAGCAGACGAAATTACCTTTCTTGACATAACTGCCACACATGAAAAAAGAAGGCCAATGATTGAAGTAATAAAAAAGACAGCAGCAAATTGTTTTGTTCCTCTTACTGTCGGTGGAGGAATCAAAGACGTTGAAGGCATAAGAGAGTTTCTAAATGCAGGTGCCGATAAAGTTTCAATAAATAGTGCGGCAATCAAAAATCCTGGTTTGATTAAAGAAGGTTCAATGAAATTTGGTAACCAATGTATAGTTGTCGCAATAGATGCAAAAAAAAAATCAAACGGATGGAATGTTTTTATAAACGGAGGTAGGATTGATACAGGTATGGATGCAATTCAGTGGGCTAAGAAAGCACAGGATCTTGGTGCAGGCGAAATTCTTTTGACGTCAATGGACCAAGATGGAACCAAAAATGGATTTGACATTGAGTTAACATCAGTCATTTCAAATTCCTTGAAGATTCCAGTTATAGCGTCAGGAGGGTGTGGTTCCCTAGAGCATTTCTTGAAAGGGATCAGTTTGGGTGGTGCGTCCGCTGTTTTAGCTGCATCAGTATTTCATTTTAAAGAAATTACTATATCTGAGGTAAAAAATTATTTAAAATCAAATGGTATTGAAGTGCGAATTGATAATCATATTAATAAAAGTTATGACTAAAGATGTAATCACTAAATTGGAGAAAATAATAGATCAGCGAAAAGAAATGGAATCTACAAATTCTTACGTTGCTTCGCTCCTAAATAAAGGGAAGGTAAAAATTGCTAATAAACTAGGAGAAGAAGCTGTAGAGACGGTTACGGCATATTTGTCTCAAAAAGATTCCGAAATTGTAGAGGAGTCGGCAGACCTAATCTTTCATCTACTTGTTCTTTTAAAGTCATCAAATATCTCATTTGACGATGTTTTAAAAGTACTTGAAAAAAGAATGAAAAATGATTGATATTAGTAATTACGACGAAAACAATATCTTTGCAAAGATACTAAAAAAAAAGGTTCCATCTAAAAAAATTTATGAGGACGATAAAGTTTATGCTTTTGAGGACATAAACCCTCAAGCACCCATTCATGTTCTTATCATACCAAAAGCGAAATTCTGTAGTTTTAACGATTTCTGTTTGAAAGCAAACAACGAAACCATTTGTAGTGTTATTAAATCAATTGAAAAAATCGCAAACACCTTAAAATTAAATAATGGATATAGAATAATATCAAACATAGGGAAAGAGGGTGGACAGGAAGTTCCCCATCTTCATTTTCATCTTTTAGGTGGAAAACAATTAGGGAAAATTATTGATTAAGACTATTTAACTTCTAAGTAAACTGGTACATGATCAGATGGTCTTTTTTTTTTTCTGAAGTCCTTAAAAATTTTGGCGTTTTTAAGGTCTCTTAATAAATTTGAAGATGACAAGATATGATCTAGTCTTCTGCCACGATTGTTTATTTCAAAGTTTGGCGACCTGTAACTCCACCAAGTAAAAATATTTTTTGGTGGATTGAGAAAAACTCGTGTTGAATCTATTAGTTCGCACTGAGAAAAAATTTCCTTTAGTTTTCTTGTTTCAATTTCTGTATGACTTACAACATTAATCAAACTTTTATGAGACCAAACATCGTCTTCGTTGGGAGCAATGTTTAGATCACCGCATAGAATAATTTTTTTTTTCTTTTTTTTTTTAAAGACCGTTAACATTTCATCTAAAAAATCTAACTTGTGCTTGAATTTTGGGTTAGTATTAATATTTGGTTCATCTCCGCCTGCTGGCACATAGATAGAAACAAATTCAATTCCTTCAATTTCTAATGATATGTGACGTGCATCATCTTTTCCACAGAAGTTAATAGTATTTATATTTTTTGCCTCCCTTTTAGAAAGTATTGCAACTCCGTTATAAGATGAGATCCCATCGAAGTATGAAAAATATCCTTTATTTTTGAATGCCTCTTGAGGGAAATTTGAATTCGTAACTTTGGTTTCTTGCATGCAAAAGATATCAGGTTTTTCTCTATCGAGAATTTCTAATATGCTTTCAATTCTTATTCGAATAGAGTTAACATTCCAACTTATAATTTTCATTCACGAGTTCATAGATTCAAAAAAATCTCCGTTATTTTTGGAGTTCTTAATTTTTTCTAATAGAAATTCCATTGAATCTGTGACACCCATCGGCATTAGAATCTTTCTTAAAATCCACATTTTTGATAAGTCTTCTTTTGAAACCAAGAGTTCTTCTTTTCTTGTTCCAGATTTCGTTACGTCAATTGATGGGAAAACTCTCTTGTCTGACAGTTTTCTATCTAAAATAATTTCAGAATTGCCAGTTCCCTTAAATTCTTCAAAAATAACCTCATCCATTCTTGATCCTGTATCAACAAGAGCTGTCCCAATAATAGTCAAAGAGCCACCTTCTTCAATATTTCTTGCAGCACCAAAAAACCTTTTTGGTCTTTGGAGAGCATTTGCATCAACACCTCCAGTTAAAACTTTTCCAGAACTAGGAACTTGAGTATTGTACGCTCGTGCAAGTCTTGTGATAGAATCTAGGAGAATTACCACATCTCTTTTATGTTCTACGAGTCTTTTTGCTTTAGAAATTACCATTTCAGAAACTGCCACATGCCTTACAGCCGGTTCATCAAATGTTGACGAAACAACCTCACCTTTTACAGATCGTATCATATCTGTAACCTCTTCAGGCCTTTCATCGATTAGCAGTACAATCAAATAAACTTCAGGATGGTTGGTAGTAATTGAATGTGCTATGTTTTGAAGCATCACAGTTTTTCCTGTTCGTGGTGGAGCAACAATAAGTGCTCTCTGACCTTTTCCAAGGGGCGTGATTAAATCCATAACCCTATTAGTTGTGTCTTTTACTGACGGATCCTCTATTTCCATTCTTAATTTATTTTCTGGATATAAAGGAGTTAAATTATCAAAATTTATTCTTTGTTTGGTTTTTTGAACCTCTTCAAAATTTATTTTATCGATTTTAGTAATTGCAAAATATCTTTCTGATTCTCTTGGAGATCTCATCTCTCCTTCAACGGTATCTCCTGTTCGCAAACTATTTTGTTTTATTTGTGAAGGTGAAACATAAATATCATCTGGACCAGGTAAATAATTAGCGTCAGGTGACCTTAAAAAACCAAAACCATCTTGAAGAATTTCTAAAACTCCTTCTCCGTATATTGCATCATTATTCAATGCCATTTGTTTAAGAATTGAGAAGATCATATCTTGTTTTCTTAATGTTCCAGCATTTTCAATTTTCAGGTCCTCTGCTATCTTTAGCAAATCAGACGGGTTTTTTGATTTAAGATCTTTTAGATGCATGGTTTAAGGGAAAAAAAGGGAACCTTTTTATAAAATAATATCATCATGTTGTCAAATAAATGGTTTAAATACAACTAAAAAAACAATTAGCAAAAATAATACTGTTGGTATTTCATTTATCCATCTGTAAAAATTTTCTGATTTTCTATTTTTTTTTTTTTCGAATCTGTTTCTTATTTTAGCACAATACATATGAAAAATTGTCATTGCTACAACCAGGATAAACTTTAATAGAAACCATATTTCGTTATTAATTTTTTGATTTATCACCAATGAAATACCAAAAAACCATGTCAAAAAAAGAGATGGATTCATGATAAATTTCATAAGTTTTTTTTCCATTTCTATAAATGTTGTATATTCTGTTGAATTTAGTTTTGCTCTAGAATGATAGACGAACAGTCTTGGAATATAAAAAAGCCCAGCCATCCAAGTTGTAAAGAAAATAATATGAAAGTATCTGTATAAATTATAAAAATCTATTTCCATAATTAATTTATTCAACAAGATACTTTTTCATAAGAGCATATATTAACTTTATATGAGCGGGGTCATCATTAAGACATGGAATCATATGAAATTTCTTTCCTCCATTTTCTATAAAGCTCTCCTTTGCTTCTATAGATATCTCCTCTAATGTCTCTACGCAATCTGATGCGAAACCGGGACAGATGACAAAAATGTGTTTTTTTCCTTCTTTAGGTAGCTGTTCCAAGGTCTTGTCTGTATATGGTTGAAGCCATTCATCTGGACCAAATCTTGACTGAAAAGTTGTTATAATAGGTATTTTTACTTTTAATTGTTCTTGTAGTAACCTAGATGTTTTCTGACAATAACAGTGATATGGGTCTCCTTTATCGAAATATTTTTTTGGAATCCCATGATAAGAAGCAACAATAACATCTGGTTTCCACTTTATTTTTTTTAATGAGTATTCCACACTCTTTCGCAATGCTTCAATATAAAGTGGATTAGATTCATAGTGAGGTATAATTTGTAGACTGGGTTGCCATCTCATCGTCATTAAACTTCTGTAAACTTCATCACATACAGTAGCCGTTGTTGCTGCTGCATATTGAGGATAAAGCGGGAGAACTATCATGTTTTGACATCCCTCTTTTTGCATTTCTTCCATTTTTGATTTTATGCTAGGATTCCCGTATCTCATCGCATAATCAATGATTATATTTTTCCGTTTGTTTAGATCTCCAACTTTTTTTGTTTGCATTATTGTATAGTGTCTTAAAGGAGAAATGTCTTTCTTTTTCATCCAAATCTTTTTATAGGCTTTTGCTGTTTTTGCCGGTCTAAATGTTAGTATTATAACATTAAGGATTATTTTCCATATTATTGGATTTACTTCTATTACCCTTTTATCCGACAAAAATTCTTTAAGATACTTTCTGATATCTAGCCATTTTGTTGAATCTGGCGTACCTAAATTTACTATTAAGAAACCTGTCTTTTTTTTAGGTAAATTCGGATGCTGTCTAGGTACGCTCATTTTCATCTACTGTTATTTTTACTTTTTTTACATTATCTATTGGTGTTCCTGGAAGTACCCCATGAGATAAATTAAATATATGATCATTTTCTTTAAATTTTTCTAATATCTCTTTTGTTTTGTTCACTAAATTTTCTCCGCCGTTCATCAAATCTATTGGGTTTAAATTTCCTTGTATTATAATTTTTTTTTCTTTTGTTATAGGTATTAACTCCTGAGGATAATTATTATCTATTGAAATAACATCGCAATATACATTTGTTAAAAATTTAACATATTTTTCTTTAGAACCTCTCGGAAAATGAATTATCTTTGTCTTGGGAGAGTATTCCCTAATTTTTCTACTTATTTCTTTGTTTGGTTCTATGATAAACCTTTCATATTCTGATTCTTCAAGTAAACCAGCCCAAGATTCAAAAATTTGGACATAGTCAACTCCATTATCTATTTGCTTTTTTAAATATTCAATTGATAATTCTGTAACAATTTTAATTAGATCAAGAGCATTTTTTTTTTCCTTTTCCACAAAATTCTTTATTTTGAGATGATTCTTTGATGTCCCTCCCTCAATCATATAATTCATTACGGTAAATGGCCCGCCGCAAAATCCTATGAGTTTTTTTTCCTTTTTTTTATGTTTTAAAATTGATACTGTATCAAATACAGCAGAGAGTTTTTTTAAATTTCCATTCAAGTTTTTATAATTTATATCTTTTTTAGAATAAATTGGATTTAGCTGTGGGCCATGATCTTTCTTAAATTGAACATCTTGATCAAGTGCATAAGGTATGACTAATATATCGCAAAATAATATTATAAAGTCAAAGTCAAACCTTCTTATTGGCTGAATTGATATATCTGCAGCAAGGTTAGGGGAAAAACAAAGATCTAAAAAGTTCTTTTCTTTTTTTCTTATTTCTCTGTATTCTGGTAAATATCTACCTGCTTGTCTCATGAACCAAATGGGGGTCTTTTTAAACATATTCATCAACTACTTTATATATATATATATATATTGTTGTTGTTGTTGTATCGATAATTATGGTGATAAACTTTATTAACAACTTACCAACAAATAATTAATATAATAAGTTGGTTATAACATGTTAATAAACTCATAATAATCTTAAATTTAAATACATTTTATGTTCAGAAAAATATAATAAATAATGTGAACGAAATTGTGAAGAACTTACAAACAAATTTAATATGTGAACAAAAAACAGAAAAACTAGAGTAATACGAATTATTTATGAATAACCTCAAACAATTAACAAATAACTATAAATTTATCCTCGCATCATCAAGTAAGACTCGAATTGAATATTTAAGAAAATTCATAAAAACATTCATCATAGAAGAACATTCTATTAATGAGGATACATACAAAAAACAATTCTTAGAACCGAGTGAATTAGCTGATATATTAGCTAAACACAAGGCATTATCGTTAAAGAACAAATACCCAGACGATATTATTATAGGATCTGATCAAGTGCTTTATTGTGATAAAGTTATTATAAATAAGCCTAAAACATTAAGTATGGCCAAAGAAAATTTACTATTTTTGAGAAATAAAATCCATATGCTCTATAGCTCAATTTATGTTATAAAAAGAGGGAAACAGTTTTTTAATCATTTAAAGGTAGCGAAGATTTTCTTTAATAATATTCCAGATCCTGTTCTAGATAAATATATATCTCAAAACAAAGAAACGGTATTATCAACGGTTGGTTCTTACAAGATAGAAGAGAATGATAAATTTAATTTTGTCAAAATATTATCAGGGGACGTGGAAACAATTCTTGGTTTTCCATTAAAAGATCTCATGAGCAAAATAAATCAAGATGGATAAATTATTTGTCATTGGAAATCCAATTAAGCATTCTCAATCTCCATTAATTCATAATTATTGGATAAATAAATATTCTATAAATGCAAAATATGAAAAAAAAGAATTAGAGACAAATGAACTACCTGCAATCATAAAACAATTAAAGTTAGGTAAGATAAAAGGTTTTAATGTGACATTACCTTTTAAAAAGAAAGTATTTGAATTAGTAGATATTATTGATGAAACGGCGCGAAAAAGTTTGGCAGTTAACACAATTTACATTAAAAATGGAAAAGCTGTAGGAACTAACACGGATGGGATTGGCTTTCTTGAGTCCTTGAAAAAGGATCTGGCATTTAAGCTAAGACCAAAAGCTAATATTTTTTGTATTGGGGCAGGTGGAGCCGCATATGGAATAATATCAGAGCTTATAAAGTTGAAACCTAACCGTATTTTAATTTCTAATAGAACTAAATCATCAGCTTTAAAATTGAAGAATCATTTTACAAGTTACAGTAAATTAATAATTGATATTAAGCCTTGGGGGTTTCAACCTGATGAACAAACAGATCTTTTAATAAATACTTCAACATACGGAATGAATTCCTCTGATACATTGTGTTTTAATCTTGATTTACTTTCTAAAAAAACTTTTGTTTATGACATTATTTATAACCCAAGAACCACTGCATTGCTCAAGAAAGCAAGTTGCAAAGGCATTCAACACTCGAACGGAATGTATATGTTAATAAGACAAGCGGCAGAATCGTTTAGAAAATGGTTTGGAGTTGATTTATCTAAAGAAGATATCATTGGAGCTAAAAAATTACTTAAATAAATGATAAAGATAGCAATTACAGGAAATATTGGCACAGGAAAAACAACCGTTTCACAGATTATAAAAATTTTGGGTTACCAAGTTTTTGAGTCAGATGAAGCAGTAAAAAAGATTCTTAAAACAAAAGATGTTGTTAATAAAATAAGGAAGTCTTTTATAACTTTAAAATATAAATTAGTTGATAAGAATGGAGACATTGATAAATACGAACTCGGAAACTTTGTATTTTCACATAAAGAAAGACTCAAAGATTTAGAAAATATTATTCATCCAGAAATATGGAAAATGAAAAAAGAATTTATTGAGAAAAACTACAAAAGCAAAATTATTTTTTTTGATATTCCTCTTTTATTTGAAAAGAAATTACAAAAGGAATTTGATTATGTTTTCTACACACTTGTTTCGAAAGAAATTCAGAAACAAAGAGTATTAAAAAGAAAAAACATGACCGAGAAAAAATTCAAACAAATTATTTGTAATCAAATTGATTATGACTCTTTAGATAAGAAAGCCATTTCTTTGGTTTTAAATACAGAAATGAATAAAGAAGAAATTAGAAAAAAAATCAAGAATTTTTTGATAGATCTCTAGAGTTAAAAAATATTAGCATTGTATATAGAAACTCATAATTTGAAGAACTTTTATTTTCTATAAAATTCTTTTTACATGCGATTAATTTCCTTATCATTATTTTTAAATCAGTCTCCTCAAATTTTCTAATTTGATTAACAAAAGAATTTTGGTATTTAAAAAAAATTTGTGGTTTTAATTCAGACATTGATTTTTTAATGTCTTTACCTTCACGAAGTTTTCCTTTGACAAAACTCAATTTATATAAATGATCAAGTAAGTAACTGATAAGCTTGATATTGTCGTTTCCAAAATCAGTAAATTTTTTGTATTTAGCGAAAAATGAATGACTGTCGCCGTTAATAATATCATTAACAAACTTAATATTGTCAATTTCTAGAGAGTCAGTAACTAAATCTGCAATATTCATATTTGGCTGTTCTTTTGACTTATCATTCAGGAGTACTAGAACTTTCTCTAACTCATTTTTAATTTCAATTCTGTCATTTGGTAATCTATCTGATAGTATCTTAATTTGATCAGACTGAAAGCAAACCTTTTCCTTTTCAAAGAATTCCTTAATTAAAAGTGTTTTTTCATTGAACGTTTCTTCATAGCACGGAATGATTATGCTTTTTAAATCTTTTTCAAAAAATGATCTTAAGATTGATTTTTTAGATAATTGCCCGGATCTAATCACAATACTTATGTTGTATGTATTTTGCTTTGATAGGTAGTTTATGATCTCTTTACTAAGTTTTTCATCACTTAAAAAAAGCGAAATCAAAGTGTGATCCCCAAAGATATTTGGTGTTTGAAATTCGGAAAAAAGCTCAATTAATCTACCCTTTTTTAATTCTTCAGAATGAAGGTTTATGACATTTAGTTTATAGTCACTTTTAAGACATTTAATTATTTTCGCTAAACATTCGCCCACTCTTCCTATGTTAGGACCATAGAACAAAAAATATTTTTTATTTAGTTCGTCTAAAAGGAAATTATCAAGATTATTAAATTTAATAATCATGGTTGAATTTTTCTTGCAAAAGATCCTACGAGAATTAAATCAGCAATATCATTAGATAGAGATTTGATTAATTTATTTGAAGCGTCTTCAAGAGACAAGATGTTTGCATAATTGTTGGTTGTATAATTAAAATTTGCGCTATTCTTTAAATTTCCGGACATCAGCTCCCCCTTTTTATCCTTCAAAGAATAAAGCACCTTAATTTCCAGACTTCTTGCGAAAGAATTTAAATCTTTGTTCACCCCAAGGTTTGAAACATTTTTATCTATAGAAATGATTAACTTTAAATTAGATTTTTTTAAAGCTCTACTATTCAGTTTTTTATTTAAATATGCTTTCATCATCGAGACATTGTTTTCGTAATTTTCCTCAGATTTTATAATAATGTTAATTTCATTGGGGTAAAAACTGTTTGTCTGTTTATAAAGAGGCTTAAAGGCACATGACGTGATGATATAAAATAAAATTAAAAAAATAGGAAAAGTTTTCATATTACAAAGTTTATTATTTTGTTAGGAACATATATTACTTTTTTCACTTTTAGTTCATTTATATCATCTTTAATTTCTTCATTATTAATTCTTTTAATTAAGTCCTCTTCGCTAATATTTTTTACAGCTTCAATTACCAACTTTTTTTTCCCATTAAATTGAACCACAATTTTTATTTTCTCATCTTCAATAAAATCAGCATCAGTTTTAGGCCAACCAAGTTCATCCAATAAACCTTTAAAACCCGACAAACTTGCAATCTCTTGGGCATAGTGAGGAATTATAATAAATATTAATCTTAGATAAATTGACCACGAGTAATTAAAGATATCAGGTTTAACTTTCATTTTTAATAGTTTGTTTGAAAGCTCCCTTAATTTTGCGACTGCAGAATTAAATCTGTAATTTTTTATGTCTTGGGTATATTTATCAATAGTTTTGTTTGTAAACTTGTAAATTTCTTTTTCTGTTTCAGTTATGTTATTTAACTTATTACAGTGAGTTGAGAAAATTAATTTACCTGACAAAAATGAAAAGATTCTCTGTAGGTATTTATGAGTAGCCTTAATTCCTTCAATTGACCACTCAAGATCTCTTTCGGGAGGAGAGTCAGAAATCATAAAAAGTCTGGCGGTATCTGCTCCAAATTCTGAGATTATCGAATCTGGGTCAACAACATTTTTCTTTGATTTACTCATTTTTTCAGATCTTCCTTTAATGACTTCAATTATTTTATTTTCGGATTTAATACAGAATTTATCGTCTTTATGAAAAACTGCACTTGGTTCAACCCATTTATTGTTCTTTGTTTTATAGGTTTCGTGGCAAACCATTCCTTGAGTAATAAGTTTTGAGAAAGGTTCTTTTGGAACTTCGTAACCACAGTCTTTTAGTGCTCGTGAAAAGAATCTTGAATAAAGTAAATGAAGAATGGCATGTTCGATGCCTCCGATGTAATGATCAACTGGCATCCAATACGATACATCTTCCTCAATGAAAGGTTGTTTATGGTTATTTGGAGAACAAAATCTCAGATAATACCATGATGAATCAAAAAAAGTATCTAGTGTGTCCGTTTCTCTCAAAGCTTTTAAACCAGTGATATCGCATTTTGTGAATTTCCAATTTTTATGAGAATCTAATGGATTACCTGATTGTGTGAGATCTATATCCTCAGGAAGTTCAATAGGCAATTCTTTTTTATTAACTGGTAATACTTTTCCGTCTTCTCTATAAATAATTGGAATAGGGCACCCCCAATACCTTTGTCTAGAAACTCCCCAGTCTTTTAGCTTAAATTTTGAAGACTCAAACCCTTTCTTTTCTTCAATAAGTTTTTTTAAAACTAAAGCTTTTGCTTCCTTGATATTTTTTCCATCAAGAAAATTTGATTTTACAAGTGTATCGTTATCCTCAAAATCACAATATGGTAGATTATTCTCTCTATCTTTAATTATACAATCAGTTTTTAGATTGTAATTTTTTGCAAATTCAAAATCCCTTTCGTCATGAGCTGGACAACCAAAAATAGCCCCGTTTCCATAATTTATAAGTACATAATTTGAGAAAAATATAGGTAATTTTTTCTTTGTAATGAAAGGGTGATGGGCATACAAGTGAGTATCAAAACCAATTTTTTCATTCACAAAATCTCGTTTCTCCTGAAGTTTAAGGCATTTATCTCTAAAAATTTGAAATTCTTTATTTTCTAAAAATTCTTTTGCTAAATCATGTTCCACCGATAATCCAATGAAACTAGCCCCAAATAGGGTTTCCGGTTTGGTTGTAAAAACATTTATAGTCATTGATGAATCTTGTATCTCAAATTTTATTTCTGCTCCCTTGGACAATCCAATCCAATTATTTTGCATTAGTTTAACTTTATCAGGCCATTCATTAAGTTCGCCAAGATCCTCGAGAAGTTCATCTGAATACTTTGAAATATTTAAAAACCATTGAGACAGTTTCTTTTTTTGGACTATTGCTCCAGAACGCCAACCCTTTCCATCAACCACCTGCTCATTTGCAAGAACGGTTTCATCTACAGGGTCCCAATTGACAAAACTGTCTTTCTTATAAACTAGTCCTTTTTCATAGAAATCGATAAAAATTTTTTGCTGATGTTTATAATAATCCTTATTACATGTTGATATTTCCCTATTCCAGTCAATCGACAAACCAATTTTAATTAACTGAGATTTCATATGTTCTATATTCTTTTCAGTCCATTCTTTCGGACTTATGTTATTTTCTATGGCGGCGTTTTCTGCCGGCATCCCAAAGCTGTCCCATCCCATGGGATGTAAAACATTAAAATCTAATAATCTATAGAATCTGGAAACCACATCTCCAATCGTATAATTTCTTAGATGTCCCATATGAATATTTCCAGATGGATAGGGAAACATTTCTAGCACATAAAATTTTTTTTTCTTTAAATTTATTTCAGACTTGTACGATGATTTTTCAGACCAAATTTTTTGCCACTTATTCTCAATTTTTGATGGATTGTAATTACTCATCACTAATCCTTAAAAACACTAATTCCGCCAAAGCCATGTACATATTTATTTTTCATAAAAGTAAAATTTTTATAATTTATACCACCTAAAGCAAAAACAACCTTTTCTTTTAAAAAAAAACAAAGGGATAAATAAGTATATTTATTTAACGGGTTTTTGTTAAGGAAAGATTTAGTTTTGAATACAGGTGTTAAAAATACGATATCTACTATTTTTTTAATATTAACTGCTTCTTTAAAGTTATGAACCTTGGACGCAACAAAAAAGTTCTTTTTCATCAAACTTTCTTTTAAGATACTATTTTTCTTACACCTTGAATCAACCATAACTCCAAAAGCTTGATATTTTATAGCCCAATGCATAGAATAAGGTATTATAAATTTGATCTTATTTTTTTTGCACCAAAGAATATAAGGTTGAATGAGCCTAAAAAATTGATCTATCTCTTGATTTTCAAAAAGAAAAACAATTCCGACTTTATTTGAAATCTTGTAGAAATATTTTTCATTTGAAATTATTGTTGGATTAAAAAAATACCATTTTTTTGGAATTATTAAATTTTTTTTAGGGATTGAATACATACTTATGAATAAAATAGTAACAAATTATTGTGAAATTATAAGACAAATAGATTTAATTAATAAAAAATTACAACTGAACAATGTTTTGCCTCATTTAATAGCTGTTTCTAAAACTTTTCCAATAAAAGATATTCAGTTATTAATTGATGAGGGACATAAAATATTTGGAGAAAACAAAGTTCAAGAAGCTGTCGAAAAATGGACTATATTAAAGAAAGATAATAATATAGAGCTTCATCTTATCGGACCACTTCAATCCAATAAAGTAAAACAAGCTTTAAATATTTTTGATGTTATTCAAACATTGGATAGAGAAAAGATTGCTTTAAAAATTTCAAATTCACTCTCTGATGAGTTAGATAAAAAAATAAAAAAGTTTTTTGTTCAGGTTAATATTGGAGATGAAAGTCAAAAGAGTGGAGTTGATGTTAAATTTACAAAAAAATTTGTTGAGTGGTGCGTTAATGATTTGAATTTGAATGTTCAGGGATTAATGTGCATTCCACCTTTTAACCAGGATTCAGAACCCTTTTTCAAACTAATGAAAAGATTATGTAACGAGTCAAATTTGAAACATCTGAGTATGGGTATGAGTGAAGATTATAAAATTGCCTTAAAGAATGGAGCAACCTACATAAGAGTGGGTTCTGGAATTTTTGGTAAAAGAAATCAATAAATTATTAACTTGGATATGGGGCTGATGAATTTTAAAATTTTAATAAAATATTTTTTTTCCAATGCTATGCAACCCTCAGTAAACATTGTGTTGTTATTAGAACAATGAATAAATATTGCGCTCCCTTTATATTTCTCAATTGGATTAATATTGAAATCGCAGGAAACAACGATATCATAGAGATTATCTTCTCTATACAAACGTTCATAAAGCGGGTTATTTGCTTTATTACAAAAAGAATTGTAAAAATCAGATTTAGAATCAGCACACCAAAAAGAGTTCTTTTCAATTTTCTTTGATGGAATTCGTGTTTTACATATATTTATCCTGTCGCCTCTGTAAAATATTTTCAGAATTTTATATTCACCTTTTGGAGTAATTTTATCGCCTTCCCTACTTTTTCTTCCAATTCCATTTTTACCAACAAAACAATTTATTTTATAGCTGCCGCAAGTTAAAGAAGCTATATTTTTTTTTTTTGTTTTAAAAATGTAAAGATTTGTCACTATAAAAAGCATATGACAAAAAGAGCTTTTATAACAGCTATATTTAAAAGAAATCTCTACTTTTCTGAATTAATTAAATTATTGCAACAGGAAGGAGTTAAAATTTTAATAAAGAATGATTTCTCCTCTTTAAAAAAAGTTTTGTCTAAAACTGGAATAATTCTTCTAGAGATTGACTCTGAGAAAACTTTAAAAAAGGTTAGCTCAGATTTAAAAAAGAAAAATAGAAGGTGCGAAGTATTATGTATTTTCAATGATAAATATCCAATTTTTGAGAACATTAAAGGCATAAAAGCTATGTACCCGCCAATAATGTTTAATGAATTTTTAAGGAATATTTTAAATTTGCAAAAAATTGTTGAAATGACTTCAGAATCAATAAATCTTGGAAACTTAACATTTTTTCCAAAAAGTCTCGAATTATTAAACAATGAAAACGAAAAAGTAGTAAAGCTTACTGAATTAGAAAATAAACTAATAAAATTTATTCTCAAAAATAAGGATGGAGTTACAAAAACTGATCTTCTTTTGAATGTTTGGAAACACAAGAGCAAGTTAAATACTCATTCTTTGGAGTCATTGATTTACCGATTAAGAAGAAAGATTGAAAAAGATCCAAATAATCCTGACATACTTAAACAAACGGCTAATAAATATTTTTTGAATTTGAAATCTTAATTAATTTTAAATGGGATTTTTCTAGGATCTTCTTTATCAATATCATAAAGCACTTGGGGTATATTAGTATTAAAGTAAGGTTTATCAAAAAACACTTCTGTTTTCGAATTGTCTTTTTTAATGATAACCCACTTTTTCATTTTTAATGGATCCAGTTCAAAAATTATTTTAATGATACCTTTATCTTTAAGTTTTGTATTGACAATTGATGCAGAAAGCGTGTTGTCTTTCTTCTCAAGTTCGAGTATTTTTATCTCTTTAAAACTTAGTCCTTTAAAAAGAAAAAATCCTGCTGGTATTTCATCAAACTTGTGAAAGCTTATACTTTTAAGATCTTTATTAATTACAGCTAATCTTTTTGAATCGCTAATTAATAAAATTGGAATTTGATTGTATTCTATTCTAAATTTTCCTGGACGAGAAATATATAAATTTCCTGATAAGATGTCGCCATTGTTGTTAATTTGAATAAAATCAGATTTTAGTGAATCGAAACTTCCTAAATAACTTAATATGTTATCTTTATTTGCGTTGCTAAAAGATTCATTATATATAAGAATATAAACGCTTATATAAATTAATAATTTAATTAACATGAAACTATCATATACGAAATCATTAATTCCACACCTCTTAAGATTAAATTTATTTTTACTAATTTTTGTTGTGATAAATGGATGTCAAATTGACCAGTCTGTTAATTTGATAAAAGCAAAGCTTTTTTCCGACAACGAAGATGTTGATAATAGAGATGAAAGTTCGGGTATTAAAAAAAATAAATCTGAAGAAAAAAAAATATTAAAAAAATCATTTTCAAATAAAGATTTAAAGACAACAAATTACCAAAAAAAAGATAATGAGATAAAAAGAAAATCTTATAATACTGCTAATGAGTTAGCTTTTAAGGAAAAAGGACAGGGTAGAGACAATGAAAGTAAAATCATTTCCTTTTTTACAAACTTCTTTGACTCTGAGGACGAAGAAATTTCATCAACAGATGAAACAGTTAATAATGAGCAATTTATCTCAAAGAATGATATGGCTGAAGTTTTTGAAGAAATTGAAAATGTTACAGAAGAGAAAGATATCGAGCTTGGCGACACGAAAAATGTTGAAACAGAAAATACAATTAATGAACAAATTGATTTATCAGATAAGACGAAATTAGCAGAGGAAAACAACTTTAAAGACAATACAAAAGCAATTGATGAAGTTGATCAGGAGATAAATAGTGGGAACCGAGAATTCGCCTTTTTACAATTAAAGGCCCCAAAAAAAATAATTAAAGAAGAGGAATTCAATAACGTTGTGGGACTTCTTTTGCCACTTACCGGAAAAAAAAGTGCTGCAGGGACTTTGGTTATAAACTCTCTTAGATATAGTATGTTACTGAAGCCTAATGAATTAAATTTTAAGATATTTGATACTAAAGGATCTCCAAAAGGAGCATTAGACGCTGCAAAGCAAGGAATAAAGAAGGGAGTAAACACTTTTATCGGTCCAATTTTTTCTGATGAAACCAAGGAAGTTAAAGAATATTTTAAAGATGACGACGAATTAATTTTTTTCAGTTTGTCTCCAGATTTTACAAATGTTTCAAACAACATAATTGTCTCCGGACAGAACCCTGAAGAACAAGTTTCTTGCATTATTCAAAAAATAGCAGAAAACCTATCAAGCAGGATTCTTGTTATTTATCATTCTGATAAGTATGGAAATGTAGTTCGAGATAGTTTCTCAAAATTTAGTCAAAACCTTGGTGCATCAAGGTTTGCTCCAATTGAGTTTTTTGAAATAAATGACAAAATGAATTTGAACGATGAATTAAAGAAAGTAAGTAGATTTGACGAAAGGAAAATTAGGTTAAAAAATGAGGTAAAAAAAGTCAAGCTGGATAACTCAATTGACAGAAAATCAAAAAAAAAGCAAATATCTAGTTTAGAGAGAAAACTAACATTAGACACACCATTTGACTCAGTAGTAATAGCCTCTCAAGGTGACCAATTGCTTGAAATACTTTCTCATCTAGCCTTTTATGATATCAACTCAGAAAATACAGATATTTATGGAACAAGTCTTTGGGAAGATACTGATAAAAAAGATAATGTATATGAAGGAACATTTTATGTAACAAGCCTAAAAGATAAAAATGATGAATTTTCTAAAAATTTTAAGGATGTTTTCGCAAAAGATCCTTTATCATTAAATTTTTATATTCACGATTTAATCGGAATAGTTCAAAATCTTAAAGTACGTGACAATGATAAGATTATAAATGAAGTTTTTTATGGAGAATTTAGTAATAGTAAAATTGACTCAGGTTTATTACAAAGAGAAATTTATGTAAGAAAAATCAGAAAAAATGAGAAAACTGAGGAAATTTCTAGCTGTCGTCTAGATGAGATTTAATCAATTTATTAAGTGCAACACTTCTGTGATCAATTTTTATTTTTTTCTTGTGCTCTAACTCCCCAAAAGTTTTTTCCCCATTGAGAGGAATAAAAAAAGGATCGTATCCAAAGCCATTCTTCCCCCTTGGAGGCCAAGTAATATGCCCAAATACCTCGCCATCGTAAGTATAAACCGGACTATTCGGGAATCTAATACTTAGACTGCAAAAAAACTTTGCTTCAAAATTCCTCTCTCCTCGATTAATTATATCCTCGTAGATAAGTCTCATAGAATTATTCCATCCTCCATTTTTCTTTGCAAATCTTGCCGAATAAATACCCGGTTCATCATTTAGGCTAGTAACACAAAGCCCAGAATCGTCAGAAATTGTTATATAATTATTTGGTATACTATTTACTTTTAATATCGAATTTTCTTTAAATGATTTTCCTGTTTCCTCAACATCACTTATATCCAAGCTTGAAGAGGTCAGTATATTTAAATTGAAAGGTGCAAGAAGAGTTTTAAATTCATCAATCTTTCCTTTATTGTGGCTTGCAAGAACTAAGGTGTCTCCTGGATTTAACTTTGGTTTATTCAATTGCAATAACCTGTTTTTTAAATATTTCTTGAATTGTTAAATTTGTCATTTCTAACATCTTCATCATCGATTCAGTGGAAAATGTACTTTCTTCGCCCGAAATTTGCACTTCAGAAAAACCTGAGTTTTTGGTAATGACAAAATTTGCATCGACATCAGCCTTTGAATCTTCCAAATAATCTAAATCAATCATTACTTCTCCATTTAAAATTCCACATGAAATTGCAGCAACATAATCAAGTATTGGATTCTTTTTAATTAGTTTTTTTTCTAGAAATTTTTTTATTGCAAGATTTAAAGCTACAAAGCCGCCACTGATACTTGCAGTCCTTGTTCCGCCATCAGCTTGTAAAACATCACAATCAATAATAACTTGATGCCCGTTAAGGAGATCCAGGTTGGTGATAGAACGTAATGATCTTCCTATTAGTCTCTGTATTTCAATAGTCCTTCCAGTTTGCTTCCCAGTTTTGGATTCCCGCTTGTTCCTTGTGTTTGTTGACCCAGGGAGCATACCATACTCAGCCGTAATCCACCCAGAGTTCTTATTTTTAATCCATTTAGGAATGTTATCATCAATAAAGGCAGTACATATCACTTTTGTTTCACCATAACTAATAATACAAGAACCGTCTGCATTTTTAGAAATATTTTTTTCTATAAGTATTTCTCTTGATTGATGATTTTTCCTATTGAATTTTCGCACGTCAAAATATAACTTAGTTTAAGTTATGTATTATTAGTTAGTATGGAAAAGAAAAACAATCCTAAAGTTGGAAAAAATAAATTAAATGAATCTCCAACCTCTCATTTATTCGATTTAGATAAAAGATCTAAAAAAATTTTTAGATTAATTGTAAATGATTTTTTAAAGGATGGAAAACCGGTTGGTTCCAGAAAATTATCAATCAAGATGGGAGAAAAACTTTCAGCCGCATCAGTTAGGAATGTTATGTTTGATTTACAAGAAGCTGGGCTACTTAGGTCAAACCATACTTCAGCGGGAAGAATTCCAACAGATCTCGGGCTAAGATTTTTTGTTGATGGATTATTACAAGTTGGAAAACTAACAAATAATCAGTGCTCTGAGATTGAAAAAGTAATAAATGGGAAATTACAAAATGTTGAAGAAATGTTCAGCGAAACAAGCTCTTTATTATCAGGTCTTCTTGATTGTGCTGGAATTGTTCTTGCGCCAAAGTTAGAGGGTTTTATAAAACATATCGAGTTTGTTCCTGTAAGCAATGAAAAAGCTTTGGTTATTCTCGTTACAGAAACAGGAATAATAGAGAATAGAATCATTGAAGTGCCTAAGGGTCTTCCAGCATCTTTATTAGTTGAAACAACAAATTATCTTAATTCGATTATTAAAGGAAAAACTTTGCAAGAAAGCAAGAAAATCATTATTAATCAAATCAAGGATGATAGAAAACATATCGACAAAGTAACAAAGAATTTAATTGAACAGGGTTTTGCCTGTTGGGACAATGCAAGTAAAAAAAATAAATTAATTGTTACAGGAACCTCGAAACTCTTGGACGATGTAAAAGCCATGGAACAACTTGAGGATGTGAGAGTGCTAATTGAAAAACTTGAGAATAAAAAAAATCTTATGGGAGTAATTGATGAAACTTTACAGGCTGAAGGCTTACAAATTTTTATAGGATCTGAAAATAATCTTTTTGGGCTGACTGGTTGCTCAACTATAATCAGCCCATTCAAAAACAAGAAAAAAGAAATAATTGGTGCCATTGGTGTTATAGGCCCGATGAGAATAAATTATGCTAAAATAATCCCAGTCGTTGATTATACAGCAAAGTTAATAGGTGAGAAATTTGAGATTAAATAATTAATTTTAAGGAGAAATTTATGATTAAAACAGATGAAAAAAATTTAAATTCCAAAAAGGATGAAAAACAAAATACTCGGAACGAATCTAAGAAAAGCTCCAAAAACAACACATCTAAATCTGTTGATATTAAAGATAAGATTATTGCAGATTTGAAGATAAAGTTAAAAGAAGTAGAAGATAAGTTGCTGAGAGAATTAGCTGAAAATGAAAATCTTAGAAAAAGACATGAAAAAGAAACCCAAGAAAATTACAAATATGCAATTAAAAATTTTTCTTATGATTTATTAAATGTTACTGATAATTTTCAAAGAGCCTTAAGCTCTGTTCCAAAAGATGGAGAAGAAAGCTTAACTCTTAAAAACTTAATAATTGGTCTTCAGGCGGTTGAGAAAGAGATTTATGAAATCTTTGAGAAAAACGGGGTAAAAAGATTTAACTCCTTAAAAGAGAAATTTAATCCTGAGATCCATCAAGCTGTTTCAAAAAAAGATAGTGATCATCCAGAAGGAACAATAATAGAGGAATTACAAAAAGGTTTCACAATTGATGAGCGTTTATTAAGACCATCTATGGTTATAGTGTCGTCTGGGAAAAAAGATGATAAAAAAAGCTAAAAGTTTCTAAAGGTGGATAATTTTCTTTTTTCATCCTTAGATTCTGAGACCATAAAATTTTCAATTGACAGCCCTTTTTAAAATTAAACATTAAAAAGTTATTTATATTTGTATTTTAAAGGTTTGTAGCGAGAAAATTTAAGTATTTTACAAATAGAATCAGAATAGTGTGATAATGTACAGCACGTCACTTGAAATTAGTGTTAATAATTAATTTGTTAAATCAAAAAAAATCATTTTCTTCTTGATTTTGCTTTTGGTTTTATAATATAAAATAAATGCTTTATTATTAATTGCTAAGTAATGCCTTATGGGTTATTTGGCGATTCTGTCCATATGATAAGGAAGAAAAGGAGCTAAAATGTCAGTTATAGGTATCGATTTAGGTACAACAAATTCATGTGTTGCCATAATGGATGGCAAAGAACCCAAAGTAATAGAAAATGTAGAAGGTACAAGAACAACGCCGTCGATGGTAGCATTTGCCGAAAATAATGACCAACTAGTTGGTCAATCAGCAAAAAGACAAGCTGTTACTAACCCGGAAAAGACTCTATTTGCTATCAAAAGGTTAATAGGAAGAAGAATGGACGATGAGTCCGTAAAAAAAGATGTCGACATTCTCCCTTACAAAATTGTAGGAGGTGATAATGATGACGCATGGGTTTTAATTGGGGAAAAAAAATACTCGCCGAGCCAAATCAGTGCAATGATTTTACAAAAAATGAAGGAGACAGCTGAAAAGTTTCTTGGAAAGCCTGTTAAAGAAGCAGTTATAACTGTCCCAGCTTATTTTAACGATGCACAAAGACAAGCAACAAAGGATGCCGGTAAAATTGCTGGACTTGATGTAAAAAGGATTATAAATGAACCCACTGCAGCAGCGTTAGCATATGGCTTAGATAAAAAGAAAACTGGAACAGTCGCCGTTTATGATTTGGGTGGAGGAACATTTGATATATCAATCCTAGAAATAGGGGACGGAGTTTTTGAGGTAAAAGCTACCAACGGTGACACCAAACTCGGAGGAGAAGATTTTGATAACCTCCTCATTGATTACTTTGCAAGCGAGTTTAAAAAGGAGCAGTCCATAGATTTAAAGAAGGACAAGCTGGCTCTACAGAGGTTAAAAGAGGCAGCTGAAAAAGCAAAAATAGAATTATCAACAACTCCACAAACAGAAGTAAACTTGCCCTTTATTACAGCAGATGCTTCTGGCCCCAAACATCTCAATATAAAGCTTTCTAGATCTAAGTTTGAGTCTTTAGTTTCTAATCTTGTTGATAGATCTATTGAGCCTTGCAAACAAGCTTTAAAAGATGCTGGATTAAGTGCAGGAGAAATTGATGATGTAATTTTGGTTGGCGGGATGACAAGAATGCCAAAGGTCATAGAAGCCGTAAAGAATTTCTTCGGAAAAGAACCTAACAGAAGTGTAAATCCAGACGAGGTGGTCGCACTTGGTGCAGCAGTTCAAGGCGGAGTTTTGTCAGGGGATGTTAAAGATGTGTTGTTGTTAGATGTAACGCCATTGTCTTTGGGTATTGAAACATTAGGTGGAGTTTTCACCAAACTGATAGACAAAAATACCACAATACCCACCAATAAAAGTCAAACATTTTCTACCGCAGACGACAATCAATCAGCTGTAACCATAAGAGTTTTTCAAGGTGAACGGCAGATTGCCCAAGACAACAAACTTCTAGGACAATTTGATCTTGTTGGAATCCCGCCAGCTCCTAAAGGCACACCTCAAATAGAAGTAACATTTGATATAGATGCTAATGGTATAGTGAAAGTTTCTGCAAAAGACAAAGCTACAGGAAAAGAGCACCAAATTCAGATCAAAGCTTCTGGTGGTCTCTCGGATGAAGAGATTGAGAAAATGGTGAAAGATGCTGAAGCCAATGCTGATGCAGATAAAAAGAAGTTAGAAACTATTGAAGCTAGAAATAATGCAGATTCAATTATTCACAGTACCGAGAAAAGTTTAAAAGAACATGGAACTAAAATTCCTAAGGAAGACAAAGATAAAATTGAAAAGTCTTTAGCTAGCTTGAAAGAGTGTTTTAAAGATGAAAAAGCTGACATTAAGATTTTGAAAGAAAAAACTGATGCATTGATACAAGACTCGATGAAACTTGGAGAAATTATTTATAAGGAGGCGCAAGAAAAAGCTGCCAAAGAAAAGCAAAAAGAACCCAAGTCAAACAATAAACCTGGGAAATCAAAAAAAGATAAACCAAAGAATAACGATGATGTAATGGATGCTGATTTTGAGGATGTTACTGACAAGAAAAAAGACAAGTCAGGCAATGATGATAAGAAGGAGAAATCTGCCTAATTTAATAATATTATGTCAAAAAATGATTATTATGAGGTTTTGGGGGTAACAAAATCAACCGACCCAGCGACAATAAAAAGTTCCTACAGAAAACTAGCAATGAAATATCACCCCGATAAAAATCCGGGTGATAAGGATGCAGAAAAAAAGTTTAAAGAAATTTCAGAAGCCTACGAAATTTTATCTAACCCAGAAAAAAGAGAGGCTTACGATACTTATGGTCATGATGCATTTTCACAATCTGGTGGTTCTGGTTTTTCTGAGGGATTTGGAGGGTTTGGAAGTTTTTCAGATATTTTCGATGACTTTTTTGGCGACTTCGGCGGAAGAGCCGCTTCAAAAAGAGATCAAAGGGGACAAGACTTAAAATACGAAATAGAAATAGACTTGAGAGAAGCTTTCACGGGTATTAAAAAAGAGATAAATTTTGATACATTAATAAGGTGCGATGATTGTAGAGGTTCTGGTTCAGAGAAAGGGAGCGGGATGAGAGACTGTTCAATCTGCGGTGGGTCCGGCAGAACAAGGGCTTCCCAAGGATTTTTTACTGTTGAAAGAACTTGCTCATCATGTGGTGGAGCAGGTCAAACCATCACAGATCCTTGCTCTTCATGTAATGGGGAAGGCAGAAGAAGGAAAAATAGGAAATTAGAGGTTAACATACCTGCAGGGGTAGAGGATGGGAGCAGGATAAGACTTACTGGTGAAGGAGCAGTGGGTCAGAATGGATCCTCTCCTGGCGATCTTTATTTGTTTGTTTCAATGCAAGATCACCCAATATTTGGAAGGAATGGAACAGAAATTTTTTGTAATGTACCAATATCAATTGTTGACGCCTCATTAGGTGGTTCTGTTGAAGTACCAACAGTATCAGGCGGAAAGGTTAAAGTAAAAGTACCAGCTGGCTCACAGCATGGAGATCAATTCAGATTAAATGGAAAAGGTATGCCTACTCTTAGATCAACTTCTTTTGGTGACATGATAATTTCCTTAATTATTGAAATTCCAAAAAACCTCTCTGATAACCAAAAAAGACTATTAAGAGAATTTAATGACGAACTTAGTCATAATAATAGTCCTGAGAGCTCTGGTTTTTTCTCGAAAGTAAAAGACTTTTGGGACGGTTTGACTTAAAATTAAAAAATGAATCCACTAAAAATAGGAGTTTTTGGTCCAAGCGGTAGAATGGGAAAGGACATTGTGAATCAGATATCGAGTTATAATTCGTTAAAATTAACTTACTTGTGTGAAAAAAAAGGACACAATTCAATTGGAAAAAGGATGTCTGGAATAGTTGTTGAAGATGATATTAAAAAACTTGTAAGTTCTAGTGATGTAATAATTGATTTTACAGTCCCGTCAGCGACATTGAATCTTATGAAAATAATGAAATTGATTAAAAAAAAAACTGCTCTCGTTACAGGCACAACTGGTTTTAGCAAATCAGAAGAAAAAAAGTTTAACTCCTTATCTAGCGGAATGACAATTTTAAGATCATTTAATATGAGTGTTGGAGTGAGTCTTTTAAAAAACATTGTAAAATTTACCTCAAAAAATATCGGAGATTCTTCAGATATAGAAATTGTGGAGATTCATCATAATCAGAAAAGAGATACTCCATCAGGCACATCCTTATCTCTTGCCAATTCCATAACAGAGGGGAACAAAGACATAAAAAAACATTCTTACAGGGAAAAAAATGCAAATAAAGCGAGAGGAAAAAAAGAAATTGGTTTTGCTTCTATTAGAGGAGGAGATGTTATTGGCGAGCATTCTGTATTCTTCTTTCTAGATGGAGAAAGATTAGAATTCAAACATATTGCATCAGATAGAAAAGTTTTTTCAATAGGTGCTATAAAAGCAGCAAGATGGGTATTTAAAAAAAAACCAGGCTTGTATACAATTATGGATATGATATGTAATTAGTCATGATATTAAAAAAATTTCTTTCTATTTTTTTCATTAAAGTTTTTCTGTTAATTTCTTGTGAGGAAAAAATATCTGAAGATCAATTATCTGAATACAAATTGAAAATGGATGTTAGACTTGGTCACTTGGGAAATGCAATTATAATGCAAGGAAGGCTTCTTGATGCTTTCAACTTAAGAAATGACAGATCTGACGAAGATCATTTTAAGGAAGCAGAAGAATTAATAAAAGAGCATTTAAAATCATTTGGAAGACCGGATGACCTAAGAAATTTAAAAATTCCGAACTCCTCAAAATTAAGAGAAGTCCACAACTCATTGATTGAGGCGTCAGAACTTTTGATTGCCGCATCCAATGCATTGGAAGATAATGCTTGGCTTGGTGGATCTGTAACATTTGCAGAAATGAACTTGGATCAAGCCAGGGTAAACTTTCAAGAAGCTGTAAAAATTGTTTATGACATAAAATCTGATAAAGAAGTAAAACCAGTAATGGAATATGAAGAGTATGAAGTCGGAGAAACACCAGATGCATCTGGAAAATTAGAATAGTCAGATTTTGATTGACTTATTTACCATCCACCCCCCTATAACAATTAAAACCAAACCATATATCATTTGAGAAGATAGTTTTTCTCCAAGGAATATGAAAGACCACAGTGATCCAAAACATGGAATTAAAAAATTACTTTGACTCGCAAAGATTGCATTTTTAGTTTTTATTAAATTGAAAAAAATTACAATCGCGACACCTGTACATATAACACCCAAAATAGTTGCGGAGATGAAACTTTGCATTGAAATATTTGATATTATCGAGTGTAGATCATGATCTGATATATAAATTTGAGAAACAAAAACTGGAGCAGAAAAAAAAGTTGCACAACCAGTGGAAATAAATGCAATCTCAAAAGGTGATTGATTTTTTATAATTTTTACTAGGTTGGCTGAGAAACCATAAAATAAAGCAGATAAAATAATTAGAAATGAAAAGTTAAGTTTAAGGGATTTAAAAGATAATCCGAATGGACTTATAAAGATTAACATTCCTAGAAATCCTATTAAAATACCAAATAAACCGTATAAATTTAATTTTTCATTTTTAAGAATTAAGAATGATATTAAAAATGTAAACAGCGGCATGGTGCCTATTAAGGTTGAGGCAACATTGCTATCAACGTACATCTCACTTAAACTTATTAAATTGAATGGTAGAACATTACCAAATATTGCAATACAAATTAAAACAATCTTATTTTCCATAAAATTGAACTGGTTTATTTCTTTTTTGCAAAAAATAAATAAGAAAAAAGTAGCAACTAATAATCTGTAAAAAGTCAGTAGACTTGGGGGTATAGTAGAAATACTTAATTTAATAAACAAGAATGAACTTCCCCAAATTGCTGAAAGTAGTATTAATGAAACAAAACTTATTAAAGAGACGTATTTTTTTTTCAGAGTGAAAACCTTACAAGTTTTTGAGTAATTTTAGAGCTGACTCTATTTGATTAAGAAGTTTTTTTTTATCGTCATAGTTTAAGAATGAGCCCAAAAGAACAACTTTGTTTTTTGATTTTACTACCAGGTTATAATGATGACGTGCTGGGTTCATAATTTCTACTCTTGTCCAGTATGGTTCAAGGTTCCAAGTTTGTTTCTTCCCAGATGGATAATTTCTGGTAATTAGGAGATTTTCTTTAATAATTTTTATTGTTTCAAAAATTTCACCTGATCTATAATTTATCTTAAATGCATAGTAAAGAAGGAAAACATCTAATCCTAAAAAACCAAAAACTGGCCATGCTCCTAAGTACCAGAAATAAACTCCAATTGAAAAAAAGATAAAACTGACTGTAAACATCAGATTTCTAAAACCTTTTTTTGAAAGACTCCTGTAAGGGAGAAGGGTGACGTCTAGAAATATTTTTCCCATAAGTAATTATATAAAACTATTGCTTCATTTTTTAAAGATATAATTTAACTCGAATAGATTTGTAAAAATTTAAAGTTATAATACATTATACTAATTCTTATTCAGGGAATTCTATGACAAAAAAAATTATTGGGATGGGTAATGCGGTGCTCGATATTTTGGCACCGGTAACTGATGAATTTTTAATATCAAAGAAACTTATAAAGGGTTCAATGACTCTTGTTGATCAGAACGTTTCAGATAGTATTTTAAAAGAAGTAAATCCCATAAAAAAAGATTCAGGAGGGTCAGTTGCTAATACAATTGTAGGTATTTCGTTGTTAGGAATGAGTTCTTCTTTTTGTGGCAAAGTGAAAAAAGACCAATTAGGCGATGATTTTATCAAGAATATAAGAGAAACAGGAACGAATTTTTTATGCAATCAATCTACTGACGGATTATCTACCGCTAGATGTATAATATTTATCACGCCTGATGGAGAGAGGTCCATGCAGACATTTTTAGGTGCTAGCACTACTTTAAACGAAGAAGATATTCAGGAGAATTTTTTTGATGATTCTGAATTTCTTTTAATTGAGGGATATCTTTGGAATTCCGCTACAGCTCGTAAAGCAATAGAAAAAGCTATAAGAATTGCTATTAGTAAGAATGTAAAAATAGTTTTTTCTCTATCAGATTTTAATCTAGTAAATATGTTCAAAAAAGATTTTCTTAAATTTATAAATTCGTATGTTGATATTCTCATTGGAAATGAATTGGAGTTTAGAGAATTATTCGAGGATAATGATAAAATAAACCTAAATCATACCATTGCTGATCTAATGGTTAAAACAAGAGGTGAAAAAGGAGTTGAAATTTCTCAAAATGGAAAACTCGAAACTATCCCATCAGTAAAAGTTGATTCTTTGGTGGATACAACTGGAGCGGGTGATATGTTTGCCGCTGGATTTCTATATAAATTACTAAACGGATTAGACCCTGTGACCTCTGCTAAATTTGGATGTAAAATGGCTTCAATCATAATTCAACAATATGGAGCTAGACCTTCAAAAGAATTAGTAAAAACTTTGTTATAAAAAAAGTTTTTTTTATGAATTTAAAAATACATTTAAGATACCAAAAATAAAAATGGGTATTTGAAAACCAAAATTAGTTAAAATTGCTTTATCTTTGGATAAATAACCACTTATTGTCCAAAAAATAACTCCTGTTGCATGAAGATAAATATTTAAAGGATAATAATTAATATTGGTCAGAACAATTCCAGTTAGTACAAAAGCAGTACCTAGCCATTTAAATTTCTCGACAAATTTCATTTTTGATTAATTTACACTTCGATTAATAATTTTTACACATTATTTTAGAACTGTATTTAAGAAACTTCTTCATATAATTACTTTTAACTTATTTATCACAAAGTCAGGAGGAATAGTGTTTATATTTTTAGATTTAAATATCTCTTGAGATGATATTGCTAGGTTATTTTTATTGCCTAACGGAGAGAATTTTTTGTGATCTGTTGGCCCAAATATTGTAATCATAGGAATGCCAGAGATAGCTAGAAGATGACCGCATCCAGTATCGTTACTTACTCCAGCTCTACATTTTTCTGCAATTTTAATTGTTTCCATTGGGTTATCTGTACTTAGTATTTTTACTTTTATATCAAATTCGCGTAGGAGGTTTCTTCTAATGTCCTTTTCTTTTGGACCAAGAATAAATGTAGGAGTAAGCTTCAATTTTAAAATGTACTTTGCAAGTTCTATAAAATTTTCCAAGTCCCATTTTTTCCAAATAACAGATGCACCAGGACATAAAGCGATTTTTTTTGAATTCTTACTTCTTTGGGACAATTTATAATTGATCTTCTGATTACTGAAGATTTCTGAAAGTTGTACTAGAGATCGACTCAAATTAGGCTCATTTATGGTAATTGGAACTAAATCAGAGAATATGAAATTAGCACAGGGAGAAATAAAAATTTTTGATTTAATCTTCTTAAGAATTAATGTCGTTAATAGTCTCTTTTGCGTATCGATTACAATGTCATATTCCCCTAGATCTTTCTTAAAGAAATCCCAAAAACTAGATCCAAAATTATATTCATCAAAGATCCTATCAATCAAACCGATCGATAAGGGTTTTAATTTTGAGTTAAAAATGGATTCTCCTTTTCCTGCCATCCATGTAATTTCAGAATTTGGAAAAATTTTCCTTAAACACGTCAAGAACGGTACTTTTAATAGTGCATCACCCAGTAAGTCAAGGCCTACATAAACAAGGATTTTTAATTTTCTTTTGTCACTTTTATTGTTTTTCCTGACATTTATATTATCAATCCAAGTTTTATAAACATGATATCTAACAATATCATTAGACAGCCCAAAATTAAATTTACTAAGAATATAAGTGAGAAAAAATCTATCAAAAAACTCAGCTTTAGAGTTTCTTCTTCTCCAAGACCAACATCTTGAAATAATTTTTTTTATAACTCTTTTTCTTATTCTACTATCAAGTAGTGGATAGTCATTAATAAAATTTAATGAACCAATAGAATAGTCATACAAAGTTTGACCGTCTATAGACATAACTCTTTGATCGATATTACTTGGTCCCACACAGACAATCTTGTCAGATCTACCAATGCAAAATCTTTTGGAATTTTTTTTTTTTAGATGGTTCCCTGCAACTCTTATAGGAATAGAAAAGTCTTGTACAAATATTTTATCATCACAACCACCAATCTCATTCATAACCTCAGTTCTAATCATTATGTTGCTGGCACCACCCCAACCATTTAAAATAAATTGATTAATTGGATCCTCCATAATAGTTGATACAGGGGAGTTTTCTCTAAACTTGAATTTTATTGGATCTTTAACCCAAACCCAATCACCATAAAGAAGATCTATAAATTTTTTTTCCATCTGAGTTTTCATGTAATGTAGACTGTCCGGAGATAAAATATCGTCTCCGTCAAGTATCTTTATAAAGGAATATTTGATAAACTTCAGAGCGTTGTTGGTAGCAATACTAGGACCAGAATTTGATTGTTTTATAATTTTGTAATCAATTTTTGACTGATTTAAAAAATCTTTTGCAAGCTGATATGATGAATCTGTTGAGTTATCATCAACAACAATTATTTGATATCCATATTTTTTTTTATTAAATTGATTTGTTGCAGACCGCAAGGTCTGAATTATATATTCTTCTTTATTGAATAACGTTACAATTACTGAGATACCGTCTTTATACTTAAGGCTTTTCACTTACATAAACCCTCTACTAAAATCCCCCACTTTCTAAATTAATAAAAGTCAATATATTCAATAATAATAATTATTTAATCTTTGTCCAATGAATATCCAGTTCCTCTAATAGTTCTTATGAAATTTTTTGTATTTTTCAAGTTAATTGCTTTTCTTAATCTTCTTATGTGTGTGTCAACAGTTCTCAACTCGACAAAAATTCCTTGTCCCCAAACTGAATCAAGAAGTTGTTCTCTACTGTAAACTCGTCCAGCATTTTCCATTAGATGTTTTAAAAGTTTATATTCAGTCGGACCAAGGTGAATTCTTAAGTCTTCTCTATAAACTTTGTGTTCAGATGTTATCATTTTTATATCTTCAAATTCCAAGGTTTGGTTTTGATTTGAGGAGGATCTTCTCATAAGTGCTCTGATTCTTGCAATAAGTTCTGCTGGTTTGAATGGTTTAGTTATATAATCATCTGCACCACAATCCAAACCTTTCACTTTATCTTCTTCTTCTTCTCTAGCGGTCAAAATAATTATTGGTAAATTACTGGTCTCTGGTTTTCTTCTAACAATCTTGCAAAGTTCTAAACCACTTGGTTCAGGAATCATCCAATCAAAAATTGCCATTGATGGAATTTCTTCTTTTAATAACAATAATGCATCTTCACCGTTAGTTGCTGACTTAACTTGATATCCATTTTTCTCAATGTTGTATGTGATTATGGGCAACAATGATTTATCATCTTCAACAACAAGAATAGTCTTTTTGTTTTCCATTTTACTTTAATGTTCCTTGAAGATTATAAATGACCTCTTTTGATATTACTTTTGATAAATCACCTATTCTCTCTAATTCTTTGGCAATGAATAGCATTTGTGTGCAAAAACCAATTATATCTCGATCTTCCATCATTAAATGCAAATGTTCTCTGAAGCATGTTTCATAAATCGAATTGATAGTGATATCTTCTTCAGGAACGGATTGTGCAATTTTCTTAGACTCCTGATCATACGCACTCAAAGCTGTAGAAAAGTTTTTTAAAACTAAGGTGCCAAGTTGATGGATGGAGTCAGTCCTATAGTTTTCTGGTGTTTTTTTTACTGATAATATTCTTCCAGCCACATTTGCAGCATGATCAGCAATACGCTCTAATATGCTTGATATTTTTAGAGATATTATTATTTGTCTAAGATCGTCTGCAAGAGGCTGTCTTTTCGATAAAGTGATTGTTGCAAATCCTCTTATTTTTTTTTCCAAAGCATCAATATCTTTGTCATTCCTTATAATTTCTTTAGCCTTTGAGATATTTATTATTTTTATTAGATCAACTGCTTCGAATATCTGCTTTTCAACATTCAATCCCATTTTTGTTAAATTACTTTTAAGGGAATTTAAATCTTCATCATAAGTTGTTACAATATGTTCTTTCATAATTATCCTATTTTTCCAGTTATATAATCTTGAGTTTTTTTCTGACTCGGTGTTGAAAAGATCTGATCTGTGAGACCTACTTCAATTAAATTTCCCATATGAAAAAAAGCAGTCTGCTGCGAAACTCTCGCAGCTTGCTGCATAGAGTGCGTTACTATTACGATAGTAAAGTTTTTAGCTAACTCGTCGATTAGCTCCTCAATAACGGCGGTT
>MDTG01014501.1_pt1 | contig 39333 bp, 40 predicted proteins | sample 811421 | NCBI WGS metagenome assembly MDTG01 (sample SAMN05326645, study PRJNA326480) | marine metagenome | isolation source: seawater | place: Pacific Ocean: South East | collected 2011 | reverse complement strand
TTCGCCGCCGCCTTGTCGAGACCGACCGCCGCGAAGGCGCCCTCGCCTTCCGCGACGGGCGCCGTCTCATCTCCTTCTGCTGCAATGACTATCTGAACCTCTCGCAGAACGAAGAGGTGAAGCGCGCCGCCATCGAGGCGACGGAAAAATACGGCACAGGCTCCGGCGCCTCGCGCCTCGTCTCCGGCAATCATCCGCTCTTCCGCGAACTGGAGCGCCGCCTCGCCGACTGGAAGCAGGCGGAAGACTGCGTCGTTTTCGGCTCCGGCTACATGGCCAATATGGGCATCGTGCCCACGCTCATGCGCGAGGGCGATCTGATCCTCGCCGACGAGCTCTCCCATGCCTGCCTGCTCTCGGGCTCGAAGCTCTCCGGCGCGCGGATCGAGATATTCCGCCACAACGACATGGATCACTTGCGCGCGCTTCTCGCCGCGCACAGAAATGCCGCGCAGCATTGCCTCATCCTCACCGACGGCATCTTCAGCATGGATGGCGATGCCGCGCCCGTCGCCGAGATGGCAGACATCGCCGCCAGCCATGACGCCTGGCTGATGACCGACGATGCGCATGGGATCGGCGTCGTCGGCCATGAAGGCCGTGGTTCCAGTTTCATGGGGAAGACGAAGGCGGACGTGCCCCTCCAGATGGGCACGCTCTCGAAAGCGGTCGGCGCCTATGGCGGCTATCTCTGCGCCAGCCGCGCCGTCTGCGACCTCATCCGCACCCGCGCGCGCACGCTCATCTATTCGACGGGCCTGCCGCCCGGCACCGCCGCCGCTGCCATCGCCGCGCTCGATTTCATGCGCGCGAACCCGGACTATTGCCGCCGCCCGGTCGAGAAGGCGAGGGCGTTTACCCGCGCGCTCGGCCTCCCCGATCCCGCAAGCCCCATCGTGCCGCTGATCCTCGGCGACGCCGAACTGACGCTCGCCGCCTCAGCCCTCCTCGAAAAGGAAGGCTATCTCGTCACCGGCATCCGCCCGCCGACCGTCCCGGCGGGCACCGCGCGCCTGCGCTTCACCTTCACGGCGGAGCACACCGATGCCGACATCGCGCGCCTCGCGAGCCTCGTCCGCGAGCGCATCCTGCCCCGCCGCGCCGCCGAGTAAGTCAAAAGAGAAACCATGCCTCCCATCTTCGTTACCTCCTCCGGAACCGAGATCGGCAAGACCTATGTCTCCGCCATGCTGACGCGCGAACTGAAGGCGCGCGTGATCAAGCCGCTGGTGAGCGGCATCGATGAGGAGACTTTTCCCGAGAGCGATCCCGCCGAGCTTCTCGCCGCCATGGGCGAGCCCGTGACATATGAGAATGCGGGCCTCGTCTCGCGCTGGCGCTTCCACGCGGCGCTCTCGCCCGACATGGCCGCGAAGCGCGAAAACCGCGTGATCGATTTCGAAGAACTCGTGGCGGAATGCGTTTCCGCCGCGCGCGCGCACGATCCGCTGGTGATCGAAGGCGTCGGCGGGCTCATGGTCCCGCTCGACGGCACGCACACGGTTCTCGACTGGATGAAGGCGCTGAAGGCGAAAACGGATCTCGCCCCTCTCCTCGTCGTCGGCGCCTATCTCGGCACCATCAGCCACACGCTGACGACGCTCGCCGTGATGGAAAAGGAAGGCCTTGCCCCCCGCGCCATCGTGGTGAGCGAGAAGGAGCCCGGTCCCGTCCCCGTGGAGGAAACGGCGGAGACGATCGCGCGCTTCGCGGGCGCAACGCCCGTCCGCGTCGTCCCGCGCGGCGGCGCCGTCTCCCTCGCCGGTCTCTTCTAGAGTCCGGCCGGCCCGCCCGGCAGCTTGTCGCGGATTTCCTTCAGCCTGTCGTTCATCGACAGGAAGGTGAGATACATCTCGCAGATCACCCGCCACAGCACGATGCCGAAGACCAGCGCGAAGATCGCGACCAGGAATTGCAGCACGCCGAGGCCTGCATTGTAGCTCATCGTGCCGACGGAGCCGGTGATCATGCCGAAGACATAGAGCAGGATCGCCACGATACCGAGCCAGTAGAGAAGCTGCGTCGCGCGCCCGGCGATCATCTTGTCGAAGCTCAGGAAGTCCTTGAAGCTCATTGTTCCCTCACATGGATTGTCCGCCCGCCCGCGGGGGAAGCCCCGCGGATGGTTCGTTTCTATACGGATGAACGGGAAGTGCTACTTGGGCCCGAACAGGAACCAGAGGATGAGGCCGAGAACCGGCAGAAGAAGAACGATGACGATCCAGATCGCCTTCCACAGGGGTTCGGCGCCGCTCTGCACGATGCGAATGATCGCGTAGATATCCAGTATCAGGATGATGATGCCGAGTATGCCGGTATAACCGTCGCCGAACATTTATGACCTCCAGACCAAACGCTCCCCCGGCAGTGAGCCTAGCGCGATTTGCGGTGTGAGGTAAGTTCCGAATGCGCCGGATTCCGCGCTGCTTCGTGGAGTTGTGTGATCGAACGAAATCGAACTTCGTGCGTTGATGTTCACACGAAGCTGGGCGTCTCGATTCCTTCGAACTCCAGCAGCCACTTCTTCGTCGGCAATCCGCCGCCGAAGCCGGTGAGCGATCCGTCCGCGCCGATCACGCGGTGGCAGGGCACCACGATGGGAATGGGATTTCTTCCATTCGCAAGACCCACCGCGCGAACGCCTTTTGGGTTGCCGATCGCGCGCGCGATATCGGCATAGCTGCGCGTCTCGCCGAAGGGAATGCGCGCAAGCGCCGCCCACACGCTTTTCTGGAAGGCCGTTCCTTCCGCCGCGAGCGTCAGCCCGGAAAAATCCCTCTCCTTTCCCTCGAAATAGCGGTTGAGCGCCTTCACCGCCTTGTCGAGATGCGCGCGCGCCTTCGCGCTGCCCTCGCGCGCGGAAAGCGGCACGTCCTTCTGGTTCGGAAAGAGAATGGCCGCAAGCCCCGCCTCCGTCGCGGCGAGCCTCAGCCTGCCGATGGGCGTGTCGAGCGTCGCCGTTGCAAGCGCGGGATCGTCGGGCAGTTTCATTTTCGCCTCCTTGCTTGTCGTCAGATCGTCCAGAGCGCCAGCGCCGCATAGCCGCGCCAGGGCCGCCAGGCTTGCGACATGGTTTCGAGTTCGGCGGCCGAAACGGGTGTGCCGCCGCCCGCCGCTTTGCGCAATCCAAGATCCGATGCGGGAAAGGCGTCCGGCTCGCCAAGCGCGCGCAGCGCGATGTAATGCGCGGTCCATGCGCCGATGCCGGGCAGTGCCGTGAGTTCGGCCACCGTCGCTTCCAGACTCTCGCCCGGCGCGAAGCCGATCCGGCCGCCCGCGGCCGCCGCAGACAGCGCCTTCAGCGTCGCGATCCGCCCGCCCGTGAGCCCGAGACCGGAAAGGTCCGCCCGCGCCAGGACCTTCGCCGAAGGAAATATCCGCTCTATCCCTTCCGTCTCGCGCTCGGCGATCTTCTCGCCGAATTTCGCGGCGATCCGCCCGGCGATGGTCGTCGCGCCTTTCACGGAAATCTGCTGGCCCAGTATGGCGCGAATGGCGAGTTCGAAGCCGTCGAAACCGCCCGGCACGCGAAGCCCGGGTCTCGCTGCAAGCCTCGGCCCGATCAGCGGATCGCGCGAAAGCGCGGCGGCGATGGCGGAAGGTTCCGCGTCGAGATCGAAAAGCCGCCTCAGCCGCGCCGCGATGGCGCGAATGGGCAGTGCCCCTTTCGTGCTGCCGATGGTCGCGATCCGCGCTTCGAGGGCATGGCCCTTTTGGGCCCGCTCCACGGTGATGATGCCTTTCGCCCCGCCAAGCGCGAAGCTGCGTGCATAGCGTTCCGCCTCCACGCGCTCGACGCCCGGAATGGCGCGGCCGCGCAGATAGGAAAGAACGCTCTCGAAGTCGAAAGGCGGCCGGTAGCCGAGCTTCAGCCTGATCGTGCTGCCTGCCTGCGCTTCGGAGGCGCGGCGGATTTCCGTCGGCGCCACGCCATAGGCTGTCTGGATCGCGTCGTTGAAGCGGCGCAGGCTCCTGTATCCCGCCGCATATGCCACTTCCGAAAGCGGCATGGCCGTGTCGGTGATGAGCTGCTTCGCGGTGAGCAGCCGCCGGTTCGCCGCCACCGCCTGCGGCCCCGCGCCGAGATGCGCGAGAAAGAGCCGCCGGAGTTGCCGCTCCCCGAGGCCGAGCCGCGCCGCGAGATCCTCGAGCTTGCCCTCGTCCAGCGTCCCCTCCTCGATCAGCCGCAGCGCACGCGAAACCGTCGCCGCTGTCCCCGTCCAGGCGGGCGTGCCCGGTGCCGTCTCCGGCCGGCAGCGCAGGCAGGAGCGGAAGCCCGCCGCCTCCGCCGCCGCCGCGGAAGCGACGAAGCGGCAATGTTCGCGCTTCGGCACGCGCGCCGGGCAGACCGGCCGGCAATAGATGCCCGTCGATGAAACGCAGACGAAGAAGCGCCCGTCGAAGCGTGCATCCTTCGCCTGCATCGCGCGGTAGCAGGCGTCTTCGTCGAGGAGCGATGCGGGAGCCGTCATGTTCATGGCAAGCAGTCTAGAGCGGCCTCCTCTTTCGCGCTCGCCAAAATCGGACATCTCCATTCGTGACGCCACCGTCAGCTTTGCGCGCCGTTTCGCCTCCGGTTCCGCTTGAGTTACGCCCCGCCGCTGTTACGCTCACCTCAACGGAAACTGAAAAATCTGAACTGTCCGGCGGGGGAGGAAAACCGGCCGGAGAGGGAATTCGGGGAGGAAAATATGACGGACAGGGCAGACGCCGTACCGGGCGTCGCGGGCGGCATTGCGCCGTCGCAGGGCTTCACGCCCGCCTATCGCAACTATGCGCTCTTTGTACTGATGATCGCCTATACGGCGAATTACGTGGACCGGCAGATCCTCGCGATCCTGCTGGAACCCATCAAGCAGGATCTGGGGCTGAACGACACCCAGCTCGGCTTCCTCTCCGGCATCACCTTCGCGATCTTCTATGCGACGCTCGGCGTTCCCATCGCCATGTGGGCGGACCGCACCAACAGGCGCAACATCGTCGCCCTTGCGCTCACCATCTTTTCGAGCATGACGGTGCTTTGCGGCTTCGTGACGAATTTCGTGCAGCTCGCGCTTGCGCGCATCGGCGTCGGCATCGGCGAGGCGGGGTCGAGCCCGCCTTCCCATTCCATGATCTCCGACATGTTTCCGCCGGAGAAGCGCGCCTCCGCCATGGGCATCTATTCGCTCGGCATCAATATCGGCATCCTGATCGGCTTCCTGGTCGGCGGCTGGGTCAGCCAGTGGTATGGCTGGCGCGCGGCCTTCTTCATCGTCGGCGCGCCGGGGCTTTTGATCGCGCTTCTCGTGCGCTTCACGCTGAAGGAGCCGGAACGCGGCCATGCCGATGGCATCTCCGCCCAGGCTTCGGCCGCCGCGCCGAAGGTCGGCGAGGTCTGGAAGCTTCTGTGGTCGCAGAAGTCCTTCCGCCACATCGCCTTCGGCTGTGCGCTCGCGGCTTTCGGCGGCTATGCGGGCGTCACCTGGATTCCCGCCTTCCTTATCCGCTCCTTTGAAATGTCGCCCGGTGAAATCGGCACCTGGCTCGCCCTCATCATCGGCTTTGTCGGCGGCGCGGGCACCTATGCCACGAGCTGGCTCGCCGACCGTTACGGCAAGGGCGATGTGCGCTGGAATCTCTGGGTCGTGGCCATCGTCATGGCGGTCTGCTTCCCCTTTGCTGTCGGCATGTATCTCTCGGCCGACAAATACTGGGCGCTTGCCTTCTTCCTCGTCCCGGCCTTTGCGGGCGCGGCCTATATCGGGCCTTCGCTCGCCATGACGCAGGCGCTGGTCACGCTGCGCATGCGCGCTGTCGCCTCGGCCGTGCTCTTCCTCATCCTGAACCTGATCGGCATGGGCCTCGGGCCCCAGGCGGTCGGCCTCATCAGCGATCTCTACAATCCGGCCTATGGCAGCGAGTCGCTGCGCTATGCGCTGCTCACCGTCATGGTCGTCTGGCCCTGGGCGGGCATCCACTTCGTCCTCGGCGCGAAAACGCTGAAGGACGACCTTGCCAGGGCCAAGGCGCACAGCCTGAAGTAACGCGCTCCCGGCGGCGGTTCTCCGCCGCCGGGATTCCTGCTGTACTCGCCACCTGGACCACCCTCCCTGAGCTATGCAAAAGGCTTGTTCGAGCGCTTGCCATCTGGATCACCCTCCCCCTGTGGGAGGGTGGCGCTCAAACAAGCGCACTGTTCTTCTCCGCGCCTCCGTGTGACCCTCTCTCTCCTTCTCTGCGCCTCTGCGTGGTCTCCCGCCGCGACACCGTCTCCCCTCGAACACGCGCCTCCTTTGTGAAAACATGGAACCCAAAGGAGCCCGCTCATGCCCGACACGCTTCCCGAAACCATGCGCGCCATGCTGCTCGATGCGCCGGGAAAGCCATTGCGCCTCGCGCATCTGCCCGTGCCGCGTCCGGGCAAGGGCGAGGTCGTGGTGAAGGTGGAAGCCTGCGGCGTCTGCCGCACCGATCTTCACCTTGTCGACGGCGAACTGCCCGACCCGAAGCTTCCCGTCGTGCCGGGCCACGAGATTGTCGGCCGCGTCGCCGCACTGGGCGAGGGCGTCACCGGCTTCGCGCCTGGTGAGCGCGTCGGCATTCCCTGGCTCGGCCATACCTGTGGGCAATGCCGCTATTGCCGCGCGGGGCGCGAGAACCTCTGCGAACAGGCGCTCTTCACCGGCTATACGCGCGACGGCGGCTACGCGGAATATACGCTCGCCGATGCGCGCTACTGTTTTCCCGTCGCCGAAAGCTATGGCGCGGCCGAGGCGGCGCCGCTTCTCTGCGCCGGGCTCATCGGTTACCGCTCGCTCCGCATGGCGGGCGAGGGCAGGCTTCTCGGGATCTACGGTTTCGGCGCCGCCGCCCATATCGTCGCGCAGGTGGCGCGCCACGAGGGCTGGCGTCTCTTCGCCTTCGTGAAGCCGGGCGACGAGGCCGCGAAAGAGTTTGCGCTGTCGCTCGGCGCGGAATGGGCGGGCGGCTCGGATGAAGTGCCGCCCGAGCTTCTCGATGCCGCGATCATCTATGCGCCCGCGGGCCCGCTCGTGCCCGCCGCGCTTCGCGCCGTCGCGCCCGGCGGGCGGGTCGTCTGCGCGGGCATTCACATGTCGGACATTCCTTCCTTCCCCTATGACATCCTCTGGCGCGAACGCTCCATTCATTCCGTCGCGAACCTCACGCGTGAAGACGGCGAGGAGTTCCTTGCCCTTGCGCCGCAAGTGCCTGTCGTTACCACGGTCGAGACGCTTCCTCTCGAAGAGGCGAACGAGGCTCTCGCCCGTCTCCGCGAAGGCCGCCTCACCGGCGCCGCCGTGCTGGTCATGGAATGACACAGCATGCATATGTTCCTTCCCACCCGCCCCTGGGGGCGGGGGTCTCGTCGCAGCGTCACATGCATGTCGCAGAACCTCGTCATGTCTTGAAGGATTGTGTCTCTGCCGGAGTTCGCGACCTCTCATGAAACGCCACGCTCTCCTGATCGCTCTTCTTTCCTGCACGGTCCTTTCCCACGCCCATGCCGTGGACGAGCGCTACAAGGAATATGCGCCGCGGCCGGGCCTCTCCGGCGAGGCGTCCGTCGCGGGTGCGCCCGCTCCGGCAAGATTGATGCTGCTTTGGTCGATGAGCTTTCACATGCTCCAGCCGCAGACCGTTCTGCGGATCGGCGCGGGCAGCGATGTGAAGGTCAAGACGGCCGTCGAGGCGATCGCCATTCTCGTTCACGAGAAGAACCCGCTTTCCTGCATTTCACGCGACGAGCTGAAACGTCTCTATACGGAAGAAAACCCTTCATGGGACATGGCGGGGGGCGCCGCCGCTTCCGTTGCGCCTCTTGCCCGAAAGGCGGAGGAGGGCGAAAGCGATTTCTTCGCCGGGGAGGTGCTGGGCGGCGCGCCCTTTGCGGGCGGCGTCTCGCTCGTCCCGCGCTATTCGGATCTTCTCGACCGTCTCGCCGAAACGCCGGGCGGCATCGGCTATGCGCCCGCCGGCTATCGCGGCAAGGGTGTGAAGGCGCTTCGGCTTTCGGATGGCGGTGAATGCGTGCCGCCAAGCGCCTCCGCTGCCTACCGCGCGGAATATCCCCTGTCGCGCTTCGTCTATGTCGAGGGCGACAGGAACGAGGCCGGCCTTGCCTTCTTCGACTATGTTCTCTCGCAGGAAGGACAGCGCGACGCCGTCATCGCGGGCTTCTACTCGCTGCCCTGGACCTTCGCCGCCGAGGAGCGGAAGAAGCTCGGCCTCGACTGAGCCTCGCTCCCTATCCCCGCTGTTGTCCTTTCGCTACGCGTCCCCTGTGGCGTCCGTGCCGTTGCTCGTCTGCATGACGTGTGCGGTCTCCGCCACAGCGAGGACAAGTCGTCCGTGTTTGACGGTTTAATGACGTTTCGATGACGGTCGCCGCGATTTATCCCCGCACCCGGGCATAAGTTGAACGCAAAAAACCTCCGGTGGATTTCTCCACCCCCGCGCGGGACGCGCAAAAGAAAACCCCCGGCGATTTCTCGCCGGGGCCTTGCCGTCTTGTGATCTGCGAGGATCGGACGTTGTCTTAGAAGGTGAACTGCGTGCGCAGCGCCACGGCCTGATGGCCGAAGTCGAGCTGGGCGGCGCCACGATCGTCCACATCCACGTCGAGGTAGTTGAGCATGAAGCGGAGATTGTTGTTCACGTACCAGTTCAGGCCGGCGGTGATGATGCGCTGCTCGCCACCGAAGATGCCATTGCCGGTGTCGTTCAGATCGGCCTGGCTGTAGCGCGCGGCAACTTCCCACGCGCCCATGCCGCCGCCGCCGAAGCCGAACGGATTGGCAGGCTTCACACCGGAATAGGCAGCCTTCTTGATGTCGTATTTGTAGGCTTCACCCGTGAGCACCCACGAAGCCTGCAGATACCAGGCGTCGAAATCGACATCGTTGAGGCCGGCCACGCGGCTCACGTCGTAGATGTAGTATTCGCCCTGAGCGCGGAACGGACCGTAGTTGAGCGCCAGTTCCGGACCGTAGACCGAAACCGTTTCGGCCGTGCCCGCGAAGTTTGCGTCGATGTAGCGGTCGCCGTCGACACGCAGTTCCGGACGGTCGCGGAAGCGGACCGCATCGGCCGGCAGGTTGAAGGAGTGCGAGCCGGAAGCGCCGACATGCACGTTCAGGCCTTCCTTCGGCGAAGTTGCATAGGCAAGACGGCCCACCACGTTGGAGCTGTCATAGTCGTCGAGACCGCCAGCGGCCGCTGCCGAGCTCATCGTGTAATAGGCAGCGCCGAAGAAATTGTCGGTGTTGTAGGTGCCGCCAGCCGTCATGCGCGCTTCGCCGGCCGCGGGGACGAGGGCGAGGTTCACCGCCGTGGCGCGTTCGATGAAAGTGATGTCGTTTGACGAGGTCGAGTCATCGAGCGTCATTTTCGGCTTGGTCGCGCCGAGAACGAGATTCACGCCTTCGATGCCGGTATAGGTGAGCGCAACTTCATAGATACGGGCGTTCGATTCCGTGCCACTGTCGCCGAAGTTGAACTCGATGTTGTACTTGAAGTCCTTGGCGAAAGTGCCATTGAAGCCGAGGCGGGCGCGGCGGAAGTTGGCGTTGCCGCGGAGCGGATCGGCGTTGCCGGTCGCAGCGACCATGTTCGCCTTGTCCGTGTCGCTCATGCTGTAACCGCCGACATCGAGATGGGCGCGGCCCGTGATGCCGAAGGTGAAGTTGCCATCGGCGGTCTTGAAGACCGGGCGGCCGTCCTTCAGGCTCACTTCGACATCGCTCTTGCGCTCTTCGAGCGACTTGATGGCGTTGCCATGCTGGATCTGAACGTCGTCGATCTTGCGCTGCAGCGCTTCGATCTGCGCCTTGAGGGCGTCGAGTTCGGCCTGGGTATTGCTGGCGGCGAAAGCAGGCGCCGCAAGGAAGGCGGCGGCGCCGATTGCCGTGCCGGCCAGCAGAATGTTTCTCAACGTCATATGACGTCTCCGTGTTCTATGGATGAGCTTCTGTTGCAGGATCGGCAGCCGCGGTGGAACCGCGAACACCCCCCATGACCCCGCTCGTAACAGAGCTATGTGACGGTTAGGCTCAACTTTTATGACAGAGAGATGACGGGCCCGGACTGTGGCAGCGATACATCGCTACGGACCTCGGCAAGGGGGTCTGGAAGACGCCTCAAAAGAGACAAAATATAAATAAAGTCAGTATGTTAATGAGAAGATCACGACGCAGTTGCCGCCGCGCCGCAATGCTCGTGATTCCGCTGCGGTCATGCCGGACGATAGACGGCGGAGCTTGTCGCCCCGCCATCCCCGTGCCGGAAAATTCCAACCGTCAGAAGGTAAAGCGAACCCCGCCAAGAATGGTTCTGGGCTTGCCGGGCCGGGCGCCGGCCGGGTCGAACGAGACATTGTAGACCTCGTCGGTCAGGTTCTCGACGATCCCGATCAGGCTCACGCCCGGTACGATCTCGACTTCGCCGGAGAGGTCGACGACGACGCGCTCATTTATGAGTTCGTTGGCCGGGATCGATCCCTGGCCTGCGACCGAGCGCGTTTCGTCGACATAGCTGGCGATCACGTTTGCCCGCCATGTCTCGCCTTCGACACCGGCGGTAAGCGTCAGCTGGTGCTCGGGTACGTAAGGCAGCTTGTCGCCCGCCGTGACATTGCCCCACGGGCCGAAGCCACTGTTGAAGCTCGTCTGGAATTCCGCGTCGGTATAGGTGTAGATCGCACCGAGAGGAACGGAGAACCCGGTACCGAGCAGGCCGGCTACATCATACCCGGCGCTGAGCTCCAGACCCTTTACATCGACTTCGCCGCCGTCGAACTGCGCACCGATTGCGCAGCCGCCGCCCGTGGAAGCCGTGCAGGTGCCGAGCAGGTTCGAATAATCATTGTAAAAACCGATCGCTTCGAAAGAGACGGGACCCGATCCGTATCGGAAGCCAGCCTCGTAATTGACTGACTTCTCGGCATCCGAGTTCGAGCCCGTGCCCGGCGCGGCAAATCCGCGATGGATACCGCCGACAATCTGCCATTCATCGTTGAGATAATAGGTCGCGCCAATACCCGGAATGAGCACATCGACGGAGTTTTCCGTGACTGTTGTGGGGCCGGTCCGTCCCGGATCGGCGAGACCCCAGCGCGTCTGCCGCAACTTGATCGTTTCGTAGCGGAGACCCGGGGTCAGAGTGAGATTGCCCCAGTCGATCGTGTCCTGAATATAGAAAGCCCAGGCCTTTGCATCGCCGACACGGTTGTCCTGGCTTCCGGGCGCGCCGGGCGTCGTCAGCGTCATCACACCGCCGGCCATCGTGTAGATGTCGTCATTCTGGAAGCGGTCTTCCTCGTCCTCGTGGTAGCGCATCGAAAGTTCGAGATAGTGGGCGATATTGCCGGTGAGGAATGACGAGCCGAGGACGGACTGGATTCCCGCCGCATAGTACTCACGATTATTGTTCCGGACACGGATTTCGCCGGCCGCGCCTTTCAGAACCGCCAGTTCGGCCGCATTCGCAACGGGATCGCCGACAATGCTGGAAATGCTTGTCCATGCGGGGGCGCCGGTGAGACGCGCGTCGTTGATCTTGTACCACGCGCGTTTGGTGTCGTGATAATAGGCGGTCGTCGTCAGATTGAGATCGTTCGAGAAGTCGACGCGGTGTGACGCCTGGAACGTCAGATGTTCGACATTCATCTCGTCGACCTGGCTCGCGGCATATCGGCGATACGGGTTTGCCGCGAAGTCCGCCGGGGTCAGACCGAGGTAGGTTTCGTCGGAAACCTCGTCCGAGCGCTGTACCTTGAACTCGAACGAGTGGCGCAGGCCGGACTGCGCGGTCGAGCGAAAGGCGAGTTTGCCCAGATAATCCTGAATGCTGTAGCCCGTGTCTCCGCCGCCATCGAGTTCCTTGAAGCCGTCGGTCCTGTCCTGAAGCGTCTCGGCAAGGATGCCGACTTCCCATGCCTCGGACATGGGCATCCAGCCCCCCGCATAACCGTGAACGCGCAGCGTCGCGTCCTCACCGCCGAGAATCTTGACCGAACCGGAAATGCTTCCGTCCTCATTGTCGGGAATGGAGGTGGAAAACATGTTGATCGCGCCTGCGATCGTCGAGGGCCCATACTTGATTGCCGCCGGACCTTTGACGACTTCGATCGATTCCATCCGGCCCATATGGGGGAAATAATAGGCGGCAGGTGCGGCGTAGGGCGCGGGCGCCATCAACACGCCATCCTCCATGATGACGATCTTGTTGTTGCGGTCGCTGCCGGAGCCGCGAATGCCGATATTCGGGCGAAGGCCATAGCCGTCTTCTTCCTGAAGCTGGACGCCCGGAACGACACGAAGAGTACGGTTGATATCAGTGTAGGAAAACTTCTCGATCTCTTCCTTGCTGATGAAGGTCGCGGAGCCACCCACTTCATCAATGCCTTCTGCAGACCCGGTGACTACCAGACCCTCGAGGATATGGACTTTTGCCTTCGACCGTTCCTGCGGATCGGCAGATGAACCTGCTTCTTCCGCTTGAGCGGGAAGCACAAGCAAGACGGATGCGATGAACCCGGCAGCCGGGTTGCGAAAGAGATTACGTGATTGAAGCGACATGAGTTCCCCTTGATTCCGGCGCCGCAGCGCGCCTCTCAAGGGGGTGTCATACAAATTTCACAAAAGCCTGTAAATGCTACTGCTTCTCATTTTTGTTATCATGAAATGGCTGTTTGCCTAGTGGCGCTCAAGGCCAGAAATGCCTGTCAGGTTCCTTTTGTAACCTTCGTCACCACCACGGAACCTGCTTCAAGCGTCTTGTGAACCGGACATTTTCCGGCAATTTCCGCGATCTTCTCATTGAGCGACGGGTCAAGACCGCCGGACACCCTGATGGTTCGCTCAAACCTGTCGATGTAACCCTCCCGGCCTTCCGCACATCCGGCGCAATCGCGGGCATGAATTCTCTTGTGGTCGACGGCGACCGAAATGGCTCCGAGCTCAAGGCCTTTGCGATCGGCATACATACGCAGCGTCATCGATGTGCATGCGCCTAGGGCTATCGAAAGAAAGTCATAGGGAGTGGGTCCCGAATTCAGCCCGCCGTGAGCCTCCGGTTCATCTGCCGTCAAAAGATGTGGACCAACGGCAACGCGTTGCTGGAATTTTCCCGTACCGGTTTCGGAAACCGTTACGATATCCGCATCGCTCTCGTCCCGGGCGATATTTCCCTGACCGATATAGCGGCTGGCCCACGCGCCAAGGACCTGCGCCACGTACAAGGCGTCGCGCCTCTTCGTCAGCAGGTGATCCGCGTCGTCCAGAGATACAAAGCTCTTCGGATGTTTCGCTGCTTCGAAGATCATGCTCGCATTCTCGATGCCCACGGCCTCGTCGAGCGGAGCATGGAATATGAGCAGTGCCTTTCTAAGAGAAGAAATCCGCGTACGGATATTATGTTCTTCAAGATCGTCGAGGAATTGTTTGCGAATGGAGAAGTGTCTGCCGGCGAGCTCGACAGATGCTTCACCCTCCGTCTCGATCTTTTCGATGTCGGTTTGAAAATGGCGCCGCACATGCGTTGCGTCTGCGGGTGCACCGATTGTCGCAACGGCCTTGGCCTCAGGCACATCTGCCGCCGCCGCCAGAATGGCCGCGCCGCCGAGACTATGCCCGACAAGAATTGACGGCGCCTCAAGCTCCTCCCGCATGAAGTCCACCGCGCAGAGAAGGTCGGCGACGTTCGAAGAAAAATTCGTGTTGGCAAATTCACCTCCGCTCATACCGAGTCCGGTGAAATCGAAGCGAAGGACCCCAATCCCCTGATCCGCCAGCGCGCCTGAAATACGCGCGGCGGCAAACACATCTTTGGAACAGGTAAAGCAATGGGCAAAGATGGCATAGGCGCGCACAGGGCCTGCCGGAAGATCGAGCAGGGCGGCGAGATCGTCGCCATAAGCGCCCTTGAAGGAAACTACCTTTGAACGTGCCGACATGGAGACCTCCGTGCTTTGTGCTGGCGTCAGCCTATCGCAATCACATGGGGCGATCTGCCATCGCGGTATGTGCCCGGCGAGGAAGCAACAAATTCGGCCCAAATATGCCGAAAATAAGATGGGGAACGGCACTTTCTGCAATCCGTTTCAAACGGCAAGGGTCGCGCCACAAGGGTCGCGACGGGAAAGCAAAAGGAGAACCCCATGAAAAGTCTTTTCACCACCACGGCGCTTGCGGCTTCGATGGCGTTCACAGCGGCAGCCTTTGCAGCGCGGGGCGAAGCAAACAATGCGCCCATGAACGTCACGCCGATGCAGGAGGAAGCGCAGCCCGTCCTCGAAGCGCCCGACGAAATACTGAGTCGGAACCGGTCGGGTGACGACGTGCTGGTGCAGCATGACAATTACGTCGTGATGGCTCCGAACGCGATCGCAGCCGCAGACGTAATCGGCGCGGCGGTGGTCGGCCCCGATGGTGAGGAAACAGGGACCGTGGACGATCTCGTGCTGACTGAAGGCAAGTCGGTTGATCGGGTCATCATCGCCGATGGCGAGATGTTCGGCTTCGGCGGCAAGATGGTCGCGATCGACTTTGAAGGCGCCTCGATCACGCGTGACCAGAACGACGATCGTATGGTCCGTATCGGCATGACCGACAAGGCGCTCGAAGGCGTGGCGGAATTCGACAAGGCGCCGCTCGCCGAGGACGGCGGCAAGCTCGCCAGCTCCTATATCGGCCGCGAGGTGGTCTTTGCGACGGAGGATGACGGAACAGGCGAAGTTTCCGACCTCATTCTCGACAAGCGGGGCACGGCGAAATACGCCGTAATCGAATATGGAGGCATGCTTGAGATGAACGACAAGCGTGTCGCGCTTGACCTGGATGAACTGAAACCGGCGGCGGCGGACGAACCACTGAATCTCGCCATGACGCTGGACGAACTCCGCGGCGAACCGACCTTCTTTTATGACGAGGACGAAGCCCCGAAGGCGGGTGAGATGTAATTCGCCAGATTTCGGAGAAGTGACCGCCCGGCCGGGGGAAACCTGGCCGGGCCTTTCGTGCGGCTTGCGCGCCGACGCTACCGCGTATTGGCGATCTCGCCGGCAGCCATCATGTGGGGAGGGAAATGCCCCCGATCCAGCGGGGCTTGGGGGGCGGGGATGATACTGGATCGGGGGGCCTGCAAAGGTTGTGTGCCACTCCGGCGACCTAACCTCGCAATAGCACCTCAATAACGCCGGTGAGACCTGCCGGTTCCCTCAATCAGCCGGGCCTTCAAGGAAAAATTCAGGCTGAGTCAAACAAGTACGGGCAGACTGACCGTCACGACGCAGCCTGGCTCGTCGACGTCCATATGCGCACGCAACTGTCTTATCAACCCGCGGAACAGATTGATGTGTCCCTCGTCGGGCCGGTTCTCCATCAGCCCCTCGAGAACCGGCTGATCGACCTTCATGGTCAGGATTGAGCCACTGCCGGGCCGCTCCGCCAACTCGAAGTCGATCTGCGTTGCCGGCAAGCCTTCGGGTGAAAGGCGTGTCGTCGTTTCGGCAATGAGCTCTGTGACCAGAAAGGCAAGCGTGAGCGCAGCGTCGGGCAGGGCGTAGATCGGCTCGCGGCACTGCATGGAAAGGACAGGACGTCCCCACTCCGTTGACAGGTGCCGCTCCGTCGACAGACATAGATCTTTCAGCAAAACACCGAGGTCGACCGCCCGGAAATCGTCGCCTTGATAGAGCGCGGCATGGACAATACCGAGAGCGTTGAGCCGTCTTTGCACATCGAGAAAGATTGCCTCCTGTTCTGCTGTCTTGGCTCTGCGGCTTTGGAGGCTCAACAAGCTGTTCATGACCTGGAGATTGTTGCGCACACGATGGTTTACCTCGCGGACCAGCGCCTTTTGATGATCGAGAGCCGCACGCAACGCGTCGTCCCGGGCCTGAATAGTATCCGCCATGGTGTTGAACTTCGTGGCGACGGCTTGAACTTCTTCGGTCGCCTGAGGGTCGTACTCCACCCGTGCGCTGTCATCGCCTGCGATATATCGGCGAATTGCCTGCCGAACCTTGTTGAGCGGCTCAATGATGATCTGTTCGGTCGCACGTCCTGCGAGAAAGCTTGCCGCTACCCAGACGAGCAAGGGAAATGCGATGACGAAGTAGAGGATTGCTTGCGCCGCCGCGGAAAGTTCCTCCGGATCCTGTGCGTAAAGACCGAAGACATTCCCGGGCATTGTGGAGACAACATAGTGACGCAACGCACCGTCTCTGCCCTTCTCGGCGAAGCTTCCGGCCATGAGATCCTGTCCGGACTTATTGGCAAACGAGGCTGGCAGCCAGAGATCGACATGCTCGCCTTTGGTCCGCTGGGCGAGGATGTTATGTCCGCTATCGAGTAGAGCGATAGCGGAAGCGTCAGGCAGCTCAGCTTCCTGCATGCCGAGAGTTATGGCGCCAAAAGGAAGCGTTGCTGCGAGTACTCCCACAGTCTGCCGGTCCGGATCGTAGATCGGCAACGTGGCTACAAGACGGGAAGAAGCTTGTTCTCCCTCAGAGACGGCAAAATCCTGCTGCATCCAGACGGAGAATTGTTGCGATTTCGCCGATTTGGCGAGCCACTCTGGCGGCTTGCCATTTGCTGTGTCCGGCAGAGGCGCAGGTGCGCTGCAGATAGGTCCGCCATCGAGTCCCATCAGATGCAATGAGGAAATATCCTGATTTTGCAGGACAATTCGGCGGAAGGTTTCGCTGCAGCTGCCGCTATCGGCGGGATCACCCAGCGGGAGAACCGAAATTGTTTCCAGCAGATTCCTCAACTCACGGAGCTTGGTACTCTGACGCGCGAGTGTCGCCTCGCCGCGTGAAATGAGAGCCCGCTCCCTCAATTCCTGGTTGTGAACGGTGATGGCGTACTGAGCGATCTCCGCTGCAAGACAGAGCGGGAGAAGCGCAACAGCAAGCCGAAGCGCAATTCGGGATTTGAGACCAAGCCGAGCTTCGCGCATGCGCCCCAAACGCATTAGCCAAACTTTGCCGGCTCTCGATTCCGTTGCCAAATGTCAGCCCCTGATCAGGTCCTGCATAATGGTTGCAGGTTGCCTTCGGATATGTCCGCCCAGCTCCGGCCTAATCCTTGCCTTTTTCCGGTTCCGAGTCGGAAAGCTGATCGAGGAGCGACGCAAATTCGTCCGGAATTGGCTCCGCCAGCACATCTTGATAGGCCCGCCTTAACCCCGTTCCGAGGGCTTCGCGCCGGGCGCTTTGCTCGACTTTGTTACGGTTGTCCGCAGATTTGCCATTTTTCGTGGGCTGAATCTGCTTGTCCTTCTCGTTCGCCACTTCTGCACCGCGCCCTTGGCGTCGACTTCAAAACGTTCGCGGAATGGCAAACGCTGAAGGCGAGGAAAATATTTCTACAAGAAATGAAACTCTTTTGTTTTCCGAGGGTTCCTTAGGTCGAGAACTTTTTTCCGAATTTAGTTCGTGGATATGAGTCTCGCAACCGGGCAAGCTGGGTTACGATAAAGTTCAGACGGAGATGGATCAGGAATGTCGCTCGCAGATCAAATCGCACCTCTTCTTCCGCATTTGCGCCGCTACGCCCGCGCGCTGACCGGAAATCAGAAACGCGGGGATGCATATGTGCGTTCCCTGCTTGAAGCGATTGTCGCCGATGACAGCATCATCGACCGGGGGCTGGAGCCGCGCGTGGGGCTCTACAAGGCTTTTTACGGAATTTGGTCTACTGCCGACCTGGATGTCGCCAAGCCCGAGGAGGCTGCAGGCGCTGAGAACATTGTTTCGCAGCGGCTTTCCCGCATGACCCCGATTAACCGCCAGGCGCTGCTGCTTACCGCCATGGAAGGCTTCAGCAACAAGGAAACGGCACAAATTCTTCAGGTGGATGATGCTGAAATCTCACCTCTGATCGACGCGGCATTGAAGGAGATAGACAATCAGATCGCGACAAATGTCCTGATTATCGAAGATGAACCCATCATCTCGATGGATCTTGAGCAGATCGTTCGTGATCTCGGCCACGATGTCATGGCGACCGTTGTAACGCGAGATGAGGCGGTAAATGCTATTGCCACGAGAAAGCCGGGTCTCGTTCTGGCGGACATTCAACTCGCAGACGGCAGTTCGGGCATCGACGCGGTAAAGGATATCTTCGCCCGTTTCTCTGTCCCGGTGATTTTCATAACCGCATATCCTGAGCGATTGCTGACGGGCGAACGCCCCGAGCCCACCTTTCTGATAACAAAGCCCTTCCTGCAAAGCACGGTCAAGGCGGCCATCGGGCAGGCTCTCTTCTTCAATGCAGAGAAAAGTGAAGCTGCCTGATTTGCTTCGGCGACACTTTGAAAAAAGGGCGCCGCCCGAAAGGGCGGCGTCGTGTCATTTCCGGAAGTAGGAAAATGCTCGGCTGGCTCAGCGGACAAGCTTTTCCATCTCGCTCATGATTGCTTCCGTGGTGTCTCCAACGGCGAGCGAATTCTCGGAGCGAGCGGGCAAAAGACCATTGTCGATCATTTCATCCAATGCCACCCGGGCGCGTGCAACACGGCTCTTCACGGTGCCGACAGCGCAGTCGCATATGCTGGCCGCCTCCTCATAGGAAAAGCCGCCCGCGCCCACCAGGATGAGTGCTTCCCTTTGTGCGGGAGGAAGGCGCATGAGCGCGCGCTGCAAATCCGTCAGTTGCATCTGGTGATCCTGATGCGCCGGGGTGGAAAGCGTTCGTTCCGCGACGTTTTCATCCCATTCGCCTTTGAAGCGCGAGCGGCGCATTTGGGACAGGAACTGATTGCGCAGAATGACGAAAACCCAAGCGCGCATATTGGTCCCAGCCTTGTAGCGCTTTCTTGCCGCCCAGGCTTTCAGAAGAGCGTCCTGGGCAAGATCGTCGGCCATGTCTGCTCGGCCGCATAGATTGCGCGCGAAGGCACGCAGGTGCGGGATGAGCGCTTCGAGCTCCTTCTTGAAATCGGCGTCGCTGAGCGACTCGACTTCGCCTGGCTTTTCAATCTGATCCATCATGCGTTCAGCTCTTGTCACCCGCGTCCAGTTTATTCAGCAGTTGAATGAACTCGGGAGGGATCGGCTCTTGAACGGCGCTTCGATAGAGCGCCCGGAGCTCTCGGCCGATACTTGCGCTACGCGCCGCGGTCTCGCGACGGGATTCGTCGCGGCGGCCTCCTCGCATGTCTCTTGCCCTGTCTTCGATCATCTCCAAAACACATTTCTTGTGCACTCGATGTACGAGTGCCGTCCAAAGCATCTTTCTTACTAACGCTTGACCTTGAAGATGGTTCAACTCGGGTTTTGGTAGCGGAATCGGCCAACCTGGCGCGATCTCATGTCGAGACATTAGCCGCCTTCATGGCTGGAATATGGCAGCGAGATATTTGCCTGAAACGGCAACAAATTCCGTAAGCGGATATGTAGGCAAAGAAAAGGGAGCCGTCAGTAGACCAACCCGACGACTCCCGTATCGAATGATTCCGCAGTGGTCAAAGGCGTGAAAGCCATTGGTCGATTTCCTTCTCCGCTGCTTCCTTCTCCTTGCCGTACCTTTCCTGAAGAACGCCTGCAAGGCGATCTCGCTTGCCCTCGATCTTCTCGATATCGGAATCGGTTATATCACCCCAGGTTTCCTTCACGCGCCCTTTCATCTGGCTCCAGTTGCCGGCGATCTGATCCCAGTTCATTTGTTCCTCCTGCGGAGTTTGAGTGGTCTAGGTTCTCTGTTTCGTTCAGCGGGGCGGCCCCGGGCGGCGCGCAAATCCGAAAATGAGGCTCACGAGAAAGAGAACCAGGAAGATGAAGAAGAGAATCTTCGCGATTCCGGCGGACGCCGCAGCGATTCCACCAAACCCGAATACCGCCGCGATTACGGCGATAACAAAGAAAACGGCTGCCCAATAAAGCATACTTCTCCTCCTGATTGATTGCCCGCTGTTAGCAGTTATCCCGCCAGGTGGCTTGAAGAGAAAACACGCAATAGGCAACTAGGTTCCATCATTGTGCAGATCACGAACTGTTTTTGGGGAATCGGTCGGGAGTGTCGGAAGGATCTTCTGCTTTTCTCCCAAACTTCCATTCGAGCGGTCTTATGACTGCGAGAATAAGGATCGCCAGAATCAATCCTGTGAAGGCCACGGTATAGTTCTGCATACCGCAAGCGACGCCAAGCGCACCCGCGAGCCACATCCCGGCGCCTGTGGTGAGGCCCTTCACATGTCCTCGGGCTTGAATGATCGCTCCGGCCGCCAGGAAGGCTACGCCGGCAGTGACCGCTTCGATGACGCGAATGGGGTCTGCATTGCTTTGGGGGTTCTGGGTCGCAAATGTTTCGTGGAGATCGAGCGTCAGTATGGTGAAGATCGATGCGGCCATTGCCGTCATCATGTGCGTGCGTAGTCCGGCAGGCCTGTCGCGCGCTTCACGGTCGAGTCCGATAATTCCGCCCATTACCGCGGCGGCGCCAAGCCGGATTGTATAATCGGGAATAGAACTCGAAAGAAGCGCCTGCCAGATATCCATGAGCCATTCGCACTAGTCGATGCCGTCATGATTTGTTTTGCCTGGCGCTGCGCGAGCCCACGCGAACAATTCTGTAAGAAATGCATCCGTGAGATCGGGCCAGGGGCTTCCGTGTGGTGTTGTGCCATCCTCGCCAATGGCGTCGCCGACTTCGGGGATCGACATGGCATTCGGAATGGTGATCGCGCCAAAGGAAGGGACAAGAAGACGCATTTGTTCCGCAGCCCGGACACCACCAAAGCGGCTGGCTGAGTAGGAAACGATACCCGCCGGCCGCCCCCCAAACTCATCCGTACCAAAATGATCCACCAAATTCTTCAAGGCTGGAGGAATGCAGTGATTGTATTCCGCGGTTACAAAAACGAACGCGTTAGCTCGTTTGAAGATTTCGGAGAGTTCGGAAATGGCGGCCGGCATTTCTTCATCTTCGAATTCGAAGATGCGCTTATCGAGAAGCGGAAGCCGGAAAAGCGCCGGATCGATCAGTTTCGCCTCTTTGCCACGTGCATCGATCGCCTTGGTCATCATTCTGGCGGCTCGTATGCCGACTCGGGCGTTTCTAACGGATCCATAAATGACAGGGATAAACATGAGCTGCGATCCGCCTAGCGAGCGCCAAATGATCGAGGACGGATTCGCGCTGCGCTATCCCGATTGTCCCGGAACGCAATCTGAAGAAACAGCCAGATGAAGCCGCTAACTACGAGTGTTGAGAACAACGCAATAGCTGCGGCTGGAATGAACCAACGCATGACTTCGAAGGAATCGGTAAGCGGTCGCGCCACGATGATGCAGGCGAAGAACAGGCCGCCCCCTCCGATCCAGAAAGAGCGAAGGCGTCGGTCCCACCTGCTTCGAGCATCTTCAAGATTGCCGTTCATTTTCGAACTCCCCATCCAGCAACGCGACCATGATTTATGGCGATAACGCAGGCGGGTGGATTCAGTTGCAAAGGACGAAGCGAATTGCATCTGGCGGCGCGATTAATGACAGGCATTCCATTGATTGTGTGACTGGACTGGAACCGACGTGCGCATTGAGCGTTGGCAAAGCAGAGATTTTCGGACAAGCGGGAACATTCGATCAGCGCCGAATGCTGCGTGAGCGACGGTTACATAAATCGACCGAATTCCCCATGACTTCCCAACGTCGGTACCGAAAATTGGTGAACGAGTTGAACGGAAAGCTGTCAAAGACGGATCCGGGCGATGGAACCCACCCCCGACGGCGATGGAGGAGATATCGGCGCTTGCATGTTCGGCGACCTGACGAGCCCCCACTCTGCACACAAGGTCATCGGCGACACACAACGTCGAACTCGCTCCGAGTCATCGGTTTCCAGTCGCCCACCCCGGGGTTGGCGGTGTTGAGTACTGAACCCCACGCAGCACCGCTCCCGGGGATTTTCCATTCAGACTCTTCAGGAATGGAAGGTAAGTGAACGAATGTCCCACGAGTCCAACTACATGCAGACTGCACATCTTGGACACCGGAACGAAATGGTGAGCAACGCACACCGTTCTCGTTCATTGACCGAGATGCTGGAGTCCGAGGAGTTCTGCAGAGAGCTTCTGGAGAGGGCGCGCTGGCCGGAAGGGCCCGTCTGCATGAGTTGCGGCGCAAAGGGAGCGGCAAGCCGCCTTACCACACGCCCTGGCCTTTGGACCTGCAAGGCCTGCCGGCGCTGCCAGTATAGTGTGACCTCGGGTACGCAGCTGCATCGCTCAAGGTTGCCCGTCTCGGCCTGGGTGAAGCTCTTCTACGCCACGCAGATAAGAAAACAGAACCTCACCGCCTCGCAGGTAAGCCGGAGGTTCGACGTCGCCTATCTCACGGCAAAGAGCATGTTGCATCGGGTTGATGCACTGAAGCGAGAAATGCCGGAGATGGCCGATAGGCTCGAACAGTCTTTGAGAGAGCTTGCGAGCACCGCTTCGCGCGGTTGATTTCGGCTTCGTACGGCCCGAGGCCTTTATCGGCCGCTGCTTCACATGATGTCGCGACGAACCGGTCGAGCTTCCGGAAGGATCGGGTAGGTACCGGTATAGTTCTTGAGCGGCCGGTACTCCTCTTCTTCCGTCGTGGAACCGCCGATCTCCTTCTCGTCTTCTGCCCAAGCCAGAAAGCCGGCTGCCAGGTCGCGGATGCCGGTGGCAAGACGTATCATGATTTCCTCACCGGATTGGCATGCCAGCGCCTCGCGCTCACAGAACCCGGCCGCATCGCGGGTCGCGTGCGACACGACAATCCGGGCATTCGTAAAGAGGGAGAGATCGCGCACGACATCGCGATCAGGGCGGGATTCATCGTCCGCATGGACGACCGGAATGACTTCCGGCGCTGCCGCAACCGGCCCGGCCGGCTCGGCGAGCTTGATTGCATGGCCTGCGAGGACCATTACCACCAGCGTTTTGATTGCGAATTTGATCATGCCTGACCTCGCCATTTGAGGTTAGGCAGAACTTAGCAGGTTTCAATAGGTTAAGAGCGTCGAACTTGGTGAACGGGCAGGCTGACCGATCAAGCGGCGTCAGCCTGTCCCAAAGCAGAACGAAGAAAGTCCGTGATCTTGTCCAATTGAACAGGTTTACGGAAAACGGCTACCGCACCGCAATCGGCAAGATTGGCGTAGTGATACATTTCGCTCTCCGCCGTCATCAGCATCACGATCACCTTGTGATTGAGATTACGGGCAGCCTCCGCAACCCGCACACCATCCCAACCTGGCATGTTCACATCGAGCATGAGAATTCGCGGCCTTTCGCTGGCAATGCGTTCCACCGCCTCATGCCCGTCGCGGGCGGTAATAACATCAAGACCGTTTAACCGGAGAAACTCCGCCATCTCCTGAAGCTGAACAGGATCGTCGTCGGCGACTAGGACGCAAGCACGCATCTCGAACTCCAAACCCTGCACAGGCCTGACCGCCCGCGCTTCTGGCTCCAAGTGAACGTCCATCGGGTTTAACCGCCGGTAAACCGCGCTTCCTTTTGGTGCGCGCCTTTGTCGACTTTTGTCGCTTTGCCGGCCATTTGCTCAATCGTTTAAATGGCGCCGGGCAAGCAGTCTATCCAGATCCGGAAGGCCAAAGGGTTTTGGCAGCGTCCCGAGAAGCCTAATGTCATGAGCGCCGCAGAGTGAGGCCCCGGCATCCAGAAGATTGTCCCTGGCCCCCGACATCATGACGATCGAGATCTCGGCCTTGCGCGGGTTTTGAGCCAGGGCGAGCAGAGCCTCAAATCCGTTGAATTCAGGCATGTGGACATCGAGCATGATCAGATCCGGTTCGAATTCACTCACGAGCTGCGCGAAATCCGTCCGGCCCTCGCGTGTTCGTGTTTCGAAGCCGCGGGATTGCAGTGCTTCCGCACATTCGATCGCCAGTTCATCGTCGTCGTCATATACCAGAGCCCGCATTTCCTTACCCGAAACCCGTATCGTCTATTTCGTTTGGTTCTAACTTTTCCCGACGTAGTCGTGTGAGTTGCTTTGAAGACTTGTGTGGTGAGAAAGGGTTAACTCACCAGGGTAGGGGCCTGGCACTTTGCGCCGGTGACGATCATGTCCATTGCTCCCAGTTTCACGCCGAGCGTCGTGAGAAGGGAGTCGACAACGGTATCGAGCACCCCGAGTGCACTTCCGATTGTCGTTGTAAGAGTTGAAAGAATTGCCGGGAGGCCGGGGATCGGTAGTCCGAGAAGCGTCACTTGGCTTATCGAAAGGGCGCTTCCAAGGCCACCCAGAATGTTGGAGCTGGAGGCAATGGATTTGACATTCTGGTCTTCGATATCCGTGTCCGTGAACTCCACATTTGTGGGTCCGCCAGCGGCAACGGCATAGGATCCGCCGGCGCGAAGACGCATAACCTCTAATCCGGCAACGGTAATTGTAGCTATCTCCGGGTTTGTATCCGACACTGTCCCGTATCGGGCGGTGACCGCACCGGTTGTTCCGGCAAGAACAGCAACATTTCCGCCGGAGATGCAGGGAATACCCGCAACGGTCGCTGTTCCTTCTGCCGCGGTGATGTATATCGGAACCTCGATGCGGGAATTCAGCAGCGCGGCTATCCCTGTATCGATCGTCGCGCTGAGCTGAACCGTCACCTGCGACGTCCCTACGCTGTCTCCTACTCTGCCCAAAGCCATCTGGGCCATAGGGGCGCCGACGGTAACGGTGCCGGACACGGAGGCAAGAGAGCCAAGATTGACGTTCGTGTCGAAGCCGACAGATTGCCCCTCTCCGAGGACCATGGCCGTACCCGAGACGAGGCTCATCAGGTTGAAGGGAACGCCGTCGGCGAGAGAGGAACCAACCGATCCTACCGTGCGCTGAGCGATTGGAGCCAGGTCAAGCACTCTGCTCAGGTCGACCGGAGTGCCCGATATCGGTGAAAAGGCGGTTTGAAGGGCGAGAGTTGCAACCGAAGGGTCTCCCTCGAATGTGTCACCGGCCAGAACGTCGACGGCGGCGTTGAGGATATCGCCCACCATCACGCTTGCTTCGAGGAGGTCGTTATAGGTATCCGCTCCCGCATCCAGACCGACCTCCGTGGCTAGGGCATCGACGAACTCCAGTGCGTCAATGTTTGCATCGGCGAGTGCATTGTAGTCGACAAGCGAGAGGTTGATCGTCGTTCCGAGAAGCCCCCCCAGTATCTGATTTGCTAACCCTGCGTCGAGTGAGGCCAGCCTTGTGCCGGCCGAGAACGAGACATATTTCGAATAGGCAGCGACTGCACGCGTTTCGATCTGAGTGCTGTCTCCGAAGCCGAAGAGGCGGGCGAAATAGGTCGGGGATTGCGAAGTCTTGATAATGCTCACGGCGTTGAAGTTCGTATCGTCGACGATCGTTCCGTCGCTTGCTGTCTCTCCCTCGCTAAAGAATCTCTCGTTCGGAGACCGTGCCGGATCGGGCACATAGTAAAGCGGTGTTGCTTCCACATTCTCGGCTGAGTAGTCGTTGAGTTCGAAAATCGTCTCCGCGACGTTCTGAGCTTGTGCGATCTGCCGCACTGCGCCGAGAGCGGCAGCATCGGTGGCGGACTGTTGATTGCGGTAGGCCGAGTACATGGCGCCCGTATCTATGACGATCATGGCAACTGCCAGCGCAAGGACTAGCGCACCAACCGCCATAACCGAGATGACGCCATCTTCATTGCGCGCATAGCGTACCAGAAAGGCGATCATGGTTTGGTACATGGTCTTCCTCCGCATCCCGCCAGATCGCTCCGAATTCCCCCAAGGGATGGTCTATGATCTGAGGGTGTCCGTGTAGTTTATTTAACCGGTTCCCAAGTTAGCGAACATTTAAGTGCAATAGGTCGTATGCGGACAAGAAATCGCACGACTGAAGTATGTGCACACAAATAGACACAACCACACACCCCTCCCAGAAGCTCCGTTCTACAAAAAGAGCAGGGAAATGAAGGCGTAAAGGCCCTCGGGACCTGGACGCCTGACTGGAGGAGGGAATCTTGTCCGGAAGAATCATTGTTGCATCCCTCGTGTGTGTCGGTCTTGCAGGATGCGGGACTGACAAGATTTCCATGTCTTCCGAAGTGGGTGGCGGCGGCAGAAGCTCGGTTGTGACAAGGACATCCGATTCAGGTGGTGGTTTCGGCGGAGCAACCGGAGACGCCGGTCTTGGCGTGACCGAAGGCGGCGGCGTTCTCGACAATCTTGTCGGCATGGACCCGGTTGGGGGCTTGCTGGATAATTTGGGCGAGGAGAATCCGCTGGGCGACATTCTTGGCGGTGGCTCCGACGGCCTGATCCCCTCTATGGCGGGAGCGCTCGCAGGCGATCCGGAAGCAGAGGTTGTCGGGCTTGGTCTTCTCGGGGCGGGTGGTTTGATCGCGGATCTGGCTGGAACGGATCTCGTGGGCGGATCGCTCGATACGGGCGGCGTTCTCACCGCCAGCATAGCAGGCGGCAATGACGGTTTGCTCGGTGCTCTGCTGAACGATCGGGTTGCCAGCCCGCCTCTCGCGCCCGTGGCAGAGCCGTTGGCTGGCGCAATTCCAGTGGCCGCGCTGAACGAAGCGCTCGCTCAGATTCCAGCACTCGGTGTGACAGGAGAGGGCGGCTTACTTTCGGACATCGTGGGAACGAACGTGGTTGGCAATCTTGTCGGCGACAACACGCCTCTCGGCGGAGGCGACAATGGGCAGCTCGGTAATTTCCTTCCGGCGGGAGATGCGCCTCTCGGCCAGGTCGGCGAGGTTGCGACGGGCCTTCTCGACATCGTTGCCGGCAATGAACCGTCGCCTGCGCCCAGTGTCCTTGCGCCCGCCGTGCCCGTGCTCGAAAACACCCTCGGTGTGGGTGGTGGCCTTGTCGGAGGTGTCGTTGCTCCTGTGACGGGTGCACTTGGCGATGTCCCTGTCATCGGCAGCGTAGTCGGCGGGAACGCACCGTCCGGACAACAGTCTTCAGCACCCGGCATGTCCGCGCCCTCCGGCGCCGCCGTTCAGAATCCTGTGTCAGGAGTGCTTTCTCCCGTCACCAACGTAGTTGGCGGTCTTCTCGGAGGCCGTTGATCCAGCCCCCCGGGGGCTCAGCAAATTGCAAAGCCCTCAAACGGAAAGGCCCGGCAGAATGCCGGGCCTTTCTTGTTGTCATGCTTCGATGGTGTCTGGTTCAGAATTTCACCTCAAAGGAAACAAAGAGCCGTGGATCCTTGTTGTCCTGGGAAATTGGTGTCCGGTTGATCGGCTTGTCGAGTTCGAGTCCCAGGGAAAGCCAACGCCGGTTGGAAAATGTGACGCCTATGCCGGTTGACAGCAGACGATGATTTCCCTGGCCGTCGACATCCGTGTTCCACACTTTCGATTGATCCAGAAATGTATAGGGCGTGACAGCCCATCCGCCTAGCATCTCTACATCGAAGCGATAGCTGGCCTGGATAGAGGCCCCGATGCCGCTATCGCCGCTGATCTCCGAGTTGTTGTAGCCTCGCGCAAAACGTGCGCCGCCAAAACTGATTTCCTCTGAGCTGTAGAGAGAGTCGGGGCTGTATTGTCCCTCGGTCCGGAAACTGAGCAGGAGACGTTCCGTTGCCGCATAATTAATCGAGAAGCCGGTCTGTAACTTGGTGAAATTGGGCGCAGCCCCGAGGCGGGAATGAAGTGTGTTGTTCGGTCCTGCGCCGCCTATCGGCAGGCCTTGCGTCACGCGGAAGTTCGCCCCGAGGGAGATTTTTTCGTTCACCTGGGAGGCATAGGAGCCTCCGATATGGGCCGCGCGGATCGCGTCCTCGCTGAACTTGAAGCCGTTGAGCTCATTTTCGGCGTTGGTCATGTAGAGACCGAAAAAGCCGGTGAGCGTTTCCTTCGTCGCCCGGATAATGGGGTAGCTGAGAAGGAAATCCGCCTGGGTACTTGAGCTGACAAGCTCGAATCCGGGGGGGAGGTCCGGCGTCTCCGAGCTGGCATAAGAGGCGCCGATTGTCGCTCTCAGACCGCTATTGCCGAGAAAGGTCGAGAACGCACCCCGGAAATATTGCTGCGTGTCGAACTCCGGCGTTGCCAGTGAGGTGACTGAAATCTGGTCGCCCCATCCAAAAATATTGTTCAACGATCCGGTAAGATAAGCGGCGAAAGGTGAGTCTTCGAGATTTGCTCTGTTGTCGACCGCCGTGGAAATCGTCACTTTCTCGCTCTCGGCGGTGAGCGCAAGCGTCGCGGATCCGGTATAGACATTCATTCCGGTCAGCTTGCCGCCGAGCGTAATGCCCGGAATGTCGTTGATGAGTAGCAGATACCGCTCGAGCGTCGACGAACGAAGCGGTTTCTCCGAGACAATCTGTCGGCTGAACTCCTCGATCATGTGGCGCACGGCGGGATCGTCCGCCGTAATGTTGATACGGCCTACGAAGCCCTCGACCACGCGCACGATCAAGGTATCGCCCTGTACGACCTGAACGGGAATGTAGGCGCGGCCCAATGCGTAGCCTGCGTCCGTATAAAGTTGATTGGCGCGATCCAGAGAGGCGCGAAGTTGTGCTGCCGTGATTTCCCGGTCGAGAAGATCGTCAAACTGGGCGGCAATCCTCTCTTCCTCGACGACCGTGGCTCCGACGATCCGAACCTGAGAGATGCGGAAATTCAGCACCTTCTGCGAACCGTCAGGCAGACCAAGCTCTTCTTTCAGTTCGGGCGTGTCCCGCTTTCTGAGCTCCGGAGCGGGCGACGGCGGCGTCAGAACTTCTCCCGGTGCCGGTGCATTGAGTGGCGTGGTCGTCTGCGCAAAAGCCGGACTACACATGAGAGCCATACCGGAAACGGCCGCCAGAAACTTTCCCGTCTGTCGCGTCATGTTGCCTCCACCTCAATGCAAGTTTCCCTCGCACAGATGGTACAAAGCGGGTCGCGGCAATAAAGAAGAGTACTGTATTTAATTTGAGTAACACGGAGCCGTCCGTATACGGTTTGTCGACTTATGTAGAGGTGCTTCGATTTCTGTTCGCCGTCTCACTCACCAAATCCCGCGATATATCGCGTCCTTGTCTGTGCCTGTTTGAGTAGAATTCAACTCACGCTGATGGAACCAATTCCTGTGTGAGTGAGTTGCGATTCAGTCCGCGAAGAGTGAAGTGGTCTTGGGCATGGGAAAATATGCATTTTCGGTCAGCACAGTTTCCATTTCGTCAGTATGGGAATTCACTTCTATTAGAACTATTCCAGATGAAACTCACACTTCGATTGGAAACATATGTGTAGAGTTAGGACTCTATTGACCGTTCTGATTCGTAAAATGAGGGGCTGATATGTGAGGCACGTGCCGATTTGAGGCACACGGCTGTGGGGGCAGCCGCTAAAGGAGGGACGACAGTATGAATCTCGCACAGCGGATTCAGCAAAACCCGATGCTTCTTCTCGGTCTGGGGGTGGTACTCATCCTGGCAGCACTGGCGCTGATCTGGCTCAATCTTTCGGCTCGGAATGAAGCCAGCAGAGTTGCGGCGACGCCTGCGGCGGGTGAGCGCGACATGGGAACAACTGCAGAAGTTGTCGTCGCCGCGCGTAACATCCTGCGTGGAGAATCCATATCCGCAGAAGATCTGACGCTACGCAGAATGGAGGCGCCTGCGCCTTCCGGCAGCTTCGCGAATTCAGCCGGTTTGATAGGCCGTGTAGCGACGTCGGATATCGGCACTTCGCAAATCGTCTTCAGCGACAGCCTCAGCAAGGAACCTTCCGATGCTGGAGTAGCTGCGCTGGTGCCGGAGGGGCAAAGAGCATTCTCGCTTCGCGTTGCCGAAGAAGACATTGTCGGAGGTTTCCTCCAGGCAGGCGACAGGGTCGATGTCTTCGCAACTTTCCCCGGGGCGGTCTACGGCCAGCAGGCGGGGATCGGGCAGTCCGGGGAAGATCGCAGCAAGAGTGCGCTCCTCCTGCAAGACATGCAGGTCCTCGCTGTAGGCGCAGCATTGTCCAACAAGGGACGCGAAGTGAACGCCGGTGCTCGCACAGTCACTGTTGCCGCACCGCCTGCCGCACTGGCGAAACTCGCACTTGCTGGCCGGCTTGGTCACATCACTCTCGCTATACGCAATCCCGCAGACAGGGATCTTGCGTCAGCTGAGATGGTTGCGTTGGAAGATCTCCGGCCGGACGCTTCCTCGGTGGACCCGAAGCGGGAACCTGAAACGAGCAACGTGTCGGGGCATCGCATCACGATCTACTCGGGTGCGAACCAGACGATTGTCACGGCACCGAGATAACAGAAGGGGCGCCGTCGAGATGAGGCACATGAAGCAAAGGCGTCGGAATTTCGACAAGGTCCATTCATACCTCTTTTGGGTGTGGATGATTGCGGCATTCGCAGTCACGCTGATGGCGACAAGCCAGAGCGCGATCGCCGCGATGCGCACACTCGACATTGCAGTCGGCGGCCAGCGCATTCTGAAGCTGGAGCGCACCATCGACCGCATTGCGATCGCCGACCCGGGAACGGTAGACGTGAAAGTTGTCTCGTCCCGCGAGCTGCGTGTACTCGGGCAAAAGGAAGGAACGACCGATCTCACGATCTGGTTTGCTGATACGGAAACGTCGCTCTCTTACCACATCGTGGTTGGCGCCGACCTGAAGGGGCTGCAGGCAGAGTTCGCGAGGGATCCCGCTCTCTCGGGCGTCAAAGCAGTTGAGACAGGTAAGGGCGTCGTCCTGAAAGGGCAGGTTTACAGCCTGGAAGATCAGCAAAGGGCGCGGGCCCTTGCACGTTCATATCTTGGTGAGGACGTGGGCAGCATGATCGCTGTAGCAGACCGGCGCATGGTGGCTGTGGAGGTTCGCTTCGCGGCCGTCTCCACGAGCACGTTGAAGGCCTTGGGGCTCAACTTCCAGAGCCTGGATAACAATATTCAGCTGGCGGCTATCGGCCCCAATTCTTCGACAAGCTATGGTTACGACCCAGTAACGGGGCTGGAGCCGAATACGAGCCTGCCACTCAGCCAGGCATTCAACCTTTTCATGGCCTGGCCAGGCAGCGACATCATTGGCGTTATCAGCGCACTGAGCAGCGCCAATCTTGCGCAGCTCCTCGCCGAGCCGACTCTGCTCGTACGCAGCGGAGAAGATGCCGAGTTTCTGGCCGGTGGTGAAATTCCGGTACCCGTTCCCCAATCCGGTGCAGGCAATGGCACCGTGACGATCGAGTACAAGAAGTTCGGCGTGCAGCTCGATGTAGCGGCAACGGTTCTCGACAACGACAGGATCGTACTCAAGGTGAGTCCTGAAGTGAGCGAGCTCGACTACACGAATGCTCTCGTCGTGCAAGGCTTTCGCGTGCCGGCGCTGCGGTCGCGATCAACACGCACCACGATCGAACTTGGCGATGGGCAGAGCTTCGTTCTGGCGGGCCTTATGTACTCGACATCGGGCAACGTGGAGGATCGCGTGCCTGGCATCGGCGAGCTACCGGTCATCGGCAGCTTCTTCAAGCGTACCCAGAATTCTCGCGAACGTCAGGAACTGATCATCATCGCCACACCGAGGTTGGTGTCGCCGATGGAAGCAGGTGAAGTCCCGACGCTACCGGGCGAAGGTCAGCTCTACGATCCGAGTATGGGAGACATACTGCTCAACATCGACTCCCTGGACGATCATGTCGTCAAGCATGGCCTTATGAGGTAACGCGGCATGCATCGATTTTTACTGATTTCAGGCGATAAGGAGCTGATAGCCCGGGTAAAGCTTGCGCTCGATCCCATTTCGACAGTGATGTCCTCGGATCCGTCCATAGATGACGTGAAGGATGTGGCCGGTCAGTTTCGGCCGGACGGAATTCTGGTGGACAGCGACATTCGAATGGGTGCGCGCACTGCTTTCGAGCGTTTGGCGCTGGTGAGAAGCTGGTTTCCCGGGTTACCGATGATTGTGATCGGCAATGAATCCGGAGCTCAGCTCATTCTGACTGCAATGCGGGCCGGCGCGCAGGATTTTGTGGACCGGGACGCCACCCAGGAAGACATCCGGAACGTGGTGGAGCGTCACTCGGTAGCGGAAAGGCCTCGAAATATTGCGCCCTCTCGTATCGTCACCGTGCTCAGCGGAACTCCTTGCGAAGAGGACGGAGACTTCGCGGTCAATCTTGGCTCTGCCATCGCCGCCGCACGTCCGCAGGAAGGCGTTCTGCTTGTCGACCTTTCGCTTCCCGCGAGCAATGTCCCCATTGCTCTCGGACTCGATCTGTCATTCCGGGTCAGGGAAGCCGTCCGGGAAATGTCACGACTGGACAGGGCTTTGCTTGACTCGGCGCTTGGACGTTGCTCGCGTTCCGGGGTGTACGTTCTGCCGCTTGCTTTGCACGGTGATGCCGAATGGGCCGTTGATGTCCATGATCTTCGCGCGCTCCTGGAAATCTGTCAGTCACTTTACGACGTCGTTATCGTGAATAGTGGCCCCTTCTCCAGGCAGGAAGAGTTGCTCGGTCTTCCTGACGAAGGCTCTCTCTTTCTGCTTCCGTGCAATCAGAGGTTCACCTCGATCAAGGGGGCTTCCGATCTGATGCATCTGCTGCGTCAGGCCAGGCCGCAAGGCGAGGAGCCCGTGCTCGTGGTTCATGAGTTCGCGCCTGGAATGGCGCCGGATATCTCGAGCATAGGAAACGCTGTCGGCGCTAGCCGGGTGGTGGCCCTTCCGGTCCGCTGGCAACAGCTTGCGGAGAGCATCAACCGCGGCGAGCCGCTCTCCCTCGACACATCCGCGGCATATGCACAGAATCTGCTTCGGCACCTTCAGGCTCTGAACCTCATACCCTATCGTGATGCTGAAGAAGATCGCGTTCAGCCTCTCAGAAACTGGGCGCGCAAGCTTGGGGTCCTGTCATGAAGACGATGCAGCCCTACATGCTCGGAACAGGCAATGCCGCAAGCGAGATCGGCGTTTCCGACCGCTATCAGGAGATCAAGTTTCGCGTATTCGATCTGACGCTCGAGTATCTCGATCAACAGGGAGTTGAGGGCGATGGTATTCCTGCCGCCGCGCTTCAAGACGAAATCGCTCGCGCAATCGCTGTAGTGCTCATGTCTCGCGGCATAGCCCTCAACATGCGCGAACGAGCTCAGCTCATCGAAGATGTTCAGAACGAAATTGTGGGTTTTGGCCCGCTTGAGCCATTGTTGCGAGACCCCGACGTGGACGACGTGATCGTCAACGGTCCGGCGACCATTTTCGTCGAGCGGCGCGGCGAGCTGGAGCCAGTGCAGACTCGATTCCGTGACACGACACACCTTATGAATGTCATTCAGAGGATTGTGAGTCCGATCGGCCGTCGCGTCGACGAAGGAACGCCCTATGTGGACGGGCGTCTGCCGGACGGGTCTCGTGTCAATGTCATCATTCCGCCTGTTGCTCTGGATGGGCCGATACTCTCCATTCGCAAGTTCAAGCACATCCCGCTGACCGGCGAGGATCTCGTTCGCAGCAGGAGCATGACGGCGGATATGCTCAACTATCTGGCGAATGCGGTTCGCGGAAAGAAAAACATCCTGATCTGCGGCGGAACAGGATCAGGCAAGACGACACTGCTGAATGTCCTGAGCTCCTATATCGGCGCAAAGGAGCGCCTGGTAACCATTGAGGACGCAGCAGAACTCCAGTTGCAACAGTCGCATGTTGTCCGCCTCGAGACGCGGCCGTCCTCGCCGGATGGCGCGAGCGAAGTAACGGCGCGGGATCTTTTACGCAATGTGCTGCGTATGCGCCCGGACCGCATCATCCTTGGTGAGGTTCGTTCGAGTGAGGCGATCGAGATGTTGCAGGCGATGGGAACGGGTCATGACGGGTCCATGGCGACATTGCATGCGAACGCGCCCCGCGATGCGCTCGAACGTCTTGAGATGCTCATCGGTCTGCACGGATTCTCGACCGACCTCCAGGCTGTAAGGCGTTTCATTTCAGGGGCCGTTCATATTGTTGTGCACACCGCACGCAGATCCGATGGAAAGCGCAAGGTCGTATCGGTGTGTGAGGTAGCCGGCATGGAAGGGCCTACCTATTCGCTGCGGGAAATTTTCTCCGACGATGAAACGGAAAAGAGACGGGTCGTTTAGGGGGACTTGTCATGGCCGGCTTCTCGATAATCATGCTCGCGACCCTCTGTTTGGCATGCGGTGCCTGTACGCTGCTGCTCGTCTGGCGTGCTCGTGAAAATCAGGAAGTCACCGATCGTCTTGGGCGGCTTTTGGATAGATCATCATCCGATGTTTCTGCCCCGCGTGCATTCAGCGTCTGGCCCGACACAACTCGCTATATGCCGAAGATTGCGCGCAACCGCCTGTATCAAGCTGGGATCGACCTGCCTCCGGACCGGTTGACGGCCATTGTCATCTTTGCATTCTGTATCTGGCTGTCGGCCGGGTTCTTGCTGGACTTTCTGGTTTCAACGCTTCTTCTGCTTAGTGCCTCGCTGATCACCGTCGCAATCGTCGATTATCGCGCACGGAAGAGAATGAATGCATTGGCAGATGCGATGCTCGGATACTTCGATCGGGTGCGGCAGCTGCTTGTGGTGGGAAACAGCCTTTCGGTTGCCCTTGCTCGCGCCACCCAGTCTTCTCCGCCTGTCGTTGTCGAGTTCTTCTCGCCGACCATGCGCAGAATCGCGAACGGCGCGGGCATCACTGAAAGCGTCAATCAGCTTGCGGACGAGCTCGATCTTTATGAGCTCCGCCTGTTTGGAACAGCTGTTGAGACCAATCTCCGGTTCGGTGGTTCGCTGACCGCGATATTGGCCAATCTTATCGAGAATATTCGCCGTCGTGCTGCGGTCATGCGTGAGGTCAGGGTGAGCACCTCTCAGATCAGGGCGAGCGCATGGGTGCTTGGGCTTCTGCCAATGGTCGTCGCTTCAGTCGTCATGGCACAGAGCCCGGATTATGTGCGCTGGTTCATCGACAACCCCTCCGGCCAGACACTGCTCATCTATTGCGCGGTATCCCAGGTTCTGGGTGCCTTCATGATGAGAAGCGTCGTCGGATCAACTTCATACTAGGGGAGCATCGAAGCTTTGCTGGAGGGATTGACATGGATGGTGGCGCTGCTGGCGGTGACGGGCGGAGTGTTCGTTTTTGCTGCATCCGTCCCGGCTCTGTTTCGGCGGCATGAAGTTGCCGCCCGACTGTCCGATCTATTTACACCTGATCTGCCTAGAAACACCTGGGTGGAAAGCGTTCTGCACCTTTTGGAGCGGATTGGCCGCCGCCTTGAAGGCGCGGGAGCAAATCAGGAGTTGAAAACGCTCGTTCTCCGCGCGGGATTTTTTCAACCGTCCATGCTCCACATTTTTGTGGCGTTGCGTTACCTGGTTGCCCTCACTGTCGGAGTATTGGTCGTTGCCTCGCGTGCGGGTGCGACCGGGATATCTCCGATCGATGTGCTGCTTGGCTTGTTCTTCGGCTACTTGTTCTATCGTTATGCGCTGATCGCATTGAAGCTTTACGCAGACCGGCGGGCAAACATCATCCGCCGAGAATTGCCGCCCGTTCTCGATATCATGCTGATGGCGCTCGATGCAGGCGTGAGCATCGATCAATGTATGCGCTATGTCGCAAGCGTGGCGGTACGAACGGCGCCGGTGACAAGTGACGTGCTTCGTCGTCACATTGCCGACATCGATGGTGGCATGCCATATGACGCCGCGTTGGACAGGCTGGGTATGCGGCTCGGCATCGATGAAGGTCAGGATTTTGCCTCGACAATCAAGCAGGCGCTGTTTCAGGGTGGTGAGCTCGGCACCACGCTTCGGCGTTTTTCCGCCGATCTGTCTGACAAACGAATGTCGACGGCGCGCGAACAAGTTGGCCGAAAGGCACCTCACCTGACGCTCGTCATGATTCTGTTCTTCATGCCGGTACTGTTGATTGTGTTGGCTGGTCCAGCAGTTGTGGAGCTTAAAGGCGCTCTGCAGAACGCTGGAGAGCAGATGACGAAATCGAGGGCAGTTAGATGAAAAAAATTCTTCTCCTTGCGGCATTTGTTCCGCTTGCGGGCTGCGCAGATTATGGCTTTGACCCGATAGCAACTATCTCTCCCGCCTCCAGCAATGTTCAGGTGCTCGATGAGGCTTCGACATCCAGGCTTTATTTGAGCGTCGTAAACGGCTTGATTGAGCAGGGCCGCTATCGTGCAGCCCTCGCTTATCTGGATCAGTATGCCGTGAAGGAACGCAAGACCGCTTACTTTCTACAGCTTTATGGCGAGGCTCTGCTGGGTACTGAACAATATGATGCGGCTGCGGAGGCTTTTGCGGAGCTCGAGAGCACGGAGCTCGAAGCCGATGGCTTCAACGGCATCGGCCGAGTAAAGGCGGCGCAGGGCGATTGGCGTATGGCCGCCGAAAATTTCCAGAAGGCGGTCAACGTAAGACCTTCCAGCTCGGAGTTTCTGAATAATCTCGGCTATGCCCAGCTTTGCGTGGGCGGTGAAGCTATTCCAGCCGCGGAGTTCAACCTTCGTCAGGCGCAGGAGCTTGATCCCACATCAACGTCAATCCGCAATAATTTGGTGATTGCCCTGCTTATGGCGGGCAAGGAGGAGCAGGCGAGGCGATTGCTCGCGGGCATTCCGACTATGCGTGAGAGAGCAGAGGTTCAGGCCTTCGCCGCCACCTGGCTCGAGCGACACATGAGAGGTGATGAACCGGCAAAGGAGGATATGTGATGAAACAGCTCGTTGTAGCCGGTGCGATTGCCGCAACACTGCTCGCCGCCTGTTCCACTCCGCGTGCTGATGTTGCAACGCCGCCGCCATCACGTGCCAAAGCCGTGCTGGACGCGCAATATGCGGCTGAGGGCAGACAAGCCCCGATGCAATCCGCCGAAGCAAACAGAATTTACGAGAATTACCTCGAAGGAATTGGCGAGGAACCGAAGAAGAAGACAGAAGAAATGGAGTAAATGGGGAGGGCAGGCTTGTGTGATTGAAGTTGAAATCTGCTTTTCGGTCAGCTGTAGACGATCAAGACCATTCTCATAACGTGGTTTTAGGCTGCGTTAGCAATTGATAAGGCAAAATTCCATCAGTGAGGATGCCTGAAAACTGATACGTTATTTAAGGGAGCTGCCTCGTGCAGAGTGGAGGAGCCAGGTTGGGGGCCTGGTGAAGTGGGTGCCGGAAACGGCAATTTCAAAGTCGGAGGGTTCGATGTCTGAAAGCACAAAGGCGTTTTTGCGCCGGTTCATGAGAGATCAAAGCGGCATCTCTGCCGTGGAGTACGGTCTGCTCGCAGCGGGTATCGCGGTCGGCCTGTGGGCGATTGTCGGTGGCGACACCGGCATCGGCACCAACTTGCAGGCGGTGCTGGGCGATGTGCAGGCCGATCTCGCCACCGCTGCCGAATAAGTAAATAACCATGCGACCCTGTACGCTTGTGCAAAGGAAGCATGAAAAACGTGGCGGCGCCTCTCCGCGTGGGGAGGCGTCGCCTTCATCTCGCCTTTTCCGCGACAAGAGTGGCTCGGTCGCAATCGAGTTTGCTTTCGTTGCGGCGGTTTTCCTGACGATCCTGTTTGGGATCATGTCTTATGGGTTCCAGTTCGCAACACGTATCGCATTGTCTTACGCTGTCACGGAAGGGGGGCGCGCGGCGGTTGCGGGTCTCGATGCGACACAACGGCAGCTGTATGCGACGAACGCCATAAATAATGCGCTCAACGCATATACCCCGATAGTAAATCCGGCCTTCGCCACGCTCGATTTCCAGGAAACCGAGGACGCAGGAGGGAACCGCCTGGAGATCGCTATCGATTACACTGACTCCCGCTTCTCGTTTCTGCCGTTCATTCCCACGCCGGAAGAAACGATACGGGTGGAGACGACATTCGTCGTCACAGATCCTTCCGCGTGATCCGGCATGACATTGGGTAGTCGCCGCCTGAACGAAGATCGCGAACAAGGACGGACGAACATTCTCCATTCATTTGCGGATGTGGCCTTGCTGCTCTCTCGTGTAAAGACGGGCTCTGAGCTTCACTCTGCACGAGAACAGGCAGCTTCCTGGCTTGCGCGCCAGGCTGCACTTCCGGCCGCTGTTGGTGAAGTAGGTTTCGGGGCATCCGGTCTGCCGCGCCTTCTCTGGTGTTCGCGGGAGGGCGGGCTCTCGATCTCCGGCGACGAAGACCTGAGCAAATGGTATGAGCATGCAGCCCGGCATGCTGGAGAGCTATGTGTCGCAAGGGGCAAGAACTGGCGAGGCCTTCTTTCCGCTGGCGAGTTTTCATCCGAAACAGGACTGCGCACAGCCGTCCTTTTTGAAGATGGAGTTGTGGATCCTGAAGTCGCGGTGAACGCCTCGCAAATCGCCACCCTCGCGGAATCGGCATCCGTCTACGTCAGAAAGTCGATGGCTTCGGCGCTCGAAAAACGACACCTTCTCGATCTCGTTGAAGATACAACCTCCTGGCTCGCATTGGAGGGGGATATCGTTTGGGAGGCAGGGCCCGACGGGATTATTCGAGTACGCCGAATATTGAACGGACGGAAGGATCTGGGCGCGATGATCGATGGGGGAAGTCTCGCCTCCATAAAAATCGATGGTGAACGATCTCTCCTCGGAGCGCTTCAAGAGTTTGGCTCGGTACGTCATCTCCCCATCGAGGCGGACGGCGCGGCCGGGAGAAATGAGACCTTTCTCGTTTCGGCAAGAATGAACGAGTCGGCCGGAAGCCCCGGCAGCTGCATCGGCACCATTACTGCTGCGAAGAAGCCGGCAGATGGCTTGGTCCGCCAGACGGCGGCTATGATGGTGCAGATGCGGGATGCCCGCCTGCGTGAGGAGCGTCAACGCCGGGAGGCGGAGGCAATGCTTCAGGGGTTGCGTCTTCTTCTCGGTCCGGATGCTTCACGCGAGAAGCTGTCGCGGCTCGTGGCGTTGGTCTGCGGATGCATAGGTGCAAGCGCGGCCCGTGTGGTGCAACGAGGCCTCGATGGATCGGTGCGTTTCCTGATGCCTCGGGAACAAAAGCCGGGCGGAGAAGCGGAAGCTGCGTTCGATCTCATCCTGAATCGCAGCGGAGCCGGTTCCGCGGTGGCCTTCGATCTGGGGAGCCGGGAAGGGGCGATGCTCACGCGTTCTTTTGGCATAGATGGGAGGCATGCCGCCGCTTTGCCGCTACCGCTTCGAGGCGAAGCGGCCTTTTTGATCTGCGTGACATCCAGGGATGCGGGCTTTTCATCATCCGACCTCGATTTCGCCGACAGGCTCACCTTACTTCTGCGGCAGGCTCTTCTTCTCGGCGAAGAACAGAACCAGCTAGCGCAAACGGCCAAGATGGCTGCGCTTGGTCAAATGTCCGCAAGTATCGCGCATGAACTCCGCCAGCCGCTG
>MDTG01388036.1_pt1 | contig 39336 bp, 51 predicted proteins | sample 811421 | NCBI WGS metagenome assembly MDTG01 (sample SAMN05326645, study PRJNA326480) | marine metagenome | isolation source: seawater | place: Pacific Ocean: South East | collected 2011 | reverse complement strand
CTATACAACGACGCCGAAAAAACCGAACTCGGCGATGCGTAAAGTGGCAAGGGTGCGTCTATCAAATGGAAATGAAGTAAATGCCTACATCGGAGGAGAAGGGCACAACCTACAAGAGCACAGTATTGTTCTGGTTCGCGGCGGTCGTGTGAAAGATCTTCCCGGGGTTCGCTACCACATTGTTCGTGGTGCGCTCGATACAGCAGGCGTAGACGGAAGAACTCAGCGTCGTTCTAAATACGGTGCTAAGAAACCTAAGAAATAAACACACTTCTAGACAAGAACTCATGAGAAAAGCAAGAGCTAAAAAACGCCCTTTATTACCGGATCCAAAGTTTAGCGACAAGTTAGTAACACGTTTTGTGAACAACCTTATGTTGGACGGTAAAAAGTCGATTGCATTCAACATCTTTTACGATGCTATTGATATTGTTTCTGAAAAAACAGAAAGCAGCGGTCTAGAAGTATGGAAAGAAGCACTCAACAATGTTATGCCACACGTTGAAGTACGCTCGCGCCGCGTCGGTGGTGCAAACTTCCAAATCCCAATGCAGGTGCGTCCAGATCGTAAAATTACCCTTGGTATGAAGTGGATGATTACTTCCGCACGCAATCGTAATGAGCGTTCTATGGGTCAAAAATTGGCTGCAGAAATTATTGCAGCTTCAAAGGAAGAAGGTGCTGCTGTTAAAAAGCGTACAGAGGTGCACCGTATGGCTGAAGCAAATAAAGCATTCTCTCACTTTAGATTCTAATTGACGAAATCATGGCAAAAGGAAATAGAGATTTAACGTATACACGTAATATTGGTATAGCGGCGCACATCGATGCTGGTAAAACCACTACTACTGAGCGTATTCTTTACTACACAGGTGTAAGTCACAAGATTGGTGAGGTACACGATGGTGCCGCAACTATGGACTGGATGGAGCAGGAGCAGGAGCGCGGTATTACCATTACTTCGGCTGCAACACACTGTGAGTGGCCTTACGCTGGTAAAAATTATGCGATTAACATTATTGATACGCCCGGACACGTTGACTTTACCGTTGAGGTAGAACGTTCGTTACGAGTTTTAGATGGTGTTGTTGCTTTGTTTTCAGCGGTTGATGGTGTTGAGCCACAATCTGAAACGGTATGGCGTCAAGCGGATAAGTATCGTGTACCGCGTCTAGGTTTCGTTAACAAAATGGACCGTCAAGGTTCGGACTTCTTCAACGTATGTCGTCAGGTAAAAGAAATGTTGGGTGGCAACCCAGTTGCTCTCCAAGTACCTATCGGTGACGAAATGGATTTCAAGGGTGTGGTTGATTTGATCAGCAAGAAAGCCATCGTTTGGAATGAAGATGATATGGGAATGACTTACGAAGAAATTGAAATCCCTGGTGATCTAGTAGATACTGTCGACGAGAAACGTGCTGAACTTATTGAAGCAGTTGCTGAATACGACGAGAACTTGATGGAGAAATTCTTCGAGGACGAGAACACCATTACTGAAGATGAGATTATCGCTGCACTGCGCGCTGCAACAATTGATATGAGCATCATACCTATGATGTGCGGTTCTGCGTTCAAGAATAAAGGTGTTCAGGCTATGTTAGATGCGGTGATGCGTTATTTGCCTTCTCCACTTGACGTAGAAGCTATCGAAGGTACTAATCCAGATACAGGTGATGCAGATACACGCAAGCCTTCTGTTGAAGAGCCGTTCTCTGCATTGGCATTCAAAATCGCAACTGACCCTTTCGTTGGTCGCTTGTGTTTCTTCCGTGTCTATTCTGGTGCCTTGAACGCAGGTTCTTACGTAAAGAATACTCGTTCAGGCAAGAAAGAGCGCATCTCTCGTATCTTCCAAATGCACTCAAACAAGCAACAGCCGATAGATCAGATTACTGCTGGTGATATCGGTGCAGGTGTAGGATTTAAAGATATTCGTACAGGTGATACTCTATGTGACGAGAAAGCACCGATTGTACTCGAGTCGATGACCTTCCCGGAGCCAGTAATTGGTATCGCTGTTGAGCCTAAGTCAAAGGCGGATGTAGATAAGATGGGTACTGCCTTAGCAAAACTCTCAGAAGAAGATCCAACATTCCGCGTTCAAACTGACGAAGCTTCGGGCCAGACGATAATCTCGGGTATGGGTGAGCTACACTTGGACATCTTAATTGATCGTATGAGACGTGAATTCAAGGTTGAGGTCAACGTAGGTGAGCCACAAGTTGAATACAAAGAAGCGCTTAACGGTACAGCTAATCATCGTGAAGTTTACAAGAAACAAACTGGTGGTCGCGGTAAGTTCGCGGACATCATTTTTGACATCTCCCCAGTTGACGCTGACTTCGAGGGTGAAGGTCTTCAGTTCGTGAATCAAATTAAAGGTGGTAATGTACCTCGTGAATTTGTGCCCTCAGTAGAGAGCGGTTTCAAAGCGGCAATGGTCAATGGTCCATTGGCTGGATTTAACGTGGACTCCGTAAAGGTTGTTTTAAAGGACGGCTCTTTCCATCCTGTGGATTCCGATCAGTTGTCTTTTGAATTAGCAGCTAAGCTTGGTTTCAAGGAGAGTGCGAAGAAAGCGAATCCAGTTATTATGGAGCCAATTATGAAGCTAGAGGTAGTTACTCCAGAAGAATATATGGGAGATATCGTTGGTGATTTGAACCGTCGTCGCGGTCAAGTTAACGACATGTCTGATCGTAACAATGCCAAGGTTATCAAGGCTGATGTTCCTCTATCAGAAATGTTCGGTTACGTGACAACATTGCGTACGTTGAGTTCTGGTCGTGCAGCATCTACCATGGAATTCTCACATTACGCAGAAACTCCATCGAATATTTCAGAGAAAGTAATTGAAGAATCAAAAGCTTAATATTAGACTACAATGAGTCAAAAAATTCGCATCAAGCTTAAGTCTTACGACCACAACTTAGTAGATAAGTCTGCTGAGAAGATTGTTAAGACCGTGAAGAGTACGGGCGCAGTTGTTAATGGTCCTATTCCATTACCAACAAACAAGCGCATTTACACTGTCCTCCGCTCACCACACGTAAATAAAAAATCACGCGAGCAGTTCCAACTGAGCAATTACAAACGTTTGTTGGACATCTACTCTTCTTCGTCAAAAACGATTGACGCTTTGATGAAGCTAGAACTGCCAAGTGGTGTAGAAGTAGAAATCAAGGTCTAATAGAAGACTAAAAATTAAATTCCAGAAAACATGCCAGGATTAATTGGTAAAAAAATCGGAATGACCAGCATTTTCAGCCCAGAGGGTAAGAACTTGCCATGTACTGTACTAGAAGTAGGTCCATGTGTAGTTACTCAGGTAAAAACTGAAGATGTCGATGGTTACAATGCAATTCAACTAGGTTGGGGAGAGGCTAAGGATAAGAACACCTCAAAAGCATTGAAAGGGCACGTAAAAAAAGCAGGTACCTCTGCCAAGAGAAAACTAGTGGAATTCACAGACTTCGAAGTGGAGCTGGAGTTGGGTCAAGTCCTGACAGTTGATTTGTTCGATGAAGGTAGCTTCGTTGATGTGGTCGGCATTTCCAAGGGTAAAGGTTTCCAAGGTGTTGTAAAGCGTCATGGCTTTGCGGGCGTGGGTCAAGCAACTCACGGTCAGCACAATCGTCTACGCGCACCGGGTTCGATTGGTGCGGGTTCAGACCCATCGCGTGTATTTAAAGGCATGCGTATGGCTGGTCGCATGGGAGGCAAGCGTGCAAAAATTCAAAACCTTCAGGTTTTGAAAGTAGATGCCGAGAAAAACTTGCTCGTGGTTAAAGGTTCCGTTCCAGGAGCTAAGAATTCAACTGTAATTATTGAGAAGTAATGGAATTCAAGGTAGTAGATATCAACGGTAAAGAAACCGGCAAAAGCGTTAAGCTAAATCCTTCTGTATTTGGCATCGAGCCGAACGACCACAGCATTTACTTGGACGTAAAGCAGTTCTTGGCGAATGCTCGTCAGGGAACGCACAAGTCTAAAGAAAGAGGGGAGATCAACCGTACAACTAAAAAGCATCACAAGCAGAAAGGTACTGGTGGCGCTCGTGCAGGTTCTATGCGTTCTCCTATTCAGCGCGGTGGTGGTACTGTTTTCGGCCCACGAACGCGTAACTACGGATTTAAGTTGAACAAAAAGGTGAAGCAGTTGGCTCGCCGTTCTGCACTTTCTATGAAGGCAAAGGGTGATGCTTTGACTGTATTAGAGAATTTTACTTTTGAAGCTCCAAAGACAAAGTTATTCTTATCAGCGCTCAGTGCACTGGGTCTAAGCGATAAAAAGTCACTGTTCGTAGTCAGTAATTACGATAAAAATGTATATTTGTCATCCCGTAATTTAACAGGTGTTAAAGTTGTAAACTACTCAGAAATAAGTACTTACGATATAATGAACGCTTCAGCATTAGTAATATCAGAGGATGCGGTTGAGAAATTGACAGCTATTTTAAGCTAATTGAGCTATGAGTATTTTGATTAAACCAATCATCACAGAGAAAGCAACCGCACAAAGCGAAGACTTAAATGTCTACGCTTTTGAGGTAGCTCGTTCTGCTAATAAGGTTGAAATTAAGAAAGCTGTAGAGGATTTCTACGGTGTTAATGTTGAAACCGTTCGCACTGCAATTGTGCCTGCTAAGTTTCAAACCAAGTATACAAAAGCTGGTTTGGTACGTGGTAGAAAGCCTGCTTACAAAAAAGCCTTAGTGAAGGTAGAAAGCGGTGAAACAATCGATTTGTACGGTAATATTTAAATCCAATGGGTGTAAAGAAATTAAAACCGATTACTCCTGGGCAGCGTTTCCGCGTAGTCAACGACTTTGAGCAAGTTACGGCAGCGAAACCTGAGAAGAGCCTCGTAAAAGGCAAAACCAAGAGTGGTGGCCGTAATAACCAAGGACGTATGACAATGCGTTATGTTGGTGGTGGTCACAAGCAAAAAGTTCGTTCAATAGACTTTAAGCGTGACAAATTTGGCGTGCCAGCAACTGTAAAAGCAATCGAATACGATCCACTGCGTTCAGCTTACCTAATGTTGTTGGTTTACGCTGACGGCGAAAAGCGTTACTCGGTTGCTGTGAATGGTATTAAAATTGGTGACTCACTAGCTAGTGGTCAAGGCGCTGCTCCAGAAGTAGGAAACGCGTTGTACCTCGCCGATATCCCACTAGGTACTATCATTTCTAACATTGAAATGCGTCCAGGTCAGGGAGCGATTATCGCTCGTTCTGCTGGTACTTTCGCGCAGCTTGTTGCTCGTGAAGGTAAGTATGCAATTGTTAAGTTACCTTCAGGTGAGACTCGTATGATTCTCACCACTTGTATGGCTACTATCGGTACTGTAAGTAACTCAGAGCATATGCTTCAAGTAAGCGGTAAGGCTGGTCGTAGTAGATGGCAAGGTCGTCGTCCACGTGTACGTGGTGTAGTTATGAACCCGGTTGATCACCCAATGGGTGGTGGTGAAGGCCGTGCGTCAGGGGGTCATCCTCGTTCACGCAACGGTATTCCTGCTAAAGGTTACAAAACGCGTGCCCCCAAGAAGGCTACTAATAAGTATATCATCGAACGTAGAAAAAAATAATTTGAAAGTATATGGCACGTTCGCTTAAAAAAGGACCTTATATCCACTACAAATTAGAGAAGAAAGTTCTAGCTAATGTGGAAAGTGGAAAGAACACAGTGATCAAAACCTGGTCACGAGCTTCAATGATTTCTCCGGATTTCGTTGGTCAGACAATTGGTGTTCACAATGGAAAAACATTTGTACCTGTATATGTGACCGAAAATATGGTTGGTCACAAACTAGGTGAGTTTTCACCGACGCGTAACTTCCGCGGTCACGGTAAGAATAAGAAATAATAGAGATGGGAGCTAGAAAAAGACAAGCAGCTGAAGCGCTAAAGGCAGCGAAGAAAGCAATTGCGATTGCCAAGCTTAACGATTGCCCAACTTCCCCACGTAAAATGCGTTTGGTTGCAGACCAGATTCGTGGTATAGAGGTTGAGAAGGCGCTGGCCATCTTGAAGTACAGTCCGAAGGAAGCTTCTATTCGTTTGGAAAAACTCTTGTTGAGCGCAATAGCAAACTGGCAAGCAAAAAACGAAGGAGCAAATCTAGAAGAGGCTGGGTTGGTAGTTAAAGAGATTAGTGTTGATGGAGGCCGTATGCTTAAGCGTATACAGGCTGCTCCACAAGGTCGTGCGCACCGCATTCGCAAGCGTAGCAACCACGTGACATTGATTGTAGGTAGTAAAGAATTATAATCAGGGAAAGATGGGACAAAAAACCAACCCTATTGGCAACAGACTAGGTATCATTCGCGGCTGGGACAGCCAATGGTACGGCGGTCGTAACTACGGCGAAAAAATCGCCGAGGACGCTAAGATTAGAAATTACTTGTATGCACGTCTAACAAAGGCTAGCATCAGTAGAATCATTATCGAGCGCACTCTGCGTCTTGTAACGGTAACAATTACAACGGCTCGCCCAGGTGTGATTATTGGTAAAGGAGGTCAAGAGGTAGATAAATTGAAAGAAGAGCTGAAGAAACTTACTGAAAAGGAAGTTCAAATCAACATCTATGAGATTAAGCGTCCAGAATTAGATGCGAAGCTTGTAGCAGATTCAATTGCTCGTCAGATTGAGGGCCGTGTAAGTCACCGTCGTGCTATTAAAATGGCTATCAGTGCTTCCATGCGTATGGGAGCAGAGGGAATTAAAGTTTTGATTTCTGGTCGTGTTAATGGAGCTGAGATGGCTCGTTCTGAGATGTACAAAGATGGACGCACTCCTTTGAGTACATTTCGCGCAGATATTGATTATCATCTAAGTGAAGCACACACTACTTACGGTCGTTTAGGTATCAAGGTGTGGATTATGAAAGGTGAAGTTTATGGTAAACGTGATTTAAGCAACCAATTGGGCAGCACTAAATCAGGTGGTGGTCGCGGTCGCGGCAAGCGCAATAACCGCAAATAATATTTATAGATGTTACAGCCAAAACGTACAAAGCATAGAAAGGTCTTTAAAGGACGTATGAAAGGGAACGCTCAGCGTGGTGCTCAATTGACATATGGTTCTTACGGACTAAAGTCTCTGGATTCTAAGTGGGTCACTGCTCGTCAGATAGAGGCAGCTCGTATCGCAGCAACACGTTATATGAAACGTGAGGGTCAGATGTGGATTCGTATTTTTCCGGACAAGCCGATCACAAAGAAACCACTAGAGGTACGTATGGGTAAAGGTAAAGGCGGGGTGGAATACTACGCAGCAGTTGTTAAACCAGGTCGTATCATGTTTGAGATGGATGGTATCCCACTAGAAGTAGCTCAAGAGGCATTGCGTCTAGCTGCTCAGAAGCTTCCAGTGCGTACTAAGTTTGTTATCCGTAGAGACCTACAAGGCTAATATTTAGTAAGTCATGAAGTACAACGACATTAAAGAATTGACCACTGCTGAACTGGCAGAGCGTCTCGCTGAAGAAAAAGTAAACTACACGAATATGAAGTTGACTCATACTTTGAGCCCTCTGGAGAATCCATTGCAAATTCGTGCAGCTAGAAGAACAATTGCTCGTTTGAGCACTGAATTGAGCTCTCGCTCAGCAGAAGAATAAGTATAATGGAGAATACAAGAAACTTGCGTAAGGAGCGTATCGGCGTAGTAGCCAGCAATAAGATGGATAAGTCTGTTGTAGTGAAAGTTGAGCGTAAAGTAAAGCACCCTAAGTACGGTAAGTTCGTAAAGTTCACGAGCAAATTCCACGCACATGACGAAGCGAATGACTGCAATGCTGGGGATACAGTAAGAATTATGGAAACGAGACCGCTCTCAAAGTCTAAGAATTGGAGAGTTGTGGAAGTTATCGAAAGAGCGAAATAATCATGGTACAAACAGAATCAAGATTAAGAGTAGCAGATAATACAGGTGCCAAAGAAGTTTTGGTCATTCGTGTATTGGGAGGTACAAAAAGAAGATACGCTAGCGTAGGTGACAAGATCGTGGTAACTGTCAAGGATTCGACTCCTGCAGGTTCTGCGAAAAAAGGTGAAGTCAGCACGGCGGTAGTTGTTCGAGTAAAGAAAGAAGTTCGTCGCCCAGATGGTTCGTACATCAGATTCGACGATAACGCATGTGTATTATTGAATGCCGGTGGAGAAATGAAAGGTACTCGTGTATTCGGTCCTGTTGCGCGCGAATTGCGCGACAAGCAATACATGAAGATAATTTCATTAGCACCAGAGGTTCTTTAGTAAAAAAGACAACCATTAAAATGGCAAAGTTTAAAGTAAAAAAGGGAGACACAGTAAAGGTGTTGGCAGGCGAGAGCAAAGGCTCTACAGGTCGTATCGTGCGTGTTATTCCCAAGATGAATCGCGTAGTTGTAGAAGGTGTCAATATGATTAAGAAGCACCAAAAACCTAGCGCTGCCAACCCACAAGGGGGTATCGCTGAAATGGAGGCTCCAATCCACATCTCAAATGTAGCATTGGTTGATTCTTCAACAAATGAGACTTCTCGCGTAGGAAGAAAAGTTGACGATAATGGTAACGTGGTACGTTACGCTAAAAAATCCGGTGAGGTATTATCATAAAGAGTATGACACCTAGATTCAAAACAAAGTACAGAGAGGAAATCGTTGCGCAGTTGCAGAAGGAATTCAATTACAGCAACATTATGATGGTTCCAAAACTGCAAAAAATTGTAGTTAGCCAAGGTATTGGCGCTGCAGTAGCTGATAAGAAGCTCGTTGAGCAAGCAATTGCAGAAATGACTACGATTACTGGTCAAAAGGCAGTTGCAACGAAGTCAAAGAAGGATATAAGTAACTTTAAGTTACGTAAGGGAATGCCTATTGGTGCTCGTGTAACATTACGAGGTGACCAGATGTATGAATTCTTGGATCGTTTGGTCAGTGCGTCTCTTCCACGTATTCGTGATTTCCAAGGGATCAAACCTTCAGGCTTTGATGGTCGCGGTAACTACACTTTTGGTGTTACTGAACAGATTATCTTCCCAGAGATTGATATCGACAAGGTGAATCGTATCAGTGGTATGGATATTACACTTGTAACCTCTGCTCCAACGGATAAGGAAGCAAAGGCATTATTAACAGCATTTGGTCTACCATTTAAAAAGTAACAAGATGGCTAAAGAATCAATGAAAGCCCGTGAGGTGAAGCGAGCAAAATTAGCTGCAAAGTACGCAGCTAAGCGTGAGGCACTAAAAGCAGCGGGTGATTACGAAGGGTTGCAGAAGCTTCCTAAAAACGCTTCTCCAGTTCGCGGAAGAAACCGTTGTAAATTAACGGGTCGCCCAAGAGGGTACATGCGTCAGTTTGGTATTTCTCGTGTTACTTTTCGTGAAATGGCTAACCAAGGCTTGATACCAGGAGTTAAAAAAGCTAGCTGGTAAAAAGAAGAATATTAGGAATTATGTATACAGATCCAATTGCAGATTTCTTAACACGTATTCGTAATGGCCAAAGCGCTGGTTTACGTGTTGTTGAAATGCCTTCAAGTAAAACGAAAGTGGCTATCGCCGAGATCCTAAAGGACCAAGGTTACATCCACGATTTGAAAGTAGTAGAAGTTGCTCCTCAGAATGTTTTGAAAGTAGCTCTTAAATATGATAGACTAACCAAGGTTCCAGCGATCCGCGAAATCAAGCGTATCTCCAAGCCAGGTCTGCGTCAGTATCGCAGTGCCGTTGATTTACCTCGTGTAAAGAATGGTCTAGGTATCGCAGTAGTTAGTACGTCAAAAGGATTAATGACAGACAAACAGGCTCGCAATGAGAATATCGGTGGTGAGCTTCTTTGTACGGTAAGCTAATAATTAGAAGATTATGTCTAGAATAGGTCAAGCACCAATTGCCGTGCCTGCAGGCGTAGAAGTTGCTATTAATGGTAACCGCGTATCTGTAAAAGGAAAATTAGGTGAATTGCACCAGGAGATTACTGGCGGCATCACCATAAAAATGGAGGATAATAGCATTAGTCTGGAGCGTCCTTCGGATGGTAAAGAGCATAAAGCTAAGCACGGATTATATCGCGCATTAGTAAACAATATGGTAGTGGGTGTCAGTGAAGGATTTAGCCACACACTAGAATTAATCGGTGTTGGTTATAGAGCTTCAAATCAAGGTCAGAACTTGGACCTTGCATTGGGTTACTCACACAACTTCTTGATGAATATTCCTAGTGAAGTAAAAATCGAGACTACTATGGAGAAAGGTAAGCCCCCAACAATTAAGTTGTCTTCACACGACAAGCAGTTGTTGGGTGCTGTTACAGCGAAGATTCGTTCACTTCGTAAGCCAGAACCCTACAAAGGTAAAGGTATAAGATTCCAGGGTGAGCACATCCGTAGAAAAGCAGGTAAGTCTGCAGCTAAATAATAAAAGACATGGCATTAACCAAAACAGAAAGAAGACTACGTATTCGTAGAAGAATTCGTAAAGTAGTTACCGGTACAGCTGTAAAGCCTCGTCTTTCAGTATTCAGAAGTAACAAGGAAATCTACGCTCAACTGATTGATGATGTGAACCAAGAAACATTGCTTTCATTCTCTTCAAGAAGCAAAGTGTTAGAGGGAGCTACTGGTACTAAAAGTGATAAGAGTTTCCAAGTAGGTCAAGGTTTGGCTAAGTTGGCAATCGAAAAAGGTATCACCGAGGTATGTTTCGATAGAGGTGGTTACTTATACCACGGACGCGTTAAACAACTAGCAGAAGGCGCTCGTGATGGCGGTCTGAAATTCTAAAATGTCGAGTACAATGCATAACTCACGTAAAGTAAAGCCTACGGGTATTGAATTGGTAGATCGCTTGGTAGCGGTTAACCGTGTAACTAAGGTAAATAAAGGTGGTCGTACGTTCAGCTTCTCTGCAATTGTAGTTGTAGGAGACGAGAATGGGACTGCTGGTTATGGAACAGGTAAGTCCAAAGAGGTTAGCGAAGCTATTGCTAAGGCAGTGGAGGATGCTAAGAAGAATCTTTACCGTATTCCATTGTTTAAGAGTACCATTCCTCACGAAGAGAATGGTAAGTTCGCTGGATCACGTGTATTCCTTCGTCCTGCATCGAGTGGTACAGGGGTAATTGCTGGTGGTGCAATGCGTGCTGTATTAGAGAGTGTAGGTGTTCATGACGTACTTGCTAAGAGTAAGGGGTCATCTAATCCTCAGAATGTAGTAAAGGCTACCTTCGATGCGCTTTTGAAAATGCGGAGTGCTCAGCAAGTAGCGAAAACCCGAGGTATTTCTTTGGATAAAGTATTTAACGGATAACCTTAAACAGCATGGTAAAACTTAAAATCACTCAAAAGCGCAGTGTAATTGGTCGTCCAGCTCGTCAAAAGGCGACTATGGAAGCGCTAGGCTTACGTAAGATTAACGCTACAGTAGAAGTGGAGGGAACTCCACAAGTATTAGGTATGGTACGTAAGGTATCACACCTAGTAGAAGTTGTTGAAATTTAATTTAATTGGATAAAAATGGATTTATCAAATCTTCAACCTGCGAAGGGATCAACCCACAGCCGTAAGCGAGTAGGTAGAGGTGAAGGCTCTGGACACGGAGGTACCTCTACGCGCGGACACAAGGGTGCTCAATCGCGTTCAGGTTACAGCCGTAAAATCGGTTTTGAGGGTGGTCAAATGCCACTACAACGTCGTGTTCCTAAGTTTGGTTTTACAAATCCAAATCGTGTGGAGTATAAGGGACTGAACATTGATACACTGCAGTCTTTGGTAGAAGCAAAGAAATTGAAGAGAACAATTACTTTTGAAGACTTAGTAAACAACGGTCTTGTAAGTAAGAAAGAGCTTGTAAAAGTATTGGGTCGTGGTGAGTGTACAATGAAACTAAATATCACTGCTCATGCTTTTAGTAAATCTGCAGTCGCTGCCATTGAAGCCCAAGGCGGTACAGTAACTACTCTATAGTCGCAATGAAAAAATTCGTAGAAACCATAAAAAATATCTGGAGTATCGGAGAGTTAAAGGATAAAATCCTCACTACTCTTGGATTGATTTTGATATACAGAATTGGTTCAACGGTTCTTTTACCTGGTGTTGATCCGGATAGTTTGACGCAACTTCAAGCGCAAACGTCAGAAGGTCTATTGGGCGTATTGAATGCGTTCACAGGTGGTGCGTTCTCTCGTGCATCTGTTCTGGCATTAGGTATTATGCCTTATATATCGGCTTCGATTATCATTCAGTTGATGGGTATGGCTGTACCAGCTGTACAAAAAATGCAAAAGGACGGTGAGAGTGGTCGTAGGAAGTTGAATCAAATCACACGTTACCTAACAATACTTATCGCTGGTGTACAAGCACCAAGCTACTTAGCTAACCTCAGTGCTCAAGGTGTTGTTCTAACTCTAGATCCAGGTACTTTCTGGTTCTTGGCTTGGGTTACATTGACTACAGGTACCATTTTCGCGATGTGGTTAGGAGAGCGTATCACCGATAAGGGTATTGGTAACGGTATCTCACTGTTGATTATGGTGGGTATTATTGCCACTCTTCCACAAGCGTTCTTCCAGGAGATGTTGTCTCAGGTGAATCAGGGTGCTGGTTGGGTAGCGTTCATCATCGAGTTGTTTGCATTGTTTGTCATTACAATGTTTGCAATCGCTTTGACACAAGCAGTGCGTCAAATCCCAGTGCAGTATGCTAAACAAGCTGCAGCAGGTAGAGGCACGGCGACACCTACAGCGCGTCAGTATCTTCCTATGAAGGTGAATGCGGCGGGTGTGATGCCTATCATCTTTGCTCAAGCTATAATGTTTATTCCAATCACAGTCCTTCAGTACAGTGGTGCGGAAGGTGATAGCATAAGTTGGATAATTACAGTTTTCGGAAATATTCAAGGTTTTGGCTACAACCTCACATTCGGTTTGTTGATTATTATCTTCACATATTTCTATACAGCTATTCAAGTTAATACTAATTCTATTGCGGATGATTTGAAGAGAAATGGTGGATTTGTACCAGGTATCAAACCGGGTGCACCAACTGCTGAATTCTTGGATACTGTTCTAAGTAGAATTACCTTCCCTGGTTCATTACTACTAGCACTTATTGCAGTTCTTCCTGCAGTGGCTATGGTTGTAGGATTAAACACGCAATGGTCTTACTTCTACGGTGGTACATCCTTGTTGATTACAGTGGGTGTAGTTTTGGATACCTTACAGCAGGTGGAAAGTTATTTATTGAATCGTCACTACGACGGTTTGATGAAAACGGGAAAATTAAGAGGAAGAACCCAAACAAGTACCTTCAGTTGATATGGCTAAACAAAATGCAATAGAACAAGACGGTACTGTAACTGAAGCATTGTCAAACGCAATGTTCCGTGTAGAGTTAGAAAACGGTCACGTTGTAACTGCGCACATCTCAGGAAAGATGAGAATGCACTACATCAAATTGTTACCAGGGGATAAAGTAAAATTAGAAATGAGTCCTTACGATTTATCTAAGGCTCGTATAACGTACAGATACTAAAAAGATGAAAGTAAGAGCTTCAGTTAAAAAGCGCAGTGCGGATTGTAAAATTGTTCGTCGTAAAGGACGCTTGTATGTTATTAACAAAAAGAATCCGAGGTTTAAGCAACGTCAGGGTTAATTGATTTAATAGAAAGAATACTATGGCAAGGATTGCAGGGGTAGATTTACCTAGAACTAAGCGCGGTGTTATCGGTCTAACTTACATCTATGGTGTTGGATTGAGCCGTTCTAAAGAGATCTTGACGAAAGCAGGGGTTCACGAAAATGTGAAAGTTCAAGAATGGACTGACGAACAGTTGACTACCATTCGTGGCGTAATTGCTGACGAATACATTGTAGAGGGTGAGTTGCGTTCAGAGATTCAATTGAATATCAAGCGTATGATGGATATAGGTTGTAACCGTGGTATTCGTCATCGTGTGGGTCTACCACTACGCGGGCAGCGTACAAAGAACAACTCTCGCACGAGAAAGGGTAAGAGAAAAACAGTTGCGAATAAGAAAAAAGCAACTAAATAACAGTTATTAATTATGGCTCAGAAACAAGTAAAGCAGACGAAGAAGCGTAAAGTTCGTGTAGAAGCAATGGGTGAAGCACACATCGGATCTTCGTTCAACAACATCATTATCTCATTGACAAATCAGCAGGGTCAGGTTATCTCATGGTCTTCAGCTGGTAAGATGGGATTCCGCGGAAGCAAGAAAAACACTCCTTACGCTGCTCAGATGGCAGCAGAGGATTGTGGTCGTGTTGCACTTGAGGCAGGCTTGAAGAAAGTTAAAGCATACGTGAAAGGTCCTGGTAACGGTCGCGAGAGTGCCATCCGTTCTTTACACAACTTGGGTATTGAAGTGGTAGAAATCATTGACATCACACCAACACCTCACAACGGCTGTCGTGCACCCAAGAAACGTCGCGTTTAGTAATAAGTAGAAGTTAAGTATTATGGCAAGATATAGAGGACCAAAAACAAAGATTGCACGCCGTATGGGCGAGCCTATCTTTGGCCCAGATAGCTCTTTTGAAAAGCGTAAATATGCTCCAGGACAACACGGTAATGCCCGTCGTCGCGGCAAGAAGAGTGAGTATGCGGTTCAGTTACAAGAAAAGCAAAAGGCAAAATACACGTATGGTATTTTGGAGCGTCAGTTTGCAAATATGTTTGACAAAGCCTCTAGAAGCAAAGGCAAAACAGGTGATGTTCTTTTGCAACTTTGTGAGAGCCGTCTTGACAACGTAGTATTCCGTTTAGGTCTTGGTAAGACTCGTGACGCTGCACGTCAATTGGTAGGTCACCGTCACATTACACTTAATGGAGAGCTTGCGAGTATTCCATCAATTAATGTGAAGCCTGGTGATGTAATTGGCGTTCGTGAAAAGTCTAAATCATTGGTAGTTATCGCAGATGCACTTGCATCAAGCAATGGAGAATACCCTTGGATGGAATGGAACGAAAGTAAAATGGAAGGAATCTTCCTAAGTGTACCTTCACGTGATGCAATCCCTGAGAATATCAAGGAGCAGTTGATCGTCGAATTGTACTCGAAATAATAACACCTTATACCCATTTAATATGGCTATTCTAAATTTCCAAAAGCCGGATAAAGTAATTATGAACGCGTCGACTGACAAAGATGGTCAGTTCGAGTTTAGACCTTTAGAGCCAGGCTACGGTTTAACAGTCGGTAATGCACTTCGTAGAGTATTGCTTTCAGGACTTGAAGGATTCGCTTTGACTTCTTTGAGAATTGACGGCGTAGATCACGAATTCAGCACAATTAAAGGTGTTGAAGAAGATGTAACTGAAATTGTTCTAAACCTTAAACAAGTTCGTTTTAAGCAACAAATCGAATCTGTAGACACTGAAACTGTTAAGTTTTCTGTTAGCGGAAAAGAGCAGTTGTTAGCAGGCGATTTAGCGGCACACATTACTTCATTCCAGGTGTTGAATCCAGATTTGGTAATTTGTAACATGGACGCGAGTGTTAACCTTTCAATTGAAGTGGTAATCGAAAAGGGTCGTGGTTACGTTGGTGCAGAAGTGAACAAGAAAGCAGACGCTCCAATTGGAACAATTGCTCTTGATAGCATCTACACGCCGATTAAGAACGTGAAATACTCTATCGAGAACTACCGTGTAGAGCAAAAGACTGATTTTGAGAAATTGGTTATGGAGATTGAAACAGATGGTTCAATTCTACCTAAAGATGCTCTAACTGAGGCAGCTAAAATTTTGATTCACCACTTTATGTTGTTCAGTGACGAGCGCATTAGCCTTGAGGACGAAGAAAGTGCTGAAACTGAAAGCTACGATGAAGAAGCATTGCATATGCGTCAGTTGTTGAAGACTAAACTTCACGACATGGACTTAAGCGTCCGTGCTTTGAATTGTTTGAAGGCCGCAGAAGTTGATACACTAGGCGATTTAGTGACGTATTCTAAATCAGATTTAATGAAGTTCCGCAACTTCGGTAAGAAGTCACTTACTGAATTGGAAGAATTAGTTGAAAGCAAAAACTTGAGCTTTGGAATGGATATTTCTAAATACAAGCTCGACAAAGAATAAAAATGAGACACGGTAAGAAAAATAATCATCTCGGTAGAAAGACTGCGCACAGAAAGGCGATGTTGAGTAACATGGCCGGTTCATTGATTGAGCACAAACGTATCAATACGACTGTGCAAAAGGCGAAGGAACTACGCAAGTTCGTAGAGCCTTTGATTACTCGTGCGAAAGAAAATACTACACATAATCGACGTACTGCATTTTCCGCGTTGAGAAACAAGCACACAGTAACTGAGTTGTTCACTATAGTAGGTCCTAAAGTGGGTGATCGTCCAGGTGGCTATACTCGTATTATCAAAACGGGCAACCGTCTAGGTGATAACGCTGAGATGTGTATTGTAGAGTTGGTAGATTTTAACGATTTGTACACGAAAGAAGAGAAGAAGAAAACTACTCGTCGTAGCCGCCGCTCAAAGGCGAATACTGAAGAAGTAGCCCCAGCTCCTGCAGTTGAGGCAGCTACTGAAGAAGTAGCAGAAGAGGAAACTAACGAAGAATCTTCTCAATAAGAAAAGACAAATGCATCAAATAGGTCTTTGTTGATTAATTTAGAGGGGAATTAGGTCTTGTGCCTATTCCCCTTTTTTTTAGAAACTAACACTTATGGATAATTCAACCAAAAAGGCTACGCTACTCCTCGAAGACGGGACAGTGTTTCATGGTACCTCTACCGGTCTTGACGGCACCGCCTATGGGGAGATTTGCTTCAACACAGGTATGACTGGCTACCAAGAGATCTTTACTGATCCATCTTATTTTGGTCAACTTATGGTAATGGCAACTTCTCACATAGGCAACTATGGTGTTCACACAGAGGAAATTGAATCAGGCAAGATTCAAATTGCAGGCTTGATCACTAAGAACTTTAGCGAAGTTGCTTCGCGTACAGGGAAATCGGATAGCCTATATGGCTATTTCGAAAAGGAAGGCAAAGTTGCCATCAAGGATATTGACACGCGCGCATTAGTTCGTCATATCCGTGATGCCGGTGCGATGAATGCAATTATCTCAACGGAGATTGAAGCTATTGATGAGCTCAATGAAGCGCTTAAAAAATGTCCAAATATGGAAGGTCTTGCCTTGGCACCTGTAGTTAGTACCAAGGAAGCTTATGAAGTAGGTCCAGTTGATAGTAAGATTCGTGTTGCCGCATTGGATTTGGGTATCAAGAATAATATTGTAAAATGTTTGACAGATCGCGGAGCTCGAGTTAAGGTTTTTCCTTACAATACTTCAACAGAAGAGATGATGGCGTGGAATCCAAACGGATTGTTTTATTCAAACGGTCCTGGTGATCCTGCTGCTTCACCAGAGGTAGTGGCTGAAGTGTCGAAAGGTATTGCCTCGGGATTGCCAGTTTTCGGTATTTGTTTGGGACACCAGATGATTGCTCTAGCCAGCGGTTTGAGCACCTACAAAATGCACAACGGCCACCGCGGGATTAATCATCCAGTTAAGAACCTTGAAACTGGTTTGGGTGAAATTACTTCTCAAAATCACGGTTTCGTTGTGAAAATGGAAGATGTTGAGACTTCAGGAAATGTAGTATTGACGCACATTCATCTAAATGATCAAACAGTTGCTGGTATTAGAAGAACGGATGTAAATTGCTTCTCCGTCCAATACCATCCGGAGGCTTCACCGGGTCCACACGATAGCCGATATCTTTTCGATTCGTTTATCAAGAACATTCAAAACAACTAAGACACAACACACTAACTAACACGCTAAACCTAACATTATGTCTTTAATTACTCACATCCATGCTAGACAAATCTTGGATTCTCGCGGGAACCCAACAGTTGAAGTTGATGTAATCACTTCTACCGGAGCAATGGGTAGAGCTGCTGTTCCATCAGGAGCTTCTACTGGTATTCATGAGGCTGTCGAGCTTCGCGACAACGACGAAAGCATGTATTTGGGTAAAGGTGTATTGAAAGCAGTAGATAATGTAAATCATATCATCGCCCCTGAACTAGAAGGTGAGATTGTAACTGAGCAAGCGCACATTGATGCGATTATGCTTGAACTTGACGGTACTGAGAATAAAGGTAAGCTAGGTGCCAACGCTATTTTGGCAGTTTCTTTGGCAGTAGCCAAAGCCGCAGCAGAAAGCACTGGACAGTCATTATACCGGTACATAGGCGGTGTTAATGCACGCACACTACCTGTTCCAATGATGAACATCTTGAACGGTGGTTCTCACGCAGACAACTCAATTGATTTCCAAGAGTTTATGGTCATCCCTTTCGGCGCGCAATCGTTCAGCCAAGCATTGCGCATGGGTACTGAGGTTTTTCATAACCTAAAGAAAGTACTGAAAAGTAAAGGTTACTCAACTAATGTGGGTGACGAGGGTGGTTTTGCCCCTTCTATTGGCTCAAATGAAGAAGCACTTGAAATCATTCTTGAAAGTATTAAGAAAGCAGGATACAAGCCTGGTGAAGATATCTGGATTGCTATAGATGCTGCTGCTTCTGAGTTCTACAATGAGGAGAAGGGTACCTATGTATTCCATAAGAGCGATGGTCGTGAATTGACTTCTAACGAAATGATAGATTACTGGGCAAGCTGGATTGAGAAATATCCTATTGCTTCTATCGAAGACGGTCTGCACGAAGATGACTGGGCAGGCTGGGCAAAGCTTCATGCGAATATAGGCGACAAGGTTCAGTTGGTAGGTGACGATTTGTTTGTTACCAATGAGAAGCGCGTAGCTCGAGGAATAGAGGAGGGTAGTGCCAACTCTGTTCTCGTTAAGGTTAACCAAATAGGTACTTTAACAGAGACAATCAATACAGTTAATCTTGCTAGCCGTCATCATATGACGGCTGTTATATCGCACAGATCAGGTGAAACTGAAGATTCAACAATTGCTGATTTAGCGGTTGCTTTGAACACGGGTCAAATTAAGACTGGTTCAGCTTCACGTTCTGACCGTATGGCGAAATACAATCAACTATTGAGAATCGAGGAAGAACTTGCAGAGCGCGCTGTATTTCCAGGAAAAAACTTCCGATTCATTAAATAAATTCACACCTATCATGGACAAAATTAAAGAGCAGTTTCGCGACATATTCCCATCAATTGTAGCTAATACCAAGTCATTCTTGAAGGAGAATGCAGATGAGAAGGTTGGTGAGATTAAGTTAGGACAACTATATGGTGGTATGCGCGGCATGCCTGCACTGATTTGTGAAACTTCAAAACTTGACCCTGAAGAGGGTATTCGTTTCCGCGGATATAGTATACCTGAGCTTCAAGAGAAGCTTCCAAAGTATCCAGGTGGCGAACAGCCTTTGCCAGAAGGGTTGTTCCATTTAATGCTTATGAACGAACTTCCTACCGAAGACCAAGCACGCCGTTTGAGCAACAATTGGGTACGTCGTAACAATGTCCCTGTTCATGTATTTAAGGCAATTGATGCCCTTCCAACAAGGACCCATCCTATGACTCAATTCTGTATTGCAATTATGGCGATGAGAACTGAAAGTGAGTTCGCAAAAGCATATACTAATGGTGTTCATAAAAGTGAATATTGGGATGCAACCTACGAGGACAGTATGAATTTAATTGCCCGCCTTCCACGTGTAGCTGCATACATCTACCGCAGAATGTACCACAACGACCAGCATATCGAACCAGATCCAAAACTAGATTGGGCGGGTAACTTTGCTCATATGTTGGGATTTGACAGTGATGAGTTCAAAGAGTTGATGCGTATGTACTTAACCATACACGCTGACCATGAGGGAGGTAACGTTAGTGCACACACCGTACATCTTGTGGGTTCTGCTTTGAGTGATGCTTATTTAAGCTTTGCTGCAGGAATGAATGGACTTGCAGGGCCGTTGCACGGACTTGCAAACCAAGAAGTAATCCGTTGGATTAACAATATGCGTCAGGAACTAGGTGGTGGATTGCCTACCAAAGAGCAAATTGCAAATTATTGTAAGCAGACATTGGCTTCAGGTAAGGTGATTCCAGGTTTCGGTCACGCAGTATTGCGTAAGACGGATCCTCGTTATACTGCACAACGTGAATTTGCTAAGGCGAAGATGCCAAATGATGAGCTTTTTAAAATCGTAAGTATGGTGTATGAAGTAGTGCCAGATATATTGGCCGCTACAGGTAAGGTGAAAAACCCTTGGCCAAATGTGGATGCCCACAGTGGTCAGTTGTTGACACACTATGGTTTCGTTGAATACGAATTCTACACAGTACTGTTTGGTGTAGCACGTTCTCTTGGAACTCTTGCAAATCTAATTTTAGATCGTGCAATTGGAATGCCTATCGAGCGTCCTGGTTCAACAACTACCGATTTGCTAAAGAAGCAATTCAATAAGTAAGCCGAAGGTGGGAAAAATAGGCCCCGGAGCGCACAGAGCTCCGGTTTTTTTTATCGCTAGCAATAATATTTCTAGAGCAATAATTGTATATTTGCACCCCTTTAGGACACGAAGCATACATCCTTAGGGCGTTTAGAAAAGAAAAAACCCCTCTCAAGGGCTAGTGATAATCGTATGTAAAGTCCAGAGATACAAGTAAATCTCTTATGTCAGAAGAGAATCAAGTACCACAAGAAGAGGTACAACAAGAGACCCCAGCTCAGGAGGCTCCAAAAGCAGAAGAAAAAGTAGAAGCACCAGCAGTTGAAGAAACTGTAACTGAAGAGCCAGCATTTAGTTGGGACGATGTTGAAGGTGGAGAAACTGCAGTGAACGAAGAACGTGAGGCTTTAGCGGCATTGTACGAAGAAACATTAGGTTCTTCTGTGGAGCATCAAGTAGTAGAAGGTAAAGTAACTTCTAAAACTGATCGCGAAGTAATCATAGACATCAACTCTAAGAGTGAAGGTGTTGTTAGTTTGAGCGAATTCCGTTACAACCCAGAATTGGCAATAGGAGATACTGTTGAAGTATTGGTTGACCGTCAAGAAGACAAATACGGACAGTTGGTTCTTTCTCACAGAAAAGCACGTTCTATCAAGGCTTGGGATCGCGTTAACGAAGCACACGAGAACGATGAAATCGTCAAGGGTTATGTTAAGGCTCGTACTAAGGGTGGTATGATCGTAGATGTATTCGGTCTAGAGGCGTTCTTGCCAGGTTCACAGATTGACGTTAAGCCAATACGCGATTATGATCAGTACGTCGATAAGACAATGGAGTTCAAAGTGGTTAAGATAAATCACGAATTCAAAAACGTAGTCGTTTCTCACAAGGCTCTTATTGAAGCGGATCTTGAAGAACAGAAAAAAGAAATAATCTCGAAACTCGAGAAAGGTCAAGTATTGGAGGGTGTGGTCAAGAACATCACTTCCTACGGGGTATTCATCGACCTTGGTGGCGTAGATGGACTAGTTCACATTACTGATTTGAGCTGGAGCCGTATCAACCACCCTTCTGAGGTAGTAGATTTGGATCAAAAAATCAATGTTGTAATTCTAGACTTCGATGAAGGTAAGACCAGAATTCAATTAGGTCTTAAGCAACTTGAGAAGCACCCATGGGATGCTCTTGACGAGAACTTAAGCATTGGCGATAAGATTACTGGTAAAGTAGTAGTTCTTGCTGATTACGGTGCATTTGTTGAGGTATTGCCAGGTGTTGAAGGTTTGATTCACGTCAGTGAAATGAGTTGGTCGGCTCACTTGCGCAGCGCTGGTGATTTCATGAAAGTTGGTGATGCAGTAGAAGCGGAGGTATTGACTCTAGATCGCGAAGAGCGAAAGATGAGCCTTGGTATCAAGCAATTGACTACTGACCCTTGGACGGACATCACTACTAAATACCCGCAAGGATCACAGCACGCTGGTACCGTTCGTAACTTCACGAATTTCGGTATCTTCTTAGAGCTTGAAGAAGGAATTGATGGTTTGATTCATATTTCTGATCTAAGCTGGACGAAGAAAGTGAAGCACCCGTCTGAATTCACTTCAATCGGCGCTAAACTAGAAGTTGTTGTTATGGACATCGACGCTGAAAACCGTCGTTTGAGCTTGGGTCACAAGCAAGTAACTGATAACCCATGGAATACTTACGCGGTGACCTTCAAAGTAGGTAACAAAGTTACTGGTACTATGATCAACTCAGGCGACAAGGGTGGTGACGTAAGCTTTGCTGAGCACGAAGGTGTAGAGGCTTACTGTCCAGCGCGTCATATTACTAAGGAAAATGGTGCTAAATTAGAAAAAGGCGAAACTGCAGAGTTTGTGGTGATCGAATTTAACAAAGACAACCGTCGTATTGTAGTGTCTCACGTTGGTACTTATAAGGAGGTTGAGTTGAAGAAGAACACAGTTCGTGGTGGAAAAAAAGGCGGAAACGTTGCTGTACCTAACCAAAACGTTGAGCGCTCGACTATGGGTGATATAGACGCATTGGCAGCTCTCAAAGAGCAAATGGACAAAGGCGATAAATAATCCGATTTTTTCGAGATATCTTATCAAACCCTTCTGGCCGTAGGTCCGAGGGGTTTTTTTATTGGATAAAATCCTAACTTAGGGATCTATGCGAATTGGAGAAATTATTGAAGAATTAGAGTTGTGGGCGCCGCCAGCACTTCAAGAATCATACGATAATAGCGGATTAATAGTTGGTACCAAAGAGTGGGAAAGCCGTGGTGTTTTAGTCGCCTTGGATTGTCTGGAATCTGTGCTTGACGAGGCTATTGCCAAGAATATCAATCTAGTCGTTGCACACCACCCCATAGTTTTTGGTGGTTTAAAGCGCTTTAATGGTGTAAGCTACATTGAGCGTGTAGTGATGAAGGCTATCAAGCACGATGTGGCTATTTACGCCATTCATACAAATCTTGATAATGTACTCTGGGGAGTAAATGCCAAGATTATGGAGCTTTTAGGCATCCGGAATCATTCCATCTTGAGTCCAATGAAGGGCTCCTTAAAGAAATTTCAGGTCTATGTTCCATTAGACAGTGTGGAAGTTGTCGAGGAGGCTGTATTTGCCGCTGGAGGTGGTAAGATAAGTGATTATGAGGAATGCAGCTTCAAAACTGAAGGTATAGGTTCTTTCAAAGGAACTGATGGCGCGCAACCGTTTATAGGTGCCGTAGGAGAGCGAGCCTGTATCCATGAGGTAAAATTGGAGTTTATTGTCTCTGCTTTTGCTGCGAAAGCTATTGAAAATGCTGCACGCAACGCCCATCCCTATGAAGAGATGGCATATGAATGGTTCGCGGTAGAAAACGCAAGCACTCAATATGGTGCGGGAGCAGTGGGTGAATTGGACCAAGAAATGAAATTTGACGCTTTTTTAGCCTTGGTCAAAAAAGCATTCGGCACTACGCTTAAGTATACCCCTGCAGTCAAGGAAACCGTTAAGCGCGTTGCGGTATGCGGTGGTTCTGGCAGTTTTTTGTTAGGAGCAGCAAAGGGGAGTGGATCAGATGTTTTTATCACGGCGGATTACAAATACCATCAATTTTTTGACGCGGATGGCGGCATATCTATTTTTGATGTTGGACATTTTGAGAGCGAGCAGTTTACAATCGACCTTATAGCGGATAGACTCTCAGAAAAATTCCCTAGATTTGCCGTTCTCAAAACAGAGGTCAACACAAACCCTATTCAGTACTATTAGTATGGCTAAGAAGGCAAAAGAGCTGAGCGTAGAAGATAAATTAAGAGCGCTTTACGATCTGCAAATCATTGATCGTCGTATAGACGAAATCCGTGCAATGCGTGGAGAGCTTCCATTGGAAGTTGAAGATCTTGAAAACGAAGTAGCCGGTATGGAGACTCGTATGGAAAAGGTGAACAGTGAGATCGCAGATCTAGAAGTAGATATTAAGGAAAAACAACTTTTGATTAAGGAAAGCCAGGAGAAAATGGCGAAGTATACGAAAGATCAAGAGCAGGTAAGAAACAACAGAGAGTTCGAAGCAATTACTAAAGAAATTGAATACCAAGAGTTGGAAATTCAATTGGCCGAAAAGCGTATTCGTGAGTTCTCAGCACGTATCGAAGCGAAGAAAGAAGCGAACGAGGCAAGCGTAGAGAAGTTGAACGATCGTAAAACTCACTTGACGCACAAAATAAGTGAGTTAGATAGCATTATGGCTGAAACGCAAAAGGAAGAAGAAATGCTTCTTGCTAAGAGCGAAGAGTATAAAGGATTGATCGAATCACGTTTGGTTGATGCGTACAATCGTATCCGTTCGGCTACAAAGAACAAGCTCGCTGTAGTTTCAGTCGAGCGTGGGGCCTCAGCCGGTTCTTTCTTTGTAATTCCTCCGCAACGTCAAATGGAACTTGCACAGCGCAAGAAAATTATGATTGATGAGCACAGTGGCCGTATCCTCGTTGATCCAGTATTAGCTCAAGAAGAAGAGGAGAAGATGGATGCAATGATTGTTGGTTGGTTGAAATAAACTCCAGTAATTATTGCCGCGCAGCGCAAAATATATTTAGACTCAAAGAGGCCCGCTTACAGAGCGGGCTTTTTGTTTTCTCATATTAGTTCTTGCTTACCTATTTAGTACATACATACAACATCTCTCTCTTTGGCAAAGCGTATTTCTCGAAGTAGCCTTGTGGCAATTCCTTCTCAGCATTAAATGTGGTAACAGCAAAGCCGCATTCCTTTAAGCGCTCAGGATAATCTTGACCGTAGAGTCGAACATGGTCGTATTGGCGGAAGCGACGCTCACGCTCCGCAGGATCTTTGATCGATGGATCTTCATCCGTAACTTCATAATCTGGATTTAACGGTACTTGCATGATGGCTAGTCCCCCCGGTTTAAGGATGCGACGAAGTTCGCTGATAGCTTCCTTATCGTCATCTACGTGTTCGAGAACGTGGTTACAAAAGATAGTATCGTATGTATTGTCCTCGATAGGAATATTTTGAACATCAAAGCGCATATCTGCTAATGGCGAGAAGAGATCTGCCGTAGTGTAGTCCAGGTGATTCATTTTACGGAATCGACTGTAGAAGCATTGTTCTGGTGCTATGTGCAAGAGTTTTTGCGGCTTGGTGAGGAAATCTGTATAGTCCTTCAAATAAAGCCAAAGAAGTCTATGTCTTTCTAAGCTATTCGTTCCTGGACAAAGCGCATTTGTACGCTGATTCTCACCATAGCCGTACGGAAAAAATCGTGAATACCCCCTACCGTCGATAGGGTCGATAAAATTTGAGCCTCTAAAAAACACAGGGCTGAGCCATTGAACTATGTAGCTCAATCTAATGAGCAGAGGGCGTGGCACCTTTGCAAGTACCCATTTCATCATGATTGAGATCATATCTTTTCGTATTCTTCCGGCTCAATACCCAGCGCGTCATAAATGTACTGGAAAGTACTTAGGATTTCGGGCTTACCATCAATCACGGCCACATCGTGCTCAAAGTGTGCACTGTTTTTACCGTCAGCAGTAAGAATGGTCCAGCCGTCTTTAAGCTGCTTGATTCTATGGGTGCCGAGGTTGGTCATTGGCTCAATAGCGATGACTAAGCCTTCTTGAATTTTCTTACCTCGACCACGGCGTCCGTAATTCGGTACTTGTGGTTCTTCATGCATTTTTCTACCAAGACCATGTCCTACGAGCTCTTTAACGATACCGTAGCCACGGGCCTCTGTAAATTCTTGTATGGCAGCGCCAATATCACCTATTCTATTGCCGGTAAACACTTCACGTATACCTACGTAAAGACTTTCCTTGGTATGGGCAAGGAGACGTTGGGTATTGGCGTCAACCTGACCTACAGCAAAGGTGTATGCATGATCACCATAAAACTCATTCATGTAAACACCACAGTCGACACTAAGGATATCACCTTCTTTAAGCGCTTCCTTTCCAGGAATACCGTGAACTACTTGTGCGTTAGGAGACATACAGAGGCTATTTGGAAAGCCGTACATTCCCAAAAAACCTGGCTCACCACCATTGTCGCGAATGAATTCTTCGGCCATCTTGTCCAGCTCCAGAGGAATGGCGCCAGGAACAATTTTAGGCGCAAGCATTCCCAAGGTCTTACTGACCAACTGTGCGCTTTCACGCATCAGTTCAATTTCTTCTCTAGTCTTGTATTTGATCATTATTTGGCGACCAATAAATTATCTCCTGTCATTTGAGCAGGCTGATTTATACCCATTAAAGCTAAAAGGGTAGGTGCAATATCTCCTAATTTGCCTTCTTTTAAATTATACTCTTGTGATGAAGAACCAACAAGCCAACATGGTACAACAGCAGTAGTGTGTGCAGTGTTCGGTGAGCCGTCTTCATTTACCATGCAATCTGCGTTTCCATGATCGGCTAGAATGATGAATTGGTAGTTCGATTCAAGTCCAGCCCCTACGACTGCTTCTAAACAAGAGTCTACAGTTTCACATGCTTTGATTGCTGCTTCCATCACTCCCGTATGGCCAACCATATCTGGATTGGCGAAATTCAAACAAACGAAGTCTGTTTTGCCTTCTTTTAATTTTGCCACAATTACATCGCGAATATCTCTGGCACTCATCTCTGGCTGAAGATCGTAGGTAGCGACGTTAGGTGAAGGGCACAGTAGGCGTTCTTCACCCTTATAGGGTTCCTCGCGGCCACCAGAAAAGAAGAAAGTGACGTGCGGATACTTCTCTGTCTCCGCTATTCTTATTTGTGTACGACCAGCACTCTCCAGCACTTCGCCAATGGTATTGACTAAGTTGTTTTTGCGGAACACTACTTCAATATTCTTGAAGGTATCGTCATAGCTCGTCATAGTCACAAAGTGAAGATTCAACGCGGTCATATTATAATCTGTAAAATCATTCTGAGTTAAGACCTCAGTGATTTCGCGACCACGATCTGTTCTGAAGTTGAACATGATCACTACATCATTCTCTTCGATAGTTGCGATAGCAGTACCAGCATCGTTGATAATTACAACCGGCTCTAAGAACTCGTCTGTAACCCCTGCTTTATAGCTTTCTTTGATAGCAGTTACTGCGTCGGTGGCTTTTGTACCTTGTCCATTTACCATCAAATGGTAGCCTTTCGCAATACGTTCCCAGCGCTTATCGCGGTCCATGCTGAAGTAGCGGCCAATCAAAGAAGCAACGCGGCCTGTAGTCGAGGACATGTGGTTTTCCAGATCGGCTACATATTCAGCGCCACCTTGAGGATCAGTATCGCGACCGTCCGTGAAGACATGAACAAACACGTTCTCAAATGCTTCAGCGTACAGCCAACTGCACAAGGCTTTAGCATGATTGATGTGGGCATGTACACCGCCGTCTGAAAGAAGCCCAGCGATATGAATCTTACTATTGTTTGCTTTGGCATGTGATAAAGCGGCAAGAAGGGTAGGGTCACTTGCGAAGTCACCATTCTCTGCGGCAAGGTTGATTTTCACTAAATCTTGATAAACTACTCGGCCAGCACCGAGGTTCATGTGCCCTACTTCAGAGTTTCCCATCTGACCGGCAGGTAGACCTACATCAAGACCAGAAGTTTTCACCCAGGTCTGCGGGTAGTTCTTGTAAAGCGAGTCGACATATGGAGTATTGGCTTTATCGATGGCACTAACATCAGGGTTATCGGCTCTTCCCCAACCGTCGAGTACAATTAATGCTGTCTTTTTCATAGTGTTCGTTGATGCCACAAATTTAGGCATTATTGGAGCAAAAAAAGACCCGCTCAAGGTGGGTCTTTTCATTATGGTTATAATCGAGGAACTTCAAAATATCAAGGAGTATCAATCTTTGATTCAAGTAATTTTATTGTTTTACGATAGGTTGGCAATATTTAATGAAGATTATTAATTAGAGGTTAATTTCAGCAGATTCCCTCGCATTTTTCCCTTGCTCAAAAATTCGTGCAGTGTGTTCTCCTTTCAATGTGTAGGTATCGTTTTCCACAAGTATCCATGAGCCTTCTCGCAAACCTATAACGGGTACGTTATTGAATTTGTGGTATTCGCCGATTCTCGTTTCCCTAGTCTCGCCCATATGTTTCGAACCGGCAATGGGGTCGAGGTAGTGGGGATTTATATTGAAGGGAACCCAGCCGAATGCCTTGAAGGACGGCGGATAGACAATGGGCATATCGTTACTGGTCGAGATGCTTTGTCCGGTCATATTGCTGCCTGCAGAGGTGCCCATATATGGTATACCGCTGCGTACCGCTGCGTCTATGGCATCAAAGTAGTTGCTTTCTCGAAGGTCGTTGGCCAATACAAAGGTGTTACCCCCTCCGGTGAAAAATCCATCCGCCCATTGGCAACCGACTTCAGGAGATGAAAATTCATGCGCCCCTTTGACCCTGAACCCCCAGCTTTCAAGCACTTCTTTTGCTTTATCTGTGTATTGGTCGTGTGTGATTCCGCTTGGCCTAGCGAAGGGTATGAACAGGATGTTCCCTGCCTGCGGGAAGAAATCTTTACACTCTTCTTCGAGGTAGCTTAAATATGGCTTTCCGTAAACGGTGCTCGTACTAACAATAAGTAGCTTCATAAATTATTTTGTTTCATTGTGAAGGTAAGTCCAGACCGATTTGTTTTGTCCATTCATCTCGGTCCATATCGGACGAACGATACCGTTTTGAGCACTGATGTGGTTGTAATCGCCCATAAATACATCACTCGCTGGGAAGAAAATATCATTATTTATTTGCCATTCTATCCAGCTTTGGCCGCCATCTATGCTTTTACTGAGGTAGGTGTTTGTTTCATTGTCTTTTTCTGTATTTCTACGGTCATAGTAAACGGCATAGAGGTGTCCAGAAGAAGGGTCCACCGTGACCCAAGGAAGGAACTGATCTGCAGAACCGCCATCGGGACTTACTCGGGCAGGACGGCTCCATGTATCGCCAGCATCATCCGAAGAGCTTATCCAAATTTCGCCGCCGTTCAGTTCGTCTTTATCCCCCCAGCACACGTATACTCTACCATAATATTCGCTACTTCTACAATGGTCAACCACAGTTACAGGCATACCGTTGGCGCGCTTGAATCCTGGATAGCTTTGTGTCCAGCCGTCTTTTTGGTCGGCCACATACATCTCCTCCCAGTTCTTGCCGTCTAAACTTCTATTGAAGTAGATGCCGCCGTCTAATGCCCAGCCAACATAGCGGGCGTTTTTGACACCGTAGGCAGGAACTGCACCTTCTGAGGTGCAGTCGTCGTCGATACAGTCGCCCTGTTGTTCTGTGATAATAACAGGCTCTGACCAACTCTGACCTCCGTCGCTACTCTCGCTAAAGAGAATGGTGCTCTTACAATTCTCATCTGGGGCGCCGTAGGTGTCGAATTGGGTCCAGCTCAAAGCAATGGTGCCCTTAGATGGATGGATTGAGGCCCATTCTTTGTCATGCTTTTTACCGTTCACGGCAGTGAAAGAGCCTTTGTTAAAGGTGCCTTGTGGTCCGTCTTTAGTTTGACAAACGATCCGATCTAAAATTTTGTCGCTGCTCCAGTTGGTCCCCTCGGGGTCGCTAAGGTGGAAGTAATAGATCCGGCCGTTTTGATCCGTAATCACGCAAGGATCACCCCACACGCCATAAGGACTAGAAATCTTTTCTTGGGTCCAGGTGAGTCCTCCATCGGCACTTTGATAGAAGTTGTCCAAAATGCTGGCAGCATAAACGTTCATTGGGTTGGTAGGGTCTACGCTGATACTTGGTTCACAAATGCCGCTGAGAAAAGAAGGCCCCTCATGAATTTTTACCGCCTGAGCGAATGTATTAAAGCTGCTCAACAAGGCTCCGAGAAACAGGGTTATAAGGGAAAATTGGCTTAATTTTATCGTGATGAAAAAGTCAGTGCTTCTAATCATATTGGTATGCTTTGGCCTCAGTGGGTTCTCTACGAAGGTAAAGCATGAGTTCTATGTAAGCGTAACCGATATTTACGTTGATGCAGAAAAACAGCAGATTAACGGTGTTGTAAAGTGTTTCCCAGACGATTGGGAGCGTGCGATGAATGCGTTGCTTTCAAATAAGGTGCAGCGCTATATACAATTGGACTCGACTGCGCAGGACAGTTTACATGCTGTGTATTTGCAGAAGCATCTAAACGTTAAAGTAAGAAATCAGGAGTTGAAATTTGGCTACTCGGGTACGGTAAGAGGTTTTGATGAGATGTATTTATTGTTTGAGGGACCGATGGAATTGGCACCGGAAGAGTATGCAGTCGAGTGGACGGTCAACCAGACCTTGTTGGCAGATATTTATCCTACCCAAGAGAATATTGTAATCTTACATTACGACGGTCAGAAGTATACGAGCAGTTGCCGTGAAGGCAATGAGTATGAATTCTACTATTCATTCTAGATGTTTTACATAGAGCTGGGCCTCAGGCATATCCTTGATATGGAAGGGTACGATCACATGTTGTTTTTGATCGCCCTTACATTGCCATTAACCTTTCGTGATTATAAGCAAACCCTCTGGTGGGTGACTGCATTTACTGTTGGGCATAGTTTAACGCTTGCTTTGACTGCAACAGCATTGATTTCCGTGAATAGTACATTGTTGGAGCTGGGTATTGCAGTATCCATTTTCTTAACGGGCACTTTTCATTTGGCCCGAAATTTTACGGTATCCAATTCCGGCCGCTACCTCTCGCTCATCTTCGGCGCAGTACACGGTATGGGCTTTGGCTCTTATTATTCCTTCATTGCACAAGACGATATTTTTTGGTGGGCGTGGTTGCCATTTAACGTCGGAATTGAACTAGGACAAACTCTCCTTGTTGTGGTATTGCTTTTTGTATATTCGATCTTCCAAAAAATAGGAGTGTCTAATAGGACTGTCCGAGTCCTTGTAACAGGCGTCGTGATCACCTTAAGTGCACAGATGATTTTGGAACGAATTCCTAATGAACTCTTTTAATTCAAGTATATGAGAAATAGATTGTTATGGCTAGCCTTAGGCGCCGCTTTTACATTGACTGCACAGAACGTCAATACATCTAAATTCCGTCAATTAGGTCAAGAGTTGCCCACACCGAACGTATACCGAACGGCTTCAGGTGCACCTGGTCATGAATACTACCAGCAGCAAGCTGATTATAACATAAGCATTACTCTCGATGATGAAACGCAGCGCATCTACGGTAAGGAGACCATCACTTACACGAACAATAGCCCGGACGAACTGAGCTATTTATGGGTTCAATTGGACCAAAACGTGCGTGCGAAAAATAGTTCTACGCAGCAAATCAAGCGTGGAGGAATCTTTTCTGAACGCGGCAATAGAGCGCAGACTGCATTCAACCAATTGAAGAACAATCAATTCTATGATTTTGATGGAGGCTTCAAGATTGACTATGTACAAACCACTTCCGGCAAGAACTTGCGCTACACCGTGAACAACACTATGATGCGTATTGACCTGCCAACGCCATTGCGCAAAGGGCAGAAGTTCGCTTTCAACATCAAATGGTGGTTTAACATCAACGACCGTATGGACATAGGTGGCCGTTCAGGATATGAGTACTTTAAAGAAGACGATAATTACCTCTACACCATCGCACAGTTCTTCCCAAGAATGGCGGTGTACAATGATGTAGAAGGATGGCAGAACAAGCAGTTCTTAGGTTCGGGTGAGTTTACACTCCCGTTCGGGGACTATAAGGTGAGCATTACCGTTCCGTCGAACCATGTGGTAGCCTCTACGGGTAAGCTAATCAACGAGAGCAAGGTATTGTCGTCGAAGCAGCGTGCACGTCTGGCGAAGGCTCGCAAGAGCTATGACGATCCAGTAATAATTGTGACGCAAGAAGAGGCAGAGCAAGCTGAAAAAGACAAGAGCAAGAAGACCAAGACCTGGTTATTCGAAGCAGAGAATGTTCGTGATTTCGCCTTTGCAACTTCACGTAAATTCATTTGGGATGCACAAGCAGTAGATATTAACGGTAAGACTACTATGGCGATGAGCTACTACCCGAAAGAAGGGAACCCATTGTGGGAGCAGTACTCAACACGCGTTGTTGCGCATACTTTGAAGGTGTACAGCAAATTCACAATAGATTACCCGTACCACAAGGCCATTTCTGTTCATACGAAGTGGATTGGTATGGAGTACCCACAAATTTGTTTCAACGGCGGTCGTCCTGAACTAGACGGTACGTACAGTGAGAGCACGAAATACGGAATGATTGGTGTGATTATTCACGAAGTAGGTCACAACTTCTTCCCAATGATTATCAACTCGGACGAACGCCAGTGGACCTGGATGGATGAGGGTCTGAACACTTTTGTCCAGTACTTGACAGAGCAAGAGTGGGATCATGAGTACCCTTCTCGTCGCGGTCCTGCGCATAAAATTGTGCCTTATATGAGTGGTCCAAAAGAAGATATGGTGCCTATTATGACCAACTCTGAGAGTATTTTGCAGTTTGGTAACAATGCCTACGGTAAGCCCGCGACAGCCTTGAACATTCTTCGCGAGACAGTTATGGGCCGCGAGTTGTTCGATTATGCATTCAAAGAGTACAGCCGTCGTTGGGCATTCAAGCACCCATCGCCTGCGGATTTCTTTCGCTCGATGGAAGATGCTTCAGGGGTAGATTTGGATTGGTTCTGGAGAGGTTGGTTCTACACCACAGACCACGTTGATATCGCAATAACTAGCGTGCAGTGGTACCAGATAAATTCGAAAAATCCAGATATTGAAAACCCAATTCTTGAGGAGAAAGCACGAAAGGCAGATGCTCATATCGGTAAAGCGCGTAATTCAGTCATTCGGACAGCAGTGGATGAAAATGAGGCAGCTCGTGATTTTTACAATCGCTATAACCGTTTTAAGGTTAAAGAATTTGATCGTCAAGAATACCAGCGCTACCGCGATGGCTTGAGCGAGAAGGAGGCAGCAATGCTTGATGCAGGCTATCACTTCTACGGTGTTTCTTTTGAGAACCAAGGAGGCCTTGTAATGCCTTTAGTATTGCGCTTCACTTTGGAAGACGGCACGGAAGAATTAAGAAGAATTCCTGCTGAGGTCTGGTTGAAGAATGAAGGGAGCTTCACGAAGTGGTTCAATTTTCCACAGCCTGTGGTTCAGATTACATTAGATCCATTCTTGGAAATGGCCGATACTGATCGCAGCGATAATCACTGGCCAGCAATTGCAGAGCCTAGCAAGTTTGACGTGTACTCGCGCAGTGCAACGAGCAGATGGCAACGTAACGGTCTCAGTAACCCTATGCGCGAAGCTAGAGCTACCGGCAACGAGTAAGTAGCCAATACGAAATGGAGAGACACTCCAAAGGCAGCTTTTTTATAGTTCAAAAATTTTAGGCAGACTTAGTCCATTACCATATCGAGGTACTGGCTGAGTTTCTCTTTCAGATGCTTGCGCTCCACGATAAAATCTAGGAAGCCGTGCTCGAGTAAGAACTCTGAACGCTGGAATCCCTCAGGTAGGTCTTTACCGATGGTTTCTTTAACCACACGTGGCCCTGCGAATGCAATCAGTGCATTCGGCTCTGCAATGTTGATATCACCTAGCATTGCGTAAGATGCAGTAACACCACCAGTCGTTGGGTCAGTGAGGAAAGAGATATACGGAATCTTCTTTTCATCCATCAGGGCGATTTTCGCCGAGGTTTTTGCCATCTGCATCAATGAGAAGGCTGCCTCCATCATACGCGCTCCACCAGATTTAGAAATCATAAGGAACGGCGCACTGGTTTCAAGGCTATGGTCCATAGCGCGCGCAATTTTTTCACCCACTACTGAACCCATAGAACCACCGATGAAGTTAAAGTTCATGCAAGCAACAACGATTTTTCGGCCGTTCATCATCCCATAACCAGAGGTCAGGGCGTCTTTTAAGCCACTTTTCTTCTTTCCTCCTTTCAAGCGGTCTTTGTAAGGCTTTGTATCCTTGAATTTAAGAGGGTCCTTAGACACCATATCAGCATCAAGCTCGGTGAATTCACCGTTATCAAAAAGGATGGAGAAATATTCCTTGGCGTTTACTCTATCGTGGTGACCACAATTGCTGCACGTCCAAAGATCAGCAGCATGATCGTCCACACTTACTATAACTTTACATTTTGGGCACTTGTGCCAAAGGCCATCGGGTGTTTCTTTTTTGTCTTTTGTCTCTGTGGTAATACCAGCAGTCGTTCTTTTAAACCAACCCATAGGGGATATTTATTACGATTCAGGATGCTAATGTAGTGAAAAAGGGCACTCATCAATGAGATGGGTGCCCTCTTATAAAACTGCGATTAAGCTATGTATTAAGCGATTGTGATATCGTCGTTTAAGTAAACGTCTTGAACTGCGTGGAGTAGCGCGATACCGTCTCCGTAAGGCTTTTGGAATGCTTTACGTCCAAGGATCAAACCTTGACCACCGGCACGCTTGTTAATTACTGCAGTAGCTAAAGCTTCTTTCAGATCCTCAGTATCATTCCCAGTAGAAGCACCACCAGAGTTAATTACACCGATACGACCGTTGTAGCTGTTGAGTACTTGGTAACGTGTTAAATCAATTGGGTTATCTGTGGTCAATTCAGAGTACACCTTCGGGTGCGTCTTTCCGTGACCAGTTGCATTATATCCACCGTTGTTAGTTGGTAATTTCTGCTTTATGATATCTGCTTGGATAGTTACACCTAAGTGGATCGCTTGAGACGACAAGTCTGCAGAAGTGTGGTAATCTACACCGTCTACTTTGAAGTCGTTGTTACGTGTATAACACCATAGGATAGTCGCCATACCTAGCTCGTGTGCTCTTTCGAATGCTATTGCTACTTGCTCGATCATTTCACGGCTTTGCTCGTGACCGAAGTAAATTGTAGCTCCTACTGCACACGCACCCATATTCCAAGCTTCTTCTACAGTACCGTAAGGGCTCTGGTAAAATGAATTTGGAGAAGAAAGGAACTCGTTGTGGTTGATTTTCACTACAAATGGGATTTTGTGTGCCCACTTGCGAGCTACTGTTGCTAAAACACCATAAGTTGAAGCAACCGCACTACATCCTGCATCAACCGCCATCTTCACGATATTTTCAGGATCGAAGAACATTGGGTTTGGTGCGAAAGATGCACCGGCACTGTGCTCGATACCTTGGTCAATAGGTAGGATGCTCAAGTATCCTGTGTTTGCCAAACGACCTGTGCCGTACAAACGCTGTAGTGAGTTCATTACCTGTATACTGCGGTTAGATTCTGTGAAAGATTCCGTGACAAAGTTACTTGAAGGAAGGATAGCTAATGAATCCTTAGTTATAGCAGTTGACGTGTGGTTTAACAACACATTCGCTTGTTCTCCTAGCAACTCTTTGATTGTGTCAATGGACATCATAATTTTAAGGTGTTTGTGAGCGGCTAAAATAATGTGTTTTTCAATCCCTCACAACAAACCTCTAGAAAGGATATCCGATGCCTAAACAGACGTTGAAATCGCGCAATTCAGGGTTGGTAATTACCCAATTCGATCGGTCTACAGCCCCCGGATGATGCAGTTTAAGCCCGAGGTCTGCGCGTATTATAAGAAACTCTAAATCATAGCGCAATCCGAACCCTGTATTCATCCCAATCTGCGAAAGGAAGGATGCAGGACGAAATACACCTGCATCAATAGCGTCTAATTGCACTTGATTGAGGTTACCTGTGTAGGTTTTGTTGTAGATCCAGATGTTACCGGCATCTAAAAAAACGGCTCCTTTTAAGGCCTCTTGTATGGTAAATCTATATTCTGCGCTACTCAATAATTTGATGGGTGCAGCAGAGAAGAAGCCTTGACTTTGTAACGTGGCCTCTGAAGTAGCACCTGGGCCAAAGTGGTAGGCTGTCCACCCGCGAAGGTCGTTTGAGCCTCCCATAAAGAAGGATTTTTCGAAAGGCACAAAATTTCCTGAAGTACCCCATGCTTCGCTTAGTCCGAAGAATCCTCTAAAGGCCCATTCGCGTTCTCGAACCAATGGGTGGTAGTAACGAAAATCTACGGAGCCCTTCATATAGCGGGTAACAGGAATACCGGCTATTTTATTGATTCCTAGGTTTAAGAAAAGGTTTCCGCCTGTTTCGGCTTCAAAGGCGATGAAGTACCGGTCTTTACCCTGTTGCCAAGAGTCGTTAAAGGAATAGCTGATTCCAGAAAATACAAGGTCTTGAAACCCTAAGAATAGGAAAGGAGTATTTGTGGTGTTGATGTCAATCTGGACCAGAGAGAGTTTGTATGGGGTTACTCGGTGGAAGGCTTTACTCACACGCCATGAATACTCTATCCCTGCAGTGATATTGAGTCGATTGAATTCATTGGCTCTAAACTGGTACGACGTTCGTGCGCTCAATGTGGTCTTTGGTGACCACTTTCGGCTTTGGGAAGGGAGCCAACTCGACGGCAAAAGCAGGCTGGGAATGTCCAAGGATAGGCCAAGGTTTAATTCCCGCGCATCAATTAGCCAGCTGCTGTTGGAACTGTTGCGTTGGTCTGTAAGAGAGCCACCAAGAGAGAGGCGCAGCAGCTCGCCGCCTTTAAAGACATTCCTGTTGTCCCAACTGAGGTTACCGCCAAGTCCGAGGGAACCATTGTTTCCTAGTCCTTCTATTGCCGCTGTCACTGCACGCTTTGGAAGCGGGACAAGATTTATTGCTGCACGCAGTCCACTATCAGTGGGAGTGATGTCCATTTGTACATTTTGAAATAACCCGAGCGAGCTGAGGTTTTTATAGGTGCTTCGGATGTCGGAGTTAATGTAGAATTGGCCAGACTCTAGGAAGATTTGGCGGTCTAGAAACTCAGGACGGAATTTCAGCGTTGTCTGGAGCACATCTATTCCGTGGGTAGTTCTCGTGCTGTCGGTAATAGCCTGTTGCTGCTGATAGCTGTAGGTCGGTTTCACGACAATGGAAGCGATGCGTTCACGAACTAATTTGTCGCCGTAGATATACGGATCTACAACACAGGTTACCGCACTTACCTTTGGGCCAGCAGTCGTATCTATTTCAAAATAAATCCAACCCAGTTTCGAGGTGTAGTACCCTTGGTCTTTTAGAAAATTATTGATGGCCAAGCGTTCCGTTTCAAGCTTTTCTGCATCAATAGGGCTATCGCTAGAGTAGGTAGGTTCAAAAAACTGAAGGGTACTATCGATCCGTCTGCTGGTGGATGTGATAAAATATGAATGCGCCAAGAAAGCGGGGCCGGTTTGGACCTCGTAATGGGCTTTAGCCCGTTTGCCTTTGATGCTTTCATAGGTGGTTACCTTGGCCCCGTAATACCCGAGGTTAAAGTAATGCAAACCGAGCTGGGAGGCAGTATTTAGACGTGCAATACTGTCGTAAACCATTGGTTCTTCTCCAATATTCTTGAGCCAATTCCCCACCGAATTGTCGCCAATTTTATCGCCTAATTGGTACATGCTTAAAAACAACCTGATGTTGCCAATGCCTTTGTTAGGGCGTTGACGCATGATGTCGTAATCCTCGTCGCTTTGGGTCGGTTTTCCATTGATGCGAATGTCGTTCGCTACGAGAATGGGCGTATCCTTTGTGACTGGCCGCAGGCCGGAACAGCTTCCCAGCGTTAATAAGGCCAAAGCCACCTTCAGGCAGCGCAAGGAATTAGCATGTATTTTAGCAGGAAAATTGATCACAAATGCTTACTCAAAACTCAGAAAAGCTCATTCGCAGTTTAGCTCAACGCAAGAACCGTAAAAAAACGGGTCTCTTTGTTGCTGAGGGAATGAAGTTAGTACGAGATTTTGTTTCCGCAGGCATATCGGCCGATATTGTTTACCATATAGACGAATTGGATGGGGATTTCCGTGATGTACGATGCGTGCAAATTTCTGAAGCGGAAATGAAACGCATCACGTTTTTAGAGACGCCTTCTCCCATTTTAGCGCTACTTGAGCAGCCAAGTTTTGCGGTTGAAGATTTTAAGCAAGCTAGTTTTATATTACTCCTCGATCGCGTGCAAGACCCAGGAAATATGGGTACCCTGTTGCGCACAGCCTTATGGTACGGGGTAGATTGTATTGCAACAACGGTGGGAACGGTAGATCCTTTTTCGCCCAAGGTCGTGCAGAGTTCGATGAGTGCTCATGCCTATAGTCAAATCGTGCAGCTCGAAGAGGAGCAATGGGTTGCTTGGGCCGGCGAGAACGGCTTTAGCTGGGTCATCGCAGACATGCACGGTGAGGATTCCAGATGTTTTAATTGGCCATATAAAACCATATTGGTGCTGGGTAACGAGGGACAAGGACCGTCAGCATTTTTGAAGAAGCAGGGAAGAGCCATTACCTTGGTTGGAGACGCAGCCAGGATGGAAAGTCTGAATGTTGCGGTTAGTGGCGCTACGTTGCTTTACGCTCTCGCGTCTTCAATCGGCTCTTAAACCTTAGGTTGAGTAGAACTCCGCCGATAACTAGTGCTATTCCCAAGTACATCTGGGCATTCGGAATGAAGTTGAACAGTACCACATCCCAGGTAAGCGCAAAGATCACTCCGATGTATTTTAGTGGTGCAACGGTATTGACTTCTGAAAGTTGGTAGCTCTTGGTCATGTAGAGTTGTGCGAATTGAGTCATCAGGCCAATGCCTAAAAGTAAGAGCCAATCCATGCCTACTGGAGTTACCCAGTTGAAAAAGCTGAAAGTAATCATAATTGGCAGCGCGACCAACGGAAAGTACATAACCACCACGAGCGGCTCCTCGTCTTTAAGTTTACGGATGCTGTTGTAGGCCAGTCCTGAGAACATGCTGGAGAAAATACCCAGTGCCATCAGTGCCGGTTGGATTTGAGCGCTAGATCCCTTGACGACTACAATCCCTGCAAAGGAAATCACAAAGAAGAGCCATTGTACCCAGCGCGTTCGCTCGCCAAGAAGTATTCCAGCGATGAAGGCAGTGAAAAATGGACTGAGGTATTGAATGGTTACTGCAGCACTGAGCGGCATCTTTTGGATGGTATAAAAGAATACCGTAAGGGCTGTGGTACCGGCAATTCCTCTAATTAAAAGCCACTTTTTATTGTTGCCCCATGGATTGACCTTTCTGCCTCGAAGCAGCAGGTAACTGATTATGAATGTGATCAAGGAGCGAAACAGGACCAATTCTGTCGCAGGCAGGTGCGGTAAGAATTTTACCATAAGGTTGACGGCCGCAAAACAACCGACAGAGATGAGCATATAGCCGACGCCTTTGTTCACTATTCGAAGGAGAAATTAATGAGAATTGCACGGTTGTGAATGCGATCAAAAGCCTCCACAGGGAGAGTGCCGTCTTGAACCAACAAATTAGTCATTCCCCAGGCGGCCCGGATTTGAGGAGAGAATTTG
>MDTG01214850.1_pt1 | contig 39338 bp, 39 predicted proteins | sample 811421 | NCBI WGS metagenome assembly MDTG01 (sample SAMN05326645, study PRJNA326480) | marine metagenome | isolation source: seawater | place: Pacific Ocean: South East | collected 2011 | reverse complement strand
TGATAGGCTGGGTGTGGAAGCGCAGTAATGCGTGCAGCTGACCAGTACTAATAGCTCAATTGGCTTGATTTATGCACTGAAAAAAATTTTTACATAAATATAGACCTCTTTGTTATTAATTTTAAACAAGAAAAAGATAAAGATACTAAATTAATTTATGAAAAAAAAAAATTTTATTCTTAGGTGCTTCCTACGCTCAAGTACCAGCAATAATGTATGCAAAGAAAATTGGACTTCACGTTATTACATGTGATCAAAATAAAAATAGTCCAGGATTTTTATTTTCAGATGAAAATTACAACATAAGTACTGTAGATAAAAAAAAAATACTAAAACTTTCAAAAAAATTAAAAATTGATGGTATCGTTTCTTATGTTTCTGATATTTCAGCACCAACAGCTTCATATGTATCACAAAAAATGCATTTAGTTGGTAATCCTATTAAAGCAGTCAATACATTGGTTAATAAAAGATTATTTAGAAACTTTTTAAAGTTGAATAGATTTAATTATCCAAAGTTTAGAGTTTTTGAAAATAAAAAAAAACTAGATATTTTTATAAAAAAAATAAAATTTCCTTTTTTTATAAAACCAACAGACTCTTCAGGTAGTAAAGGAGTGACTAAAGTTAAGAATTATAATGAAATTAATTTTGCTATTAAATTAGCACTTAAATTCTCTAGAGAAAAAAAGTTTATCGTTGAAGAGCTCATTCAAAGGAAAGGCAATCAAATAGCTGGTGATGGTTTTGTTGTTAAAGGAAAATTAGTTTTTAGATGTTGGGGTGATGAGAATTTTAATGATAAATTAAATGGATTAATAACTATTGGGCCAAGTTTTCCAAGTCAGCATTCGGAAAAAAAATTTCAAAAAGTTCAAAAGGAAACACAAAAACTCTTAAAGCTCGCAGGAATTAAAAATGGAGCTATAAATTTTGATTTTATATTTGATAAAAACGATAATCTTTATTTTCTTGAAATAGCACCTAGAAATGGTGGTGGTTTACTTCCAGAGTTAATAAAATACTTAACAAAAATAGACTTAATAAAATATACCGTAAAACAATCTGTTGGGATTAAATTAAAAAAACTAAAGCAAAGAAAAGGCATAGGTTTTTGGTCAAGTTTCATGATCCATTCTACTAAGAATGGTAAATTTAAAAATATTTATATAAAAAAAAGTTTGAAAGAAAATATCATTTATTCAAAAATTTTTGTAAATAAAGGGGATCCAGTTAAAAAATATAATAATGCCCAACAAATTTTAGGAAATTTAATTCTTAATTTTAAAAATAAAAAAAAAATGTACGATCTATATAAAAGTCCAGAAAAATTTATTAGGGTAAATGTAGTTTAATTAGAAGATATTTTAAATTTATTTACTTTTCTGTTTATAGAATATATTCATTTTGAGGATTTTTATTACCAAAAGATTTATGCAAAAAAAAACTAAAGTTGCCATTATTGGAACAGGAAATATTGGAACGGATTTATTAGTAAAAACCTTTAGATCAAAACATCTTGAATGTAGTTTATTTTCTGGAAGAAGTTTTTTTTCGCCTGGACTTAGAAAATTCAAAAAAGAGAAATATAAAAATAATAATAAATATAAAAACTTGATTTTATCTGATGAAGGTGAAAAAGCATTAATTAAAAATTCAGAAAATTTTGATCTAATATTTGATTGCACGTCTGCAAAATTTCATAAAAAGAATTTTAAACTTTTTAGAAAATTAAAAAAAAAAATTATTAATCTTACTCCAACTAATGATGGCTATATGTGTATCCCGGTATTAAATTTGGAGGAATGTAACAAGTCTATAGAAATAAACATGGTATCATGTGGAGCTCAATCTAGTGTTCCAGTAGCATATTCTATGGGTAAAATTTTTAAGAATAGAATTGAATATATTGAAACAGCTTCTACTATTTCATCAAAAAGTGCAGGCCCATCAACAAGACTTAATTTAGATGAATATATATATTCTACCCAAAGGGCTATAAATTATTTTGCGGGAGTTAAAAAATGTAAAGCGATCTTAAACTTAAATCCTGCTTTTCCATGTATTAATATGCAAACCACCACATATGCAAAAATCAGAGGAAAGCAAATTTCAAAAATCGAATTAAATAAATTTAAAAAATTTCTTAAGTCTTTAATATTTAAATTAAAGAAATATGTAAAAGGTCATAAAATAATCGTTGAACCATCAATAATAGATGATGTATTAGTTGTGAAAACAAATACAATTGGATTAGGAGACTATTTACCAAGTTATGCAGGTAACTTAGATATTATTAATTGCGCAGCTATTGCTGCTGGAGAATATTATGCAAAAAAAAGTAAAGAAAAAAATAATTATAAGTGATGCCACCTTAAGAGATGGCAATCATGCAATAAAACATCAAATAAGTAAAAATCAATTAACTTTATATTGTAAAGCTGCTGAGAAAGCAGGAATAGATATAGTAGAAGTTGGCCATGGCAATGGAATAGGCGCATCTTCGATACAAGTTGGTTTATCAAATTTGACTGATACAAAAATGCTTGAGACATGCAGAAAAGTTTTAAATAAGACAAAATTAAGCATTCATGTAATACCAGGATTTGCAACTAAAAATGATATTAATAATGCAATAAATATTGGAGTAGATATTTTTAGAATTGCCTCGCATTGCACAGAGGCAGATATAACGCAAAAGCACATTGAGTATGTAAGAAAAAAAAATAAAAGAGCATATGGAGTTTTGATGATGAGTCATATGGCATCAAAAGAGGAACTATTTAATCAGGCAAGAAAAATGAGCGAATATGGAGCAAATGGCTTAATACTAATGGACTCCGCTGGCTCTTATGTTCAAAAAGATGTCAGAGAAAAAATTTCGTTTTTAAAAAAAAAATTAAAGAAACTACCTATAGGTTTTCATGCACACAATAATCTAGGTCTCGCTGTAGCTAATTCTATTGAAGCTGTAAATTCTGGAGCAACAATGATAGATGGATGTGCTAGAGGATTTGGTGCAGGTGCTGGTAACACACAATTAGAAGTCTTGATTGCTGTTTTTAATAAACTGAATATTAAAACAAATGTAAATCTATATAAAGTTTTAGATTGTGGAGATATTGCAGAAAAATTTTTAATGAAGTCAATTCCTTCTATCAGTTCAACAAGCGTTGTTTCCGGATTATCAGGTGTTTTTTCAGGATTTATTAAGCATGTTATAAAACACTCTGAGAAGCACAAAGTAAGCCCAAGAGATGTATTTTTTGAGCTTGGCAAAAGAAAAGCGGTTGCAGGTCAGGAAGATCTTATATTAGAAGTAGTAAAAGATTTAAAAAAAAGTAAACAAGAACTTGTTTATAAATAATTTATAAAAATGAAAAAAAAAATTAATTACGATAAAATTTTTAACGATATAGAAAAAATAAGATCAAAAAATAATAAAAATTGGATTGATATTTTAAGACTTGCTTTTAAGCATTCTCCTAATGAGGCAAAAAAAATTTTTAAACAAATAGTTAATAAAGATAAAAAATTAATCAAATTGGCAAAAGATCTTCATAAATAATCAATATTATTAATGAAAAAAAAAAATTTTGAAAAAATATTTAGTAAAATATCTAATTATTACGATAAAAGAATTTTAAAGTATAAAGGTTCAACTAAAAGTGTTGGTCAAAAAAACATCAAAACTTTAGAAAAAAGACTATCTATTTTATTAGATGTAGGAGACCTAAAAAAATCAAAGATTTTAGATTTTGGCTGTGGAACTGGCTATCTTTATGAATATTTGAAAAAAAAAATAAATTTTAAAGGTGAATACGTTGGTTATGATATTTCAAATGAAATGGTAAATTTTGCAAAAAAAAAATATAAAAAGGCAAGATTTGAAAAAAAAGATATTTTTAAAGATAAGATTACTGAAAAATTCGATTATGTAATAATTAATGGAACTTTTAACTATAAATTTGATAATAATTTTAAATGGATAGAAAAAACATTAATAACTCTATTAAAAAAAACAAATAAAGGAATAGCTTTCAACAATCTATCTTCATATGTGGATTATAAAGATAAAATTTTATATTATGAAATTCCAGAAAAAATCTTCAATTTTTGTAAAACTAAATTATCTCCATTAGTAACTATTAGACACGATTATCAAATTAAAAATAATAAGGTCCCCTATGAGTTTACAACATATATTTATAAAACAAAAATTAGAGTTAGGAGAATGAAAAAATAAATATGAAAAAAAAACCTTTTATTGTTGCAGAAATATCAGGTAACCATAAGCAATCTTTAGCCAGAGCATATAAGTTAATTGATGCAGCAGCAAATGCTGGAGCTGATGCAATTAAACTTCAGACATTTAAACCAGAGGGCATGACGCTTAATATAAAAAAAAAAGAATTTATTTTAAAAAGTAAAAATATTGATAAAGCTTGGAGAAATAAGACTTTATTTGAAGTATTCAAAATTGCTCAAACACCTTGGGAATGGCATAAAAAAATTTTTAAAAGAGCTAAAAAAAAAGGTCTTATTTTTTTTAGTAGTCCTTTTGATGAAGAGGCAGTGGAGTTTCTTGAAAAATTAAATATACCTTTTTATAAAATTGCATCAGCTGAAAATATTCATTTTCCATTATTAAAAAAAGTAGTTAAGACCAAAAAGCCAATTATTATTTCAACTGGAATGATTAAATTAAAAGAACTAGATGAGATAGTTTCGTTTGTTAGAAAAAATGGATGTAAGGATTTAACTTTGTTAAAATGTACTACTGAATACCCTGCCTCAGTCAATGAAAGTAATATTTTAACAATTCCTTTCTTAAAAAAGAGATATGGTTGTAACGTTGGTTTGTCCGATCATACTCTAGGCATAGGAGCCTCTATAGCCGCAGTTTCCGTTGGAGCAAATATAATTGAAAAACATTTAACTTTAGATAGAAAAGATAGAGCTATTGACAGTTTTTTTTCTCTCGAACCAGAAGAATTTAAATTTCTTGTAAAGGAATGCCATAATGCATTTCAAAGTTTAGGAAAGGTAGATGTAAATCCTTCAAATTCTGAAAAAAAATACCTAAAGTATAGAAGATCAATTTATGTAGTCGAAGATATAGAGAAAAATCAAATATTCACAGAAAAAAACTTAAAAGTTATCAGGCCTGGTCTTGGTATGCATCCTAAAAATTACAATTTTGTTTTAGGCAAAAGAGCAAAAAAATATCTAAAAAAAGGTACAGCTATGAACAAAAATTTTATTAAGTCTAGATGAAAAAAAAAAAATTTGCGATCATAGGAGCAGGATTGAGTGGATGCGCTGCAGCTTTATATCTTAACAAATTAGGGCATGAAGTAACAATTTATGAAAAAGATAAAAATTTAGGAGGAGTTTCAAAAGATTTAGTTTTTGGTGAAGATATTTACTATAATGGTCCTAATTATTTAAGCCCAGATTCACTATTAATAAAACTATTAAAAGAAGAAAAATTTTTTAAAAAAATAATTAAGGTTAAAGAAATTTCGTATGGCTCATATACGGATATTTTTGATGACGAAGTGATAAGTAAAAAATTTGCTCACCCCATATCATTAAATAAATTTAAAAGAAAAAAAAAAGAAATAAGCCCACAAAACTTACAACAACGAATAAGTTTATATTCAAATTTTGAAAGCAAAAGATTAATTTCTTGGTGTAAAAAATTTGAATACGATTTATCTGGACTGCATCAAAATTGTAGTCATCTCATGGGATTTGGAAGAATCAATTATAGAAATGAAGAAAAAAAGATCTTAGATTTAAAAAAAAAATCAAAAATATTTGATGAAATATTAGCTATACCAAATTTACAGAAATCAAAAAAAATTTGTGTACCAGTAAATGGATTTAATTTTTTTTTTAAAAATTTGGAAAAACATCTTAAACAAAAAGGAGTAAAAATAGAACTTTCCTCTAAAATTAATATTTTAAAAGATAAAAAAAAAATATTGTTTAATTTTTTAAAGAAAAAAATTGATGCAAATTATTTTATTTTAGCATCAAATCCTATACCTTTAATTAATTGTTTAAATTTTGAAAAACTTGACAATCCAGTCTCAAAATTTGAATTAGTTTCATTTGATGTAGATAATTTTAATGAAGAATTTAAAAATTTTTATGTACAGGTTTTTTCGAAAAAGAGTAATTTATTTAGAATTTATCTATTTAATATTTTTAAAAAAAATAAAATTGTAATAGAAATTTTAAAAAATAAAGAAAAAATAGATCTTAAAAAAGAAATCAAATTTGCTAAAAAAATATTATCTAAATTTAATATAAAAATAATATCTAAAGAACCAATTCACTCAATTAAACAAATAAGACACTTATTATTTACTGTAAAAGATTATGAAAATTTTATGAAGTTTGAAAAGATATCAAAAAAAATAAAGGTTATTGGAGGTGGTTGGTATTTACTAGGATCAAAATTAAAAATGGATCATATTAAAACTAAAATTGATGAATTAGTTTGAAGAAATTGCTTTTGAATAAAATAGTGTGGTATGTTATGGCATGATATATTGTCTAATAATTAAAAAATTTTATACATGACTATTTGTATTATTCCAGCAAGAGGAGGTAGTAAAAGAATTAAAAATAAAAATATTAAAAAAATTGATAATAAACCATTAATAGAACACGTAATTAATTTAGCGAAGACCTCTAAAATTTTTAATAAAATTATAGTTTCAACTGACTCAAAAAAGATAGCGAATATTTCAAAAAAAGCTGGTGCTATTGTTCCTTTTTTGAGGGATAAAAAAATATCTGGGGATCGAACTACAACTTTTAAAGTTTTGGAAGATGTAATTAAAAAGATGAAAATTGAAGATAAATATTTTTTTTGTATTTACCCAACTGCGATAATGATAAAAAAAAAAAACTTAATTGAAGCTTTCATAAAAATTAAGAAAATCAAATTTGATGGTTTAATTGCAGTAAAAAAATTTGACAGCTCACCATTAAGAGCATTCAAGATTATTAAAAATAAAGTTCAATATTTGAATAAAAAATTTTATAATTTTAGAACACAGGATTTATCAAACTTTTATCATGATACTGGTACTTTTTACATTTTTAATACAAAAAAATATTTATATAGCAATCAAAAGCCAATAAAAAAAACAACTTTTTATGAGTTGGATATATTTAATGGTGTTGATGTTGATAATTTAGATGATCTTAAATTATTAAAAATTATTTATAGTAATATGAAAAAATAAATTTAAATTTTATAGGAATACTTTATATTTTTTTTTCTTTCAATATCTGGTGGAAATTCTACTCTCTTTTTCGCAAAGTATTTTCTTCTAAGTTGGCCATTATAATGACTACAATAAGTTATATAGATTATTCTTCTACTTTTATTAGAAAAATTTTTTTTTGATCTATGCGGTGTATATCCATCAAAAAAAATAATATCTCCAGGTTTTTGAATAATTTTTTTCCATTTTAATGATTTAACAATATTGTTAGGTATTTTTTTATATTTTTGACCCAATAATCCTTTTTTATGTTTGCCAGCAACTACCTCAATACACCCATTTTTACTATTAGACTTATCAATTGCTATTGCCATAGATATGTATCTTCTGGAATTTGTTTTGCTCCATCCTGCTTGCATGTCTTGGTGAGGCTCGAATCCTGCTCCATTTGGATATTTAAAATTGATTTTTTCCTTATAAATCTCAATTTTTTTATTTATTAAAGTAGATAAAATTTTCAAAATTTTTTTTCCTAAAAAAATTTTTTTAAAAAATTTATTATAATCTAAAAAATTCTCTACCCTTGATATTACTTTATTTTTTTTATTTTCTTCATAATAGAACATCCATTTATTTTTTTGACTTTTTGATAGTTTCTCAATCTTATAACTTTCACTTACAATTTTCTTAGTTTCTTTTTTTGAGAAAAAATTATTCATGAATAAAAATCCATCTTCATAGTAATCTGAGATATTTTTTTTTGAAAGTTTCGAAATCATTGTAATTTTTTTTGTTAAAATATTTAACTTTACTTACTTGATAATTGTAAGTATTTTTTTTGCTTTAATTCTTATCATGTTGCTACTAATTCCTTTTGTTCTTTTTAATATTTTAATTCTATCTTTTCCTACTTTGTTTGAATTGTCATTACCATGAATTAATAAAGATATTTTATGTTTTTTTAAAAAATTATCATCAATTATCCAATTACTTTTTATTACTTTTGTAACATACTTAATGGCCAAAATTATTTCTTTTCTTTGATTGAAATTTAATTCAGGTAAATAACCTTTATATTTTTTAATCTCTTTATCACTTGTTAAAGCAACATATACATTTCCAAGTTCGTAAGCTTTTTTTAGAATTCTTATATGTCCATGATGAATAATAGTTGCAGACATATCCACTAAAATTCTTTTTTTTTTCTTCATTTATTAATTTTAATTAATTTAAATTGGTTTATAATTTAAATATATTAATTTAACTACATTTATGTCAATTTCAAAAAATACGAAAATTACTTTTTGTCCAGGCCCTGGAGCGTTAATACCAGAATGGTTAATATCACAAAAAGAATATTTTGGAAGAGGAGACCAAGAGTACACTAAAATAAAAGTTGAAACAATAAATTGGTTAAAGAAAATATCTAAAAAAGAAGAAATTATTCCAATAGCTGGTTCTGGCACAACTGCAGGTCTGTTAGCTTTCAATACTTTTTTAGAGGGTAAAATTTTACTAATTAATACTGGTTATTATGCAGAGAGATGGATTAATTATTTAAAAAAAAAAAGGACTAAAAATTTAAGTATATGTAATTATGATGATGTTGATAAGGTCAAAGGAAAATTTAATTGGATAGTTTTTGTATATGTGGAAACTGCAACTTGCACAAGGTTTGATATAAAAAAAATTTATAAATTAAAGAAAAAATTAAAATCTAAATTACTTGTTGACGCAACTGCTTCTATAGCTTTGGAAAAAAATCATGAATTTGCTGATGTTCTTTTTTTTAGTAGTTGTAAAGGGTTGTTGGGCCCAACGGGACTAGGATTTGTTGCATGTAGTAAAAAAATTAAAAAAAATATATCAAACGATTTTTGGTATGATTATACCACTCATTTGAATTCAAAATATACATTAGGTTATAATTGCATAAGTGCATTGCATGCAATCTCAAAAAAACATAATTATTATAAAAAAAAGTTAATTTTTGCTAATAATTTTTTAAATAAATATTCTGTTCAATTATCAAAGCCAATAATTGGATGTAAATTATTATTGAGATTAAAAAATAAAAATTTTTCTAATACCATATTTTATCAACCCAGAACAAAAGTTAATTTTGACGTAATCTTTTTTTTAGGAATAGTAAAACTTAATAAAAAAGAAATAATTGAAATTTTGAAAAATAGAATAATAAATAATTTTGAGCCAAAAAATTAAATATTGTTTTAAATCTATGTTAAATGTGTAATTTATAAAATGATTTATATTGAAGATTTATTTAGATTTTTAAGAAAAAAAAACATAAATTTCTTTACAGGTGTTCCTGATAGTGTTCTTAAAAAAACTAATAATATTTTTTCAAAAATGAAAGAAAACAATCATATTATTGCTGCAAATGAAGGAAATGCGTTAGCTATTGCAGCTGGTCATTATCTTGCTACTAAAAAAATTCCATTAGTTTATTTCCAAAATTCTGGATTAGGTAATCTAATTAATCCACTTACCTCAGTTGTTCACAAGAATGTTTATTCAATACCCATGGTTTTTTTAATTGGATGGAGGGGGCATCCTAACACTAAAGATGAGGCTCAACACTTTTTGATGGGGAAAATTACTACCAAGTTATTGAAATTAATAAACATAAAGTATCAATCGTTAAATAATTTCCAGGATCTTAAGAAAATAAATTTATTGATTAATTATTCAAAAAAAAATAATACCCCAGTAGCTATTTTGATAAAACAAAATACATTAAAAGAAAAATTATTAAAAAAAAATAATATAAAAAAAGATAACAAAATTAAAAGAATTGATTACCTAGATTTTATTCTTAAAAAAATAAATAAAAATTCAAAAATATTTTCAACTACAGGATATACTTCAAGAGAATTATTTTACTTAAATAAAAAAAAATTTAATAATAAACTTAAATGCTTTTATAATGTCGGTGGGATGGGACATACATCCTCTTTAGCACTTGGCTATTCTCTAAAATCTTTAAGCAAAGTATTATGTCTAGATGGAGATGGTTCACTATTAATGCATATGGGTGCGCTAACAAATATCGCAAAGCAAAATAAAACAAATTTTAAACATATTCTATTTAATAATTATGGACATGAGTCAGTTGGAGGACAACCTACTTTATCCAAAAATATAGATTTTAGAAAAATGACAAATTCACTTAAATACAAAAATTTTTATTTTTCTAAAAATTTAAATTCCTTTAAAAAAAAATTTTCATCGTTTATTAACTCTAAGGGTCCAAGTTTCTTTGAAGTAAGGATTAAGCCTGGAACTATTGACGGCTTACCAAGACCAAAAAACTTTTTACAAATAAAAAAATATTTTTATGAAAATTAAGTTTTATCTAGTAAAAATTTTAATTTTATGTAACTTCTAGTTTTATGAAAACTTCATATATATCTTTATCCGTTGAAACATTACATCATGGTCATATAAATCTTATTAAACAGGCAAATAAGTATGGAGAAGTAATCGCTGGCTTACTTACTGATAAAGCAATTATTAAATATAAAAAGTTACCATATCTTAGTTATGAACAAAGAAAAAATTTATTAGAAAATATAGTTGGTATCAATAAAGTTGTTCCTCAAAATGAATGGAGTCAAGAAACCAATATTTTGAAATATAAGCCAGATTATTTTGTACATGGGGATGATTGGCTTACGAATGGTGAAATTGATAATAAAAGAAAAGCTCTGAAGGCATTAAAAAAATATGGTGGTAAATTAATTGAAATACCACATACAAAAGGAGTCTCGTCAGGTGCTATTTTGAGAGATCAAATAAAAATTGGAACTACACCTCAAATTAGACTAGGAATGTTAAGAAGATTATTAAAATCAAAAAAACTTGTTCGAGTCATAGAAGTTCATAGTCCTATATCAGCATTAGTAGTTGAAAATACAAAGATAAATATTCAAAAAGAGATGAAGGTTTTTGATTGTTTTTGGTCTAGTTCTTTATGTGACTCAATTCAAATGGGAAAGCCAGATAATGAAATTTTAGATTTATCTCAGAGACTAGATAATATTAATAATATTTTTGAGGTAAGCACTAAGCCACTAATAATTGATTTAGATACTGGTGGAAAAATTGAACATTTTTCAATGAATATTAAAAAATTAGAAAGATTAGGAATTTCTGCTGTTATTATTGAAGATAAAACTGGCCTTAAAAAAAATTCACTTTTTGGAACTAAAGCTAATCAAACACAAGAAAAAATAAATAAATTTTGTAATAAAATTAAAATGGCAAAAAAAAATGTTGTATCAGATGAATTTCTAATTATTGCAAGAATTGAAAGTTTAATTTTAAAAAAAGGTATGAGTGATGCACTAAAAAGAGCTTTTTCATATGTAAAAGCAGGAGCAGATGGAATTATGATCCATAGTAATCAAAAAAATCCATCTGAAGTATTCAAATTTGCAAAATTATTTAAAAAAAAATACATAGATATACCTTTAGTTTGTGTTCCTTCTACTTACAGTTCTGTCAGTGAAAATCTTCTAGAAAAAAATGGTTTTAATGTTGTGATATATGCGAATCAAATAACTAGGTCGATTTATCCTCAAATGATTAAGGTCACTAAGGAAATATTAAAAAATGGTAGAAGCTTAGAGTCTGAAAAAAAAATGTTAAATGTAAAACAAATTATTAATTTAATACCAACTTCTTAGATAATATTTTTAATGCATATTTAGCTTGAATATTATTCATCTCAAGGCCATTTATATATTTAATCCTATATTTTCTTGAAAGATAAAATAATTTTGTTTTTTGTGGTTTATAAACAATATCAAAAATAGTGGTTTTTTTATCAATTATTTTAAAAAAACTTTCATTTATTGGTGATTTGTTGACAAAACTTTTTTTAAGATTGCTACCTAGTGGAGTACAATTTAAAATTAAATCTGTTTTCTCAAAAATTCCATTATTAATTTTAGAAAAAATTTTTATTCTTTTAGATCCATTCTTAAGATTTTTCATTCTTTTAAGGTAATTTTTTTTTGATGTAATCAAAACAAACTTTGTTTTTTTTCTTAAATTAAATAAAACATTAAGCAGTGCTTGTCCTGTACCACCTTGACCAATAATAACCACTTTAGAAGTTTTTTTTGGTATACTTGAAAGAGCACCAGTAATATCAGTATTATAGCCATAAATTTTACCATTTATTTTTAATATTAGATTTACTGATTTAGCATAGCTAGTAAATTTATCTGTAATTAATGATTTTTTAAAAAAAAACTTTTTGTAAGGCATTGTAACTGCTGCAGCATAGAAATATTTATTTTTTAGTAAACTTAAATAAAATTTATTAATTTTCTTATTATTAATTTCAAATGGCAACATCTCAGCAAAAATTTTTTTTTGTTTAAAAAATTTTTTCCATATTTTTATTGATCTTGGATTTTTTAATGGATACCCAATTATACCAAATGTTTTTTTTACTTTTGATTTCACTATTTGAAATTAGATAATTTTTTTATTAAATACTTTTGCAATTTTTTTACAATTAATTAATAAATTAGAGAATTGTTTAAAATTTAAGGGTTGTAACGGGTCTACTAGAGACTCTTTTGGGTTTGGATGTGTTTCTATAATAAGCCCATCACAATTGGCTGCAATAGATGCAAAGGCTAAACTTGGAACCCACGGGGCCCAAAAAGAGGCGTGACTTGGATCCGATATTACTGGATATTTAATTAATTCTTTCATAGCAACAATTGCCTGTATATCTAATAAAAATCTAGAGGTTTCTTTGTGAGTATGTGGTGCAGTTATACCTCTTTCACACAAAATTAGTTTGTTATTTCCTTCCAGAAGAATATGTTCGGCAGCGCCAAGCATATCTCTTAAACTAGCACCATAGTGTCTTTTTAAAATAATTGTTTTATTAGTATTTGCACATTCTTTTAAAAGTTCAAGATTAGCCATATTTCTTGATCCAATTTGAAGAATATCTGCCGTTTGGCAAATCCTATCTAAATACTTTATTTCCGTTACTTCTGTAACTACTGCAAGTTTTGTATATCTTTTTACTTCATCTAACCAATCCATACCATTAAATTTTGTTTCTAAATATTTTTTTGATCTATAAGGAAATGTTAAAGGTTTGAATGCATGACCTCTTAATATTTTTATACCCTTTTTCTTTAAAAATTGTGCAACCTTAAAAATTAACTTTCGACTTTCTACTCCATTTGGACCAGCAATAATTGGAACATTTTTTTGAGAAAAAACTATGTCCTTATTTACTTTAACAATGAATTTTTTTTTGGATGTTATTTGTGGAATTTTATATTTTATATCGTCAAGACTAATATCTTTTGTCGGATTTTTATTTGATAAATTTTTAACGTAATTTTTATTTTTCAATTTATTTACCCCATACACTTTGTTTGTTTTTAATTGTATGTAGAGAATTATTATTGTTTATGACATTGTATATAGAATGAATTAATTTAAGTAAATAATAATTATATTCAATTTCTAATTTTTTTGAAGATTTTTTTAATTTGCTATTTAAAAATTCTTTAAGTATTTTTTTATGTCCTGTTCCCATCCCACTTAAAGGTCCAAGTCCTATAGAAAAATTTTCACTATTTTTTTTATCAGTTATTAATCTATCTTCTTTAAAATAGTTATAAGTATTTAAACTTATTCCTTTGACCAAGACTCTGCCTTTTTCTGCAATGACATCTATCGCCACTCTAAAATCCCTGTGAGCTCTTGTTGTTGCTCTAAGGGATGATATGGTTTTATTATTGTGAATAAAATTCAGACTTATCAAATCCTCAGCTTGTAATTTTTTCTTATTAAAATCTGCAACCACATTAAACTTTTTAATTGGTCCAAAAATATAAACTAAAGAATCTAATAAATGTATGCCTTGATTAGCTAAAACACCCCCATCAGATTTATATTTTCCTCTCCACCCATTCTTGTAATATAAAAAGTTCCTGTGCCAAAGAAGTATAGCATCGACTAAATTAATTTTTCCTAACTTTCTTTTTTGAATTACTTCTTTTAGTTTAGATAGAGCTAAATTGTATCTATTTTGATATGCAATCCAACATTTTACTTTATTTTTTTTTGATATTTTTAATAAATCTTTTGCGTGATCGAGCCTTAGAACATATGGTTTTTCTATAAGTACATTAGTACCGTTTAAAATAAAAAATTTAGCAAATTTATAATGAATATTTGAAGGTGTGGCGATTAAAGCATAATCAACTTTTATATTTTTATATTTAATCATTTTAAGAGATATTTGTTGAAAAAATCTATTCTTCTTAATTTTTTTGTCATTAATAACAAATATTTTATTTATTTTTTTATTACTTTTTAAAATATTAAAATAATGTTTTCCCGCAGTACCAAAACCTACAATTGCTATATTCATTAGTAATAATAATTTATTTTTTCAAATAATTCTTTTTCTTGTTTTTTTATAATTTTTTTATCTAAAATAATTTTATTAAAATTTATTTTTTTACTTGGGTAATATTTGACTGAAAATTTATCAGTAATTTTAGAATTAACTCCACTTCCATCAAAACCAATATTTTTAACTTGAGATTTATTTGGAAATATATATTTTTTATTATTTAAATAATTGTAAATTATAAATCTTAGAGACCAAATATCTTTTGTTTTCTTAATATTTTTTAGCAGTTTTATTATAACTCTAGATTTGATTTTTTTTAAGACTTTTTTTTTATCTATTTTTTTTTTATTTTGTTTTCTATATGAAATCCAATCTGAGGATTTAAGAGCCCAACCCCATGGTATGAAATAGTCTAATTTAAAAATTGACATTGCTCTTTTATTATTTTCTTGAATATTAGGCAATTGATATCCACAAATAGCGGCAACTGTATTATCATATTTAAATTTTTTAAGAGATGTTATGATAAATTTAAAAAATTCTTTTCGTGGAATACAATCATCTTCTATAATTATTAAGCTTTCATAAATTTTACTAAATTTATCAAGTGCTTTATTAATTGATTTTGCTAAACCTAAATTTTTTTTTCTGTGAATAAAATTTATTTTAAGATTTGTTTTACCAAATATGATTGATTTTATTTCTTTTTGACAAATAATATCTTTTTTATTTTTTGGTCCATCTAAAATCATATTTATTTTATCGATTTTGTAATCCTCCAAGCTAATCAAAACACGCCTAAGATGAGAGGGTCTGTTATAAGAAAAAACTAAAATTCCTATATTTGAATTTATTTTCATTAAATAATAATATTTTTAGTAAGTTTGTTTTTTTTAATATAATCTAAAATTTTTCTAGCAATGTTTAAATCATCCATATTATTTATATCAATACCAGTAAAAGGCTCATTATGAATTAGCAATTTATTATTTTTTCCAATTCTCATTCCTTTTCTCCAAAAATTAGCTCTTGAGGCACATGCTAAACCAGTTTCTTCCCTATAAAATTTTGGCGCAGTTTGTCTAGAGTGATATTTATCCATCCATTTAGCTACTTTTTTTTGTTTTCCATTTTCAATATGCCAAAAATGTCTATATAATTTTACAACTACAAAAGCACTATCGATTTTTTTATTTTTTTTTAAAGCATTAACTGCTTCTTTAATCCATCCATTTCTTCTAAAAAAGTTTGTACAAGTTAAAAAAACACAAATATCATATTTTTCTTTTTTAAATTTTTCAAAATCTAATAAAGAATTTTTTAATGTTTCTTCTGTTGAAGTAAGAGATTTACTAAATTTCTTTTTTCTCAAAAAGGGAACTGACGCCCCATATTTTTTTGCTACATTAGCAATTTTTTCTGAGTCAGTACTAACAAAAATTTCATCACAAACTTTACTTTTAATTGCTGCTTTAATAGGATAATAAATTAATGGCTTTTGATTAAGTTTTCTTAAATTTTTATCTTTAATGCCCTTAGAACCTCCTCTAGCTGGGATTATACATATTGTTTTCATTAGATTTTATCATATAAATAAAATTCATAATTTAAACAAAATAATTCATTTAATCTAAACAATGAACAAAAAAATCATACACATTGGTTTACCCAAAACTGGAACAACTTTTTTTCAAAATAAAATTTTTCCAAATTTGTGTAAAGAAATTAATTATAGATATATTGGCAAAAGTGGAGACAGAAATAAATTTTTCTTTCAAATGATGTATTTAAAATATGCAATTTCTAACGACTTTAAAATAAAAAAAAAATTTGGCTTAAATAAGAATTACTTTGTCAGCCATGAAGGGTTGTTGCCTGGAGATCCAGAATTCTGGGAAAGTGCTGCGAAAAAAATAAGATATTTCTTTGGAACCGACTCCCATATAATAATTTCAATCAGAAAACCTTCAAATTTTTTAACTTCAATATACCAGGAGCACTGTTTAACTCAAGGATATGTTATTGGACCAGAAAGATTTTTCTTAAAAAATGAAAATTATAATTTAAAAATTAATGGACCAAAATTTAATATTTCAAAATTTGATTATGAATTATTAATTAAAATTTTTAAAAAAAATTTTAAGAATATTACAGTTTTTAAATTTGAAGATATTTTTGAAAAAAATCTTTTTTTGAGTAATTTAGGTTTTAATCAAAATATTATTAATAAAATAAATTTTTATGAACTAAAAAAAAAAACAGTAAATTCTTCAATTTCTGTGAGAGGCATGAAGATAATTAGATTAATTTCAAAAATACTAAATAGATTTGGTCTAAATATTCAACCTCCTAAGACTAATTTCTTAATATCTGATTTTGAGAAATATTTAAAAGGAACTAATTATAAAGCTAATAAAAAAATTTTAAATTTTAATCTTCTTAATTTATTTAGAAAGTATATTGATCCATTTTTAGGTTCAGAAAAAGTAAAAATAGACTTCAGTAATATTGAAATAAATATTAACAAATTAAATAAAAAATATCTTAAATATCCAAAAATTATTTTTAAAAAAGGAAGAAATTGATATTAAAATTTTTTTCAGTTCTTATAAGCAAACTAATTCCAAGAAATCCAAATCTTTTAGTTTTTGGTGACAGATCAGGACATAAGTTTACTGAAAATTCTAGATATTTATTTCAGTATATGTCAAAAAATTTTAAAAAAAAAAAATGTATTTGGTTAACCAATGATATTTCAATTTATAATCTATTAAATAAAAATGGATATAATTGCCATATAAGTCATAGTCTTATTGGTATTTTTTATGGTTTCAGAGCAAAGTGGCACATATTTAATTATTCTCCTCAAGATACAAGCATTTATTCGTCTATTGGTGCTTTTCATTTGAATTTGTGGACTGGTGTTCAAATTAAAAAATTAAAAAAATTTAAACATAAAAAAAATAATTTATTTAAAAATTATTTAATCAAAATAATTTATAATAAAAAATATTTTTTATATCCAAATTTAAAATATTGCAAAAATATTCAAGATCATTATGGAAATAATTATTATAATTTTTTTCAGGGTAATTTTCCGAAACAAATAATATTTGAAAAAAAAAACTACAATTTAATATTTAACTCTGAGAAGCAAATTATTAATAAAATTCTTAGATATAATGGAAAGATAATTGGATACTTTCCTACTTGGAGAGATAATGGTAGTGAATTTTATAAATTATATAAAAACAAAAGTTTTTTATATAAATTAAATAATTATTTAAAAGCAACAAATAGTGTAATTATTTTAAAACAACATTCTACTTCTCATGAAAAAAATTTTAAAATATTGAATAAGATTCAATTAAGCCAATTTATATTTTTAGATTACAATTTTGATTTAAACTTAATATTGAATAAATGTGATTTAATTATTTCAGATTATTCTGGGATTATTTTTGATTTTTTGTATTTTGATAAACAAATTATATTACTTTTAGATGACTTTAAAAAATATAAAAAAAATCCTGGTTTAAATTTTAATTATGATAATTTTAATGTTGGCTATAAAGTATACAATTTCGAGGATCTTTATAAATATTTGAAAAAGTTTCTAAATTCTAATTTGTTAGACAAACATAAAACTTCAAGAAGGGTCTATAAAGCAGACTTTTATAAGAATAACAATTCATATATGAATAATATAATTACAAAATTCAATATTCATTAAATGAAAAAAAATATTTTAGTTTACCTTAAAAATGGTGCTGCAGAACTAGATTGGCTTTTGCCAGTTTTAGATAAATTAAAAAAAAATAATAATATATATTTTTATTTTAGAAATAAGTCTGCATTTAAAAATCTTCAAAGAAATTATGAATTATACTTTTTATGGAAAAAAATTTATAAAAAATTTTATATTAATAAGTCTCATGATAGATTTTTTTTTAAAGCTTTAAGGAAATTAATTTATAAATTAGTTCCAATCGTCTCATTTACAAATTATTTGCCATATTTAGACAACAACATTAATTCAACAGATTATTTAGAAAAAAAATTTAAAACAAATTTTTCAGCTGTAATGTGTGAATTTGATTTTAAAAATAAATTGGTTGATAATTTTAAGAAAAAAAATTTAGTTATTATTAGATATCCAAGTACACCAAAAATTGTTTATGAAAAAGTAAAAAAAAAAACAATATCAAAAATACAAAAAGAATATTGCGATTTATTACTACTATCTTCAAAATACGATAAAAAATTTTGGGAACAAAAATTTAGTGCTAAAAAAACAGCAATTATTGGTTTTCCAAAATTTGAAGAATCTTGGATTCATAAAATTCAAAGTTTTAATAAAAAAAATAAATTTACTAAATTTAATAAAAAAGAGGTAGAAATTCTTTTTGCTTATAGTTCAAGATTTGAAATATTTAAAAATGATAAACTTTATGAAGAACAACATTTAAGAGAAATAATTGATACACTAATTTCAATTAACCACAAAAAAGTTCGTTTAAACATAAAAATGCACCCTAGAAAAATTAGTAATGATGTTGAAGAAATAGTTAGTAGTTATAAGAATAAAAATATAAATTTATCTTCAAATCATTTGTATAATGAGGGAAAAAACTGCGATTTTTTTATAGCAGAACCTAGATCTGCCTCAATATTAGATGGTCTTGTATTAAAAAAACCAGTTGTAGAAATATGGGACAGTAAAAATCAACTTTTATACGAGAAAGAAAGAGATAATGTATATCACTTATTAAGATTGTCCAAAAAAGTCAAAAATAAGAAAGATTTGTATAAAATATTAAATGGTTTAATAAAAAATAGGAATTTACTAGATTATCAACTAAAAAATTTCAAAAAAATATGTGGTAAACAAAAAAATTCGTCAAAACTAGCTTCAGAATTAATAGACAAAATTATAGGAAAAAATTGTGAAAAATATTTTAAGATCAATTAAATTATTAGACAAAAAAGAAATTAAGAAAATATATTTTTTGTTTTTTATAATGATTATACTTTCATTTTTAGAATTTTTTTCTTTAGGGAGTATATTATTATTTTTAAATTATTTTATTTTAGGTGATCTTAGTTTAGCAGATAGTGGATTCATTTCAAAAATAGATTTGAATAAACTTAAAGAACTTAATTTGGCTACCGTAAGTGTAACTATAATAGCAATTTTTTTAATAAAAAATAGTTTGAGTATTTTTAATATTTCATTTTCTACTCAAGTACTTAATTCTATAAGAATAAATATATCAAAAAAACTATATAAAGGATATTTAACAGAAGATATAATAGGCTTACAGAAAAGAAATTTATCAACTTATTTAAGAAATATTGTTAACGAAGGTCATGTTTTTACTCTTTATTTGAAGGAATTTATTAATTTTATTTTACAATCCTTAACTCTTTTCTTCATATTAATTTTATCTATTATGTATAACTATAAAATTTCATTATTAATTTTTTTAATTTTAGGTTTACTTTTTATTTTTTATTTCAAATTTTTTAAAAAAACTTTGACTCTTTATGGAGAAAAAAGAAAAAGTATTAGTAAAAGCTTAATAAATTTAATAGATCAAACATTTTCTTCTATTAGAGAAATTAAAATTTATAGCCTTGAAAATAGATTCGTAAATGAATTTGTTAGAGAAAATATTGATTTAAAAAAAATATCAGTAAGACGATCTGTTATTGGAAATTTTCCAAAAATTTTCTGGGAACTTCTTCTTGTTTTTGGTGTATTTTTATCAATTATGTACTTTAACTCAAAAGGTGTGGAACTTGAGAAGACAATTGGAATATTCTCTACTTATATAATTATTGCAATAAGATTAATACCTTCCTTTTCTCAATTAGCTCAATCAAAAAATTCTATAGAGTATGCTAAAAGTGCAATTGATACTTTTTATGAAAATCATGAATATATTATAAAAAATATAAATATTCCTTCATCAAAAAAAATAGATACTGATAATTTAACTTTAAATAATTTAAAAATTTCAAATTTATCTTTCTCATTTAAAAATATTAATAAAAAAATTTTTGAAAATACAGGTCTTGAATTCAATAAAGGAGATTTTGTTTGTATTTATGGGGAAAATGGTTCAGGTAAAACAACTTTTTTTGATATTCTAACTGGTTTATTAAAACCAGATAATATTAATTTTTCAATGAATGGATCAGCTATAAATAATTTAGATAAAAAGGTTAATTTTTCCTATATTGCTCAAAATAGTTTCCTTTTTGATGACACATTAGAAAACAATATTTTGTTAAATAAAGAAAAAACAATATCGAACATTAATACAAATAAAATAATCGAAATAGCAGATTTAAAGAGTTTGATAAATAATTTACCTAATAAAGAGAAAACAATAATTGGAGAAAACGGTATTCAGTTGTCTGGAGGTGAAAAACAAAAAATTTCAATAGCAAGGGCGCTATATAATAATCCAAAATTATTATTGACTGATGAATTTACTAATGCAATTGATGAAAAATCTGAGAAAAGAATTTTAAATCAATTGAAAGAATATAAAGAATTAGATATATTTATTATGATATCCCACAATAAAAACTTTGAGTATATGTTCAATAAAATTTACGAACTAAAGAATCAACAATTTAAGAGAATAAAATAATAAAAGTGAAAAAATTAAATTATTTTATAACTGGCGGAACAGGTTCATTTTCAAATAGTTTTATAGAAAGAATAATTAAAAAAAAACTTTTTAACAAAATTATTATTTACAGTCGTGATGAGTACAAGCAAGATTTAATGAAAAATTCACCTATTGTAAAAAAAAATATAAAAAGTTTTAGATTTTTTATTGGAGATATTAGAGATAAAGAAAGATTAAATTTTGCGATTCAAGATGATATTGATGTGGTAATTCATGCAGCAGCGTTAAAACAAGTTCATACTATTGAATATAATCCTTTCGAAGCAATAAAAACTAATATTCTTGGGGCACAAAATGTAATTGATGTATGTTTATCTAAAAATATTAAAAAAGTATTAGCACTTAGCACAGATAAAGCTGCAGCACCTATAAATTTATATGGTGCAACAAAATTAACTTCAGACAAATTATTTGTGTCAGCTAATTTCTTTAAGGGAAAAAACAAAACAATTTTTTCAGTTGTAAGATATGGGAATGTTATGGGAAGTAGGGGTTCAGTTTTACCTTTATTTTTAAAACAAAAAAAAATGAACAATGTTTTTACTCTCACTCATAAAGAAATGACTAGATTTCACATCACGCTTAATGAAGCAATAAATTTTGTAGAGAATTGCCTAAATACTATGAAAGGAGGAGAAATTTTTGTTCCAAAAATTCCATCTTTCAAAGTTATTGATCTGATAAAAGCATTAAGTCAAAAACCTAGAATAAAAATAATTGGGATCAGACCAGGTGAAAAATTACATGAAGAGATGGTGACTTTTAGTGACTCATTTCACACAATAGAAAAAAAGGACAAATATATAATTCTTCCTGAAATTTCAGAAAATACTGCAAGTAATTTTAATAGATTTTCATACAACAGTTTGGAAAACAAACATTTTTTATCCGTAAAAGATATAAAAAAAATATTATTTGAAAATAGATTATTATAAATTTACCAATGTATAATTATGGGTCTCATTATATTGATAAGAATGATGTAACAAATATTGTTAAAGTTTTAAAAGGATCTTTTCTTACTCAAGGAAAATTAGTAGAAACTTTTGAAAATCATATTAAATCTTTTATTGGATGCAAACATGCTTTAGCAGTTTCAAGTGGTACTGCCGCACTTCATTTAATATCAAAAAGTTTAGGATGGACTGATAAAGATGTAATTCTTACATCTTCAATTACTTTTGCTGCAACAGTTAATTCAATTATTTATTCAAATTCAAAACCTGAATTTGTAGATATAGATAATGATGATTATTCAATAAGTCCTAAAGATATAGAAGAAAAAATAATAAGTTTAAAAAAAAAAATAAAAAGGTAAAAGCTTTGATTGTTGTAGATTATGGTGGCCAACCAGCTAAGTGGAAAGAAATTTATAAACTAAAAAAAAAATATAAATTTCAAATTGTTTCAGATAATTGTCATTCTTATGGTGCAAAGTATTATAATAAAAAATCTTATGCTACATATTATGCTGATATGGTTTCTTTAAGTTTTCATCCAGTGAAACATATCACAACAGGAGAAGGTGGAGCTATATTAACTAACAACACCAAGTTATTTCATAAAAGTAAAGTTTTGAGATCACATGGAATCATAAAAAACAATAGAATAAATATAGGGAAAAAAATTAGTCAACTTAATCAAATCGGATATAATTATAGACTCTCAGATATTCATTGTGCATTAGGGATAAGTCAACTTAAAAAAATAAACCTTTTTATCAAAAAAAGAAGGATCATTGCAGGATGGTATAACAAAATACTTGGAAAGATTATTGATTTTAAAATTCCTAGTGAGAAAAAAAATTGTTTTCATTCTTATCATCTATATCCTTTATTAATTGATTTTAAAAAGTTTAAAATTTCAAAAAAAGATTTTGTGAGACGTTTAGAACAAAAAAAAATTTTTGTTCAAATGCATTATGTTCCAGTTTACAAATACAACTTTTATAAAAAAAAATTTAAATTAAATACTAAATTTTTAAAAAATTCAGAGGATTTTTATCAAAAAGAAATTTCTTTGCCTATTTATTATTCTATGAAAAAGAAGGATGTTATTTTTATAGTAAAAAATATTTTTCAAATCCTTAATATTAGATTTGATGATAAATCTTAAGAAGTTTTTTTCAAATTATAGATTTAAAATTCATAATAAAAAAATATTTAATCAAAAATATGATACCCAAAAAGATAAAAAAATCCTTATAGAATTTAATTCGTTTGCAACAACCCATATTCCTATGTCATATTTTTCAAATATCTTATCCGAAAAGTATAAAGCGAAAATTGTTGCAACTTATAATTATCATTTGTTGGTTAATGATTTTAAATCAAGCCCTTTTATCAAGTTAAAATGGTTTTTAGGAAAACTTATAAGATTTAATTATTTTGGTATTTATAAATCATTCGGTACCTCAGATTTTATACTTCCTGAAAATAATTATCAATTTATTTACGAAAGAAAAAAACTTATAAAGCAATTAAAAAAAAAAATTAAATCTAAAAACGATGTATTAAAAATTAAGATAAAATCTATTTTAATTGGTGATTTAATATATGACACTTATTTAAAAAGATTTAAAAAAAAGACACTCGAATTTGACAAAAATTTTTTTAGTTTTTTAGAACAGTTTATCGATTTATATTTTTATTGGGAAAATTATTTTGATAATAATAATATTAAGGCAACCGTAGGTCATCATACTGTTTACTCTTATGCTTTACCTTTGAGAATTTCTATAAAAAGAAATATTCCCACTTTTGCAATAAATTGTATTGAAATGTATCAACTAAATAAAAAGAACTTTTCTACAAATTATCAATACGGTGACTATAAAAAAAACTTTAAAAAGTTATCCAAGGAGAAACAAAAGAAAGCTTTGGCTCTGGCTAATAAAAAATTATTTGATAGGGTTAGAGGAAAAGTAAATTTGAATGAAGTTGATTACATATCAAAATCTGCATTTTCTCCTGATTTAAATTATAATATAAAAAAATCAAAAAAAGATAAAATTAAGGTTTTAATTGCATCTCATGATTTTTTTGACTCGGTCCATGTTTATGGGAATTTAATTTTTCCAGATTTTTACGAATGGCTAAGGTTTATTGGACAGAATACCAAAAAAAGTAAAGCTGAATGGTATATTAAAACTCATCCAGATTACCAAGGTAAATTTAATTTATCACAAAATTATAGCAAAAAAATTGTTAGAGATTTAGTGAAGGAATTTCCTCACTTAAAATTATTAAATAATAATTTATCTCACTCTGAAATAATAAAAAAAGGAATTAATTTTGTTTTTACTTGCTTTGGAAGTATCGCATGGGAGTATGCATTTTTAAATGTAATTCCAATTACAGCAGCAATTAATAATCCCTATAAAAATTATAAATTTGCAATTCATCCTAAAAATGAAAAAGAATATAAAAAAATAATTTTAAATTTAGAAAATTACAAAAATTTTAAACTATCGAAAAAAGATTTAAACGAATATTATTATATGCATTTTTATTTTAATTCAAAAAATTTTTTTATTAATGATTATAATGAGATGATAAAATCTGTAGGTGGCTACGATGGACAATTTACATATAAACTTTATGAGTTTTGGTTAAAAAAGTTTGATTACAAAGATCATTTAAAGAGAATAAATATCATTAGAAATTTTATTGATTCAAAAAATTATTATTTTATTCAAAAAAAATTTAAATAATATGAATATATTTTATGATTATCAAATATTTCAAAATCAAATATATGGAGGTCCATCAAAATACTTTATTGAATTAATAAAAGCTGTTAATGAAAACAATAAAAACATTAAAACAAAAATAATTGCACCCTTTTATATAAATAAGTTTCTTAAATCCTCAAAAAACTTAGATAGCATTGGTATATATATAAATAAAAAATATAGTTTTAGATTAACAAATTACTTTAATAAATTTTTTTTTGAAAAATATATTAATTTAAAAAAACCAGATTTGATTCATCAGACTTATTATTCAAATCCTAAGATCAAATTAGGACCAACCGTACTAACAGTTTATGACTTAATACATGAAAAATTTCAATCAGATTTTAAAGTAGAATTTCCCAAAAAAAAGTCTCTTATAAATGCTGATCATATTATTTGTATTTCTCAAAATACCAAAAAGGATTTAATGGATATTTATCGTATTGATGAAAAAAAAATTTCAGTCATTTATCTTGCTTCTGGAATAAAACTTACAAAACAATCTTATACAGAAAACTTTTTACTTTACGTTGGAAGTCGAAAAAGATACAAAAATTTTAGAATTGTTTTAGAAGCACTTTCCAGAAAAAAATTTAAAAATAATTTAGTATTAAAATGTTTTGGTGGAGGCCCACTACTTAAAGAGGAAGTTGATTATATTAAAAAATTAAACTTTCCTTTAGAAAATATAAAAATTATTGATGGAAATGATACAGATCTTCATAGTGAGCTTAATAAAGCCTATGCGCTTATTTATCCATCTAAATACGAGGGATTTGGTCTGCCGATATTAGAAGCAATGTCATTAGGATGTCCAGTTATATCAAGTAATAGTAGCAGCCTTCCAGAAGTATATGGAGATGCTGCACTTAATTTTGATCCAAATAATGTGACAGAACTTGAAAAAAGAATTCAAGATCTGCTGAATGATAATTCAATGAGAAACAACTTAATAGATAAAGGATTTAAAAGAGTAAAAAAGTTTTCATGGGAAAAATGTGCAAATGAAACAATTAAAGTATATAAAAAAGTTGTTGGATGAAAAAAAAAGCACTCATAATTGGTATTAGTGGTCAGGATGGAATATATTTATCAAAAATACTACTATCTAAAAAATATAATGTTTATGGTATTACTAGAGGTAATACAAAGAATTTAATAAAATCTAATTTAATAAACAAGTTAAAATTATTCGTTTTAAAAGATATAAATGACAAAAATTTGCTATCAGTATTAAAAAAATTTTATCATGAAATTTATTTTTTAGGTGGTCAATCTAATGTTAAAAAATCTTATAATTTACAAGAAGAAACTTATAATAGTCAAATAGAACCAGTTAAAATTATACTTGAATTTATAAGAAAACAAAAAAAAAAATCTAAATTTTTATTTGCAGCAAGTAGTGACATGTATGGTCAAAAAAAAACAAAAAAAAAAATTAAAGAAATAGATGAAAAGAATCCTGTAAGCCCCTATGCTATGTCAAAATTAATATGTTTTGAAATTATAAAATCCTATAGAAATATGTTTAATTTACCGGTTTGCTCAGTAATACTTTTTAATCATGAGTCACATTATAGAAATAAAGATTACGTTTTTCCTAAAATTTTGAAAATGGTACAAAGAATTTCTAAAAATAGAAAATTAAAAATTAAACTTGGTAATATTAATATAAAAAGAGACTGGGGGTGGGCTCCGGAATACATGTATGGATGTTATAAAATTATTAATTCAAAAAATATTGAAGATTATAATATCGCAACCGGTAGCTCTACTTCTTTAAAAAATATTATATCATTAGCATTTAAAGAAAAAAACTTAGATTATAAAGATTATTTGAAAATCGATAAAAAATTTATAAGATCATTTGAAATTTCTGAAAATTATGCAGATATTTCAAAAATTAAAAAAAAATTGAAATGGTATCCACAAATTAAATATAAAAAAATTATAAATAAATTATTTGCATATGGAAAATGATATTTTATTTAATCAAAATTTAGAAACTTGGCCTGAAGCAGATACTGAGGGCGGTCTAAGATTAAAAGGTATCTACAAATCACCAAAAGATAAACCATTAATTACCATTATTACAGTAGTTTATAATGGTGATAAACACTTAGAAGAATGTTTAAATAGTTTGTATTCACAAAAAACGAAAAACTTTGAACATATAATTGTAGATGGTGTTTCAAATGATAATACAATTCAAATATTAAAAAAATTTGATGATAAAATAGATTATTGGTTTTCAAAAAAGGACTCAGGAATTTACGATGCATTTAATAGAGGTATGATACTTGCAAAAGGTGATTATTTAGGCTTTTTAAATTCTGATGATAAATTCACAGAAAATGCCCTAAATATATTAAATAAATATATTAATTTATACCCAAATAAAGATTTTATTTTTGGTTCAGTTCAAAAACATTGGGGTATTCTACATGGATATAGGCCATATAAAATACACTGGTCTTGGGGATTTTATTCCAGTCACTCAACAGGATTTTTTATTAAAAGAAATTCAGCTAAAAAAGTTGGATTATATAATTTGAAATATAAATATTCAGCAGATTACGATTATTTTTTTAGGATGATAGTAAAAGAAAAACTCAAAGGTGTTGCTACAAAGAAAGAAGAATTATTTGGAATTTTTAGAAGAGGTGGTTTTTCAAGTAAAATAAATTTTTATGATCACTTTGCTGAGGAAATTAAAATAAGGATAGATAATGGACAAAATAAATTATTAGTCTTAATGATATTTATTTATAAATTTTTTAAAAATATTAATAAATTATGAGGGTTTTAGTTACAGGTTCTGCTGGATTTATAGGTTATAATTTATGTAATAAATTACTTGAAAAAAAATGCACAGTTTATGGTGTAGATAATTTTGATAATTACTACTCATCAAATTATAAAAAAAAAAGAATTTTAAACTTAAAGAAAAATAAAAAATTTATCTTCAAAGAAATTGATATATCGCACAAAAAAAAAATAAAATCATTTTTAAATAAAATAAAGTTTGATATTATTATTCATTTAGCAGCTCAAGCTGGTGTAAGATATTCATACATAAATCCAGGTAAATATATCAAGACAAATATTGAAGGATATTTAAACCTAATCTTGTTTTCAAACAAAAAAAAATTAAAAAAAATAATTTATGCTTCATCAAGTTCAGTTTATGGAGACTCAAAAAAATTCCCACTAAAAGAAAATGAAAAATTAAATCCTTTAAATATTTATGGAGTTAGTAAAATGCTAAATGAAAAAATTTCTAATATGTATTCAAAAATTTTAAAAATACCTTTTATAGGTCTAAGATTTTTTACAATTTATGGAGAATGGGGACGACCTGACATGTTTTTATTTAAATTATTCAAATCCTATAAAAGAAAAGATAATTTTTATTTAAATAATTATGGTAATCATGAAAGAGATTTTACATATATTGAGGATGTTTCAAAGATTATCTTAAAATTAATAGCTACAAATACTAAAGATCATCAAGTATTTAATATATCTTCAAATAATCCTATAAATATTAATAGAATAATTAAATATTTTTCTAAAAATAAATCTATCAAAATAAAAAAAATAAAAAAACATAAAGCAGATATGATAAAAACCCATGGAAATAATCTTAAAATTTTAAAATTAACTAAAGTAAAATTAAATACAAATTTCTATTTTAATTTTGATAAAACTTTTGAGTGGTATAAAAATTTTTCTAAGAGTAAATTAATCTAAATATTATAAATTTTTTTTATTAAATAGTAGCTGTTCATAAAATACCAAGGAAATACCGAATTATTTTTAACATTATTCTTCCAATGAATTAACGCTTTTAGTGTATTTTTTTTATCGAAAATATTCAGTGAAAAAAAATCATCATCAAATTTCAATTCATTAAAAAATTTATCAAAAATAAAATTGTGCATCCATTTTATTTGAGGAGTTTGAAGACTATTTTTTTCTGAAAATGCTATCTTTTTATTTTTTACCAAATTTCTTAAAGGTATTTTTCCCATATTATTACTGAAAAGATAAGAATTTGGTGTTGCCAAACAATAATTTATTAGTTCATGATTAAGATAGGGAAATCTTCCTTCTATAGAATTAGACATGGTTAAATGATCAAGCTGACTTAAAGATCTTCTTATTTTTGATCCAAGAAGATCATTAACCATTAAATTTTTTGTTTGATCTTTAAAAATTTTTTTATCATAAAATTTTTCTGAAAAAAAATCAGAATTTTTTTGGAATATTTCTGGATAATAATTTATTTTTAAACCCTGAACATATTGAGTATTTTTATGAGATATCTTTTTTGTATACGAATTTATATAATGTTTGTATCCACCTAAAATTTCATCTGCACCTGTACCATCTATTAAAACTCTAATCTTATTTTTTTTAATTTTTTCATAACCTTTAAGTGCAGATAAGAAATTAAGACCCCCAACAGGTCCATTGATTATGTTTAAACATTTTTTAAAGTATGTGAAAAATTCATTTTTATTAAAATAAGTAATTTTTAATCTTTTTTGTTTTGCTTCTTTAATTAATTTCTTTTCTTCAGAATTTTCATCTTTGCATGACCAATGGTAAAAGGATGAAATATTTTCAAAATTATTCTCTTTTTGATTTTCATAAATATAATAAGAGTCAATTCCAGAACTTAAAGCCAATGCAACTTCTTTATCAGATCTAAAACTTAATTTAATAGCTTTATCTATTAAAAATTTGATATCTGAATTTACATCAATATTTTTAGTACTAATTTGAACAGACTTCACTTTATACCATTTAGAAGTTTGAAATTTATTTTTTTTTAAAGTAGCGTAATGCCCTGGCTCTAAAGAGTAAATATTTTCATAAAAAGTATTTTTGTTATTTTGGTAAACTCCAAAGTTTAAAAAGTAATTTAATGCAGTTTTATTGATTGAAGTTTTTATATTATATCTTAAAATATTTTTTATTTCAGAAGATAAAATAAACTTATCGTTCTGGATATTATAAAATAAAGGCTTTATCCCAAAAGCATCTCTACCAATAAAGAATTCACTTTTTCTTTTATCATAAATAACAAATGAAAACATTCCTTCAAACATTTCAAGACATTTTTTTCCCCATTCAATAAAAGAATAAATTAGAACTTCTGTATCAGATGAAGTTTTAAATTTATAATTTAATTTTTCTAATCTAGATTTAATCTCTAGATAATTAAAAATTTCACCATTGTAACAAAGAATATAATTTTTAAATCTAAATGGTTGATTCGATCTGTTATTTAAGTCTAAGATTTTAAGTCTATTAAAATGAAAATTTATTTTATTTTCATTAATATACTTATAATTATCTGGACCTCTATGTTTTAAAATATTTCTTTGATTTTTTAAATTGTCGTAATTTGTAATTAGAAATCCACACATAATTTAAATTTAATATAAATTTAACTTCATTAATAATTAATTTTCATATGTTTTTAAAATTTTCAAGCCATATAAATTTTTTGGTAAATATTTTTTAAGATACCATAGCCATCCTGCTATTAATCTATTTCTAGAATTATGTCCTAAAAAAATTTCATGTAAACGGATTTTTTTCTTAGAAAAATTTATTGCTGCAGAAATAACATTTGATTTTATGAATGTGAGACCATCGCATTTTGATAAAATTATTGCCTCGATTAAAATCTCTTCACCAAGCTTATATCTATGGTTTTTTCTTGGATATACTTTAAAACTATCAACATTGCTCATCCTGTAAGAATTATAAAAAATACATTTATTACCAAAATGTCTAATAAACTTATTAAGATATTTTTTCTCCTCGGTTACTAGAAATAACTTTTTATAATTATACTTTTTGATCAATTTGTTGACATGTTCTATCATTAATTTTGGTGTTGGAGGAAAAGCGTGGCCTCTAGCAGTTTTATAGGTTGAACCACGCAAATGAATACCTAATACCTTAAAACTTTTTTTTTTTAAATTTTTTTTATAAAATTTTTCAGATTTTAAAATAATATCTTTTTTTATTTTAATTTTTTTAAATTGTTTATTTATAGAGTTGTCAGTCATGTCAAGAGACATATTTTTTTCAAATTTGAGTTTACTGAGATAGACATTTTTACTTTTATACACTTCACTTAAAGAATACTTATTCAATTTTTTAAAAAAATATTCCCAGGAATTTTTTGTTTGTTTGATATTTTTCAATTCATTATAAATTGTTGGATAATTCTCCATATCAACAACTGGTATATATTTTAATCTATCGCACAGCTTTAAATGATTTAATACATATGTGATATTAGAAAAAAAACCAGCAGAAGGGTATCTTCTTATAACATAAAATTTTTTTCTATTATTTAAATTTCCAAAACTTTTATACGTAAATTTTTTGTTATCTTTCAGTGAAATTAAGTTTTCATCTAATAACTTGAATTTTGTATTATTTAATACTTGTGCTTCGTAAGGTTTTAATTTTTTTTTTATATCTCTAGAGATCTTTCTTATATATTTAAACATTTTAATATTATAAAATCTTAAAAAAAATTATATATTTTTAATAATAATACATTTATACGAACAATTCTGCTGTAATTACAACAAATTAAAGATGATTAAAAATAAATAGTTAAAATGTAAGATTTAAAAACTTTTGGGTGGTATAGAAAATATAAAATATTTAAAATTAAATTAATAGTAAATATGGATCAGAATAAGTGTAGATTATGTTTGGGGGACTTAGACTTTTCTTTTAAAGAAATAATATTAGATAAATTTAATATAGATTTTTTTAAATGTTCTAGATGTGGATCGCTTCAGACAGAAAAACCTTATTGGCTTGAGGAAGCTTATGAAGCCTGGAATACAGAATTTGATACAGGCTTGTTCGCGAGATGTTACAACAATTTTTTGGTGGTTTTTCTTATTTGTAAGTTAACTAAATTTAAAAATGTATTAGATTACGGTGGAGGAGATGGTTTGTTTACAAGAATAATGAGGGACTATAAAATAAACTGTTATAATTATGATAAACACTCAGAAACTATCTATTCTAAAAAATTTAATATTCCTGATTTTAATAAACCAGATTTAGTAACGTCTTTTGAAGCTATTGAACATTTTGCTGACCCCATGACAGAATTTGAGAAAATATTTCAAAATACTCCTGAAATGATTATTCTAACTACTAAGATTTATGAAAATCAAAATAAAGATTGGGACTACTTTGAATTTCAAACAGGCCAACATATTTTTTTTTATACTAAGAATGCATTTAAATATTTAGCTAAAAAGTTTAATTATAACTTAGTTTTTTTGGAATTGGGATATATATTATTTTATTCAAATAAATACAGCAAAAGAAAATTATTGTTATATATGTTAAAAAATTTTTTTATTAGAAAAAAATTTATGTCTTTTTTAGATTTATTTAAAATTTTTTTTAAAAAAGATGGATATGAGAATGATTATAAAATTATTAAGGAAAAATAATTAATGAAATATTTTTTAAACAAACCTTCTATAGGTCAACTTGAGAAAAAATATATATTGGATACTCTTAAAAGTACATGGTTATCTTCTAATGGCAAACATACTAAAGCATTTGAAAAAAAATTTTCAAGATTTCTCGGTCTCAAATTTGGACTTGCTGTACAAAGTGGTACATCTGCAATTCACACAGCTTTAAAAGCTGCTGGTGTCAAAAAAGGTGACCACGTAATATGTCCAAATTATACCTGTATTTCAAATTTGTCATGTATTTCACAATGTAATGGTACTGCTGTTATCACAGAGATAGAAAGAGATACATTGGGACTAGATTATGAGGCTGTTAAAAAAGCAATACGAAAATATAATCCAAAAGTATTACAACTTGTGCACGTTTACGGATATCCAGCGAGAGATACAAAGAAAATTGTGAGTTTATGTAAAAAGAAAAATATAATTGTGATTGAAGATAGTAGTGAAGCTTTTGGATCAATGATAAATAAAAAAAAAATTGGAACATTTGGCGATATCAATGTTACTTCTATAAGGTCAGAAAAAATGATCGGTGTTGGTGAGGGTGGTATATTATCTTTTAAAAATGCGAAACTATATGAAAAAGCGAGGTTAATTGCATCTCGCCATGCACCTTTTAGGGGTGGAAAAGACCCTTATTGGAAAAAATACTTTTCTGATGGTGAAGGATATAATTATTTAATGCCTCATTTACTTGGTGCAATTGCAAGAGCTCAAATTGAAACTTTCCCAAAAAAGATGTTAAAAAAAAAAATATATGTGGGTCAGATGTATAGAAAGTTAATTAATAGTAACCAAATCTCAATGACACAAAATATCCCAAAAAATTTTAGACCAGTATATTGGTTAAATAGTATTTTTTTTGAAAATTTAAATAAAGATAAAGTAAGAAAAATTGGCAGTCTATTGATGAAAGAGGGGATAGAGGTAAGGTCAGGCTTTTGGCCTCTTAATAAACAAAAAGGATTTAAATTTAAGTATGTGAATGGGACAATAGATAAAAATAAAGATTTATCAAAAAAAATTTTTGAAAAAAGTTTAGTTTTACCTTCAAGCATTGATCTGAGCAAAAAAGATATAAAAAAAATTATTAACACAATTTTAAAGTTAATTAAAAGATGAGTAAAATTTTATTGTATGGAGGAAAATCAACTGCACTTATTGTTTATGAGATGCTTAAAGAAAAAAATAAAAAAGTCTCATTTATATTTGATGAATTTTTAGAAAAAACTCATTTTAAAAATAATGCTCGCTTTTCTAATAAAAAATTAGAATTTGAGTATTTTATTAAAAAAAGTAAATATTTTTTTGTATGTATTGGAATGTATGATGGATTGTTAAGAAGTTATATTTCAAAAATTTTAATGAAAAAAGGCTTGAAACCTCTTTCGATTATAAGTGATAAGTCAGTTATATATGACAAATCTAATATTGGTCATGGTTTACTTGCCATGCCTAACTCAGTAGTGCATCGTAAAACTTCAATAGGAGATAATTGTCTTCTTAATGTAAATTCAGTAATTGATCATGAATGTATAATTGAAAATGGTGTTCATATAATGGGATCAGCATATATCGCCGGGAGGGTTAAAATTAAAAATTTTGCCTCAATAGGTGCTAACTCTACAATATTACCTGATGTAACTATAGGGGAAGGAGCTATAGTTGGAGCAGGATCTGTAGTGACTAAAAATGTAAAACCTTATGATGTAGTAGTTGGAAATCCCGCAAAATTTTTAAGAAAAAATAAGAAGAAATATAATTTAAATATACTGTGAAAATAAGAGTTGGATTTATTATTAATTTTAAATCTACAAGTTGGCTTGGTGGATACAATTATTTCAAAAACTTATTTGAGCACATATCTAAAAATAAAAATACTAATCTTGAACCTGTAATCATTTCAGACAATGTAAATGAAATAAAAAAAGATAATTTTTTTAAAAATTATAAAATTTTAGAAACTAATTTGGTTTCTAGAAAAAGTTTAATTATAAAAATTTTTAATAAAATTTTAATTGTATTATTTGGAAGAAATATTTATTTTGATAATTTTTTAAATACCAATAATGTAAAAATTCTATCTCACTCGGGATGGATTGGCCATAAAAGTAAAATTCTTAATTATCCATGGATACCAGACTTACAAGAAATACATTATCCAGAGAATTTCAGTTTTATAAGCCAATTATTAAGAAAAATGAGAATTTTTTTTTGCACTAAATATTCAACCAATATTCTTATAAGTAGTAAAACTGTAAGAAATGATCTTAAAAAAGTAAGTTATTCAGCTTATATGAAATCTTATCTTATTAAACATGTTGTAAATGTTCCAAGCCCAAAGAAAATAAAACCACTTAAGTATCTAAAAAAAAAATATAATATTAAAAAAGATTTTTTTTTCTTGCCAAATCATTATTGGGTTCACAAAAACCATATTGTAGTATTGAAAGCACTAACTACAAATAAAAAGAAAATAAATTATCAAATTGTGTCTACTGGGAATTTTTCTGACCATAGACATCCAAATCATACAGATAAAATTAAAAAATTTATTGATTATAATAACTTAAAAAAAGATTATTTAATTTTAAAGGTCATACCTTATATAGATATGATAAGTCTCTTGTATCATTCAATATCACTAATTAACCCATCTAAATCAGAGGGTTGGAGTAATACAGTTGAACAAGCTAAAGCTATGAATAAAAATTTAATTATATCAAATATAAAAGTTCATAGAGAGCAACGTAATAAAAAAACTAAAATATTTAATCCAGAAAATTTTGTAAATTTAAGAAAAATTCTTGAAAAAGAATACTCAAATTTTAGTAAAAGAAAAATTAAAAAAAGTAAAGATTACACTGAATACAATAAAAAGTTAGGAAATAATTTTGTTAGTAATTATGAGAAAAAAATTCTTAAAAAATTAATTTAATTTTTTAAAGCCACCTAGATATGAGGGTAGCATTTTTTTTAAATACCATAAAAACTGAGATATAATTATATTATTTGAATTTAAACCATTATTTATCCTATATCTTTTTTGATATTTATTTAAATTCCAGGTTATTGCAGCAGAAGCAATATTTGAAGTTACATAAACAAATCCATCTGCATTAGATAATAGCAAAGTTTCAATTATAGCCTCTCTACCCAGTTTAAATCTGTGAAAATACCGAGGATAAATTTTAAATGCATTATTTTTATTAGATCTAAAAGCAGAGTTTAAAAAAAAAACATCATCATTAAATTTATCTTTAAAAAATTTTTTGTAGTTTTCTTCTTCTGTAACTAAAAATATCTTATCATAATTATTTTCTTTTTTTAATTTAGCAACAAAATTTGCCATTTGTGATTTTGAAGCAGGGAGTGGATGTCCTGGGGATTGTTTATAGCTAGTACCTCTAAAATGAACTCCTAAAATTTTTTTGTTTAAAAAATTTTTTTTTTTTATATTTTCAACAATTTTTAAATATTTATTTTTTACTATAATTTCTTTTTTAAAGTTATCTTTGATTTCTTTTGAGATTAAATCTTTTTCAAACGTTTGCTCAAATTCATTTGATGTAATTATTACTTTTTTACTATCATAAATTTCATCTAGAGTGTAATTACTAAAATTTTCAAAATAATATTCCCAAGCATTTTCATTATTAAAAACAGGAAGATTTTCATTATAAATAGTATGAAAATTTTGCATATCTACAAATGGTGTATAACCTAATTTTTTTGCTTTAATTAAATGATTTAACACAAAGAGAACATTAGAAAATAATCCTGTACCAGGAGTTCTTTTAATTATATAAAATATCTTATTCGGGTTCTTATCTCCCATACACAAAATATTATTAGAATTATTCCTATATTTTTTATAAATATCACTTTTTTCTAAATTTAATGTTTTAGGAGTTTGTAAAACTAAAATAGATTTAATAAAATTTTTAATTTTTTTAAAAAACATGTGTACTTTAAATATCTTATAAAATAAAAACTAACGAATGTTAAGTAAAGCATTAGTAATAACTTCTATTAATAGACCAAATAAGGTATTAAAGAAATATTCTGAATTATCCAAAAAACATAATGTAAAATTTTATATTATTGGGGATAAAAAGACTCCCAAAAATTTTAAAATTAAAAACTCTAACTATTTAAGTTTAAGTCATCAAAAAAAATTAATTTTTTCTTATTCTAAAATTTGTAAAAAAAATACATATGTAAGAAAAAATATAGGATATTTGGAAGCAATGAGAAATGGTGCAGATGTAATTTTAGAAACTGATGATGATAATATGCCTAAACAAAATTTTTTTGCAAATATTGATCCTTATATTAATTCGATTATTCTAAAAAATAAAAATTGGATAAATATTTATGAATATTTTTTTGGAAACAAAAATTCAGTTTTATGGCCAAGAGGTTACCCGCTAGACAAAATAAAAACAAAATCTAATTTTAGTGGCCAAAGAAAAAAAATTTATTCACCAGTTCAGCAACATTTATCTGATAATGATCCTGATGTAGACGCAATTTACAGACTTTTGTATAAAAAAAAAAATATTATATTTAAAAAAAAAACTTCACTCGCACTTATTAAAAATTCTTATTCGCCTTTTAATAGTCAAAATACCAAATGGTTTAAACTAGCATTTCCTTTAATGTATCTTCCAACTTATTGCACCTTTAGATCTTGTGATATTTGGAGAGGATTAATTGCTATTAAAATTTTACAAACTAATAATTTGCCTATTACATTTTCTTTTTCAACTAATTATCAAATAAGAAATTTTCATAATCTTATTGATGATTTTGAAAATGAAATACCAGTTTACTTAGATGCAAATAAAATAATTAGATTATTATCTGAAATTAAGATACCTAAAGGAGAGAAAAATTTAATTAGAGCAATGCTTGTGTGCTACAAGGTTCTTATAAAAAATAAAATTTTTGAACCAAATGAATTAAAATTTTTAAAATCGTGGATAAGCGATATTAAAAATTTAAATATGTAGTATAATTATTTTTTTTAAAACTTAATATTTTGCTAGATAAATCTTTAGATTTTTTAATTTTAAAAAAGAAACACTAATTCTCTATTTTTAAAATAATATAATTTTAAAAATTACTAAAGATAATTTTTTATTAGTTGGTAATATTTTTCACAGTTTACTTTATAATTATATTTTTTTAATGATTTGTAACCATCTTTAATCTTATTTTTAACAATTTTATTTTTTTTAAAATTATCAATTAACTTAGACATTTTTTTATAATCCCCAATTTTAACAAGTTCTCCAAATTTTCCATTATTTAATATTTCCTTTGGTCCTGTTGGACAATCAGTAGAAATTATAAATTTTTTTAAATACAAAGCTTCTATAAGTACATTTGGTGACCCTTCAAATTTTGATGACAGTAAAAATAAATCTGCTTGTTTAATATATGGAAATGGATTTTTTTTATAACCTAACAACCTTACTTTTTTATTAAGATTATTTAACTCAATGTATCTTTTAATTTCGGTTTCTTTTTCACCTTTTCCAATAATAGCCAGCTCAACATTATTTTTTTTAACAATATTTAAAGCTTTTAAAATAGTAACGAAGTCTTTTTGATCTGTAACTCTTCCAACAGTAATTAATTTTATATTTTTTTTTTGGAATATAAAATTAGTTTTGTAACTTGATTTTTTTTTGATTTCATTAAAATTAAATGGATTTAAAATACAAATACAATTGATTTTATATTTCTTGTCCATTTCCTTTTTAAACTCATAACTATTGACTATTATTTTGTCTGCTTTCTTAAAAAAAATTTTAAAAATAGATTGTTTAAAAAAATTTTTTGACCAACCTATAGATGAGGAATTGGATCTAGATATAATTTTTAAATTAAGAAATTTGCAAAGAATTATTACAAATATATTGGCCTGAAAAGATAGGACTAAATTTTTTTTGTCAAATAAAGTTATCTTTAAAAGCACTAATAAGCAAAAGAAATATTTTAAATATCTTCCTTTAATAAAAGAGGGATTGAAAATTGGAGTTTTAATTTTTATATTTGAATTGAATTTTTTATTTTGATTATTATTAAATGTTATTAGTGTAATTGAATTAATTTTTAGACTTAAATAATTTGAAATTAAAAATAAATTTTTTTCAACACCACCATCTTCTATGGAAGGCATAAATATTATTAACTTTTTTTTATTATTTGCCATCTACTTATAATTATATTTTCTAAACTGAACTCTAAAGAATTTAACTTCCAGGACTCAATTAATACATTTTTATTATAATAGTTATTTGAAATTTTAAAAATTTATATTATAGCTGTAGTTAATCATTTCAACAAAATAAAATATATTGAAAAAAATTAAAAAGATTTTTTATTGGTCGCCTTCACTTGTAAGTATTGCAACAAATGATGCGGTAATTAACTCTGCCTATTCTCTTTCCAGATATGAAAAATCTTATAAGACATATATTTTAAATTTTTTTGGAGAATTTGAGAGATTTAAAGAGAAAATTTTAAAAAAAAACATAGAAACCATAAATTATTTCAATAAGTCTTTTTTTAAGTATTTACCCAAACACGGAAAAATTAATAGTAGATTTTCATTTATAATAATTTTTTTAATGTCATTTATTCCTTTAAAAAAATTATTAAAAAAAGAACAACCAG
>MDTG01333888.1_pt1 | contig 39352 bp, 49 predicted proteins | sample 811421 | NCBI WGS metagenome assembly MDTG01 (sample SAMN05326645, study PRJNA326480) | marine metagenome | isolation source: seawater | place: Pacific Ocean: South East | collected 2011 | reverse complement strand
GGGATGACGACATCCGGCAGGAAGGGCCGCGCTGGCTGACTGACCAAAGGTCAGCCAGCGCTCAATCGCATCGTCAGGGGGGTCAGTTTTACTTCGGCGACATCGGACAAAAAGGGGTCAATTTTCAGTCGGCGTTGACAGCATCGCTGGCAGTCTCGATTGGAACGCCGTTCGGTCTCATTTGGGCAGGCCTGGTTTTAGCGAGCGGCATGGTTGCGAACGTCGCACTTGCTCGGGTTTTTGCGGCCTTTGAATCTGGTGCCGAGGCGGCGGCCCAGACGTGGACTGTGGTCGGAATCGTCCAGGATGGACTGGGAGGCGGGGTTGAAGTCGTTGGCGGCATTTGGGTCATCTTTGTCAGTGTGGCAGCACTCCGAGCAAAGGCTGTTATTCCGAGGGCGATCAACGTACTTGGCCTCGTAGTCGGAATCTGCGGCGTCGTCACGATTGTGCCGGCGCTCAGTGATTTTGGGGCGACTTTTGGTCTCCTGCAGATTGTGTGGTTCGCCGGAATCGGGGCTGTGTTGCTCCGTGCAGATGACACCCAGCCGATCGTTGGAGCCGACGTTTGACCCGCCAAGCACTTAGCAGCCGCAAAGGGAGCGGCGCCTAGAACGCCGTTGAACGGAGGTGTTGGAAGGTACGGCGTCGGCCGGCCGCCTGCGAACCGAATCAGCCATTATCCTGCCGATTGGAGCGAAGGCTATGGACGATCATGTCACAAGGACAATCGCCACTTACGATCGTTTCGCTGCGGATTGGGTTGATGCCGCTAACATAGATGAGATCGGCTCATGGATAAGAGACAGCATTCGACAATTCAACCGTCTCCTACCCAACGGCAAGGTACTCGTCCCAGGCTGCGGTGACGGTAGAGACTCCGAGTATCTAAGTGAACTCGGTAACGACGTCGAGTCGTTCGACCTCTCTTCCGGAATGCTGGAGTTCGCTTTCAAGAGATCCTCTGCAGGGAAGTTCTGGCAAATGGATCTGCGCGACTAGAGCTCTATCAAGAGTCGGTATGCCGGCATCTTTGCGAGTGGTTGCCTCTATCATCTGATGCCAGAGGAATTCGTCCGCTTCGTGTCTGATGCGAGCCGGATTCTCGAATCGAACGGCGTTTTCTATCTGAATATGAAGATCGGGGATGGCGTCGAGATGCGCCGTGTTCCCAAGGCCAACTATCCAGGCGGGGCCGAAGTACACGCAAAACTACAGGGCGATCGCTTTTATGCGTACTACACCGAACACGCGTTGGACAGCGTTCTTAGTAAAGCCTTTGAGGTTCGGACAAAGCGTGCACTGGCGCCACACACCGAAGAAATGCTTGAGTACTGGCTCGTCCTGCGGTGATGAAACTCTAGAGGCTCCTCTTGTCCGAAGGCAGACTGACTCATTCAGAAGGAGTACCGACCAACAATGCCTATGCGGCGGACAGCCAAAACCATCATCAACTTTGCTGTCGCAATTCGACCGTCAGTTTGCCTGGCCGCTGATCACAGGCGTTTGGCCCCGTGAAACGTGACCGGACTGCGCCTTCCTGCCGAAGAATCTGAAACCGCATGACATCTGGCTGCTGTGCGCCTGGCAAGGCGACGAGTTGGCGTCTGGATCGGCCGCGAGTTCCGGTGGAGGGGCATTAGGTATATCCAATGCCTTCGGCAATCCCGGCGGCATCCTGGACTGCATCAGGTACGCCGCCACCCATGAAGGCCGGTGCGGAGCTCGTTGGATACGGCGGCGTTCCGGAAGTCCGCTCGCTGCCGCAGCCTAGAATCCGCTAAAGGGTCAGTGCGCTTCGACCAGCCGATATCCCGCATCGTACTCGTCCAGCGTCAGCAGGCCGTTGTAGCGCCGCTGCCACTCACCGCTCTCCACGTCTCGCTTCAGCACCTGCAACCCCGCATCGACGTCACCGACGGCCCAGAAGGAGGAGCTGCCGGATCGGATCCGGGAATCCAGGTACGCCCCTGGTCGCCGCCAGTAGGCGTAGGGAAATCCATCACGGCAATCATCCGGCACGGGAACTGGCTTGATCTCCACGCTCCCGAGCCAACGCCCGTAGTCAGCCATCGCAGGAAACTGCGCTTCATCCAACTGCGCGAGCTCGGGAAGGTAGTCGGTCAGCCACGGCCGATGGGCCGGGTCGAAGGTCAACAGGACGATTGGACCGCGCGTCACGCGGCGCATCTCCGGCAATCCGGGGATCCGGACGCCGGAGTTCCGCATAGTTGACCCCGATGCTGCCGTAGCGCGCTTCCATTTGGCGATCCTGTTCCAGGCCCGCGGCGGCCGCAACGAACGTTGGAGCTCTGCACGGCAACTCCCTCCAGTTCCCATACATGCACGACAGCATCGCCCCACCTGCACCTGAGCCTGTTCACCGGCGGACGCGGGATCGCCGGCGGGCCAGCGCCGCAGCTCATCGCAGGCCGGCGAGATCAGGCCTCCGCAACATAGGCCGCGAGGTTGGACTGGAGGAATTCCTGAAGCGCGACCACAGGCGCGGCCAGGCCGCGTCGCCGGGGCATGACCAGGTTGAGCTTTGCCCGGCCCGCGCGCCATTCCGGCAGCACCCGGACCAGTTCACCGGACGCCAACTCCTGTCTGCACGTGTAGGCAGGCAGTGCCACGATACCGAGGCCTTCGATCGCCGCCTGCTTCAGCGTGGCCATGTCGTCACTCTTCAGCCTGGGCGATATCTGAACGGACGTTCTCTCGCCGGACTCGTGCTCCAGGCGCCAGCGATCGCCCGCACCCTGCCAACCGAGGATCAGCGTCTGCTGGTCGACGAGATCTGACGGCGCCGCAATGGGTTCGTCGACGGCCGCATGGTCGGGCGAGGCGAACAGGCGCCAGTCGACCGTTGCGAGCGGCCTCTGGATCAGCGTCGAGTCGGGCAGCGGGTCCGTGTGGCCACGAATCGACATGTCGATGCCGGACGCGACGAGATCAACGGTCTGGTTCGTCACCTGTTGCAGCACGGTGACCCGGGGATTGTCCGCCAGGAAGCGAGCCAACAGCCCTTTCAAGGCGAATTGTGCGACACCGACCGAGCAACTCAGCGAGACCTTGCCGGACAGGGTGTTCTTGCTGCGTTTGAGCGCCGCCTCGGCCCGCTCCGTCTGGTCGACGACAGCCCGCGCATGCTGGTAGAAGACTTCGCCCAGCTCGGTGATCCTGGATTGACGCGTCGTGCGCTGGATCAGCACCGCATCCAGGCGCTCCTCGAGCTGTGCGACGTGCCGGCTCAATCGTGATTTGGGTATGCCGAGCGCTTCGGCGGCCCGGGTGAACCCGCCCTTCTCGACGACGTGCACGAAGTAGTAGTAGTCGTTGAGATCCATCGAAGCCATCGGCGCCCGAACCCCTTTTGTTCCACTTACGGAATTATCAATTCAGATAATGCGCCTTCCGGCCCGGTTTGTCCCGTTTTTACACTTACCGCGAACTCAATCGAACAGGACCTGAGCCATGCGGGCAACCAACACCACCACCGATCAGAGGCTCATCTCCGGAGAGAAGACCGCCGTCTCCGAGCCGTTGAATGGAACTGACCTGTCGATCGGCGGCGGGTTTCACGCGCGGAGCTTCCGGGCCGGAGACGTCGGAGAACGGATGGATCCGTTGGTGATGGTGGACCACTACGTGATGACCCGGCCGACCTTCGGCCCGCATCCCCATGCCGGGCTGTCTGCCGTGTCGCTGCTCTTCGAAGACAGCGAAGGCCTGTTTCGCAATCAGGATTCGCTGGGCAACGACATCGACCTCCGCCCCGGCGACCTGTATTGGCTGAAGGCCGGCAGCGGCGCGGTTCATGACGAATACCCCCGCGCCAACGCCCGCAGCCACGGGCTGCAGGTGTTCGTCAACGTACCGCAGTCGCAGCGGTTCGAGGCGCCTGCTTCACGCCTGATTCGAGCGGAGGAGATGCCCGTCGTCGAGACCTCGGATCATCGCGTGCGGGTGGCGATCGGCGCATCCAATGGCGTCACCGGGGCACTCTCGCCATCGATCCCGCTGACCGTGCTGGACGGAACGATTCATTCCGGAGGCGCCTTTTTCCATGCGACGAAACCGAACGCAGGCCTGTGGATTCACGTGATCCGGGGCAATCTCGAGGTCTTCGTCGGCGATGAGGCGCGGTCACTCGCGACCGGGCAGGCGCTGGCAGCACGTTCCGCGGACGGCGCCGGCCTCGAGCTCCGTAATCCATCGCGCGACGCCGTGCACTTCGTCGTGTTCGAGGGCCAGCAGATCGGCGAGACCTATGTTCAGGACGGTCCATTCGTCATGGGATCGAAGGAACAGATCGCCGAGATCAAGGCGGCTTACCGGGCTGGCCGCCTGGGCGGAATCGACGGCAGCCGCTGAAGCGGGTTCGATCTGTCGATGGCGCCGGGCATGCCTGCGGCCGCCTGGCCCGCGCCACCCAGCGACCTGCGTGGCCGAAGCCGTGCACTGGCGCCTGCCGGGGAGCCGCCTTGGTCACCTCGGCGCGATCCCGGTATGCTCACCCGGAACCCGCGCTGGTTACGGTCGATTCGCACGGGTCACGCAATGCGATTCGCCATGCGCAGGCGAACGGGACACGTTCACGTCAGGAGCCACACATGCCATCCGCCCGTTCCGTCGCGATCGTCGCGCTGCTGGCGCTCTCCACGGCCCTGTCGGCCCAGGACCAGCTCGACATTGATGCCTACGAAATCTTCGACGGGCGCGACCTCGGCCTTCCGCCCGCCGCCGACATCGATCCCGCGTACCTGGAGGAGGCAAACTTCGAGTACGTGTTCTGCTCGACGCGCCCGAAGATGGCGGAGCAACTGGACTGCGGCTGTCGCGCGATGACGTTCCTGTCCGAGCGGCTGCAGGACACCGAAGCCAGGCAGCACATCATTCGCGAGAGGGTCGAGAACGAGTGTCTCGACCCGGTGAAGATGAGCGCGTTCCACTCGAAGCAATGCCGAAACAACCGGGGCCTGCAGCGCAAGTACCCCGCGATCCTCTCGGATCTCTGCGATTGCATGGGCCGCGAGATCGCCGCGGGCCTGATCGACCGAACTCGGAGCGGCCAGTTCAACGGGAGCACCATGCGTTCGGTCGAAACAAGGGCTCAGAAACAATGCCTGACGCGGCTGAACTGATCGGACTTCGCCGTTGATTCGGTGAGAACCTGCACTCGGGCGTCGAGCGGCTGGCGAGGAGGATCCTTCGAACACCATGGATTCGAAGACGATCGACTCAGACGACTCGGTGCCACCCGGCGAATGGCTCCTGCTGAGCCTGGTGCACCTGTCCATAGCGCTGGTCCTGCTGGTCTGCGGCGGCGACCCTGGCTGGTGGCAGGCCTGGATGTACTCCGCGCTGCTGTTCACCGCCGGCGTCGGGGGTCGGGCCTGGGCGGAGCGGCGGCATCCGGGACTGATGGCGGAACGACGGCGGGCCAGGTCCACGGAGCCATCAGACGTGAAACCCTGGGACAGGATTCTCGGCCCGCTGATGGCATTGACCCTGTCTTTCCCCCTGGTCGCCGTTGCCGGGCTCGATCACCGGTTCGGCTGGTCACCGGCGTTCCCGACCTGGCTGAACCTCGCCGGCATCGCCCTCGTCACCATCGGCTTCGCCTTCGCGGCCTGGGCGCTGGCGGAGAACCGCTTCTTCTCCACGCTGACGCGGATCCAGACTGATCGGGGGCATGTGGTGTGTGACACCGGCCCCTACCGCGTCGTGCGGCACCCGGGCTACGCGGGCAATCTGCTGGCAACGCCTGGCGTCATCCTGGCATTGGGCTCGGTGTGGACCGCCATTCCCGTCGCCATCGCGCTGATCGTCGCCGTGATCAGGACCTCATTGGAGGACCGGACGCTGCACGACGAGCTGCCGGGGTATGCGGAGTACGCCCGGCGCGTACGGTATCGGCTGCTGCCCGGCGTCTACTAGCAGTCGCGTAATCACGCATGCACGCGCCAGAGCGTGTTCACTCACTCCCTTCGATTGCGCATACAATCCGACACGCCCGCATCGCCGCCAATCACCAGCGCAGCGATAATCTCCGGCGGGCATCCTCAGTCAACCAGCGTGCATGGCGATGGCCAAATACCTGATTTCCTTCCCCAGCAAAGCCATGGTCGTGCCGGATGGCGACTGGGATGCCGTCGTTCACGACGCCCATGCCGTGATCGAGGAGGCGAAGGCGGCCGGCGTCTACGTCTTCGGCGGCGGCATCGACGAGGATGTGCCACCCGTCCTCGTCGCCGCGGACGGCACGTGCACCGAGGGCGGCTACCCCTGGGCGCCGACGCTCGACGGCGGTTTCACCGTTCTGGAGCTGCCGTCGCGGGAGGAAGCCGTCGACTGGGCGTCACGCATCGCCAGGTCCTGTCGCTGCGCCCAGGAGCTGCGGGTATTCCAGTTCGACCCGCAGTCCTAACGCCGCGAGCTACAGCCCGCGTTTGTCAGGTTTCGGCGCCCCACGGACGGACACCCGGACGAAGGATCTCGGCGTGAATGACCTCGAACTGATGGCGCTGCACTGCGACGCGCTGTACGTGCACAGCGACGACCAGGATCTCGTCTGCGTGAACGACTGGCTTCGGCGTCCGGCGCCAGCCCTGTGGCTCGGCATGACAGCCCATGGCGTGCTCGTACGTTTCCGCCAGGACGTACCTGCAGACACCCGCAGACGGGTCGAGCTGCTGATCGCACAGGAGCCCCGCGAGCCGTTGCCCGACGGGCGCCCTCGTCACCATGACGGCTACTGTTCACTGGTCGGTTCCCTGGATGCGGTGGCGGGACCCACGTACTGGCTGCCCTCCCCGACCGCGCTGCCGGACCCGCCAGAGCACCGGGTCGCGGCCGCGGATGCTGCGCTGCTGCGCGACAGCGCGCTGGCCGACTGGATTCCGGACATTCCCCATCAGCAGCCGATGTTCGTCTCCACCAGGCAGGGCCGCGCGGTAGCGGTTTGCGCCAGCGTGCGCATGACGCCCCGCGCCCATGAAGCGGGCGTCGAGACGGCGCCGAACCACCGGCGGCAGGGACATGCCGGCGCCGTGGTCGGGGCATGGGCGCGGGCCCTGCTCGCCTCCTCGATCGTTCCGCTGTACAGCACGAGCTGGGAAAATCTGGCGTCCCGGCATCTGGCTGAGAGCCTGGGGTTCCGGCCGTTCGGGTGGGAATACCGGGTCGGCTGACACCCCCACGGTACCTCACGGCCCTATCGACGCGCCCGCAATGCCAGGCGACACTTCCGCTCAGTTCCCAGGCTGGAATTCGCCATGCCCAAATCCGAACCACCCCGCAATGTCTCCTGTCACTGCGGCGCGATCCGTTTCGAGGTTCACGGGGAACTGACAGGGCTGCTCGAGTGCAACTGTTCGACCTGCCGGCGGCACGGTTTCCTCCACTGGAAGGTGCCGGCCGAGTCCCTGCGGCTGACGACCGAGCGGGTGCGCCTCTCGGTGTACTCGTGGCGGGAGATCTCCAGCGGACATCATTTCTGCCCGGTCTGCGGCACGCCGCTGCTGAGAACCGGATATCCCGACGGCATCGTTTCCGTGAACGCGCGCTGCATCGACGAGATCGACACGTTCACGCTGGACATCGGCCGGTTCGACGGCCGAACGAAGATGCGCCCCGGGGTCCTGCGATGACCGCTACCGATGCCGGCGGCGGATCGGCCAACGTCTCCTGCCTGCCCGGGGCCGGCTGCTTGCACTTCCGCCGCGCCTGACGGACATTGGTGGCCCGCCGATGTCCGCCGGACGCCGTCATGGAAAGTGCGCCGATCCGTCTGCTGCGGTTCGATTCCGCCGTCCGCCACGAGCCGGCCATCGATCACTGGCTCGACGGCCGGCCGACGGAACTGGGCTCGCTGGCACGTCGCTGGTTCGAGGTGATGCGCGGGCTCGGCAGCGACGTCCGCGAGCTGCTCCACGATGGCCACCCTACCGTCTGCGTCGGCGATGCCGGGCTCGCCTACGTCAACGTGTTCTCGGCCCACGTCAACGTCGGTTTCTTCCTCGGCGCCTGGCTCGACGATCCCGCGGGCCAGCTCGAAGGCACCGGCAAACGCATGCGCCACGTGAAGCTGCGGCCGGGCGGCGCCTGTGATTCCGATGCGCTCACCGCGCTGATCCACCACGCCTATCACCACATGCACGGACTGCTGCGGGAGGGCGCCGGCTAGCCGCCCAGCCTCCAGCCACTATTTTTGCAGCCGCCGGACGCCGAAGCGCCAGTGCCGCCCGGCCATTCACCCGGGTAACATGGAAGACTACGCCGACCGCTCCCGATGCCGGACGGCCCCCAACCGACTCGACACAGGGAAACACCATGAACCTGGACCTGCCGGAACAACTTCAGCGTGGACTGCTGGTCACCGGACGGAGCCTGCTCGGGCTTTACTTCGTGGTGCCCGGGCTGGCGAAGATCTTTCAATTCTCGGCTACCGGTGACTACATGGCCCAGCACGGCGTCCCGGCGATCCCGCTGCTGCTGGTGCTGACCATCCTGGTGCAGGTCGGCGGCGGCGTCTGCCTCGCGATCGGCTACCGCGCGCAGCTCGTGGCGCTGCTGCTGGCCGGCCTGACGCTGCTGATCAATCTGTTCATGCACGATTTCTGGAACGTCTACGAGGGCACCAGCCAGGCCCACGAAACCCAGAACTTCATCAAGAACCTGGGGATCATGGCGGGTCTGCTGGTCGTCGCCGGCACGGCGAAGCCGAGGGCCGCGACATGAGCCAGGACCGGGAGCTGAGGTTCACCTACCGGCAGACCCGGGAGGGTTTCGAGCTGTTCCATCACGGACGCAGGGCGACGACGCTGCGCGGATCGAAGGCCGCCGAGTTCGAGCAGGCGCTCGCCCACGGGTCACCGGTCGAGCTGCAGCAGCTGATGGCCCGGCTGACGGGAAACTACAAGCGCGGCAACGAAAAGGCCGCCCGCAGTCATCCGAGAAACCGCGGGCGGTGACCGCTCCTCTGGAACATCGTGAGATCGGGCGGTGCGAGGAAGCGGTGCTCAGGCAGCTCCTCGGGTACTACTGTCACGACATGGCCGAGTGGTTCGCGCTCGACCTCCAGGCAGACGGCACGTATCCCTATCCCGTCGAATCGCTGTGGTCGGACGCCTGTCACGTGCACCTCGCCCAGGTTGGCGGGGCGCCCGTCGGTTTCGCGATCGTGGCGGAGGTGGCTGGCGCAAACGCACCCTCCGGCACGCGTGATCTGAAGGAGTTCTTCGTCGTTCGTCGCCATCGGCGAACCGGGCTCGGCCGGGCCCTCGCGGCCGCCATCTGGAACGAGTATCCCGGTGGCTGGATCGTTCGGGTGCTTCAGGCCAACAGGCCGGCGCTCCCGTTCTGGCGGACCGCCATAGAGGCGTATACTGAAGGCCGCTTCGTGGAGGAAGCGAGGTGTCTCGACGGCCGGGACTGGTCCTACTTCTCCTTCGAGGCACCGATGCAGCACGGTTGACGCAGGGCACCAGCCCGGCCGGCATGACGGTTCCGCCGGCACCGGCGCCGCCGACCGGAAACGTCCGCCTTCGGATCGGGAGGGCCGTTCGACACAATGAGCACCACGAGCCTGTTCGTCGAACTCATCGTCATCGGATCCGGCGTCTTTCTCTGGCTCGCGATCCTGGCTCTGGCGCTGTTCGGTGCCGACGCCATCCCGATCAGCCAGACCGCGCTCATCGCATCGGCCATCCCCGCGCTCTCGGTGATCTACGTGCTGGGTACGGTCTGGGATCGATTGGCCGACTGGCTGTTCGGCCGCTGGTGGGGGGACGGGATTCGCAGCTCCGAGTTCGACGAAATCGGCGAGTACTACGATGCCCGCCGGTCGATCCTCACCCGATCCCCAGCCCTGTCCGAGCTGCTCGAGTACGGACGCAGCCGACTGCGCATCTGCCGGGGCTGGGCCCTCAATGCGCCGCTGATCGGGATCAGCCTGGAGTGCCTGCTGCTGATCAACCCGGACCTGGTCGCCAGTCCACTGCTAGCGGGCATCGCCGTCGCCGCACTGTCGATCGCACTCACCTCGGGCTGCTGGTTCGCGTGGAGCAGCCTGACGCGCGCCGAGTACCGGAAGGTCAGGGAGCAGGCCCGATACCTCCAGGATCGGAGCGCCGATCACACTTAGCGGACCGGTCGCGTTGACGGAGTGGGTCTTGCCATACGGAGCGTTCGCGGATGCCGTGCTGATCGTTCACGCCGGCGTGGTGCTGTTCGTCGTGCTGGGGCTGGCGGTGATCGTCCTCGGCAACCGCGCCGGATGGACGTGGGCAAACGCCTTCGGGTGGCGTGCCGCTCACCTCGCCGCCATCGTCGTGGTGGCGCTGCAGGCCTGGCTGGGCCGGCATTGCCCTCTGACCATCCTCGAATCCTGGCTTCGGGAGCAGGCGGGCCAATCACCCTATGCCAGCAGTTTCGTGCAGCACTGGCTCCAGGCGCTGATCTACTACGACGCGCCGCTGTGGCTGTTCGCGATTGCCTACACCGTGTTCGGCGGCCTCGTCGCCTGGGCCTGGTGGCGCTATCCGCCCGAGCGCGGCGGAGCTGGAACACCGCGCCGGTGACAGGATGTCGCCCGGCCAGAAAACCGCCGCGGACCGACACCTAAATTGCCTTCCTAGTCGGGCACGGCCCGTCGATCCCCATAGCCAACGACATCCGGATTTTGTTAGCTTGTCAGTCATCGATGGCGAGGAGGGGCATCGATGAATCTCTACGCGATTCTGCGACGCGACGGCTTTGCCGACGGTCCAACTCTCGAAGCGGCGGCGGCCCGATCCACCGAAGTCGGCAATTCCATGCCCGACGACGTCCGCTGGATTCGGTCCTACGTGCTCGGCGAGGGTTCGGGCGCACTCGGCACCGTATGCATCTATGAGGCGAGCAGCGAGGAGGCCATCCGGCGTCATGCCGAGGCGGCCGACCTGCCCGTGTCGGAAATCATCCCCATTCAGGACACCGTCGTCGTACGTCCCGATCCGGCTTGACCGGCTGCCGGCGCGCCGCGCGAGCCGGCACTCGACGGCAACTGAGGAGGACCCCATGAAGACGATTCACACCGTCCCGCTGAGTCTTGCGCTGTTGCTGGCCGCGGGCCACGCCGCCCGGGCCGACGAGCACCAGGCGTTGATCGAGCAGGCTCGGTCCGCCGCACCCGCGCTGGTCAGCGCCGATGCCACCGTGATGTACCGCGGTGAAGTGCTCGCCGAGGGCACCAACGGCTGGACCTGCCTGCCCGAAACGCTGCCGGACGACAACGCGCCCATGTGCAACGACGACGTCTGGATGGAACTGATGTCCGCCATGCAGGCCGGAGAAGACTACGAGGTCGAACGGCTGGGCGTTTCCTACATGCTGCAGGGCGATGCCGGCGTCAGCAACTCGAACCCGGCGCATCCCGCCGGCGCCGACGCGCCGGACTTCATCAAGGAAGGCGCGCACCTGATGCTAGCCGTGCCCCGGGAGATGCTCCAAGGCATCACCGACGACCCGCACGCGGGCGGTCCCTACGTGATGTGGAAGGACACGCCCTACGCGCACATCATGGTGCCGCTCGAGGACGAGAACCGCTCCGATCCGCCGGAGCGCTGACATACCAGGGCCGGCCCGCGCCGGATCGGCCGACGATCGAGGAAGACCATGCCGCACCAGCCGACGGATACGGACCCGGCGTCCTGGGCGCGCTACTTCGCCATGGCCGGCAACAATCGGGCGTGGGAACTCGCGGCGCAAATCGCCAGGTCCGCGGCGGAGGATCGCGAGATGCTGGACGCCGCGCATGCGTCGGCGTTCCACTGGAACGCCGTGGGGACCGAACTGAACCGCATGCGGGCCGCGTACCTGGTCGCCGAGGTGCACGCTCTGCTGGGGTTTGGAGCCTCGGCGCTGGCGCTGGCCGACGAGGCGTTGACCTGGTTCCGTGACGTCGACAGTCCGGACTGGGAACGGGCGTTTCTCCATACCATACACGCGCATGCCGCCGCCGCGGCCGGCGATGCCGCTGCTCATGCAGACTCCTACGCAGCAGCGGTGGAGGCGCTGGCGGCCATCGCCGATCCGGAGGACCGGAACATCGTCGAGCAGACCTTCCTTCAGGTTCCCCGCCCCGCGGGCTAGCGCCGATGCCGAACGCATCCCGATGCCTGCGGCCGAAGCGCCGGCGCGAGCCGGCTGCTGCTGTATCGGAATCGAGGCGGATTTGCAGCTTGGCGAGTGCCTGGATCCGGTCGCGCGACGGTCTCGAGTTTAGAGAGGACCCGGCCGACGCCATGGTCCGCGACGACCGCCAGGCGACCGGATTCTTCGCCTTTGCGGGTTGATTTGTGGACACCTGGCCCCTGCCCTTCGCCATCTCGGAGTCCGCGGCGCGCCACCTGGCCGCCGCGCGGCCCGACGCCGACAGCATTCCGGAGGTCACACGGCAATCCGGCCTGACCGTCGAGGTGTCGTGGCGCCGCCTCGGCGGCATCGACCCTGAGGCGGCTCTCTGTCAGAACGACCTCGGCGAACTGCTGATCGTTCCGGAACCGGCGCTGCGCGAATCGCTGGAGGGCGGCGTACTGCACTGGGACGGGTCCCGCCACCTGCTGATCACCCGCGACCAGCGGCCGCCAAGAACCCGGCGCCCGGCAACCGCCGGCAACATCACGGCCGCCAAGGTGAAGACGCTGAGAGCGCGGACCGGACTGGGGATGATGACCTGCAAGCGGGCCCTGGAGACGACCCGCGGAGACCTCGAGGCAGCGCTGCGGCTGCTGCGGGGCGGCGACGGGTGACCAACGTCACGGGCACGGCTGAGACCGGCCACGGGCGCGTGCTGGTCCTGATCAACGGCGCGTCCGGTGCCGGCAAGACCACGACGGCCGCCTGGCTGCGGGAGCGGCTGCAGGACGCCGTCTGGATTCATCCGGACGGCCGATGGCCGACGCCCTCGATGACCAGCGAGCAGATCCTGATCGAGGTGCTGAACACCCTCGCCATAGTGGACGGCCCCCGGATCGCACTCGCCGACTGCCAGATTCGCGGATCGGATGCGCGCAGACTCCTCGACGGGCGCCCCGAGATTCAACTCGTCAACGTGGTGCTGACGTGCGAGCCGGAGGAACGGCGACGCCGCCTGCGGCAGCGCGACGCCCAGGCCCACGATCCGGGCCGGATCGAGGCCTGGTCCGCCGTTCTTCGGGAGGATGCCCTCCGCGAGGGCGACCCGGTGCTCGACACCACGACCACCGGAACGGCCGGCTGCGGCCGGCAGATACTCGGGTTGCTCGAATCAGCGGCCCGCGCCAGGCCGCCGGCCGGCTAGCCGATGCGCACCCAGACCTGGCCGTGCTCGTTCTGCAGCCGGGTGGCGTTCAGCCCGCGATCCGCGCAGATGCGGCTTATCCAGCGGAAGCGATAGCGCACGATGCCGCCTTCCTCGCTGGTGTCGCTCTTGCCCACCCAGGCGTCGCCGGCATACTGGCGCCGGTACCAGGGGCATTCCTTGATGCTGGCGAGCAGCACGCCGTCGGGCGTCCGGGTCTTCACGAACTGGTCGAGCATCGTCTCGATCTGTCCGGGGCTGGCGTGGGTCCAGATCGAGCGCGCGATGACGAAATCGAACCGCTCGCCGAACACCTCGAAGTCGAAGTCCGCGTTGTTGCTGAAGCGGGGCTGCTTCGCGTCGAGCACGTCGGGCCCGACGATGACGGCCTTGCCGGCTTCCAGCATGTCCCGGTTGGGTTCGATGCCGCAGTAACATCCGGGCTGGAGAAACTGCATGATCCAGTAGCCGGCGCGCAGGCAACCGCAGCCCACGTCCAGCACCTTGGAATCCAGGTTCAGCCCGTTGCGGAGCAGGATCGAAAGCTGGTTGCGACCGACGGTTTCGAACTTGCGCAGCGGGCCGCCCAGGAACACACCGGCAGACTGAAGGCGTTCGGCACGCTCCCGGAGGCTCAGGGTGTCGTCGTATGTCAGCATGTCACTGCCAACGTTAATCGATGCGGCCGGCGCTTGGAACGGCCCCGGCTCGCGGACACGGCCCTGCCCTGGCATGATGGAACGGCCCGACGGACACCGGCAGGGGCGTCATGAACAGCTACGCCACGACGGCAGACATGATCACTGAGCGGCGCACCGCACGATGAGGTGGCTGCGCATCGCCCTCGCCATCGCGATCGCCCTGCTCGGCGGATTCGCGCTGTATGGCCACTACGTCGCCAATCCCCGGGTGGCCGAAGACATCCGCACCAACCCGGACGGGCCGCGCGCCCGGGAAACCATGCTGCTCACGCTGCCCTCCGGGCGCGAACTCCCGGTGAACTATCTGCTGGAAGCCGACCGGGTGTTCGTCGGCGCGGACGGCCCCTGGTGGCGGGATCTGCGGGACGGCGGCCGTGTCGCCATGCTGATCCGAGGCAGAACGCTCACCGGCGAGGCACGGGTGATTCTCGATGATCCCGCACATACCCGGGACGTGTTCTCGCGGCTGCGTCCGACGGCGCCGTCCTGGCTGCCCATGTGGTTGAACGGCCGGCTGATCGAGATCGAGGTAGTCGCGCCGCCGGGTCCGCCGCCGGAGCCCGAAACCTGAAGCCGCCGGTCATCAGCGCAGCGCCGATGGCCGATCCGGTCGCGGCGGCGTATCGGAGCTTCCCGCCCGCGGCCAGACGATGCCTCGAGCGGATCCGCGCGCTGATCTTCGAGACCGCGGCGGCACTCGACGGGGTCGGCCCGATCACCGAGACCCTGAAATGGGGCGAGCCTGCCTACCTGACGGAGCGCAGCCGTTCCGGCACCACCGTCCGGCTCGGCTGGAAGGCCGCGCGGCCCCAGGAGTGTGCGCTGCTGGTCCACTGCCAGACGACCCTCGTCGACACCTGGCGCAGCCTGTTCCCGGAACTGGTCTTCGACGGCAACCGGGCGCTGCGGCTGCCGCTCGACGAACCGTTGCCGGAGCCCGCTCTGCGCCGGTGCATCGAAATGGCCCTGACCTACCACCGGGCCGGACCCACCTGAAGGCCGGACCACTGCCGATGACGATTACCCGGCGGGTAATCGACGGCACCGGATGCCGCGCGTCACCATGCCGGCAGATCAATCGAGTGCGCACGACGTGTTCCAGTCCCTGATACCCATCGCCGCGGCCGTTGCCTTCGTCCTGACCACCACCGTCCTCACCGTCGGCGCCCGACCGGTCCGTCACGGCTGGCTGATCCCCGCCGCGGCATCCGCCGCGTTCCTGGCCTTTTCCGTCCACGCGATCTGGACAGCGGGCCTCGGCGGCGTGTGGCAGGAACACACGGGCAGCGCCTGGGGTAATCAGATCTGGATCGATCTGCTGCTGGCCGTGACCATCGGCTGGTACCTGATGCTGCCGCGGGCCCGGGCGGCGGGCATGCGGCCGGCGGCCTGGCTGCCGCTGGTGGTGCTCAGCGGCTGCGTCGGCTTTCTCGCCATGCTCGCGCGGCTCAGCTACCTCGAGCAGCACGACTGATCGGCAGCAAGGACGCGAGACGTGGTCACCCACGGTTGCCCGGAGTGCGCCGGGCCGCTTGAATAGGCGCTGACTCCTCGACAGCGGCCAGACCGACCCCGACATGCTGAAGACGCTTCTCCGGCGGGCCGCCGTGGCGCTCGCCATTCTGGCCGCCGTGGGCACCGTCGCGCTCTGGTACGTCGTCCACGACATTCCCGACGCCCTCACCCGCGGCCCCTGGCCGCCCCAGCCGGTGCTCATCGACGACGTGCGGGTTGTGTCCATGGTGCCGGAGGCGCCGCCGGTGCAGGCAGGCCGGGCCGTGCTCATCGAGAACGGCACGATCTCGCAGGTCGGACCAGCCGGCTCGGTGGCGCCGCCGCCCGGGGCGCGGGTGATCCGGGGCACCGGCAGGACGCTGCTGCCGGGCCTGATCGACGCCCACGTGCACCTGAACGACGAGGCGGAGCTGGCCGGCTATCTCGCCCACGGCGTCACCGGCATCCGCAACATGTCCGGGTATCCGTTCCACGTCGACCTGGCCATCCGCCTGGTGTCCGGCGACCTGCTGGGACCGGACTTCGTCACCACGGGCAGGATTCTCAACAGCCCCGGCCCGAACGAAAGCGTGCTGCAGCACCTGGTGACGACCGCCGACGAGGCGCGGGCCGCGGTGCGCGCCCAGTACCGGGCGGGGTTCCGCACGATCAAGGTGTATTCCAACCTGCGGCGGGAACCCTACGAGGCCATTCTCGACGAGGCCGCCAGCCTCGGCATGGCGGTCACCGGCCACACCCCGGAAGGCGTGCGCAGCGCCGGCGTGCCCCGGGAGCGGCCCTTCGACATACCCTGGGAGGCGTCCCTCGGCCACGGCTTCACCACCCTGGAGCACGTCGAGACCCTGGTCTGGCATGGTCTGCGGGACGATCTGGACCTGGCGCGCATGGGCGACCTGGCGGCGCGCCTCGCCCGCTCCGGCGAACCCGTGACCCCGACGCTGATCGCCCACCGCCGTCTCGTGCTGATCGCCGAGAGCGGCGGCGCCTATCTGGACAGGCCGGGGTCGGAAACCATCAACCCGTTCGTCCGATTCGTCGAGCAGGGCGCGGAGGCCTGGTGGAGCGGCATGGACCCGGCGGCCTACGAACGCCCGCACACCGACTTCTTCGTCGCGGCGACCGGTCTGCTGCATCAGGCCGGCGTGCCGCTGCTCGCCGGAACCGACGCGGGCGGCTTCGGCATCATTCCGGGCGCGTCCCTGGCCCGGGAGCTCGAGCTTCTGGTCGAGGCCGGACTGACGCCCCACGACGCCCTGGCGTCGGCGACCCGGATCGGCGCCGAGGTGCTGGGCTTCGACGACGCCGGTCGCGTCGCACCGGGCTACCGCGCCAACCTGACGCTGCTGCCCGACGACCCGCTGCAGGACGTGGGCGCCGTCGAGCATCCGGCCGGCGTGATGATCCGCGGCGAGTGGCTGGACGCGGACCGGCTCGCCGGCCTGCGCGCGGCCGCGGCGGACACCTCCTTCGTACGGTCCCTGTGGCGCGCGCTGCGAATGCTGGCGGCGCCCTGACGGCCGCGGCGGGCATTACGTACTCCCACGTTTCGTCGGCGTGACCGACTTCGTGCGGGCACACCGTCCGTTGCGCCGCCGCGGAGATGGGTTAGCATCGGGGACGGGAGGACGTGCGCCATGCCCATCGAGCACCGAGTCGATCCCGGCCAGGGAATCCTGTTCGTCACCCGCAGCGGATCGATCGACACCCAGGACGAGCACGATGCCCTGGATCGCCGTCGAGCCGACCCGCTGGTCCAGCCCGGCATCCGGGTGCTCGTCGACTGCTGTGCGGTGGACCCGGCGGACTCCACGGAAGTCGTGCACTATCTTGCCGACAGCATCACGGCCCTGGCCGCCCACCTGCAATGCGGGCCCGTGGCCATCGTCGTGTCCACCGACGTCCAGTTCGGCATGGCGCGAATGTACGCGGCGCTGACCGACCTGGCGCACCCGGATACGGAGGTGTTCCGCGCCCGCGAGGACGCACTGACCTGGCTGCGGTCCCGGTAGTGGCGACCCTCGCCCGTCCGGCGGCGCCGCCCGGGGATGCCGTCTGAATGGACATCGCAGGCCTCGCCGCGTTCGTCGTCGTGATGCTGTCGCTGGCCGCTCTGCCCAGCGCCAGCGTGGCGCTGGTCGTCAGCCGCGCCGCCACGGCAGGCCGCCGTCAGGGACTGGCCGTTGCGGCCGGCATCGTACTGGGCGACCTGACCCTGGCCGCCCTCGCCATCTTCGGCATGACCTGGCTGGCCGGAACCGTGGGCGGTGCCTTCACGGTGCTGCGCTACGCCGGCGGCGCCTACCTGATCTGGCTGGGCTGGCGGATGCTGACCGCACGGCCGCCGACCGGCGATGCGACGTCGGCCCGAGGCAGCCGCTCCACCGCCACGAGCCTCGCAGCGGGCCTGGCGCTGACGCTGGGCGACGTCAAGGCGGTCCTGTTCTACGCAAGCCTGTTCCCCAATCTGTTCGAGCTGACGACCCTGACGGCGGCCGACATCACCCTGCTGTTCGCCGTCACGGCCGTGACGGTCGGCGGCGTGAAGTCCGCCTACGCGCTGGCCACCGAGCGTCTCTACGCCCGGCTGCGCGGCGCGGCCGCCGACGGCATCGCGCGGCGGCTGCCCGGGGCCGTGGTCATGGCTGCCGGGGCCTGGGTGGTCGCCAAGAGCTGATGCGCCCAGGACCTGCACGACACGCCTTCGAACCGTCGAAGCCGGAGCCCGTCGGCGAGGGTGCGAGCGCGCAGGTGTACCGGCTCGACGCCACCCGCGTGTTCAAGGGCTTCAAGCCCCATCTGGCGCCCATCCTGGTCGACCGGGAACTCGCCCTGGCCGGTCTGGCCCACGAGGCCGGGATACCGACGCCACGGCCCGTCGGGCGGCACACCCTCGAAGGCCTCGATGGCATCCTGTTCGACTACCAGCCCGGCACCAACCTGGACGAGCACACCCTGCCCCGGCCCTGGCGCTACGGCCGCGCGCCGCGGCAGATGGCGGAGCTGCACGCGGCCATCCACGACGCCGAAGTGGCCCAGGCCGGCCGCGTACTGCCCGCGCCGTGGCGGCAACGGGACTTCTGGCGAATGCTGATCGGCTACGCGGACTCGCTGCCCGGCGCCCACCGGGAGACGTGCCTGGCCCGCCTCGAGTCGCTGCCGGACGGCGAATCCCTGTGCCACGGAGACATGGCGCCATCCAACGTGATGTATCACGGTGGCCGCTGCATCGCGATCGATTGGTCGCTCGCCAGCCTCGGCGACCCGATGGGGGACGTCGCGTTCACCTGGGTGGGCATTCACGATCTCTCGCAGCTCGTGGATCTGCCCCGGATCGTGAAGGCCATTCTGCGCCGCAGCAGCCGCCGCTACCTGAGCCGCTATGGCGAATGCCGCCCGGCCTTCGACCGGCGCCGCTTCGAGCGCTGGCTGGCCCCGGCAGCGGCGGCCCGCCTGGGCGCGCTGGAGAAAGCCGGCGACCCCGGGGCGGTCGCGGCGCCCCTGCGCCGACTGATCGAATCCTACTGCGCAGACGAGTAAACTCCGTTCCACCTTCTGCCACGTCTACCCCTCCTTTGGAAAAAGCCCGAGCCAAGCGCATGTCGCCGGAGGCGCGCCGCCGCCAGATCATGGAATCCGCGGCGGAACTCATGGTGTCGACGGGCAACTCGGGTTGCACGCTGGAGCAGGTCGCTCAGGCCGCGGGCATCAGCAAGCCGCTGATCTACAAGTACTTCCCCCGCCGGGAAGACCTCATCGAGGAGATGCTGAGCCGGGAGCTGGCCGAGTTGAACGGCCGGGGTCTGGACTCCATCGACACCGAGGTGCCGTTCGAGAAGATCGTCCGCAGCACCGTGGCGCGCTCGCTGCGCTACTACCACGACCGCGGTCCGATACTGCGGCTGCTGTCCACGGACCCGGCCATCACCACCCTGAAGCGCAAACCGAACCGGACCTCCTGGTCGAGCGCGTTCCAGTTCCTGGTGCGGCGTTCCGTGGAGCACTACGGCGTGCCCGAGTCCGTCGCCGTGATCACCTCGATCATGATCCTGAACGCGCCCATCTATTCCATGGCGTCCCTGCGCCGGCGCGACGTCGACATCGACGAAGCCATCGAGGTGTGGTCGGAGTTCATCATCGGCGGATGGCGCGCGCTCGAGGCGCGCTTCGGGGACCCGGACGCACGCTGAGCCGGCGCCGTTGCTTTCCCCCAGGACCACGCTAGTATAACGTTGTTATATTAACTAGCTGGGGAGCATGCCCATGACCTACGCCGGCGATCGCCGCATCTTCGACGCGAACAGCCACGTGATGGAAACCCGGGAATGGCTGGATCCGTATCTCGACCCGGAGGTTCGGCGGCAGCTGCGCCCCCTCTACGGCCACAAACCCGGCCGCATCGACAAACTGCTCGACGAGGCCAAAGCACGCAAAGGCGACGCGGCGGCCGAAGCGAAGGCGCTGGAGAACCCCATCGCCGGGCCGAAGGGCTGGACCGCCGCCGGCGCGTTCGACCCGGAGGAACGCACCCGGGTGCTGGACCAGTTCGGCTTCGCCGGGCAGCTCGTGTTCGGCACCGCGTCCCTGTCACCGGCGCTGGCCGCCGACGACCCCGGCGTGCTGTACGCCGGCGCGCGCGCCCACAACGAGGCCATGGCGGCGTTCTGCCGCAGCGACACGCGCCTCTACGGCGTGGGCTACGTTCCGCTGGACGATCCCCGGCGGGCGCTGACCGAGCTCGACGCCGCCCTCGCCGCCGGCAACCGCGCCATCATGGTGTCCGCCGGCCCGGCCGGTGACCGCTCACCGGGGCACCCGGACCTCGACCCGGTGTGGGCACGCCTGTCGGAGACGCGCACGCCGTTCATGCTGCACATCGGCCCGGGCACGAAGACCCAGCCGAAGGCGTTCCGTAACAACGGCCGCGAGCGCGCGCCGGACCTGCACGGCGGCGGCGAAAACCTGCGTTTCGCCGACTACATCATGCTCTCCTTCGCCCCCCAGGTGTGGCTGACGGCCATGGTCTACGACGGCGTGTTCGAGCGCTTCCCGGAGCTGCGCGGCGGGGTCATCGAGGCGGGCGCCGGCTGGGCCCCGGAGTTCCTGCGCGAGCTGGATCTCGGCTACAAGAGCTTCCGGCGCACGGATCCGTACCTGCAGAACATGGCGCTCACGCCTTCCGAGTACATCCGGCGCGCCGTCAAGTTCACGCCGTTCCCGGGTGAGGACGTGGGCCGCATGATCCGTGACGGCGGCGCCGACCTGTTCCTGTTCTCCAGCGACTACCCCCACCCCGAGGGCACCAACGACCCGCTGGGCCGTTTCCAGCGGACGCTGGAGGGGCTGGACGACGACGCCCTGGATCGCTTCTACCGCCGCAACTTCGAGGAGATGATGCAGGTGCAGAGTCCCTGAACCGCCGCCGGGGCGGCCGGCTGATAGACTGGGCCCCATGAACGCCCGTCTCTATCACCTGGCGACTCGCGACGACTGGGACGCGAGAGGCCGGACCTACGTGCCCGGCCAATTCGCCGCCGAAGGGTTCATTCACCTGTCGACGGCCGCCCAGATCGGCGGCGTCGCCGAGCGGTTCTACCGAAACCACGACCGGCTCGTGCTGGTGACCATCGACCCGGACCGGGTCACGGCGCCCGTCCGCTACGAGAATCTCGAGGGGGGCGAAACGCTGTTCCCCCATCTCTACGGTCCCCTCGACGAGCAGGCCGTGATCGACAGCCGGCTGGTCCGGGTGGACGACCGGGGCCGTCTGCTGGCGGAGTCCGGCGGGGCGATAGAACTCGATACCGGCACGGACGCGCCCGGCTGACGGCGTTGCGCCGGCGCCACCGGCGGAATCCACCGCAGGTCGCACCGGTTTCGGGACGCCGCGCAGGGAACGGGCGCGCCGCGCTCTGCTAGGTTGAGCGCTCGATCGTGAAGAGCGGACCGGCATGACCGACAGACAGGAAGCACTCAGACGGCTGCTGGCCGTCCAGGCCATCGGACTGATCGGCTGCGTGGCGCTCGGGCTCGGCCTGTTCGGGCTGGCGGAGGACGACGCCGCGGATCTTCACCCCTGGCTGGGCGACCTCACCGTCAACCTGGCGCTGGTCGGCGGCGGCCTGATCGTGTGCCTGATCGAGGTGCGCCTGATGCTGCCGATCCTGCGGGCCCTGCGCGCCACCGCCCCGCAGTCCGGCGGCTGAACGCCCGGGCACGGCCCGGACGACCGCCGACCCGAAGCCACCCGCCCGGACGGCTTTGGCACCCCGCGCGAATCGGCTACCCTGAGGTTTCCGCAAGGGGGAGACAGACAGGATGCCGCAGCCAGCCATTCGCCAGACGTCATCGACGGGTCGACGCGCATGCGCATCGGCCTGATCGCCGACACCCACATTCCCGAGGCCCGCCCGCGCCTGTGGGACCAGGTGTTCCACGCCTTCGAGGGCGTCGACCTGATCCTGCATGCCGGCGACGTCCACGAGTTCCACGTGCTCGACGACCTCGAACGGGTGGCGCCGGTGTACGCGGCCCGGGGCAACGGCGAAGACGGCAGCGCCGGCCGACCGGTGCAGCCGGAGGATCCGCGGGTCAAGTACGCCTGGCTGCTCGACATCGAGGGCCTGGGAATCGGCCTGACCCACTACGTTCCGGTGCCCGAGCGGCCGCCGAACATGCTCATGTCCCGCTGGGTGGAGCGGTTCTTCCCGGAACGTCGGCCGGACGTGATCGTCTCCGGCGACACGCACCGCCACGCCATCGAGTGGGTGGACGGCATCTACTGCGTGAACCCGGGCTCGCCCACCTACCCCCATCATTACGACACCCAGTTCGGCACCATCGGCTTTCTCGACGTCGAGAACGGCCGGGCGGAAGCGTCGATCTGGCAGATCGTCGAGGACGGCATCGAGCCGTTCGACTGGGAGGGGGTGCCGCCGTGGAAGCGGCGGGGGTGAGATCGCGCTCAGGAGAGCGCTCCCACAATGAGAACGTGGGGCCCGGGAAATGGGGCGGGAGCCCCGTGAGGGGCTCCCGCGAGCGGGTCAGGCGGCGTTGTAGCCGAGCAGGGCTTTGGTCTCGAGGAATTCCTCGAGGCCCCACTTGCTGAACTCGCGGCCGTTGCCGGACTGCTTGTAGCCGCCGAAGGGCGCGCCCGGGTCGACGCCGGCGCCGTTCAGGTGCACGTTGCCCGCGCGGATCTCGCGGCCCACTTTGGCGGCATGCGCCACGTCGCCGGAGCTGACGTAGGCGGACAGGCCGTAGACGGTGTCGTTGGCGATCCGCACCGCGTCCTCTTCGTCCTTGTAGCCGATCAGTGACAGCACCGGCCCGAAGATTTCCTCCTGGGCGATGGTCATATCGTTGGTGACGTTGGAGAACACGGTCGGCTTCACGAAGTAGCCGCGGTTCATGCCGTCGGGACGGCCGACGCCGCCGGTCTCGAGCTTGGCGCCCTCGTCGATGCCCTTCTGGATCAGGTTCTGCACCTTCTCGAACTGGGCAGCGGACACGACCGGGCCGATCTGGGTGGTTTCGTCGCTGGGATCACCCACTTTGATCTGCTCCGCGGTGGCCTTGGCGATGGCCGCGGCCTCCTCCATGCGGGACGCCGGCACCAGCATGCGCGTGGGGGCGTTGCAGGACTGGCCGGTGTTCATGCACACGCCGAAGGTGTCGCGGGCGATGACTTCCGGGAAGTTGGCGTCGTCGAGGATGACGTTCGGCGACTTGCCGCCGAGCTCCTGGGCGACCCGCTTCACCGTCTTCGCCGAGTTCTCCGCCACGGAGATGCCCGCGCGGGTGGAGCCGGTGAAGGACATCATGTCGATGTCGGGGTGAGAGGACATGGCCACGCCCACGTTCGGGCCGTCGCCGTTCACCAGGTTGAACACGCCCTTCGGCACGCCCGCCTCGTGCATCACCTCGGCGAAGATGATGGCGTTGAGCGGCGCGATCTCCGAGGGCTTCAGCACCATGGTGCAGCCGGCGGCAATGGCCGGGCCGACCTTAGCGGCGATCTGGTTCAGCGGCCAGTTCCAGGGCGTGATCAGACCGCACACGCCGATGGGCTCGCGGACGATCAGGTTCTTGCCGACCTGCTCCTCGAACTTGAACTCCTTGAGCGCGTTCAGGGAGTACATCAGGTGGCCGAGGCCGGCCGGTGCCTGGGCGGCGTTGGCCAGGCTCATGGGCGCGCCCATCTCCTGGGAGACCGTCTGGGCGATGTCGCCCATGCGGGCCTTGTAGGCCTCGATGATCTTCTCGAGCAGCGCGGCGCGCTCTTCGATGGTGGTCTTGGAGAAGGTCTCGAACGCCCTCTTCGCGGCGGCTACCGCCTTGTTCACGTCTTCCTTGGTGCCCATGGCGATGGTGCCGATGGGTTCCTCGGTGGCCGGGTTGATCACGTCGAGCGTTTCCTTGCCCACCGGATCGACCCACTGGCCGTCGATGTAGAACTTCTGCTGGTTGCTCATGGTTGTCGCTTGCCTCCTATGACTTCGCTAGCTGCGAGGTGTGATGTCTCACTCGATCGATGATGTCTGAAACCGGTTGCCGCCGGGGACGGCGCGGCGTGCCTTCAGGCTGACGCGAGCGCCCGGTCCCGGCCGTCTCCCCACGGCAGTTGAGAGGACCCACAAGGATGACACAGGCCCGGGATGGATGCATCCGGGGGTCGGACGTGGAACTCCTGGGAGGTTTCACGCCTGTCCACGCCCCGTAGGAGCGGCCTCCCGGCCGCGAATCCTGGAATGCCCGAACCACGCACCTGAGAGTCACCGCGGCTGCCACCAGGAAGCCGGGCGGGTCGCGACCGGGAGGCCGCTCCTACGGCGTGTGGGCCGGTTGGAGGGGGGCGGCGAGCTACGATTCGGGAACTCCGGGCGCGCTGGCCGTCAGCACCAGGGTCACAGCACCGGCTTGGTCGCCGTCCACCTGCGCGACGGCCTGCAGATCACCGGGGTCGAGCGTCACGCTGCCGCTGCGGGACAGCCGGGCGACGACCTCGAGATGGCCACCGGAAGCGGGACGCGCGAGGCTGACCGTGAGCGGGAGGTCGTCCGTGGTGAAGGCTTCGACCGCCAGGGGCATGCGCTCTCCGGCGCGGCGCAGGAAGACGAACACCCGGGCGGTAACCGGCCAATCGGCACCCGGCTCACCGAGGCTCACGTGAGCCTCAATGCCCGGGCCCGACGCCACGGCATCGTGCCCGGGCAGCATGGGCTGGGCCATGCGCACGGAACCGGCCGGCGCGGCCTGGCTGACGGCGGCCGGACTGGCTTCCCGGGCCGTTTCGACAGCCTCCGGAGGGACCCGGACGTACCAGATGAGCAGGGCGCTCGGCACCACGGCCAATGCGATTCCCCCGAGCACACGGGGCAGCAGGGATGTCATCGACGGCACATGGCCTCCCACGCCGTCATGGCGCCTCGTCCGATTCAGCCATAGGCCAGCCGCAGCAGCTCGATGACGCTCTGCACCTGCCGGGCCCAGAACCACGCCGCGGCGGCCAGCACCAGGATGCCGTAGCCGACGGCGATGCGCTGCAGGGTCTTGCGACTCATATGGACCCCCTCAGGAAAAGCCGATCCAGCGGCCGGACGCCGCCACCGTGAACCAGATCACCAGCGACGTGACCGCCACCAGCCGGAGCACCCAGGGGCTCAGCGTGGCGTGATCGAAGGCGAGCAGCGGCCGCCGTATGCCGTAGACGAACACCAGGCCGATGGCGAAGGACGCCATCTTGGCCCAGAACATCTCGTTGTAGTACAGCTTCAGCGCCACCGCCGAGCTCATGAAGATACCCGACAGCAGCGAACCGATCAGCGCCACGTCGAACCAGCGCTGGGTGCTGGCGACCACCACCCGGGACGGCACGTCGCGCAGCATCACGCCGAGCAGGCGCAGATCGGCCAGCAGCACCGTGCCGCCGAGCAGCGCGAGGGACAGCAGATGGAACATCTGCACCACGGCGAACACCCCGCCGTAGGCTTTGGACATGGTGGCGAGAAACGAGTTGTCCAGCCATTCGAAGAAGAAGTAGACGTCCACGGCGCCCCCTACTCGAACCGCGCCAGCTCGTCGACGCAGCCGGCCGCCCAGTACATGAGGTACGACAGGTCCTTGTTGCAGTCGAACCAGTCGTAGGCGATGGAGCGGCCGGTCACCACCACGCCGGCCCACAGCAGCAGCGACAGCCCGGCGCCGACCCGCATGCGCTTCGGCGCGCGGCGGTCCTCGTCCCAGCTGCCGTCCGCGGCGAGCATCTTCGCGCGAAACAGGAAGGCGTTGATCCCCGCGGCGATCATCAGCACCACCTTGATGCGGAACCAGATGCTCTGGGTGGTGCGCTCCGGAATGGCGTAGTAGAGCAGGAAACCGGTGATCACCATGACCGCGAAGCCGAGCATCATGGGCCGGTCCAGGCGGTCCGCCAGCTTGGACGCCGGCACCTCGGTGAACGCGAGCCCGAGCATGCGCAGATCGATCATGAACAGCATGCCGAGGAACACCATGAGCGTGAGCACGTGGGTGGTCTCGATCCACGCGTACATGTACAGGGACTCGTGGAGCGCCGTACTCCACTCGTGGGTGTCGAGCCAGCGGGCCAGGGCCAGCAGCCATTCATTCAGCATGGCCACCTCGCTCCGGGCGCGGCCGATCGATGACGTGCACGTCGATTCCTCCCCTCTCCTGACGCGATAGTCTACTACAGCGAAACCGGCCGGGACGATCCGTCAGGGCGCTTCCCCGGGCAGCGCAGTCTCCCGGACCCGGCCGCCGCCGTAGGTCCGCGCCGCGGTGAAGAAGCCGCTCGCCTCCAGCTCCACGGTCACCGGAACGGCGCCGCGGTTCTCCCAGAACCAGCCGTGCCAGCCGTCGAAGGCCGCCCGGTAGCCACCGTTGGCCGAGACCCCGCGGCTGCGGTCGTAGCTCTCGGCGAAACCCTCCGGCGCCTCGTCCGGCTCGGCGTGCAGTTCCGCCACCACCTCGCCCGTCGCCCGCCACGCGAACACCATCGCGTCGCCGGTCTCCAGGCGGTATTTGTACTCGACCGATTCGAAGGGCTGGAGCGGAAACCGGATGCGGTCGGTCACCGGTGCTGCGTCGCGGCTTTCCAGCGCGTCCTGCGCGGGCTCGGCCAGCGCCAGCACCCCGGTGAGGCGGCCGGTGCCGAGCGGGTCGAGGCCGTACTCCGCCGGCAGCACGAAGGCCACCAGCACCACGGCGGCGGCCGCCAGCGCCAGCAGCGTGGCGCCGAGAACGCGGGGCGCGCCGGGGTTGCCGGTCATGGCGCACCGCCCAGGGCGAAGCCGGTGAGCTGATGGCCGGTCAGCACGAAGCCCGCGCACATCAGCACCGTATTGGCGGCGAACGCCTGGCGCGTGAACGCGGCCGAGGCGCGCCAGCGCAGCAGCAGCGCCACCACGAACAGCAGCGCCAGCACCTGCCCCAGCTCCACGCCGAGATTGAAGCTGAGCAGGTTGGTGACCAGCCCGTCCGCCGAGAGGGTCATGTCCTGCAGGCGGGTGGCGAGGCCGAGGCCGTGGAACAGGCCGAACACGACCACCGCGACCCGGGTGTCCGGCTCGATGCCCAGCACCTCGCGGAATCCGCCCAGGTTCTCGAAGGCCTTGTACACCACGGACAGGCCGATGACGGCGTCGATGAGGTGGGCGTCCACGGCGAGGCCGCCGAGCACGCCGCCGATCAGGGTCAGGCTGTGGCCCAGCGTGAACAGCGACACGTACAGGACGACGTCGCGCAGGCGCTGCAGGAAGAACACCACGCCCACCAGGAACAGCAGGTGATCGTAGCCGGTGACCATGTGCTTGGCGCCGAGGTACACGAACGGTCCGACCGCGGGACCGGCGATGCCGCGCACGAACGTGGCATCGTCACCGGCGATGGTATGGGCCGCCGCCGCGCCGGCCAGCCCCAGCAGCATCGCCGCGGCGATCCAGAGCGCGGCCCGGCGCATCAACCTTCGCCGTCCTCCTCGAGCATGTAGATCTGATGGCAGGCCACGCACACGTTGTAGAGCTGGCCGCCGATCTCGAACAGCGCGTCGGCGTCCTGCGCCTGGGCCGCCGCCATGGCGCGCTCGCCCATGGTGACGATGCCGGCGGAGAACTCGTTCCAGTCCGCGCCCTGGCTGCGGCCCGGCAGCATCAGCAGGTTGCCGCTCTCGGCGATGGCTGCCGCAGCGTTGCGCACCTCCGCCCAGCCCGCGTCGTCCACGGGCGCCAGGTCCTGCTCGCCCGCCTCGGTGATCACCGAACCGGCCGAACCCCAGATGACGTCCGCCATCGGATCCATCACCCAGTTCATGAGCTGGTGGTCGTCGAGCACGGGGCGGAACGGCGTGGCGGGCTCGCTGGACTCGGGCGCCGGCGTGCAGGCGCTCAAGGCCAGGCAGACCGTCAGGCCGCAGATGGCGGTTCTCAGCATCTCTCCCCTCCCCCCAAGAAAGGCCCCTCGCGTCTGCGGAGCCGCATCGCTCAAGACTAATGCAATGCCCCCACGGCGTCAGCCTCGCCGCGGCAGCCGCCGGCCCGTCAGTATTTGAGCAGCGTCAGGAATTCGGATCGGGTCGCCGGATTCTCCCGGAATGCGCCCAGCATCGCGGAACTCTTCATCAGCGAGTTCTGCTTCTCCACGCCGCGCATCATCATGCACAGGTGGCGCGCCTCGATGATGACGCCGACGTCCTCGGCGCCGGTGACCTCCTGCAGGGCTTCGGCGATCTGGAACGTCAGCTCCTCCTGGATCTGCAGCCGCCGGGCGAACATGTCGACGACCCGGGCGATCTTCGACAGGCCCAGCACCTTGCCGTTGGGGATGTAGCCGACGTGGCACTTGCCGATGAACGGCAGCAGGTGATGCTCGCAGAGGGAATACAGCTCGACGTCCTGCACCACGATCATCTCCCGGTTCTCCGCCGGGAACAGGGCGCCGTTGACGACCTCGTCCAGGGTCTGGTGATAGCCCTTGGTGAGGAACTGGATGGCCTTGGCCGCGCGCGTCGGCGTATCCACGACCCCGGGCCGGGTGACGTCGTCGATCTCGCCGATGATGGTCGAATAGGCCTCGATGAGGCGGGACAGGTCGCTCATGCCGATCCTCGGTGCAGTGACTCGACCGGCGTGCCCGGCCGCCCGGGGGGGGCATGGCCGGAAATCGCCGGGCCCGCGCGACTCGCGGGCCCGGCTATCTCACTACAGGCTCAACAGATAGCGCAAGTAGAACACCCGTCCGAGCGGATTGTGGGCGAAGGGATCGTACCCGCCATCCACGTTGACCTTGGGCGGCTTCTCGTTGAACGCGTTCTTCAGACCCAGCGTGAGCGCGGACCCCTCGGCCTGGAAGCCGAAGCTGGGCAGCTCGACGCTGTACTGCAGGTCCACCGTGGTCATGCTGTCGATGGTCGGGTAGAAGCCGAAGAACGCCCCGCGCAGCGCGCTCTGGGGCACGTCGTCCTCGTACTCGTCGATGTAGCGCACCGTCGCCACCGCCGAGTGACGGTTGCGGGTCCAGCCGAGATTGAAGTTGGCCTTCCACTCCGGCAGGGCCCGGCCGACGCTGTTGCCGGCGTTGCGGCTGCCCACCCCGTCCACGGTGATGCCGTCCGGCGTCACCAGGTCGTACTCCAGGGTGTAGCTCGCGGCGAGCTGAGCCCGGAACAGGCCGAGGTCGCCCATCTCCCAGCGGTAGCCGATGGTCGCGTCGATACCGGAGGTGTCGAGGCTCTGGGCGTTCACGTAGGAGGCCTCCGTGCGCAGCAGGCCGCCGGTCTCGTTGCGGATGACCTTGTCGGGCAGGCCCGGGCCGATGGAGTAGATCTCCGCCAGACCGTCGCTGTCGGTGTCGATGGCGCCGCACAGCGGTCCGGCGAGCGGGTCGCTGTTGAACCCGTTCGGACAGCGCGAGGCGTTGTCACGGTTGATCAGGTCCTGGTGCTGCTCCCGGGTCAGGATGTCCTCGTACTCGTAGTTGTAGTAGTCGAGGTCCACCGTCAGGCCGCTCAGCGGGCCGTCGGACGGCGCCCAGGAGAGGCCGAGGTTGTAGACGTCGGCCGACTCCGGCTCCAGGTCCGGGTTGCCCGTCGAGATCGACGGCCGGAACGCCAGCCCGCCGGTGCCGGAGAACGGGTCGGTGGAGTTGATCAGGCTGGTGGTCGAGCCGAACAGCTGCAGCAGCGAGCCGACCCGAAACGACGTGCCGCCGGACAGCCGGAACGTCAGGTCGTCGTTCGGCCGCAGCAGCAGGGTCACCTTGGGATCGAAGGTGTCGGTGTTGAGCTCGTCGAAGTCCTCGTAGCGACCGGCGAGCGTCAGCTCGGCCCAGTCGCTCAGCGGCACGAACACCTCGGCGAATACCGCCGTGGTGGTCAGCTTGCCGGTCCAGTCCTGGGCGCCGTAGACGAACTTGTAGTTGTTGTCGTTGTAGTTCTTGTCGAAGTCGACCTTGGCCTTGTCCTCGCGGTACTGCATGCCGACGGCGAGGCCGACCGGGCCGCTGTCCATCTCGAACAGGTCGCCGGCGAACACGGCGTCGTAGACGAACTGGGTCGATTCGCTCTGGGTCTGGAGCTGCCCCGCCATCCACTGAATGAGCTCGATGGGGTTCTGATAGAGCTGGGCGGCCTCCGCCACCGTCATGCTCGGATCAGGCGCCCAGGCGCTCGTGTCCGACGTGTCCCAGCGCTGCCCGGTGACGGGATCGAAGCGGCTGGTGGCGAACGGGTTGTAGAAGTAGCAGTCGCCTTCGCCCCGGTTGCCGGAGCCGGGGTCGCCCGAGACCGGATCGCAGCCGGGGCCGCCGAGGCCCGAATAGGCCAGGTCGGTGTTGCGGGTCACGGTGTCCGAGCCGGTGCTGGAGGCCAGATTGCGCTCCGACAGGAACGCGGACGCGTTCAGGTTCCACTGCCGGTCGCCGAGCATCATGTCCCAGGAGACGCCGCCGCCGACCCGGTAGAACTCGCGGTCGACCCGGGTGTCCGTGTCGACGGGCCGCTCCTCGAAGGGCGTGTCCGGCGTGCCGCCCAGCAGCCGCTGCAGGGCCAGATAGGGCACCGGCTCCACGCCGCGGCGCTCGGCGTCGAGCTGCAGCCCCGGCGACGTGGACGGCACGATGGCGAACGTCACGTCGGGATACAGGGAGTTGCCCCGGAAGAACTGGTTGTCGGAGAACGACACCTCACCGTAGATCTCGACGTCCTCGCTGACGTCGTAGGTGGCCGTGGCGTGAACCTTGACCACCTCCTCCTCACCCACCAGGTTGAAGAACTGGGAGAAGTCGTAGATGCACTGGCCCGAGACCGTGCCCTGCACGCCCTGGGGGCCGTCGTCGGCAGCGGCGATGTCGCAGTCCGGGTCCGCCCCCGCGCCGAAGCTGGCGGAGCCGCCCGGCACGAAGAAGCTGTCGGTGTCCGGCACGATCGCGCCCAGCGCCACGTAGCGGCCCGGCTGGCCGAAGCTCGACAGCCCGGTCTGGCCGAAATCGTCGTAGCGGTCGGCGATCTGCAGCGGCGCCCGGTCGAGGTAGCTGGCCGAGATCACCAGATTGCCGCGATCACCGGCGACGCCGAAGATCGCCGACACCAGATGATCGTCCTGCTTGCCGGACTCGTCGTCGGTCTGGAAGTCGTACTGCAGCTCGAAGCCTTCGAAATCCGTGCGGGTGATGAAGTTCACGACGCCGGCGATGGCGTCCGACCCGTACAGCGCCGACGACCCGTCCTTGACGATCTCCACGCGCTCCAGCGCGATGTTCGGAATCCAGCCGCTCAGATCCACGTAGCCGTTGCTGGACTGGTCCGTGCTGGTCGCCACGGCGCGCTTGCCGTTGATCAGCACCAGCGTCGAGCCGGCGCCCAGATTGCGCAGGTTCACGTTGGTGTTGCCGGTGGAGTTGTCGCCGCCGAAGAACGCCGACGACTGGCTGATGTTGCCCGAGTTGAAGGTCAGCGTGTTGACGACGTCCTTGACGTCGACGGCGCCGAGTTCGTCGATGTCGGCCTTGGTCACCACGGACAGCGGCGACGGCGAATCCGCCGTCGTGCGCCGCAGGTACGAGCCGGTGACGACGATTTCCTCGATGACGCCCTCATCCTGCGCCAGCACCGGCGTGGCGCCAGCCCCGGCCAGAACGGACAGCGTGAGGATCCTGGACAGACGGATCCCCGTGTGTGTGTTCACCATGGTCATTCTCCCCTTGTCTTCTCTCTCCCCTGAAGGAGCGTTCCCCCGAAGGAGCGTTCCCCCGAAACGCGCGCTCCCCGGAACGCGCGCTCCCCCGGACGCGGCGCTGCGCCGGCTGGCACCCTGTGCTCGCCAGTGACGTGCCAGTCCCGGCCGCGTTCGACCGCGGGGTCGTCAGAAGACTAAGGCGGTGAGGTTCGAGCCGCAACGGATAACAGTCATCCGTTCAGCGCATGAATGACCCGGGCCGGTGCCGCGTCGCCGATGCCGGTGCCGGAGGCCGCCACGGCGAAGGCGTCCTGGGCGGCGGCGAGGGCGTCGACGAAGGTGTCCAGCACGGCGTGGATCTTGGGCATGCCGTGGAGGCAGCGGCGGTAGATGGCGTACACCGACGATTCCGTGCCGGCGAACCCCGGGTCCACCAGTTCCAGGCGCCCGTGCTCGACGTCGTCCCGCACCAGCGGCCAGGGCATCAGCCCCACACCGTGACCGGAAATCAGGAACTGCCGCATGGTGACGGTGTCGTTGACGGCGATGCGGACCCGCTGACGCTTGAGCAGCCGGAAGACCTTCGAGGTCTCGGGGTCCACGGGACCGCCGGAGCGCATGTTGAGGGCGACGAAGTGGAAGTCCGACAGTCGTCGGCCGTCGACCCGGCCGAGGTAGTCCGGCGCGGCGGTGAAGACCCAGCGAACCGTGCCGAGGCGCTCCAGACAGGTGTCCGTGCGCTGAAACGGCATGAGCCGGACCACCATGTCCAGGTTGCCGTCGTAGAGGTCCTGATAGCGGGACGCGAAGTGAATGTCGTATTCCAGCTCCGGATGGGTGAGCGCGAGATCGCTCAGCGCCGGGATCAGCACCCCCCGCCCCACGCCCGGAGGCACCGAGATGCGCAGCAGCCCCGCGGGGCGGTCACGCTCGCTGATGACCTGCTGCTGGGCATCGTGCAGCAGGCTGAGGGCGCGGCGCACGCCGGCCGCGAATTCCAGGCCGTATTCGGTGGCTTCCACACGCCGCGTCGTCCGCGAGAGCAGGCGGCGCCCGCCCAGCCGGTCCTCGAGCGCGGCGATGCGCCGGCTGACCGACGACTGACTGACGCCGAGCTCGACCGCGGCGGCGCTGAAGCTTCCGGTATCGAGCACGACCAGCAGGGTCTGCTCCTCCACGATGGAATCGGTATACATCGGTTCCTCCCCAAGATCCGGATGTACCCGACCATAAAAACCCGATCCGGCGCATATCGCAACCGCTCAGGCGGGCAACAGCAGATACGCGGCGATGGTGAGGAGTGCGCCGGCGAGCGCATAGGGAAGCTGGGTGACGACATGATCCATGTGATCACTGCCCGCCCCCACCGACGCCAGCACGGTGGTATCGGACACCGGCGAGGCGTGGTCGCCGAAGATCCCGCCGCCGGCGACCGCGGCCACTGTCTGAAAGACCAGCGGCGTCATCGGTCCGCCGGCATTGTCCAGCGCCACGGGCAGCGCCACCGGCATCATCAGCGCGAAGGCGCCCCAGGACGTGCCCGTGGAAAAGGCGACGGCGGCGGTCACGCCGAAGGTCAGGGCGACCAGCCTGCCGCCGTCGAGGCCGCCGTCGAACCAGGCGACGATGGCGGCGCCCACGCCGAGCTGCTGGGCCACCGCGTTGAGGGCATAGGCCAGGGCGACGACCAGCAGCGCCGGCATCACGCCCTGGGCGCCGCGCACGATCACGTCGGTCAGGTCGCGGACGCGGCGCAGACGGCGGCGCGCGCCGAGCACCACGACCAGCGACGTGACGCCGGCCATGAACGCCTCGACGATCTTCACCGAGCCGAGCGCGACCAGCGACCACACCCCGATGCCGATCACCACCGCCACCGGCAGCGCCAGCTCCATCAGCAGCGACGCCCGGCCAGGCAGCGGCGGCGCCGCGGCGGCGCCGTCACCGAGGTCGGTGAGCGGCTGCGCGCCGGGTCGCAGCACGGCGCCGGTCTCCCGCGCGCGGCGTTCCGCCCGCCGCATCGGGCCGACGTCCGGCAGCCAGCCGAGGGCCAGCAGCAGCGCCGCGGCGACCATCAGCCAGGGATAGAAATTGTAGGGAATGGCGGCGATGAACACCGACAGCGCCCGGTCCGCGGTCATGCCGCCACCGACCTGGCTCGCCACCAGGCTGGCGACGTAGGCTCCCCAGGCGGTGAAAGGCACCAGGATGCAGACCGACGCGGTGGTCGCATCGAGCAGAAAGGCGAGTTTCTCCCGGGGGATGCGGGCGCGGTCCGAGAGCGGCCGCATCACCGTGCCCGCCATCAGCGGACTGAAGTAGTCGTCGACGATCACAAGACCGAGGCCCCAGGTGGACAGCTCCACCCGACGCCGGCCGCCGCCGCGCCCGGAGAAACGCTGCGCCAGGGCATCGAGCACGTCGGCCCGCTTGAACAGCTCGAACAGAATGCCGATGAGCACGACGATCTCGCAGATCCAGATGAAGTCCGCGTTGCCCAGAGACGCCTGGAACAGCGCGTTCAGGCCGGCCCCCGGCACGGCGCCGACCATGAGCGTGCCGACGAACACGCCGATCAGCATGGCCAGCAGCGCCGAGCGCGTGACGAATGCCAGCAGCAGCGTGACGCCGAGCGGCGTCAGCGACCACAGTCCCCAATCCGTCAAGCAACCTCCCCCGCCGGCGTGCGTCCCACAGCATAGCGCCGGTTGCGGGAGATCCCCACCGCTGGTACACCATGCGCCGTGGCCAGCCATCCCATCCACGTAAAGCGCGTCTACGAGCCAGCCGAATCCGGCGACGGCTGCCGAATCCTGGTGGACGGCATCTGGCCTCGCGGACAGCGTCGCGAGGACGTCGCCGCCGACCTGTGGCTGAAGGCTGTGGCGCCCTCGGCAGGGCTGCGCCGCTGGTTCGGGCACGATCCGGACAGATGGGCGGAGTTTCAGCGGCGCTACGCCGAGGAACTGCGCGACCAGGCCGAGGCCATGGACACCATCCGCGAGCGCCGCCGCCAGGGGCCCGTGACGCTGCTCTACAGCGCCCGGGACGAGCAGCACAACCAGGCGGTCGCGCTGCGCCGGCTGCTCGACGACGGCGACCGGGAGCGATGACCAGCGCGGCGCTCAGCATCGGGTTCCGGCCCTTTTATTTCCTCGCCGCCGCCTTCGCCGCGCTGGCGGTGCCGCTGTGGTTCGCCGCCTATGGGGGCTGGCTGCCCCTGACGCCTGCCCTGCCCGCGTTCCTGTGGCACGCCCACGAAATGGTGTTCGGCTTCGCGCCGGCGGTGATCGTCGGCTTTCTGCTCACGGCGGTGCGCAACTGGACGGGCCGGCCGACGCCGTCCGGCGCCGCGCTGGCGGCCCTGGCGCTGCTGTGGCTGGCCGGACGGGTGGCGATGCTCACCGGACCGGGCACCGCGGCGGCGCTGATCGACGTCGCCTTCCTGCCGGTGGCGGCGGTGGTTCTGGCGGTTCCCCTGGCGCGCAGCCGGAATGCCCGCAACGCCTTCGTGGTGCCGCTGCTTCTGCTGCTCGGCGGTCTCGCCGCGCTCCATCACGCCGCCTACTCGGGACTGGTCTCCGGCGCCTGGCTGACCCGGGCCGGCACCGCCGCCATGGACCTCGTGGCGCTGCTGCTGACGGTCATCGGCGGCCGCGTGATCCCGAACTTCTCCGCCAATGCCGTCCCCGGCCTCACGCCCCGCCGCTGGGCGGCAGTGGAATGGGGCACCATCGCCGGCGTCGGGCTGATCGTGCTGCTGGACGTCAGCGGCGCGGCCGGCAGCCTGCCGATGCCGGCACTGCGGGCGCTGTTCTTCACGGTGGCGGCGCTGCAGTGCCTGCGCCTGCTGGGCTGGCAGCCCTGGAAGACCCGGCGCAACGTACTGCTGCTGGTCCTGCCCCTGGGCTACTTGTGGCTACCGGTGCACTTCGCGCTGCGCGGCATGCTCGACGCCGTGCCCGGGCAGATGGCGCAGCCGGCGCTGCACGCCCTGGCCGTGGGCGCCATGGCCGGGCTGATGCTGGCGATGATGACCCGCAGCGCCCGGGGTCACACGGGCCGGCCGCTGGTCGCCGGAGGCGCGGAGGTGTTCATGTTCACCGCCATTCACCTGGCGGCGCTGGTCCGGGTCGGCGGCGTGCTGCTCTGGCCCGCCGGCTACGTCACCTGGGTGGGCGCGGCGGCGGTGCTGTGGTCACTGGCGTTCGGGGCGTTCGCCGTCCGCTACGCGCCCATCCTCGCGCGCCCCCGCGCCGACGCCTGACACCCCTGTTGGAGCGGCCTCCCGGCCGCGATCCCCAGCCCCTGAACAACACGCCCGCAGCACCGGCACCACCGGGCCGGGCGCCGGGCGGCGCCCGGGTCGCGGCCGGGAGGCCGCTCCTACGGGTGAATCGGGCTCAGGCGAAGCGTTTCAGTTCGCGGCGGGCGATGACCATCTTGTGGGCCTCGTCGGGACCGTCGGCGATGCGCAGCGCGCGGCCGTTGCGCCACATCGCGGCGACCGGCGTGTCGTCGGAAACGCCCAGGGCGCCCATGCTCTGAATGGCCCGGTCGAGGACCTGCATCATCATGTTGGGCACCACCACCTTCACCATGGACAGCTCCTGACGGGCTTCCTTCTTGCCCACCTTGTCCATCTTCCACGCCGCGTACTGGGTCAGCAGCCGGGCCTGGTCGATCTCCATGCGCGAGGTGGCGATCCAGTCCTGAACGATCTGCTTGTCACGCAGCAGCGTGCCTGCGATGTCCCGGTTGTTGGCGTGCCGGCACATGATCTCGAAGCCGCGCTCGGCCATGCCGATGGCGCGCATGCAGTGGTGGATGCGGCCCGGGCCGAGGCGGGCCTGGGCGATCATGAACCCGCCGTGCTCCGGCCCGAGCAGCGCGTCCGCCGGCACCCGGCAGTTCTCGTAGCGGATCTCGCAGTGGCCGCCGCCACCGCTGTGGCCCATCACCGGCACCGACCGGATCAGATTGAAGCCCGGCGCGTCGGTAGGCACGACGATCATGGAGGCGCGCTCGTGGGGCGCGCCGTCCGGATTGGTGACCACCATGACGATGGCGAATGCGGCACCGACCGCGCCGGAGGTGAACCACTTCAGGCCGTTGATCACCCACTCGTCGCCGTCGCGCACCGCGGTGGTCCGCAGGCCGGTGGGGTCTGCGCCGGAGACTTCCGGCTCGGTCATGGAGAAGCAGGAGCGGATTTCGCCTTCCAGCAGCGGCTTCAGCCACCGCTCCTTCTGCTCGTCCGAACCGAATTCGGCCAGGATCTCGGCGTTGCCGGTGTCCGGCGCCTGGCAGTTGAAGACCCTGGGCGCCAGGCCCGACCGCCCCATGTGCTCGCAGAGCACGGAGTAGTCATGATTGGACAGGCCGGCGCCCCACTCCTGGTCCGGCAGATACAGATTCCACAGGCCGAGCCCCTTGGCCTTGGCCCGCAGTTCCTTCATCACCGGCGGGTCCTCACCGTTCGGCGTGGACTTGATCTCTTCGGCGTAGCGCTTCTCGGCCGGGATGATGTCGTCGTTGAGCATCCTGAGGACCTGGTCCTCGACGATGCGTCCCTCCTCGGATATGGCGAATTCCATGATGTGGTTCCAGTATGTTGACCCGTCACGATCGCCCGGAACGGCGGCGGACGCGAGGCCCGCGCACCGCCCGGTTGATCGAGATCAAGAGGCGTCTCAGTACACCTCGTGCACCGTGTTGTAGACGTTGAATTTGCCCGTCGGGGTGATGAGCTTTGGATGCTTGATCACCTTCTTCAGCTTGCGGGTCTTGTCGTCGACCACCACGATCGCCGACTCCTGGTCCAGGGCATTCCAGATCGAGAACCAGACTTCGTCGCCGCCCTTGTTGTACTCGGGCTGAACCACCCGCCGGGCGCCTTCCTCGATGCCGGCCCACTCGGCGATGGGCAGCACCTCGTAGCCCGCCTCCGGATCGTTGATGTCGAACACCGCCACGGACTGGCTGATGTCCTCATCCGGATTGAGCGGCGCATCCACCCAGAGATTGTCCGAGTCGGGGTGGGTCTTCACGAACAGGGAGCCCCCGCCCATGCCCTTCAGCACCCGCACGGCCTTCCAGGCGTGCTCGGGATGCCGCTCGGGATCGGTGCCGATGAACGTCACCTCGTCGCTGCCCAGCGCGCTGGTCACCCAGACGGGGCCGTACTCCGGATCGATGAGATTGGCGCCGCGACCCGGGTGCGGAATCGACGTGACGTCGACCAGCGCTTCCAGATTGCGGTCCTTGGCATCCACGACCGCGACCTTGTCGGACTGGTTGGCCGCCGTCAGGAAGTAGCGCTGGGTCCGGTCCCACCCGCCGTCGTGAAGGAAGCGGGCCGCCTCGATGGTGGTCTCCTGCAGGTTGTTGATGTCGCGGTAATTCACCAGCTTGATGAGACCCGTCTCCTTCACGTTGACGATGAACTCGGGATGCTGGTGCGAGGAGACGATGGCCGCCACCCTGGGCTCCGGATGGTACTCCTGAGTGTCCACGGTCATGCCGCGGGTCGAGACGATCTTCTTCGGCTCGAGGGTCGGACCGTCCATCAGCACGTACTGGGGCGGCCAGTAGGCACCGGCGATGGCGAGTTCGTCCTCGTAGCCCTTGTACTTCGACGTCTCCACCGAGCGCGCCTCGAGACCGATCTTGATCTCCGCCACCCGGCTCGGCGGGTCGGCATAGAGGTCGATCATGTCGATCCGGGCATCCCGGCCGATGGTGTAGATATAGCGACCGGATGCGGACGGCCGGGAGATGTGCACCGCGTAGCCCGTCGGCACGATGCTGACGATGTCCTTGGAGTCGCCGTCGATGATGGCCACCTCGCCGGAGTCACGCAGCGTGACCGCGAAGAAGTTCTCCACGTCGTAGTCGTGCTGGGGTACCTCCGGACGATCCTCCGGCGCCACCAGCACCTTCCAGGTCTCACGCATCTCGGCCATGCCCCACTCGGGCGGCTCCGGCGGCGGGTGCTGGAGGAAGCGTGCCAGCACGCTGATCTGCTCCTTCGAAAGCTCCCCGGACGTCCCCCAGTTGGGCATGCCGGCCGGCGTGCCGTAGTTGATGATGGTTTCCAGGTACTGGGTGCCCTTGGCCCGGGTGATGTCGGCCGTCAGCGGCAGGCCCGTGGCCCCTTTGCGCAGCACGCCGTGGCAGCCGGCGCAGCGTTCGAAGTAGAGCTGGGTCGCCTGGTCGAACTCCGTCTGGGTCATGTCGGGACCTTCCGTCGACACCATCCGACCCATCCGGGCTTCGCCCACGGGGCTCGATGCGCCACCCTCGTACTGGAGCCGGGGCGTGTCGACGCCGGGGTGCGGACCGCCTTCGGCGCCGGCGGTACCGGCCACCTGCTCCCGCGTCGCGGCAACCTCTGCGGCGGACACGTAGCCGCCGTCGTTGCCCCAGGCGTTCAGCACGTAGCTCAACACGTCGGCGATCTGCTCGTCGGACAGATAGGCCAGATGCGGCATGACGGCATCGTAGGTCTTGCCGTTGACTTCGATCGGGCCGGACAGACCCTGCAGCACGACTTCGATGGCGCGCTGCGGATCCTCCAGCAGATAGTCCGAGCCGGCGAGCGGCGGGAACACCGCCGCCATGCC
>MDTG01249038.1_pt1 | contig 39352 bp, 24 predicted proteins | sample 811421 | NCBI WGS metagenome assembly MDTG01 (sample SAMN05326645, study PRJNA326480) | marine metagenome | isolation source: seawater | place: Pacific Ocean: South East | collected 2011 | reverse complement strand
GCATCAGGTGAAAGTGTTCCGGGTAGTGATGCAATCGTCCCGGATATTCGTCGGGGAATAAATACACAGCAGTATTTTATAGAAAAAGAAGAATACACTGAAGGAAATTTTATCCCAAAGGATAAATGTATTAAATCCGCTGGCGACTCGGAAGGTAATCACATTTGCGCGGGAGATACGACTAGAAGGTTCACTATTCCGGATAATTTTTCTGAAACAGGTTTTTCCGGCACAAAATCTATCTTTGTGATGAAGACAGACCCAAGCGGGGATATCCAATGGGTCTTTGATTTAAATGAGACCTTTATTCGAAATGTAGAGTTAGGTGTCTACGATGAAACCCATTTCGGTGAAGCGATATCACACAGTGATATCTTTCTTGCCGACCTAGAACTTATAGATATGAGCGTGGATAGCTTAAATAATATTTACGTTCTTATAAATGACAGTAATTCATCAATAACGATCTCTTCTGGTGCTCAAGACAGAGGTTTTACATTAATAAAAATTACGCCCTCTGGAAATTTATCTTGGATAAGACAATTTGATAATCAATATGCAGATGATCAAGTGGGTAGCATCCTTCATGAAAATGGAGGAACATTTTATGAATCAAATAACTTATTTGAGGACAATATTAAAACTCAAGTCATAGAAGGTTCAATGGTTGGAGGGGTTTATCCTAAGGGGGTTGAAGTTACCGATAACTATGTTTTAGTTTATGGAATGACAAATATTTCTATCAGCGCTCCTGCTATTGGAAATGAAAAATTCAGTGGAGTAATATTTGGTTATTCTCCTTTAGGGACATTGTTATTTATTTTCCAAGTTCCCCATGGAGATCCGGAGAATGGACATTTTGACGAAACAGAAATTTTAGATATTAAATATCATCCAAGCTCTGGGCATTATTTCATTTTGGCAAAAGTTACTGATTATGACGAAACTGGTACCCCAAGAAGCACGCATTTTATTGTCACTAGAGTTGATCAAAACTTTAAAACTTCAATCACTAACTTTGCGCTTAATTCATATATAAGCTCAAAACTTGTCGCTAATGGTTCAAATAAGGCAATATGTAAAAAACTTCTACTTGATACATTTGGTAATGCTTATTGCGCAGGAGTAACAAATTTGGCCCTCGCACCTAGTGCGGATAAAGGCATAGATGATGAATTGGAAACGAATACCGATGATGATATTTTTATCGCAAAGATTCATTACCTTGGATACCTAGAATGGCTAACTCAAATTGATACCAATTTTGTCAGCAAAAGTGATTATATCTCAGATTCCACAACCGATGAGTCGGTGAATGATTTGATTTTCGATGCCCAAGGTAACCTTCTTGTTCTTGGGTCAACGAATGGCTCACTTGGGGATTTACCTAGTGATGATGGAGATAATAAAAATAGTATACTGTTCGCCACTGTGGATAAAAACGGAGAAATATTAAATGTCACTCAATGGGGAAAAGACTTCTTTGATGATATACCATCTAAAGTTGAGGGAAATTCAATTTACCTTCAAGATAACAAGGTTTATCTCGGTGGGGCCTCGCATAATGGGCGAGGTTATTTTTGTGATAATATCGAAAGCTCCTCTAGTAATATCCATACCGGCTTTATTGCAAATATTGACTCTTGGATAAATTCTTCACCTGAAACTAAATCGATCACTTGCCCTGAACTTCCCTAAATAGAGATATTTTTAGGAAACTCCATGGGAAATAAATGGCCGCCGCGAGAAGGAATCAGTTCGATATTGGGATTTATTTTCCTTATTCTTTTAATTATAGTTGGACGTATGAGATCAGATTTTTCTCCGTAGATGATTTTTGTGGGGACTGTCACACTTTTTAAAAGCCCCCAAGCACTAATAACTGATAAAAAACAATGCTCCTCCCAACGCTTACTAAAAACAAGAGTTACATTGCCGTCTTCCGTTTCTTTAAAGCCTGCGTTGACATAATTCCAAAGGGCCTCGTCACTATAATATTTAAATAATTTTTTTTCTCTAAGGTTGTCGAAGGCCGTTTGGTAGGAGTCAAATGTATCCTTTCTTCGATAGGCCTTTGAGGCGACGGGGTGAATTTTTCGAGTGATGAACTTGGGCAGGTAGTTAGATAGGTAAACAAATCTTCGTGGCAGTATTGTTGGGTCTAAAAGGGTAAGACTTTTGAAATACTCTGGTTTTGCCACCGCTGCCTTTAAAAGAAGTATCGCCCCCATTGAGTGGCCAACTCCTATGAGAGGATGCTCAAGTGTTTCTATTTTTCTTATTAGATCCCATGAATAGTCATGCCAGTTTCTTGCCGCCTCATACATCGTAAATGGTTTATCAATTGGTGTAAGGGTAATAGGTATGAGATCGATATTTTTTTCATCTTTGTAATGATTAAAAAACTCTTTATAACAACCTGGAGGAAAGCCATTTGCGTGGCAAAAAATATGCATAGTTTATTGTAACTAAATTTGTTTAATCCTGCATTTTTTTATTTTCAATCACTTATCGTTATCTGATATTTATAAACACAGCTGTCTAAAATATTGTCAGATCTTTTATTTAAACACTTTAATACAAATCTTAGTTGAATAAAGCTTAATTAATTGGCATTGAGATTGCTGCATTTCCCTTTATTGGGGGTACTATGAGATCTTTTATACTTTTATTTGTACTGTTTTATTCTTTTAATAATTACGCAACATCTTTTAAAGAATTTTTAAAATTAAGGGAGAAGTTATATAAAGTGACTCACGATTCCAAATATCACTTTCCTTTAATCGGCGATTTAGCAAAATCCTCGAAGCGGAAAAGAGGACAAAAAATTTGGAATAAATTAAAAACTTATAAAAAAAATCCTGCATTGAGTTCTAAGGAAAGGAAGCTCGTAACTGAGCTATTAGATCTTGATAAAAGCACAAATTTTTCTCCTAAAAACTTTGGTGTTGGTTTGAAAGGGGGCTATTACGTGACACCATTTGGTTTGAGGATTTCAACAAAGTGCTTTAAATTTCTAGATAAAAGTAGGGAACAAAATGGCATTACCTTTAGTGGTACAAGTTTTCAACACGCACTAGAGACTTATTCTGATGATTTAAAAACTATGTCTCCTGAATTTGTTGACACAATCCTTACAAATCAAGTCTCTAACGCAGTGGAGAAGGTTAGTAGTTGTGGCGAAAACTATTCATCTGTCAAGAGTAACACCACTGAATGGTTAAAGGTTTTAAAGAAAACCACGATTAAATGCACCAATAAAACAGCGTCCGAAACTGGAACTTTGGGTTATCATATAAATAATCCTATGAATCCAAATACGGATGTATATTTGGCGCCAGAAACATTCTTTAAAATGATGGTTGAGCCAACTGAGCTTAAAAATGAAGCAGCTGCAGGAAGAAATACATTAGTCCATGAGATTTTTCATCTTACCCACCACGAAAATCGATCAACTGAGACACACAATAGTTATGGCGGTGTAGTATCAGAGCAGTGTAACAAACCAGATCGGCTGACCGATAGAGTGTACTTCTTAACCGCCCTTTGTTCAAGAAAGAGAACTAAAGTTACTAACACCACATTTATTCCAAAAAATAGGAAATTTTCCCATGATGAACTTATGGCACAGAAGGTAAATAAATGTGGAATGAAGCGCGGCTGTGTGGAACACTTTACTGACTCTGATACAAGTGAAAAAGAAGCGCAGAAGTTTTGTCAGCAAGTCGTTTCAATGGGGCAGTGTAAAATAAAGATGGCCCCCAAAAGCTTTAGTAAATTATCAACTGATATAAAAACACCAATGTTAAAACTTTATAGCAAGGTTGTTAAACTAAGCAATAAATGTATCAGAAAAGAATATAAAAACGAAAAAGAAAAAATTCTTGCTGGATGTCCATCCCAAAGAAATTTAAATACGTCTCAAAACTATCGTCTTTTATATTTAATGGAATTTGTTCAAAAAAATGGAAGGGAAGAGGTTCTTAATACTTTTTTAAAACAAAGAAACTTGGTTTTTCTTTCTCAACACCCAAGAACAAAAGCATTCTTAGAAAAAGGTTCATGGAATACAGTCTTAGAGCACGCAGACAAATATTCTGACGCATCCGTTACACATCATTGTAAAGAGTATCTTTCTTTAGTTGATACATTAAATGCTATCCCTTTGAAGACAGATCGGTGTAAGCTAAAGCGATAGATTAAACAAGAGTGGCATCAGCTTTATGCTGGTGCCATGCTCCTTTTTTTCTGGTGCCATTTTCTGGTGCCATGCTCCTTTGGTTTCGCAAGTGCAAATTTCAAATTTTTTTGCCTTGCATAGCTAAGCTTATAAATTTAGATATCTCTCAATAATTGGATTCATATCTTCAGGCCTAAAAAAACTACTATTATTAAATTGATCAAAGAAGGTATCCCATAGTTGAAGTGATAACATACCATTTCCCATCTCTTTCATTTGTCCCATGTATTGATAAAACTCACGAACAAATTCAGGTTTCATCCCTTTTGATTTAGCAATTTTAATCATTAGATCTACTTGAAACATATGAATAAATTCTCCGTGACTATCCCGCTCTAGAGGTTTATCAACAATTAACTTACCTTGACGAAGAATTGAGGCAAATTCTCCTGGTGGTAACACGCCAACTTCACTTCTAATTTCATGAATGGCCCCGGAGAAACCCGCTTCCTTGGATCTCTTTTGTAGCACTTGCTTCAAAATGACTCTATCCATTTTAAAGTCAATCAGAAACTGTTTATATTTTTGAGCATTATGAGGCAGTTGATATTCAGCAATGACTGCCTCTCGTAGTTCTTTGGCCCAGCTTGACCAGGTTTCGGCAGTTTGCATCTCTGCAAATAAGACCTCCATTAGTTTCTTTATATGCGGTTTTATTGAGGGTGATGTAAAACTTCCTCTAACCCTACTAATTGGAGTTGTATTTGTGATTTTGCTTAAATCCTGTTCCAGTTGGTGTTGACGTTGAGTGAAAACTTGATCAATTTTTGCCCTTTCTGCTGCAGGAACTTTAGTCGCCGGATTAGTGGATTCTTGCGAGATCTTCCTTTTTGCCTTTTGTCTTTGTTCGGACTTGTATGCTCGTAATGATTTTCCTTCACCAATAAAATTGAAGATCAATGGATTAATTCTTTCCGGTGATGTTAGTGTTCCTCTTCCTTTTTCCACCAAGAAAGACAATGCCATTCCACTGCGTAAGTGAGGGGCGCCAGGGAGAGGTTGGTTTGATGCCATCCATTTAATGGTTTTTGAAAACTTACTAGTTTCACCCCTTGTGGCCGTAAAATGTCTAAACAAGTCTAACTTAATTAAATGATCAATATCGAGTTTATCAAGGGCAAGCTCTTCCGGTACTCTCGCTTCTTTTAATCTTTTTATTAAGACCTCTCTAAACCTCTCTGAACTGAGTAATTGGCCGGCACCCATTTCTCTAATATTTTCCAAATTTTGAATTTTGTAAGCATCTCTTAAAATATCGCCTTTAAATGTATTTATCCAAGAGGACCAAAGAAGAGAGTTTATTCTAGATTTTTTATAAAAATTGCTAAGATAAATGAAATGTTGTCTTTCACTATATTTTAATCGACTATCATCTGAAAGGCGGGATACAAGTCCCATCTCTGGGGAAGATCGACTTTGCATGCTTTCTATATTTTGTAACAGTGAAAAATTATCTGAGAACTCCGTTTCTCGAATGGTTAACAAGCGATCAATATCTCTAGCAACTTTTCTTTGATCACTAAGAAGGCGATCAATTATTCCCTCTTTTTCGGCCAAACTCTTTGACTCTTTAGTCGCTTTTCTCAACATGACTAGTTGTTCTAAATACTCTGCAGGGTTTTCACTTTGAGATAGTGAAATTAAGTCTTGAATTTTTACAAAAAGATCACTGGCCTTAGTTCTTTCCTCAGCAGTCCTTTTCCCACTACGAATATTTCTTCCTCGATTAAATAGAAGTCGATGAACAGAACCATATAATTGTTTCCTTACCTTAGCTGAATCTTCCCATTTGCCTTCTTTATGAAGCATTAAACCATCAACAAAAACTTGTACCTGTGTTTGACTGCATTCTGAGTAGGTGGCCAGACTAAAAGTTAAGGTTAATATTAAAACGAGGACTTTCAAAAATTTTCCTTCAATTATCTGGAGGGGAGGTTAACTACAGCGCTCAATCTCTCCGCGTTTTATTTTTCCTTCAAATATTATTTCTGCCTTAAACATATTGAGCCTTAGCCCAGATAAATTCTCCGCGGGGTATTTATCTAAAATTTTTCTTTGAATTTTGGGATCAAGCGTCTCAAATATCTTGTATATATCCTTAGGAATTTTTTGTTTAACCGCTTCGGAGATCAAAACCTCTGCTGGCCTCTCACTAGTTGGTTTTCTTTCTCGAGATGAAGAACGCTTTGCTGGTTTTGTTGTGGGTTTTCGCTCGGCCTTGGTTGATGCAACCTCAGGTGATGTCTGTGATGATTGCTCTTTTGTACGACTACTTTGTGTTTTTTGTCTTTGGTCTTTAGAGCGTTGTTTACGTTTTGCTTCCCTTTTTAACTCAAGATTTCCTTGGGGGGCCGTTGCGGCCGTTGTTGTCGCTCCAGAGTCGATATATTCTGAAAATAATTTGGCCACACTGGATTCTAGTTGCTTTGAAGATAAATCCTTGGCGAGTTTTTCATAGCGCCGCTTTGAACTTGCAGAGATGCCATTTTTTGCCTTTGCAAAAGAATCAAACATTACGGATAAAAGTTGATCTTTTGTGGCATCTGGGTTTCTTCTTTTGTATGCCTCTTTTTCTTTAAGTGCCTTTTTGTAAGCGTCTGATATTGATTTATTATTTCTTCCCAACAGTCCTATTGTCTTACCTGGAATTGCTGTCCCTAACTCAAATTGGATGAGCATGATCAACTCCTCTGTAAAGGAAGAATCGTGTTGATTTTCAGTAATCATATGGGCAATTTTGCCAACAGAATAAAACCCAAGTGTTGCTGCCATTTTGGAACCAAAAAATTCCGCATACTGTCCAGGGCCATTAAGAAGCCTCGTTCCATCGGCAAGTATTACTTGTTCTCCCTTCCTTTTGAATAGTTTATCAAAATGTGGAGTTCTAAATATTTTCCCCAAAGCTTTAGTCATACCATGAGCTGCACCAAATTTTAATGTCATCCAAAAGGTATTACTTGCTATATCAGTAGCATCCCAATCAGCGCCTTCTCTTGTGGTCAAATCTTGAATCACTCGATGAGCTATTTCAAAGCCAAATGCTTCCGTCGCCATGGCACCAGTGGCACGAACGATTCTTGGGGTGGCCGTTAATAGGTCAATACCTCCAACGGCGGCTGCTCTTATTAAAGAGGCCCTTGCTCCTAACTGTATTACTTTTGCGCCGGCCCATGGTAATAAAATTGATGTGGGGTCGGAGAGTAATCCCGTTAGTGCGTAATAGGCCTTTCTTGAAGCAGAACCTTCACTATCTTCAATTTTTTGAATTACAGGGCGAAGCTCTTCATGTGTCGCTCTCATTGAATAGAGTGCAGCGTTAGTTATGGCCCCGGCCCAAGCGCCGTAATCTTGATGGGTATTAATAAAATCAAAACTTCGATCAAAATTATCAGCTAATTGGGATTCAAAGCCAGGTTTATTTCTTCTTTCTTCTGGAAATAATATAAAATTATGCAATGGTGATAAAAATAATGGTTCTCTATTGTCATCACTTTTATGCATTCCTACTCTCATCATGGGACAAACTGACTCACTAACTGTTTCACCATCTACAGATCCTCTTATTCTTGATAGGTCATCAACGCCTACACCGACATTTCTTAATGTAATTCTATCCATTTCACTTAATGGATTTTGAGTTCTGTCTACATAACTTAGCGGCATATTGAATCTGCCTGTTTTCATTACTGTATACAAATTGGTAATACTTAATTTGTGGGCAACCAAGTTAAAATGCCCTCCTAAAGAATCAGCAGTGAGCAAGCCTTGTTTTAGGGTATCTGCTATTTGTTTTTTTAGTTCAGGACTCTTGGCAGCTGCCTTTGCTTCCATTAATTTAAAATATAAATTTTTGGGAGGACTTTCTAACCAAGAACGTGACCATTTTTGTTGATAGTATAATTTCATGGCCGCTGATTGAAATTTATCTTTTTGTTTATCTACTTCTTTGAGCTTTGTTTTGAAGTAATCAATCGCCGCGAGGTGTTTTTCTTTAGGCTGTAGAGACTCTAGTTTTTGAATGGCATCATTTAAATAGTTACTCATATCTATGATGTTTAATTCCTTAAAGTGACAAAGGTTTTCTGTTTCAATAAAACTAAAACTAGGTAGTCTTGTGGGATAGGGAAAGTAGGCATGTGGACTACAAGTTGCCTTGGAAGGTTTTTGTCGACTCTGAGACGCAGTTCCTGAATTTACTTTATGATATAAAATATCGTTTAAGTCTTTTGGGTCAAGATGGCATTGGCCTCCACAACTTCTTCGTTCTGAAATTGTTCTATAACCTGAGTAGGTAATGCTGCACAGACTTTCATCAGAGAAAGTTTGTGGTTCTGTTTCCTGAGTTACCCTTGTATCAAGCCTTTCTGGGTTAATAAGGTTTCTAAGACTGAAGTTTCTTTGAAACTCTGTTATGTCCATAAATCGCTGGGGCTTAGAAAAAAAGTAAAGTCCTTGTCTCTCTTCCAATGTTCCATTTCGTTCAATTTCAGCAAGAATTTCTCTAGTGGTACTAAAACCTCCACTAGAAAGAAGCTGTTTCCACTTTTTTAGAAATTTACCAACAGTGTAACAATGATAGGCGCCTTTTTGTTCTTCCGTTCCTTCTCGCTGAAACCTCTTTGTGCCTTGGCAAAACCGATCAACCTTTTCTTTGTAGCTTTTGGAACCGTCCTCTTTGGCTTTGGGCTTTTGTTTGAAATATTGATATATCTTACTTTGTAGAGTTTCGTGTATTGAGTCAGCGACCAAATAACTTTTTTGAAGATCCATTTGCTTTTCATGATTTTTTATAAGATTTCCCATTAAGGCGTCGTCATGAGTTAATAAATGTAAATTGCCTTCAGCATAGTTTAATTTATCGCTTAATTCCTGTAGTCTTGGATCATTGTTTACCTTCGCCACTTCAATTGCTGATTTTAATAATTCTTTGGCAAGTTTTGGCCTTTTTAGTTCACCGGCTTTTTCAAAAAGAGTGTATAGAGCATCAATTTTTTCTTTCGCAGGTTTGGTACTATCTAAAATTCCTTGTCTGGCCATTAAAAAATTTTCAGTGCCTAGAGCACTGAGGTCTTTTTTTACACATTGATATAGAAACTCAGACTTCTTGTCCTGAACTATTTCTAGAATATCTTTTTTACAAGAGTTTTTCCTATTAACGTTTAGAACGATCACACTCATCTCTTCTTTAAATTCACCAATGTTTTTACTTTGAGAAATTTTTTTAAGAGATGTAGTATCCAATGATTTAGGAGGGCAAGTTGAGCAAAAACATTCTGCTGTTGCTTGCTCAAAGCATTTCTCAATATATTTTGCACCCTCTTCAGGATCGTTATTGTATGGGTAAGCAGAAAATCCTTCCAGCTTACACTGGAGTGTTTGGTCTAAAATAATGCTAGATGCGGTTACCCCCACAGTAAAGGGAACACATCTTAATCGATTGACTAACTTTGTTCTGCTAATTAGTTCAGATTTTAAATTTTTTGGTTTATTTTTAACATCCAAACAGGGAGAAAAAATTTTAAGCTGTACGTCAAGTGAGTCGGTTAATATTTTTCTTGTTTTACAATAATTTTTGATGATTTTAGGTTTATTAGTCTTAAGAATTTTTAGTTGATTATAGTAATTTAACTGTTTATTTAAAAGACGGTTGTCCTCTGCAATGTGTGCCTTTTCGTCTAAGTCTTTTGTTTTTAATAATTTATTTTGTCTCAAACGATATTTTAGTTTTTTAATCTCGCTTTTTATTTTTTTTAAGGACATCTTCCAAAAGTTTTCATCAGATAGCGGCAAAAAGTTTAGACTATCGATATGGTGACTGTTAATTCCACTTCTTTTGATTTTTACATTTTCTAAATTACCATAGCGACAGCTGGTGTCTGTATTGTCACTCCCTGTTCTCATTCGTCTTAAAACTTTAGGGTCTATTTCATCGCTAATTTCACCACTTAACGTGGTGACTTTTTTATATTGATCAGACTCTTGCTCGCAAAATGATGGATCAACCACCTCTTCATTTTCTAAAAGTAACGCTTGGGTTGCAGACCCTGAAATATCAGATCTTGTTTTTGATTGTTTTAGTATTTCTCGTATAGATATAGGGGCCAGATCCTCTCTTGTTTTAGGTTTTTTTGAGTAACATCTTTTTGCTTTTTGAAATTTATTAAATTCATTATATTCATTGAAATATAGTTTTATAAATAAACCTGAGACCTTCTCGACTTTCGGCTTTCCCTTAGCAAATCCATTTTTATTAGTGCTATAACAATATATTTTTTGGTTTTTTCTTTTTGTGAGTGCATGTCTTTTTGATTTTGGTGCTCTTTGGATGATGGAAGGCTTTTTTTGGTAACATCTTTGCCCGTTTTCTTCCATTTCACCTCCATCAAACTTTGATGGGGCAAGGGATCTTCTTACTGCTTCTCCTATGGCAATTTTATTTTGATTAAGAGGATAACAATACGCCTTTATATTTGATGATCTAGGAGTTGTAGGTGCAGCTACTCGTTCAAGAACAGTTTCGGCGGGCAAGGCGAATACTGAGTCTAAGAAATAGGTAAAAATAATTAATATTTTCAACGTCATACGTTGAATTATCGGCATATTTTCTATTTTTAATTAGAAAAAAAATAATATTTATTTGGTCTTATTGGAAAATTGCATTAGGTAGTTTTCGAGTAGTTGATTAGTTGCCTTTCTACTTTACAAGCCTTTTAATTCGTTCAAATATTTGTTTAATTTTTCCTGCAGGTTTTGGAGTTTTAGGAGCTGCTTTCTGAGCCTCTAATCCAAAAACTTGTTGGAATATATGGTTTTGACTTTCAGGAGACCACGTCACGTTGGCCAATGAGTCAAACATATGTTGCCATATATCCAAAGTGGTAAATCCCTCAGGTCTAATCTCTTCATTTCGTCCCATCCAGGCCAGGAACTTTCGGACTATTTTTTTATCCTTTCCTTTGCTTTTTGCGAAGTGAATCATCATGTCATACTGAAACATATGAGTATAGATGCCGTGTCTTTTATCTTTGAAAGCGTTATCTATTATAAGAGTTCCGTTTTTAAGGAGTTCTCCAAAATCCTCTTCGCTGAGTAAACCGTCAATTTTTACTGTCTCTCCACTGAATTCAGCTTCCTTTGCCCTCGCGATAAGAACATCAATTAATATACGAGGATCAATTTTTCCTGTTGAATTTAGTTGTCTTAAGCTTTCTCTATTTTGAACTTTTACATATTCTTTTTGTAATGCCTTTTGCAGGTCGGTCATCCAGGAAGTCCACATACTTGCGTCTTCACTCATGGCCTCTCTAAGCTCTTTGCAAAATTCTATGACCTCTTGGTCTGGACCTTTTTCCCCTTCTTTTCGTTCAAAAAATTTATCAAGTTTTTTATGTAGGGCTTCTGTTTTTATATATTGTTCTCCGTTTACTCTTCTTCTTGGGATACTTCCATTAAATGCTAACCATCTTGGAGCTAATTGTTGTCTATCTTTTATGGTTATTTCAAAAAAATGCGTTGCTTGTTTTTGTTCTTTAATTATCTCACTCGTTAGTGTGATTTGCTTGGCACGACTTTTAATGGGATCCAATATCTCAGATAGGACCTTTAATTCTGTTATGTATTCTGAAAAATTATCACCTTTTACAATAGAGGGAATTTCATTTATTAAGGCAAAGAGGTCATTAGTTTGAGTAATATCCTCTTGGGTCCGTTTTTCTTGCGGAATATTTTCATGAGTTCCAAATAAAAGTTTATGAATGATGCCTTGAAGCGTTTTTTGATTCTCGGGAGTTATCCAGGATTCTGACTTTTGTGAAACGATTGCATCCGTAAGAATTTTAGCTTGGTCACTACTACAGTTTGAAAACGCAACATCGAAGTAGAAAAAAGTTATAATAAAAAATAATTTTAAATTTTGGATCAAAGATAATACCATCATCAATTTTTGTTTTTCTTTTGGTTAAGGTTCATTTTATCACCTATCCAAATTTTGGCCAAGGCACAATTGTTGTCGCTGTTATACAGAAACCTTAGATCTAAAAATCTAATTAACATTAGTCTTTCTAGCTATTTTCTTTTTTGTCCTGGATTTAGTGTAATATTAATATTTATCATTGCTTGAAATCCATTATCTAGATCCGGCATATGGTTAAGATCAACACCCACTGTAAATGTGTCATTTAACACATAGCGACCTTGTGCAGATAATACATACTGGGAGCCAGGTAACCATACTGGAGTGCCCTCATCTTGAAATCGACCACTAGCTATAAAATCTAGTAGTACTCTTTGATCAGTTGAACTTATGCCCAGTCGATTAAAATATGTCACGGCCGTACCAAGATTAGTGCTCGTAAAAATAAGTTCATTATTTAGTCTTATGATAATGGATTTAAGTTTTAGTCGTCCTGTAAAACTCAACCTTTGTTGGGGCATTTTTAAACTATGTTCAGGGTTCCAGTTATTTCTTTTTTCATCGCTGGTTACTTGCAATCTACTTTGCGCTGTCAACACGACATCAACATACTCTGAATTGTGTCCTATGGAACCATAGATTTCACTAGAAACCAGTCCATGAACCCCTAAGCTACAATCTTCTTCTGTACTTTCTCCTCGGCACTCGGTTCCTCCCATCGCTTGAACATTTAAACCAATGCTTCCATGAAATCCAGGCTTATTATTATTTCCAAATTTTATTTTTCTTCCAACTTTAACTCTTCCAAATGCTCCATGATTTGTCGCCTGACTATTTTTTTCTAATTGTCTTTGGTTAGTGTAATAACCAATGGCGGTATCTACCTCAACAAGAGAACCATCATTTGCATAAGCATAAAATATCCCTCTGGTTGTGCCAGGGGTCCCTTGGCCCATTACTTTTGTGCCTGCGGTTACTGTATGACGACCTCTTTTTATACCTATTCGCATATCGCCATTAACTTGTTCTCTGTGCCCATAAATTAAATCATCCGTTGAACCGTTTGATAATTGTGCCAAGTCTAACAACATTCTTGTAGGGACTACAAATAAGGCCTTGTTTGTTGCTGGGTCGGAGATAATAAAATTCATCCCATAGCTGATATTGTTATTGTTTGATTCTAAAAGTCCGACACCGGAGTACCCCGTTTGTGTAGTAAGATTTCCGTAATTAATTGTATCTAATCGTCCATATGATTTGGGTTGAGCTGCCAAGACTAAGTGTCCACTTTCTTTTGTTCTATAGGATAGTCCAATAACGTTTTTAAGCATTTTACTCGCCATGGCAAAAGAGCCAGCGGCCAAATGAATATCTCTACACACCCCAATCTCATTATTCGATTTGTTTTGTGACCCATCTCTAATACCTTTTATAAGCATCATGTTTGGTACGCCACCTTTACATCTTTTGTTGTTTGGGTCTTTTTCTGTTCGCTTCATATCGTAGTTTTTAACAAAGCTATTCGCGAGTGCCGTGATTATTTCTAATTTTCTTTGATAACTTAGATTTTTTGTTTCCTGTTTAAATGCTTCGATCATTTTTGATTGATCCCTATAGCGCAATACCTTAAGTAATATTTCAGCCTCCTCTTTTGCCTTTTCTGAATAGCCCTTTCTGTCGTAAACTTGTTCTCGCTCAGCTCGTCCCATGTAAAAAAATTGCCTTCCAGAACTTGTATGAGATCTTCCAAGTGCATTGAAGTCGACCTCTTTTCTCTTAACAGCTTTTACTACGGGTCTTTTATACTGATCAATTCCTCCAATAAATGAGATTAAGAACTCAGTTTTTGCCCCGGCTTGTTTTTGTTTTTCACTGGGGATTATTTCTTGAAAAAATACAGGGGCTTCCTCGTTTAATGGAAGCATTGTAATATTTAATGTTTCTTTTGACTTTCTTTTCTCTGTATTTACGGGGTCGTCAGGGTTTGGTGATCCTTCTAATAATGAGGGGCATCTTAGACGATATTGAGGCTCAAGAGTTGGCAGGTGTTGTGTTAAAAAATCTACTGTGCTCGGTGAAGGGGCAGCGTATGAGCTATTTTCGATAAATAAACAAAAAATAATCAGTGTAAAAAAAATATTCAGGTGTTTAGAATTAAGCATTTAAATTCTCCCGTAATAAAAAATCTTTTTTCCCCCTCAAGGTAATTAGAGCAAGCTGGGTGCCATGCACCTTCAGAATTACTATCCAATAAAATATTATTATGATCTCTCCGACATTTCCTTTTACAGTTTGATCAAAATGTAAACAGGTGTTGATGAAAGTACGTGAAATATAAAAACGAAACTTGGTACCTGTCTTGAACCAGGGTGTGTGTTGTTAATTTTCACTCTGGGGGAGTAATGAAAGTTTCTATATTAATATTATTTACATTGGTTTTTTCATTTGTTTCGTGTACTGAGGATGCTATCAGGTCCAGTATCTCAACTGGGGAGGCGACCTTTGTTTGTGTCAAAGAAGACAGAACACTTGAGTACACAAGAGATGATGACCCAACGGAAAATGTAAACGAGGTTGAAGGTGAAATGTCTTATGGAACCTGTGAAGAATTTAGAAACCAGTCCAAAGATAGTTTTGATTCTTTTAGAACGGGAACATGTTCTGGAGGTGTTGCATATAGTGATACAAACTGCAAAGAAGAGTTTTCTAAGACCTCATTGAAAAAAGCATTTGATTGTACGCTAAATAATAGCACAAGGATTTATGGGGTTTCACAAGATACTAGCAATACGAAAAGAAACTTTTTGGTAGTTTTTGGAGAGTCCCAATGTCTAATGATGAATATTGCCTTCGATCCTGAAAATGCTCTTCAATAATTATTTGAACTCTCGGCCAATTTGAAGAGAAAATTGAAGTTCGTTTTTGTTGACAACTTTCTCATTTACACTATCAATGGCAGTCGCTTCTCCTGTTAAGTAAAGAGTGGAAACATCAAATAGCCACTTCGACCCTTTTGGCCTGTAAATGAATTGATATTCTGCTCCGTATTGATTAAATTGCCCAACATCCATGTAAACACCAAAGTCATGCATCATCGTTGGCGAGTATTGATAACTCAACATTAAAGTTCCATTAAATGATGTGAAAAATTCATTAAATGACTCTACTCGAGTACCGTTTAGCTTAAAAAAGGTAAGGTTTGATAACCGCAAACCAGCGGTTGGCTTTAAATCAAATTGATCACTTAGTCTTACGTGTTTACCCGCGATTAGTCCTATTCCTAGGTCTGTGAAATCTAGTCCCGTGGATGTAACGCTTGTTTTGTGCATATAGTTTATTTGACCAACATATGTATCAAGGACATCGAAATTTATCCTTGCCCCAAGGTTTGCCATTGTGGCGCTTGCAGATGCATTTACAGTGGATGATTGCTGTTCATATTCATAAATACTTGAACCAACGCTAACCAGGACACTTTTTGGTATAAACTCCATCCAACTCAAGACTTTTTTTACACCTTTTTTAAAAGTCTGTTTTAGCTGTTCCGCAGCTCTCTTTCTTTTTTCATTAAGAATAGCTAACAGTTCTTTTTTCTCTTCTTCTTTTTTCCGCCTCAACTCTTCTCTTCTTTTTTCCTCTTCTGCCTCTCGTTTTTGACGAGCGATAAGAGCAAGTTCTTCCTTGGTTGGAAGGGGAGGCTCAATGACGACCTTCGAAGGGGCAGAGAATTCGCCTTGAACACCCCAGGCATTTATTGTTGCAACCCTAAAAAAATATTCACCTTCTTGATTAATTGGCCATCTAAATTTGGATCTTTCAGTTTCAAATTCTTCTTCAACTTCATCAAAATCCACATTTTTTGATATTTGAACAATAAATCTGAACTCTGGATTCGTTTTTGTCCATGAAATAATATTCTCGTTGTTTCCTTCCTCGTCGTTAGGAAATCTATTTGCTCTTACTTTATGAAAGTTGAAACTTTTTGGGAGGATCGGCGGTAGGGGGGGGGCAGGGTGAACTACCTTGAATTTATATTCATCTGAAAATTCACTTTTAAACTTACCAATAATACTTCGATACTTTAGCTTATATGTGCCTTGCTTTTTCCAATTATCTTTTAAAAAATAATTATTCTTTGTTTGAAGTTTTAGTATCACTTCATCATCTGCATTCGTTAGTATGACCTGATACTTTAGGTACCGAGCCTTTTTTACATTTGGAGTATTCCAATTAAATCGAAGTGCAGAGCTTGGAGAAGATGCCAAGATATTATTCGTTAAAAAAGTTTTTTTTGCTTGTATACTTGAAATTTTTGCAACCGGGAGTCCCTCGAAAGGATCCTTTTCTCTTTCTACAGTTATTCTAAAAGGCTTAGTCGTTGGTCCTTTGAGCTTTTCCCCAAAAGTAGTTACACTCCATTCGTAGTTACCTGGCGTAAATCTATATTGATGCCTTGTTCTTCTTGTTTTTTTACTAAGCACTATTTCATCATTATCTAGATCTTTAATTTTTACTTCATATTTTTTGTTTTTATTATTATTCCAAACCAAATCAATCAAAGCATGATTTTCCTCAATTAAAATTTGAGTGTAGTTATTATCTTTTGGAAAAAGTAATTTTACCGGTTTTAATTTGTAAGTTCTTATTGAAGAGTACTTCGGTTTTTTTTGATTTTTTGAATTAATTCTCCAGTAAATTTTTCCAGAGTAACTCAATTTTACCTTTTTGGGTGACTCAGGGTTTTCATAGCGTTTAATAATGTTTTTAAACTCAATATCCGTTGCGATCTCGAGGCTTATCGCCTCTTTTTTTCCAAAAGTCTTCCACTTGAATTGAACTTCTACTGTTTTGTTGTATTCATAAAAACGGCCATCAAAAGGTGAGAGAAGAGAAGTTTTAAAAAAATTCTTTTTAACCTTTGTTTTTGCCTTTTTAATTTCTAATCGAGAGCCTTCTCGAATATCAATTTTTTCACCCGTTTTTGAAACAAGAGACGCGTTACCTTTAACTAGATCAATTGTGGCAGAAGATGTATCTTTTGCCTTGGTGATTTCTAATTCAGAATCTCTACCTTTAAGTTCGTATTTCTTTTCCCCAATTTTTAAAGTTGATTTAGAGTTACCGGTTACCTTAAGTCTTGCCTTTCCTTTAAAAAATGAAATCTCTTGAGCATCCTCTTTTTTAGATACTTCAATTAGGGTATTAGGTCCCATAATAATTTCATCACCCTCGGAGAGTTTTATGTTTGCAGAGGAATTGTCATTGGTAAAAAGTCTATCGTTAAAATAAATAGTTGCATTTGATAAAAGTTCTTTCCAAGAGAACTCACCATTGGACTTTCTTACTAATCTGTTAGATTTATTTTTTACTTCACCAGCTGGTGTTTTAAGTGTTTGTTTTTTTTCAAACGGATCATAAGAGATTGGGTTAATAAAAAGAAAATACAAGCACAACACTCCAGTAATGGAGGAGAGTGTTAAAGCAACACCATCAATTGTAAATTTTCTAAATATTTTCATCACTTACAATAATTTTAAAGCTGGTTTACAATAATTGTAGGACTAGGAAATTGTGTCCTTACAGGGAAGTAGAGCATGTTTAGAAAGGTAAAGTTTTCCATTAAATTAAAAGTGGCCTTGATGATCCTTACTCTTTTGAGTATCGCTGTTAGTCTATATTTTTTGTTTGCGGCAAATTTGTTTAGAAAAGATAAGGAAGCGTATATATACGAGCAAGGGCTAATCCATGGGAAGTCCCTGGCAAAGCAAACGCGCGCATTTTTTAATCAAGCGGCATCAGATATGGCGCTAATGTCCTCTCTTCGTCTGGATGAAAAACAGGCAGAACTTGTAGGGCAAATTTTTTCAAAAAATAATAGTATTGTTAGTTTTTCAATTTTAGATGAAGAAAGGAACGTCCTGTTTGAAAAATATAAAGCAGATGTTTTAGCTCGGTTAAATTTTTCCAAACAAGATGTGGCGAAGTCTATTGACTCTAGTGAGAGTTTTTATGGAGAAATTCTTGGAGAGGGGAAGTACCTTTTACCTATTTCAAATGGGCAGGGCTCGACTTTGTTTTTCTATTTTGTTCACGACCCTGCCAATAATGTGACTCTTTTAAGTGGGTTAGATGCAACAGAGCTTATTTCTGGTTTTAACGAGAGTAAAATTTACGAATCACTGATGTTTGATTCTAATGGGGCTGCTGTTATTGACTCAAATAATAGAAATATTGATAAAGGCAATGCTGATTTACAATCAATCTTAAAAACAAAAGCTTCTTCTGGAACAAAAAAAATTAACTTTAAAGGGGAAGGAATTTTTCTTACGACATTTGCGGCGATCGAAGAGTTGGGTCTAAGGATTATTTCTCAGGTTGAATTAAAAGAGGCGTTCAGGGCATTAAACTTTCTTCTCCAGATGTCAGGGTTATTTGCGCTTTTTATCATTAGTATTGGGGTTATTAGTGCCATTTTTGGCGCACGACAACTGACTAAGCCAGTACAAGCATTAATGGAAGGGACAGTTTCTGTTGGTAAGGGCGATTTTACTAGCAAGGTTCATGTAAAGTCCCAAGACGAGCTTGGAGTACTTAGTGACTCATTTAATTATATGGGTGATGAAATTATGAAGTACATGGAAGAAGTAAAAGAAAAAACGAGAATGGAAGGTGAGCTTGAGGTTGCCCATCTTGTCCAAGATTCATTTTTTCCAAAACAAAGTTTTACCTCTGAGTCTATAGAAATTGCTGGCAGTTATGATTCCGCTAGTGAATGTGGTGGTGACTGGTGGGGCTTTTCTGAGGTTGATGGAAAGTATGTTGTTTATATTGGTGATGCAACTGGACACGGTGTTCCTGCCGCGTTGGTTACCGCTACTACATTTTGTTGTGTAAACATTTTTGAGAGTATGGGGAAAAAGAATAAAGAGCTTCTTTTAAACCCCAAGGAAATGCTTGAATTAATGAATAAAGCTGTCCATAAAACTGGTGGCCAAATTTTAATGACCTTTTTCGTTGCCGTGATTGATCCTGAAAACAAAAAGGTGACTTATGCTAACGCTTCACATAATCCGCCTTTTTTACTTAGAGCAAAAGGGGAGGATTATACACCAACAAAATCAGATATTATTCCTCTGATGGAAAATCCAGGGTACCGTCTGGGCCATGAGCCGGATTCTACTTATGAAAATTATGAAATAGGAATTGAATCCGGGGACGTTATTTCATTTTTCACTGATGGTATTATCGAGGGAGTTAACCCTGACGGAAAAGAATATGGTGAGCGTCGTTTTATTAAAAGTATGATAAAGCATTGTCGTCTTAGCTCTGAAGATATGCTTGATCAAGTAATCACTGATGGCCACGTCTTTTTTGATGGTATTGAGGTAGACGATGACGTAACTCTTGCCATGGTTAAAATAAAATAAAAAAAGACGCTATTAGCATCTTTTTTTATTACTTAGTGTTGTTAATTATTTATTTTAAAAATTTGAAGTAGGTTGCTTCTATTCCATCAAATTCTAGCTCTTGTCCCGCATCATTTTTTATAGGAGGAGCTTTACCATCAACTATTTGATCAGTGGTGAGAAGTACTTTTACCTCTTCATCAGCCTCTTCATCAAAGTAAGGAGCATAAAAACTGGTCACTTTTGCATTTGATGTTAAAAAACCTTTGACCATATTCATTTGAAGCACAACAACAGTAGGGCAGTTGTGATATTCAAGTTGGCTTTCTGCTGGTAATTCATTGATAAATTTAATCCATTCTCTGATTCCACATGAGTTTAGTAGGGTCACTCCTTCGAGATCAAAAATGTATTTGCTTGAGGTCTCTCCAATAAGACTTTTAAAAGTAAAGTCTTCATTAATTGACCCACTAAATCTAAATGTAGTTAATTCAGGTGATGAGTCAATCGAAACATCAAACTCTTTATCGGCCATAGATAGCTCCTTCTGGTAAAATAAGTGAAATTCTTTTGGTGTTTGATAATATACTTTGTCTCGTTTTTCTTTTTTAAACGATACATAAAATTTTGTATAATGACCTTCTTTAATATCAATAATTAAATCTGTAGTGTGATAATAAATAAAGATTAGTCCAAGACCACTGCCTCGTTTTTTCTCCTCACAAAATAAATTATCAACTCCTCTGCCTAGGTATTGAAATATTCGTTCCGGTGTTAGACTGCCGCCATGATCCTTTACTTGTATCCATACTTTTTCATTAGTTTCAGTATACTTTATCCTTACAGGTGGGATTGGAGAGCTTTGAGCAAAGCATGCATTTGTGACAAGCTCATCAAGAACAAGATTAATGATTTGATCAAAGTTTAGAAAAAAGTTCTTCGGCGCGCATTTGGTAATTTCTCGAAGAGCATGGTGCCTTTCTTCTTTTGTAAATACCTCAAATCTTTTTGAGCGCAATTGGTCTTTTCTCTGTGGCAACAAGTCTTTCATGTTGGAAATAGATGGAGTTTTCTCAATGTTTTCAAAAGGAGTTAAGTGAAAAATATTATTTTTCGAAATATATGTGGGGTCATTTTTACTATTTTTTAAAATGATATTTTTTGTAAAAGTAGAGAAGTTATTTTCACTAATCACATCTTCGTTCGTTGAATTAATAATTTGAAAATCAATATTAAAAGGGTTTTTCTCCAAGCTAAAGATTTCTGAATTCAATTCAGATTTAATTAGTTGGTTATTTGAATAGATGCGGACTTTTTTTGTCATAATTGTATTATTCCATATTGTGTTAAAATAAGTACTTAAAATTAAATGTGGAAATATAAACCGGAGTAAATTAATGAAGATTAAAATTTGGGGTTCTCGTGGTTCGCTACCATCGCCTATGACTCCAAGTGAAATAAAAAACAGATCACTGTCATTAATAGATAATTATATAGAAGCAAAAAAAACTTCTCCTCAACTCGAGGCGAAAGACTTTATAGAATCCCTTACGCCAGGGCTTCACTTTGGTTACGGTGGGGACACTACTTGTGTTGAAGTTACTAATAAAGATGGAGCAAACCTTTTTATTGATGCCGGTTCAGGATTACGTCGTGCAGGTAATAATTTAATGAGTGGTCCGTGTGGAAAAGGTAAGGGGACTGTTCACATTTATTTTACGCATTTCCACTGGGACCATTTGATGGGTCTTCCATTTTTTGTCCCCATATTTATCCCTGGAAACGAAATTAATATCTACTCCGTGGATGAAAATATCGAAGATAACATCAAAATGCTTTTTAAAAAGCCGCAATTTCCTGTTGAGTATCAAGATTTACTAAGCACGATTAAGTACCATATTATTAAGCCACGCGTGAGAACTGATATTAATGGAATATCTGTCTGTCCCTATCAGTTAGATCATCCAGATCCATGTTGGGGGCTAAAAGTATTTGGGGATGGTAAAGTATATAGTCACTGCGTTGACAATGAAGGGGTAAGAGTCAGCCGTAAAGAGCTCGGGGATGATTTACCTTTATATCAAAATGTGGATTTATGTTTTTTTGACGCCCAGTATAGTTTTGAGAATTACCTTGAAAAAATTGACTGGGGGCATAGCTCAAGCTCCATTGGTATCGATATTGCCTACAGAGAGGGAATCAAACAAATGATTTTCACTCACCACGATCCCGCAGCGTGCATGGAAGACATTTATCAATCATATGAGGATACAAAAAATTACAACACTATGATGAAAAAAATGAATAATGCAAGTGATGAAATCAATTTTATCTACGCTTATGATGGATTAGAAGTAGATTTAGGTTAATATTTTTTTCCCAATAAATTTTTTTTAATTTAAAATAGGGACATATGAAATATGTCCCTTTGTTTTTAGTTTTTATCGCCTTTTTTATTCCTCGCTTTTTTTACGGAGCTGAAATTTTTACGCTCTGGGACTCCAGTTCTGAAATCACTTTTTTATCTAGCATTGGAATTGTGGGAAATAACGGACACTTTCTGCTTAGTGAAGCTAGTGAGGTGCTAGAGAACATCTCGGGGATCTTTGGTCTTTCAGGAAAAAACTTTTTATTTTTCTTATCTGTATTTTTGAGTTTTGTAAGTATTTGCTTGGGAAGTTTTTTTGTTTATCAGAAGTTAAATCTAAAGCGTTACTCCATTCTTACGGGATTTTTATTATCTATTCACCCTCTTCTTGTTTGGTTGAGTGGGGAACCGAGCATATATCACTTCAGTGGCTCAATTTTTTCCATGGGCGTACTTTTTCATTTAATGAATCCTCTTCCATTTTTCCTTCATTCATTATTTGGCGTGATTCTTATCGGACTTGGAGTTCTACTTTCTCCAATTTTACATTTTTATTCCATGATTTTCTATTTCTCTCTTTTAATTGTATATGTTGATAAACTTAACTTCTCTTTTGATATAAAAAAATCAACTCCATTTAATGTTGTTACAGGTCTTGGTCTTCTTATCTCTATATTTCTTGTCTCTATTCTAGGTAAGAGCACACAGTTTTTTAGCTATTCTCCTAAAACACTGACTCAAAGCGTGATTGAGTTAATTACTTTTTTGACCAAAAATAAGTTATTCAACGATCTAACACTTGTAAGCCGAACGATGGTTAAGGCTTATTTTTCTCCCGTCATTTTTATAGCACCTTTAATATTATTTCTTACCCCACTTAGAAAAAAAGAGCTTTTTCCGTTATTAATTCTTAGTTTTCTCATGCCTGTTTTTGAATTACCCACCCTCGCAAACTCTGAGTACCATCACCTCTACTCGAGCATCTTTTTACTCACAATTGCGACAGCATTTTCACTTAAGGAAATGATTAAAATTCAAAAGATCCCATTGATGCGTGCCTTTTTAGCACTTTCTCTTTTTGGTATTTTAATTATTGGACTTGCTGCAAGGGTGCACCGAGACTATTATCGAAGACAATCAATGGTATCGATTGGGAAAACGCTAGAAGACAGACGAGACACGGTGAACGCAAAAATTTATACTCCCTTTGGAAAACTATTACCTGTAAAGGGCTTTTTGCATGCTAAAAAGAAACTGAATCTAAAAGTTTATCCAGTTTTTAAGAACTTGAAAAAAGATAAAGTTCACCTTCTGTTAGGTGACTCTTCTCATATATTTTTATTCATTGATGACTATTTCATTTATGAAGAATATTGGAATGGCGACTTTTGGAGAAAAAAGGATTTAAAAATATCTAATTTAAAAATTGAATTAGTCTCTTTGATTAACGAAAATTCACCTAACGTGGGTAGGCTCTTTAAAATTTCGAAAGCACAATGAGCAGGTTATATTTTTTATTCTTCATTGCTCTTTTTAGTTTAACGAAAACTTTAAGAGCTGATATTGGTGATAGGGACCCAATAAGAGATAAAGTAATTAATTCTAATGATTTAAATCACATAAAAACTCCTGTTTACAGTGAGACTTTGGTTGATGATACTCATGAATTTATTACGAAAAAAGTATGGTTATTAAGTAATACACTGGATGCATTTTTTAGTGATGCTGAAATCAATGAAAACAAAAATCCTGGATACGCTAGATTTTGGTATGAATACTACAATGAAAAAGGAGAGGCGATTGCATTTCGTCCAGACTTCAGGCTTAGGGTGTATCTTCGAAAAACGAGAAAACTTTTAAAAATTAATCTCTCTAACACCTCCGTTCAACAAGAAAATTCTTCCCGAGTGGATCAAGCTCAGGTCGATGGAGCAACCAGAAGTGGAGATAAAAAATTATCTGCGAATGTGACCAAAGATTTAAGTATCTCTCGTTTCTATCGCTTTTCTACCTCCGTCGGAGCTAGACTTGACTGGCCGTTAAATACTTATGTTCGGTTTAAAAACCTCTTTTCTAGGAGTTTTAAATCTTTTGATTTTAAAGCAAATATTGACTTCTACTACTACCGAGAGACACTTGGAGGCGGAGTTTATAATTTAAATATAACCCACCCAATGCTTCAAAGCTCGCGGTGGAGGATTCATAATTTTTATAATTATGAACACCTGAGTACTAACACTTATGGTCTCAGTTACCAAATTTTAACAACTTGGAATGATGACAATTTTACGACCGCTCAAACTGGAGTTAACGGACATGTCTTAGATGGGAGACACATAATTAAGGAATATTATGTTAGTTATACATGGCGGAGAAATCTCTATAAAAAATGGTTACTTTTTGAAGTAACTCCAAACCTCAAGGCAAAAAATAATCTAGATTGGAAAGTATACCCAGGTATTTATACGAAAATTGAACTCTTTTTTGGTGAATCGTAATCAGCACCCGTCAAATTTTTCAACAATAAGGCTGTCTAAACATTGATCGACAATATCGCCAACTTGGCCGGGCGGTTGCAACTATATAAGGCAACTACCAACACTAGCTGAGTGAGAGTTAGAGCGAATGTGAGTAATGCGAAAGTGATAGTTAAAGCTGGGCCGTATATGTGTAGGTAGTAAAAACAGGTATTTAGATCTACTTTGTTGCTGTTGTTAAAAAGTTCTTGCTGGATCTAAAAAATAAAGGGAAACACTGTGGCGATTTTTTCTCCCCCCATTCTCCCCCCCTTGCCTTGGTGTTTCTTTTTATTTTTAACTATTTAACCAATAGAGGTGCCGGAATTTTCTCCCCCCATTTCTCCCCATCTGGCGCCTCTTATTTTTTCTCTGTAAATTTTTTAAGCTCTCTATTTCTGCATTAACAATTTGATATCCTATTGTTAGGCATGAAGCCATAGGGAGAAAACAGTATGGAAATTAAGACAGATTTAAGCGCTATCGTAAAACTTCAAACATTAGCAAAATCAGAAATCTCAAAAGGTGAGCTTGATTCAGCTAAAATACTTCTTGTAAAAGCAAAAGAGATGCTTGTTGAGTTAAATAAGACATTAAACTCACAAGAAAACGTTGCTTCTTAACTGAAAATCTAGATGAATCGCAAGGATAATACTATTTTTAGGGTTACCCTTGCGCTTTTTATTTGTGCCTTCTCTTACAGGCATTTTACTTCCCCTGGCGCTGTTTCGAGCGCATTCATTAACTTTCCTTGGGTACGACTTGTTGAAAAATACATGGGGTTTTTTTTCCTGGTTTTACCTTTTTGTTCTAAAGATTCAAAACTTCGATATCTAGGCATACCACTGTGTTTCTTTTTAGGTTTTGAGGCTTTTTATTACTTCTTTCAATTATCCCCGTTAACAAATATTTTGGCGCCATTTACATCCTCTATGAGAGTGGTATTTCCACTTATCATTATTTTCGGGCTGCGATTTCAAAAATTTCTTATTGTCGCTTGTGCTTTTACCTTTTTTGGCCATGGATGGGAGGCGATTCTTGGAGTAGGGAAGTTTATTGATTATCTAATTTATACCGGGGGTTTAATTGGATTTGATGGATTAATTAATGAAAGCACTGCGACCATTCTGTTAACAATTATTGGCGCTTTAGATATTGCAATGGCGAGTCTAACTTTTACTAAATACAAAACCAAGGCCTTAAGGTTTATGCTTTTTTGGGGTCTGGCCACAGCAGTAATGAGAATTCTATATTTCAAATGTAATATCGATGGTTTTTCTGAGTTCTTTTTTCGAATTCCCCATTGGATTATTCCATTATTGTTGTTAGCTTATAAAAATGAACAATAAACTTTACATTCTTTTATTTGGATTTTTCTTTATCTCTAGTGCTTTTGGGGCGGTTAAGTACCCAATGGTTTTATTTGAAAAAGACCTATCAAGCTCTGCTGTTTTTATCTTTCATCAAGATTTATCAAGGCCTATTGATGTTGTGGTGACAGATGAATCAGGACAAAAATTCAATTATAAAAGTAACGGGAAAAACCCCTTCGGCGTTCCCTGCTGCGTTCATGAAATAGAGTTAAACAACCTACAAGCTGGTGCCAAATATAAAATTAATGTTAGTGGTGAAAACAGAACCTTTTGGTTTTCTACGGCAAAAAAAACGGGAAGAATTCTTCTTGGGGGAGACTCTAGGTCCGATTCAAAGATGCGTGTGAAGATGAACCTTGCGATTAAAGATTATGTTAAAAAATACCCTGACACTTATGCTCTCATTCATGGGGGAGATTATATTAAAAATGGGTGGAGTTGGTCTCAATGGAAATGCTGGCTTGAAGATTACCAGCAAACAACGAGTGAAGATGGTCGACTTCTTCCACTTATTCCAATTAGAGGAAACCATGAGTATTTAAGTTTCTATTTTAACTCGCTATTTTCAAGGCCCAGTGGCGGTATATATAAAAATTATTACGTATCTCAATGGGATGATCTTAGTTTCATACACCTAAATACCAACCTATCTCATGCAGGTAATCAAAAAGATTGGCTGAAGCGTCGTTTAAAAGAATTAGGCCATACATCCAAGTGGATTATCCCAAACTATCATAGACCGGCATTTCCAGGAGTGAAAAAACCAGGCGATGCCTTAAGGTATTGGGTACCATTATTTGAAAAACACCAAGTAGATGTGGTTTTTGAAAGTGATGGACATGTATATAAAAAAACCGCACCCGTTTTTAAGGGAAAAATAGATCACCAAAAAGGTATAAGATATCTGGGCGAGGGCGGACTTGGTGTCCCTCTTAGAGAGCCAGAAAAGGCTTCAGCATGGTATTTTTCCGGAGATGGGAGAGTTGAAAAAAAATATCATTTTTTCTCACTGGAAAAACAACTAGATAAAATTTTCATACAATCTGTGGATGAAAATCTAAAAGTATTTGATTCCGTACAGTTACAACCGCGAAAGCGCTGAGGTGATTTTTCTTCTTTGAATCACTCTATGTAAAAATGACTATCAGTATTTAAGCTAACTTAGAAATGTCCTATATTCGCAGCTAATTGAACCTATTCTTAAGGGAATTAGATGTCTAAGGCCAGTCTAAAAAAGCTACTTGTTGTGCCATTTTTGGCGATTATTTCATGCGGTTTATTTGCCAATGATCCAACAGAAACAGTCGGGGGAAAGACTGCTCACGAAGTTTATATGGAGCTTTTAGAGAGTTCAAACACTCTTAGAGCTTATGAGGTTAAGCCCAATCCAACTGCTGCTCCAATAACTTTTGGAGGAGAAAAAGAGGGAAGCTCACACCTCATTACTCGAGTTGCAGGACCTACTGGAGAGGCATTTCTTGGATGGACTGAACTTACCAACCAACGTAAAGCCTTCTACCGTGAATTTTTAAAACGATTCGTCTCCGGACAAACAAGAGTTAGAAGCGTGGTGGATGTTAATGGAGTGGATGTTTCTTTAACAACAGAAGAAATCTCAAGACTTCGTGGTGACTTTGATTCCATGACAAAATCACAACTAAAAGAAAAATTCAAAATCTTTATTGAAATCACCAGAGGAAAACCATTTTCTTACTTATCAAGAGCTGAAAAAAAGGCTTTGTTTAAAGGATCTTCTTCTCACATGATCGGTGGAATGGGTCCAAGCAATCAAATTGGTGGCCTTTGGTATAGCGTATATGAGCCGCTTTTTGGCGAACCACAGAGACATATTGGACGAATTGAGGGAACTTCAAAAGGGTGGGAGATTGTTTTTAAGCCAATGCCTACTTACGGTGACTTCGAAGCACAAATTCTTTGGTTTAGAACTGAGTTAAAAAATACTGGCAAGTTATTTCAGGCTCCAGGGCATCAACGAATTGTTTTTCCAAATGCTAAAGCTCTCAAAGTTCCTGCCTCAAAGAGAGAGAGGTTTAACGGGCAACTTAATGAGCTAATACGTATGTCCCAAGCCTATATTATATTAAGGGGTATTAATGGGAAAACTGGTATTGAAAACTCTAACTATAAAACAGTGCTTAAAGATAGCAGAATTAAGGTAGGTGAAAGCACTGGGAGAGGTGTTTTAAGACTTGATTACCCAAATAAATTTGTTCCAGAAACATACTCACTTGAACTTAGAGCAGGGACAAAAGATCATGACCTAAGGCGGTTTTTGCAGCATTCAATTACGGCAAGAGTAGCGACAAGGACTCTTAGTGATTTATCAACAATTGGTAGCTACACACTTTATGAGGCTGTATCCACACCAAGGGTTATTAAATCAAGGTTTGGTGTAAGCTTAAAAACTGCAAAACTTTATTACCATAATATAAAAATGGCATATCCTCAGTCCGCCTACAACGTCGCCATGTGGAAGTGGGAAAATGCTCCATTTCTTGAAGGAAAAAGAGACGTTATAAGATGGGCAACGATTGCTCATATTGAAGAAGTGGCGAGAGCAACAACACCAGAGGAAATAAAAAAGTCTGTTCGTGATTGGATCAAGGTTACTGACGTCATCAGATATGTTGAAGAGTATATTAGACCTCAAAGAGTTGTTCGTTTGAATGAAAAACTTCACCGAGTTCCAGTTAGGCCAAATGGTGTAAATGTTAACCGAATTGATCTTGGAATTGAGTACTCTGCTCGTTTTGGAAATAAATACTTTGTTGAAATGGCACCACAGCTCGGTGCGGATGGAAATGCGATCTGGCTTAACACCAGAGTAGGAATGACGCCATATGAGCGAAAAGAAAAAATTCGTGAGATGGCGATCAATCTTGGGATTGAATTAAATGGAAGACGTGTTCCAGTTGTAGATGCTTCAACTGCAGGGGCACACGGACATGGATTAAGTATCGCGTATAAAGTAAAAGACTCTCAAGGGAGATCATGGCGATGTGAGTGGGATGGCGTTGGTAGAGATTATAACTCCAGAGGAGAGGTAATCCCTGAAAGTATGCGTGGAGGACACGTTGAAATCGTTACACCAAAGTTTGTTCCAAAAGCAAAAGAGATCCGTGCGGTTTATAGAGCGATGGAGAAAACGGGGCTTCTTCCAGGAGTTGCTGGTGGTGGACATATCAATATAGATTTAAAGCCATTTGAAGGAAAGCCAAGAGAGCTGGCACGGTTTTTAACTTTGTTTCATGAGAATAGAAACATTATTTCTTTTATGTTTCAAAATCTAAATAGAGGCCATGCGGCGGAAGCTCTTGATGTGACACCTAGGCTAGCAAGAGAGCTTAAAGGCTTTAATGGAAGTGAACTTGAATTAAAAAGACTTTTATACAATGAGCGCTATTTCAATAGAAGAATAGGACGTAAAACTCGGAACGTTCAAGTCGATATGAGTGCGTACTTTCAAGATATCATTCCAGCGAAGCATATCCATGTGGATTTTGATATGAAAAACCCACATGACCCGTGGAGACCGCAATTTAGAGTTGAACCACATATCAGAAAAATGGAGATGAGATTATTTGATGCACCATTAGATCATTATGAAAGTGCAATGCAAATGAAGCTCGTCAGAGCGTTATTAGATACTGCCCTTAACGGAACAGAAGGATTGTCTGGAAACGTAAAAGGTTTTGAATATGAGAAGATGGCAGGTGATTATGAGTATGCCACACGAGAGTTGGAGCGAATGTGCCGACAAATCGGGCTAGAAGCAGGGGAATTTAAAATTTTTCTGGCCAGAGCGTATGCTCAAGCAAACATCACCTTGTCTTCTCCTCATTTTAAATCTTTCGCTCAAAGAGCAGCGGAGAAAAGGCTCCACATCATTGAAGGAGTTTGGGGAAGTGCACTGCAAAGGGAAAGAACTCCTGAACGCGCAATCAGAACGACAGGTAGACACTGGAGATCAGTCACTACTCCTCAAGCACAAGAGTTTTTAGAGAGAAGAGTTGAAGCCGTAAGACAAGCTGAGCAGCTACGTCTTGAGCATCAACCAAGTGCCAACACACGCCGGGCTTTAAGAATTGGCGTTAATTGTAGAAAAGTATTTAGTAATTAAAAAAAGATATATAGGAGACAACAATGAAAAACATTTTAGCTGCCGTACTTATTTTAACGACAAGTTTTGGTGTTCACGCAAATAGAGGGCGTGCCAGAACAATGATCGATCGAATGGAAAAAGAAGCAAGAACTGGAAGAATCACTCCAAGAGACCAAATCGAGCACCAGCAAAAAAGATTTGAAATGGAGGTTTACCGATCTCTTCGAAATAGAGAAGGGATGGATCTATCGATTATAAAAAAATCTGTTCTTAGAGAGTACATCAAGAAAAATAAAGCAACACCTCAAAACCTTGAGGCGCTTGAGACGCTTTTTGAAAATATCACAGCGAGAGGGGATGTCGTTATTGTCGAGCAAAATGCAACAGCTGCTTTATTAGCGGAAGCGATTGTTCTTGGAAGTAGAAGAAAGTTTACTTTAGAGACAAGAGATATTCTTGAAATTGATAGAAACTGGACAGTTGCTGAAAAAAATCAATTAACTGATGTGTTAACAGAAGCAAGATCCTTAATGGACGCAAACCCGGCGCTAACGCCAAATAAAGCGTTTGAGCAGGCTCTAGGTAACAGAGGACTTCTGGAGGAATTTAACCGACGTTGTAAGTAATAAGACATTTATATTTTTCGACCATTGGGGGGAGAAAAAATTTTTGGAGGAATGATATGTTTAGTAAAACTATGACCTTAAAACTAATTTTTACTCTTCTCATCCAGGGCTACAGCGTCCTTGGAATCACAGGTGACGGACCTGTTGTAGAGTCAGAGCAACCAGTACGAACGGCGACGTTTTTGATGCCCGAAAAAGGGGACATCTCAGATGAAAAAGTTCGAGAAGTTCTTGAGAATCCACGAAAGTTCCAAGAAAAGGTCGAAGATATTAGTGTCTTAAAGTCCGCCGGGGTGATGACTGCCGAGATGGCAAAGTTTTATTTTGTTGTCGCGGGAATGAGCTTCACAAAGTGTTACTACGAGAACGACTCAACTATATGTAATCAATTTATTGAATCAATGAAAGACCCCGTAGGTCACATTGGTTTTGCCATATTTATGAAGGCAAACCATCTCACCGTTGATCTCGCTCAGATGAAAGCCCTTCGAGGTAAAATAACTCCGGGGATGGCCGGTTATCTAGGTCTCGCCGCAGGTATGATGGCCCAGTCAGTTTTTACAGATGTTTATTATCACCAAACAGTTCAAGACTACTTTAAAACCTTTAACATTAAAGACCCGAAAAAAAGAAAGACAGCAAAGAAAAAGGCAATGAACGCCATGTGGAAAAGCTTCACTGAAGGTTCAGGAAGTTATTTTTTCAATAAGATCCCTCATGTTGCGGGTCTTCTTGGAGCGGCCTATCTTTCACACAAAACAGTTCGTTTAATTGGAAGAGCATTAAATTTTGGTGGTAGCCGAATGGTTCATTTTGGGCATAACTCCAAGAAAACTGCATCAGTTATTAGGTTTGGTAAGAACCTAAAGAATCACTATAAACTAGCAAAGACAGGAATTAAATATGTTTGGAATGGTTCGAAAATAGTAAAAATTAATCCAGTCGTTGCAATAGGAAGTTATGTTGTCGAGACAGCTATATTTTTAGCCTGGGCACCTGTAATTGAGGACTTTTTAGTCGGTCATTGGGATCGTAACTTTGCAATTAACCACGTTCAGGAAACGAAGAAAAGATTGAATGAGGCAGTTGTTTGGCAAAAATCAGATAAGAAAATCGAAGAAGCTGCAAAAGCTTATGCAAATGCATTGGATGAATACAGAGGATCAATTCTTCATTCCGCGAACTTAACCAAGATGAATTATTTAAATGCCATCTATAAAACGACAGAAGATCTTAATAGATTAAATTTTTATTATGGTTGGCTAGTCGATGGTATGGATAGAGAGGCAGAGGCTTTTGTAAATAACAGTTACAAGTTTCACAAAGAGAATATAATTCATGAAATAAATGAAACTAGTAATATGGCCGAGAAGTTTTTCTGTGGGCCAGGTGTGAGTAACTCAGTGTTTAGAGAAGTTGAATATAAAGGTATTCCGATGCCTGGTAGTTACGAGTTTGATTACATACCAGCAGAAGGAAGAGAGACACACTTTGATGTCATGGAGAAAAATAAACCAACCTCAACTTACCCTACAGGTATTGTTGTGAAGCCATTTATGGTTTTAAAATATGATGGCCTTTGCGATGAAGACATGAGGCATCTGGATGGATCAAGAGTTAACCTTTTTACAACAGGAAACTACGAAAAGATTGTATGCCCAGTTGATTATGATTACACAAACAAAAGGGCCATTTACAAAAAAAATGTAACTCATAGATTATATTGTCAATTAGATCAAGAACACGTGAGAGCTCATGTTTTAAGGTCTGGGTTTTACAATGGTGAATATGTACGAGAGCAACTAGAAGAGCAATCAATGGAGATCTTTGGAAGAGTCTACGAAAAAGTTGAGTCTCAAAGAGATTTAATCGTCTTAAAGTATGAAAAGAAATTAAGACATTCATTGCTAGAAGGTTTAACAGGTAAAGAAGTAGAAATAAGTGAAAATGATCAAATCACTATTAGTGGGCCGGTAGAAGAAGCTTATTGGGGGGCAAGAGGAAGTTTTTCTCTTGGTGTAATCCCATCTCTTGAAAGAGAAATTAGGGTTTACGGATATTACTCTCAAATGACAGGCGTCAAAAGAATAGAGAAGTTAATGAAGAAAAAAATGCAAGAAACGAACTATAAACTTAAGGCGGCAAAAGATCTTCTTTACTACACGATGCAGCCATATAGTAATCGCGTTAGAAAAAATCAACATCGTGCCGATGTAAATAGTGATGAAGATTGGCGCAAGGTTGCTGCAATGATCAGAAGTTTTATTATCAATTAAATTTCAAAGATAAATCAATACTGTTTGGCCCCAGGGAAACTGGGGCCTTTTTTATGGCCTCAGACTAAAATTAATAAAGCCAGTACTATATTGGGGATAATCGAGATTTCTTTCAAACTCCGCACCTAGGCGAAGCCCATCGATTAGTTTTCTTTTTATTTGATATCTCTCAATCTTTTCACTGCCGGGAACCCAAGATGGGGCATCTTTTGATAACAAGCCTGACTTACTGAGAGAGAGGCTTTGCTCATCGGCTAAATCACTGAGTTTCGCGCTTAAAAAGTAGGTGTAGACACTACCATTTAAGGTAGGGGTGCTAGTAATGTCATTTTTTGTTTCAAGCTTTAATATGCCAAGAACAAGTTTAGAGTCGAGATATAGACTTTTTTGTCCAAGAAATAGTCTGTATGTATCTCTCTTGGCCGATCTTGCGTTCATTGTGTTTAAGTGGATTTTTGTTTTTGCTCCGCCTTTTATAAAGTCCTTTCCTGACTTATAAGATATCTCCCCAGTAATATCTCCAGCACCCTGGTAAGATATTGGCGCCGCTCCAATTCCAGAGGAAAAATTACTACATTCGTTAAATTTTTTTTCTCCATTTATTTTTCTGCACTCGGTAGAAAATTGAATGTTGCTTGATAGCTCAATTTTCCCATTAAGTCCCTCACTCGCTTCTGGTTTTAACTGGTACTTTTTGGTCCCTTTAATTCTAGAATAAATACCATAATCATTTGTCGTTTTATTTTCATATAGTTTTCTTGAGGATTGATATACCCCAACCGATGAGTCAACGTTTAACGGTAGTTTGTTTTTATTTTTGTAGGTATAAAACGCCCCAAGGGTTATTCCTTTTGTTCCTCTTCCGTATTCTTGAAGAGCTAGGTGTGTACCATGGTTTCCAAAACTTTTTCCTATCTTAAAACCACTTGGGTTTTGTCTATAACCATACATTAGGTCCTCTGTTTCTCCCTTTGAGGCTTCCATTAAACTTAAGTGAAACCTTGAGGGAAGAACCAGGAGCGATCGATCATTTTTTGGATTATAGATATAATTAGCAAGGCCAAAGCTGGTCGTATCCTCTCCGGAATTTAGTTCTAATGCCCCAACTCCATGAATCTGAGTATTAGTGTGGATATCATCATAATCAATATGATCTAACCTACCTTTCGAGTTAGAAATAGTTGCTGTTAAGTGAGGGCCAAACTTTGTTCTGAAACCAACTCCATGAACATTTTTTAGTCCCATGGCATTGGCCATTTTACCAATAGTTTGATGAATGTCCCGGCAAACCCCGTTGTAACGAGGGCCAAAATTATTAACACTTGCTCGAAGTGCGGTGACCATCTCCATCGTCGTAACTGCTTTATCTGGAATTGCTTTAGCTCTTTCTAGGTCATACCCAAGAGAGAGGTTATGGCCAATACTTGCTAAGAGTTTTAATTTTCTTTCCTCATCCATTGCCTCTGACCTTGCTCCAAGGATTTGAAGAATTTCTTCTTCTGTTTTTGCTTGAAGTAATTCAGAAATTATATGGGCGTCTTCTTTTTCATTTTTATCATAACCATACAAATCGAAAATAATATCCATTTTGTCTTTGGATAATTCCAGGAAACTAATACGTTCATCTGATTCATTTCTTATATAGTGTTTTGAAATTGTATGAAAATCAACGCGGGATCTATTTACTTTTTTTAAAACAGTTGCCTCATAACCTGGGAGTCCTAACCTTGCTATGACAAAAAGGTTATTACTAAAGTCACTTCTTGTTTTTGGATTTTTCTCTTTTAAATTTTTACAATTGTTGTCCACCTCAGGGCTTAATTTATTTATACTTTTAATAGCGTCACCCAGATCAGTAACGGGCGTTGCAAATACTTTAGGAATTAGGCCATGAGTTAATAAAATGAGGAAGGTGACAACTGTAAAGTAATTTAACAGTTTAAAGTCGGAAGCTTGTGTTATGGTAAGTGGTTGTTTTTTTACTATTTTCACATATTTAAGTGTGCACGTTCAAGGCCAATTTATTTAATTTTCTTTGAGGTCACATCTACAAAGAAAGTCCTAATCCTTGAATATTAAAAATATTAATTTTGGGAACTGAGCAGGGGCCTGCATGCCATCTAAACCAGAATCACAATAAAATCCTCATTTAAAAATATAAATAGGCTCAACCTTCTCGTTAAGTTTGGACTTAGGCACGTCAAAGGTGTTTTTATATTTCAATTCTTCCTTATCAAAAATCGTTAGAAATGATTTATCTGAGTTTTCGATGATCACCATAGAGAATTTTTCTTTTATGATCGGAGGTCACATATTACTTTCCATCCAGGAGATACCTTGGTTTAGAGATGCTAAGGCTTCTTTTGAAGTGTTAAATCTATAAGGAGAGCCGTGCCCTGGCAGGACATATGAGAATTTGTAGTTTTTTAACTTTTTCACAGAGGTAAGGAGCAATTCCTTTGAGTGCCAGCAATGATTTATAAAGGCATATAGATGGTTTAAATGTTTTGAGTAGCAAAGGTGATCGCCTGTAAATAAAAATTTTTCTTTATAAAGAAAACAAAAGTGTCCTTTTGTGTGTCCAGGAACACTTATGGCCAAAAGGTCCGGGGTAATTTGAATTTCATCTTGGTTTGAATCGAGAAGCTTATCAACACTAAGTCTAGCTGGTGCTTTGTCAGCACTTGGAAAATAAAGCGTGCTACTGAATTCTTTCTTATATAAGTGAGCGTCTGCGACGTCATCCTGGTGGGTGAGAAGTTGTTTTTTTACTCCTCCTGCATGAGTAATTCTGTTCGCCAGTTTTCTAACAAACCTAGGAGAATCAATCATAATATTTCCGGATTCACTTTTTATAAGATAAGAGGTAGCACCAAAACTTTTACGATCGTGAAATCCTAGGTGAAAAATATTATCCTCTAAATTTCTGGGAAAAGGTGGAGGGTTTGAGTGTTTACCTACATGTCCAATGGAATTAGTCGGGCAACAGTATTTTGCAACGTGTGCGAGTTGAACTTGGTCTTCACTTTCAGGGTCAAAATAGACGGTACTTTGACTTCCGTCACGCTTAAAAGTATCGGGTGCAACCCAGTAGCAGGTACCGCAGTCAATGCACGTATTATCGACGAAAAAAGAAGAATTACAATTGTTGGGGAGCTTTTTAGCTATTCTTGCCATTATGGAAGGCTAACATATCGTGTTGGGTTGTCAATTTTGATAAAGCTAGACAACCTCGCATCTGTGTATTGTTTATCTTTGTACTAGGGGCCTGGCTTAAGTGTCCCATCAGTTTCTTTAATCTTTAGAAACCATAGGTCAGAGTCGTTACCTAAGATTTTTGAACTTCCATTGTTGTTTGAGAAATGATTAGTGGAATATGAACCAATGAATATCGTCCTTCTATTGTCTATCGTTAATTCACTCTTTTTGAGATCCTCCCTATAATTTATTAAGTCACCACTACTCAGGTCATATAATATATTATTTGGTTCAAAACTATCTCCGTAGTGTTTAATAAACGAAAGCTCCTCACTATCCAGTGCACCATGAGTCACCGGTGTAATTGTTTAAGAGACCTCAGTTAGGTTCCCTTGGCCAATCTCTAGCAATGCTTCCACCTTTGCAGAAAGATCATTCAAGTCTCCATCAGACGAGCTCATTCTGTCTTCAAATGTGAGTGTTCCAGACCATCGAATGTAGACTTAGTAAAATGATTTATTCGAACTTAAAGCTAAAAAAATCATCATTAATATTACAAAGTAAGAAAGCTTTTCATTGTTTTTGAAAGAATTTTGTTTTTATAAATTACCAACTTTTTCTGTCGAATCTTACTTTCCTAATTTAAAAATAAAAAAACCACTATCAAGTGCTGGGAAGTCATCAGATCTTTGATATTCAATCCCAAAACTACTGTCGATTGAGTCAAAGCCTTTTAATAATTTAAAGTTTTGTCTGTTTTCAGTTCCAGGGATCCAAGCCGGAGCCACCCTACCTGGTGTGTCTATGCGTCCTTGTGCCTCTCCCATCACTGTTAATTCAAGCGGGTTGTAAGTAATGTGGGCACCTGATTGATATGTTTTGACCACTTGGTCTTGAAGGTCATGTAGTATGAGACTAGCGTGGCCACCTAGGTTGAAATCTTTTGAGAGATAATCAACATTAAGTGAAAATTTATGTTGTGAAGGTCTAAAACTTCTCTTTGAGTCCGAGTCTCTTGCATCCTCAAGGAGGTTTTGCAATCTTAACTGGTAACCTAACTTTGCTGTAAGATCATCATCTTTATAACTTATATCAGCACCTGCAACTACGTTTGTTGTGTGGGATGTGGGTCTTTTTCTATCTTCCTTAGATAAAGTTAGGTCATCCTCTACACAGTCGGGGTTAGAGTCGGTCCTACGGCAACTGCTTAGGTATGCATGATGGTGTGTGATAAATGGTTTTAAACTAAGTTTTTCGGTAAGTGGTATCCGTTGGCCTAGAGTTGTAGATGCTCTAAAGTACATGCCACTTTCGTAAAGGTTCTCTTCACCAGCCTCTCTTTCAGACTCAACATATCCAATCGCCGTATTCAGATCTAAAAATGAAAAAGGCTTTTTCTTTAGATGGTAAAATACACCTGATACTTCTCCGGGGGTTCCATCTGTCAGCTCCTGACGGCTAAAAATTATATCTCCATAGTCGGAGCGAACACCAGTTCTTAGGACATTTCCATTATCTTGTGCTCCAAAAAATAAGCTATCCACTTCTGCACCAGAGGCAACACTTATGGCCTGCCCTAGTCTTGTGGGTATGGCGATGACGTCTTTATTAGAAGTTCCATTGGTTATATACAATGCCATAGACCAACTTGGCATTCCTCCTTGAAGTTCTAGAGCGCCCGCACCGGAAACACCTTTTGAGTGCTCAATTCTTCCATAGTTAATTGTACTTACTTTTCCATAAGATTCAGGCGTCGTTGTTAAAATTAAGTGCCCTGAATTCCTTGTGGAATACGTAACACCATAGGCATTTTTTAGTCCCATTGCTCTTGCCATTTTTGCCATGGAGAGATGCATATCACGGCAAACTCCCGCATCTATTTTATTTCCAGTTATAAGGGACCTTCTCATTGCCTCAAACATTTTCTCTGTCGTGACCACTCCTTTTGAATTAACAGTTGCTTTTTCTGTCCTCTTCTTGTCGTAGCCACCCAAAAGATTATTACCAATGGAGGCCAATAATTGAAGTTTTCTCTCGTAAGAAAAACCTTTGGTTAATTCTTTTAATTCTCTTAAAATATCTGACTCTGAATTATGACTTGTCATTTTTAAAATAATTTTTGCATCTTCTTGTTCAGTGGCGGTCAATAATGTGTTATTCGAAAAAAAACTATCTAATTCGCTGTCAGTCATACTAAGAATAGTTTTACTGCCAGAGGTCTGACCTCTTAAAAAAGAGTCTAGGGCCCTAACATCTGATCTTTGTTTCGTCATAGGTGTGTATTTAGGTGAACCATCAGGGTTGATCCCCGTTCTTGCGAATAAAAAGAATTGAACTGGTTGAGATGAGTTTTTACTAGAGATAAAGCTAAAAAGCGTATCTACCACCTTTGTCGAGATGGACTCTTCTTTTTGCCTTTTGGTTTTTTGTTGGGTGCAGCTGTCCTGTACACTAGGCTCAATTTTTTTTATTGCTGTTAATGCTGTTTTAAGTTGCTCAACGTTTTCATCAGATCTTGAAATATAGGGAAATGTCGCTAAAAGCGATAAAAATAATATTGGACATGTATATTGTTTTATCAAATTAAACCTTTTAAGCATTCATTATTCTCGTAAGATATTTATCTTTTTAACTTTGGGAGCAACTAGCATGCCAATGATGTAAACAATATTTGTCTATTGCTTGTGAGGGGTGTCATGCGGTTTGGGCTTAAGGGGAAATCTATTACGTGCCTCAGAATCAGGTTTTCAAATTTATTTTATTTAATAATAACTATTCTAGTTCTACGAATTTTAAATTTTTTAATATGAAAAATTCGCGTGTGTCTAAATCGATTTAAATCTAAATATAATTTTTATGAGTACTGTAATAGCACTTTTATTAGCTTGCTGAAGCGTTTTTAGACTTTTAAAAAGTACACATAAGCCTTCGTTAGAGAAAACAGTGTTTTTCATGTGAAAAGAATTAGTTTTTAAATTCCGCCATATATTTTTGTCGTTTCCCATAAATTTAGTTTTTAGTATTTAAATAATTTTTATAGTTTTAAGTGTTCTTTACGTTTTATTAGTGACTTAGCTAATACTATGAGCTTGTAAATTGAATCTAGACATGAGCTAAGCCCAGTTAATATTTTTTAGTTTAAGTCCTCCTGAAAACCAATAATTTCAATGGCTTACTACGTAATCATAGACACATATTAAAATACTACCAATTAAGTTGGGTATTGTTTGTTCAATGCCCAAAAAAACCTATTTAAAGGCAGATTACATTATGAAACTAAAAAGCATTTTAAATTTATTCTTGATAGTGCCCAT
>MDTG01141931.1_pt1 | contig 39361 bp, 36 predicted proteins | sample 811421 | NCBI WGS metagenome assembly MDTG01 (sample SAMN05326645, study PRJNA326480) | marine metagenome | isolation source: seawater | place: Pacific Ocean: South East | collected 2011 | reverse complement strand
TCCGATATTTAGCTGAGATATCAATGCCAATAAAAAAAAAGCAATCAATCCATTTATGCCAGTAAAGGTAACAGTGACTAGGAAAGTCAAAACTACTCTCATATCATAAGCTCGCTCTGCATTATTTATTTGCATAGAGTTATTTAATCAAATTATTTGCATAGAGTTATTTAATCAAAAATAGTACTGAATGCAGCTATTGAAGCTATGCTCTGAAAAACAACTTGTGAGACAGTGCTATATAAGTTTAAAGGGGTTTGATATGATGATTTTATAGGCACAACGATTGTATCCCCTGCCTGTATTTTATTGCTACCATCATCAAAAACCAGAAGTGAGCTTTTCTTTTCATTCTTCTTAACTGAGCCATCAGCTTTGATTATATAGATTTCATCTTCATCACCCCTAGCTGTCATACCAGCAGCTAGCTGCAAATAATCATCTATATCATAGCTGTCTTGAAGTACGAAACTACCAGAGCGTCTCACCTCGCCAACAACAGTAATCGCACTAGTGAACTTTGGTATTGAAAGAATATCACCATCTTGAAGAACGATATCAGCAGCCTGATTACCTCTCATCAGTTCAGGTAAATCAATAATTAATCTCCCATAAACAGCTGATGAAAGTAGCGCTGATATTCCAGCCTCAACTTCACTCGTGCTTACAGAAAAATCTTCTGACTCTTTAGTCATTGATCTAGCCGCATGATCACGTCTTATATTATCACCAAGTATTTGTAACTGCTCCCTTTCTTTTTGCTTAATACTTTCACGAGTGAATACAGCGCCTCTAATAAAACTTTCATTAGTAAAACCTCCTGCTCTCTTGATCACAGAAGAAAGTGTTTCATTTGGGCTAATAAGGTATGATCCTGGATAAAATACCTCTCCTATCAAAGTTACAGTATCCGTTGCATTCCAATCCTTAACGCTTCTTATGTGCAAATGGTCTCTACTCTCAAGGGCTGATTCAGATAGCTCACTTAAATCGATGTTTGATGTTTCAATAACCATGGCCCCAGAAGCATTGACTAGTGTTTTTCTTATTTCTGCGGCCTCGACATAAGCATCATCTTTGTAGCCGCCAGCGAGCCCAATCAAATCCGCATATGATGCATTTTTTGTCAAAGGATACTGGCCTGGAACCTTAACTGCACCACTAATTGATACCGTTTTCATTAATTCTGATGATGTTGCTTGTTGATTTAGCTTAGCTATTACTTTTTCTAGTAATAATCGCCTTTTTCCTCTATTGATTAGATCATATTCTGCTTTTTTCTTAATTTCATAGGCTTCAATCATCAATTCTTTAGATGTCATCGCACTATATAAGCTATCATTTTGACTTTGAGAATCACGCGAAAGTTCTTTTTGATCTTGAGAGTTTTCAAAATCCTGATATGCATCCCGTTTAGTATATAGAGGATGCTCTATATCCTCCATTGCGTTATATATCTCGATATTGTTTAAATTATCATCATTGTAACCTTGGGAAAATACATATATTTCATCATATAATTCTAAAATTGGATCTAAATCAGAATTTGGAGAAGCCAGAGCATCCAAAATACTAAAATCGATAACCTCAATATCATAATTATTTGAATTAATTCTTCTGATTATTAAGCCTTTGTTAGTATCAAAATTATCTAAAAAATCAGCATTTATATCGCTTAATACATTCGAAAATCTAATGCCTTTGAACCAGCCATATCTTCCTGGTCTTTTTACAGCACCTCTCAATACAACAGAATTACTGAGTCGATCGGTGACTTTGGCTATTCTTATAATATCTCCATCAGAAGTTCCAAAATCTAATTGTTCGTCATCTGTTAGATCGAGGTTTATTATTGTGGGAACATCTGCGTTATAATCATATCTCTCTATATAAATCTGCTTTAAATATGCCCTATTGCTTAAACCTCCCGCCAAATCTATGAGATCTGATATAGTTTCATTATCTTTTAACTCATATTTACCAGGTCGTCTTATTGCGCCATCAATAAACACACTCTTCTTTATTGTTGGTATGAAGATTATATCGCCAGACTGAAGTCTTATATCATTTTCAGCATTGCCTCTTGCCAATAATTCATAAAGATCAAAAGTAGATATTATTTTATTTGCACGTCTAACTTGAATATTCCTCAAACTTCCAATATCAGTTATACCTCCAGCTACATATAATAGTTGAGATACATTTGATAATCCTGAAACTGAGTACATTCCTGATATTTTAGCTTCCCCGGACATAAATACATTAATACTTCTTAAACGACCTATTGATATACCAATCTCAACACCTATCATTTGTTTTGAGACTCTAGTCTTGAGATAATCACTAGCATCTGCAAAAGACATGCCTGCGATACTAATCTCTCCTAATTCAGGAAAATTGATATTACCCTGTCTATTAATAACAAGATTATATTCTGAATCCTCAACACCATACATAAGTACTCTTAATGAATCTCCAACACCAAGAACATAATCATTTGGAACGGGGGCATTATCTACAGGAGAAAAAGAAGTAAATTCGCCGTCAAAGAGAAATTTTCCATATATGGGTAAATCTTCTATCGAAGAGTAGTCTTGCTCAAATAGAGGTATGTTGTCTCTTCTATACTTTTCAGCTTTTTTTGTATTTTCTTGAGCATCTATAATTCTTTCAATTAGAACTTGATTAGCATCTGATTCAAGTTCACTTCCAGGCATTCCGATATCATTTGCCATCCCTCCATCACTACTCATTCCAAAATCCTCAAGATTTATGCCGTATGAAGCTGCCAATTCTTGCCTTTGATCAGGAGACATTGTGCTGAATTGAGATAACATTGACGGGGATACTCCAGGAATAGCCATACCTTGAGCATAAACATTCTTATTAACAATAAAGCTAAAAAATAACGAAGAGCCTAAAATCCAGAATAGTTTTTTTCTCATAAATTTTGCACCATTTTATTCTTTTGAATAAAATTATTAAAAATTACTTATAATTGATAGTCTAAAATAATTTCGTCAGTCATTATAACTTATAGTTCACTTTATCCTCAATCGCAATAAGGGATAGTCAGGATGAATCTTAAATCGAATTTCCGTTATATAGCCTTCTGAACTTATATTAACTTCATTTTCATAGAGCCTATTCGCTTCGGCCGACAAGCACGGTTGAACATGGTGTTTACTAGCATCCTTCATGATAAGCGTCTGACTTAATTCACACAAATCCGCCGCAATTATTCTTCCATCCATGCTATAAATCATACTATTATTATTTGATTCTATATCTAGAACTGAATTATTTGGTAATAATCCAGTAACTTTATAAATAACATTATCTTTAAAAAAGATATTTATATTTTCATCTGCGAAAATAATTTGATTTTCAATATTAATTGCATATAGATCGATTTGTCTATCAACCCAATATGCAGTCCAATTTTTCTTGGGCTTCTGGGAATTGTTCTTTTCAACAACTAAGCTTTTAATAAAATCATACTGACTGGAATGAAAGCTACATGAGCTAAGTTGAAAAAAGATTAATAATAAAAATAAAACTTTATTCATTTTGGTATCATTCTATTTTTATTATTAATAAAACTATCGTAACGGACAGATCTTAAGTCAAACCATAATTTTCCTGTGAAGTCATCTAATTTTTGACCTCCATCTCTTTGCAATGATCTTATGAAAGTTGAATAAAATCCTTTCTGATTATTGGGTAAAAAGGAATCGAATGGTATTCTAAAAAAGAGGCCTTTATCAAAACTACCTTCACCAAAATCTGCTGCGGAAACATTGGTAAACGTTGCAAACGCACCTACAGAGAAGCCATTATCAAATGTTCTTCTCATTTCTATTGTTGCACCCTTATCTCTAGCTAAATATCTTCCAATATGAATCGCGAAATCATAATTATAAAATGGAGAAGCATAATACAGGCTCAGAAATCCTGTAGTAGTTTTATAATCTAATAACTTAAAATCTCTCTCAAAACCTCTTTTATATACTTTATTTAGAGTACCGCCAAACGCTAATCTTGACTTAAAAGGTTGATATAATAGCTCTAGACCAAAGCCACTATACATAGACTCTAATATACCAAGATATGCTCTGTAAAAAATCTCATCATTGATATTAGACTTTTTCTCCAGATACAAAGACTCGATACCTGAAGAGCCATTTACTAAATATTTATTTACATCAGTTCTGACGTGCTCGAGAACAGAGTCAGAGCTTCTAGTGAGATCAAAATTATTATCTATATCAATAGCATACACTCCAATTAATTCCCATGCTTGAGTTATAGAGGTAACTGTGGCAATTTTTAGATATAACTGATGTTTTGCAGGTTTGATAGGGTCAAAAAGTTGAAATTTTGCCGCCAAATTAGCGCTAATATTTGAATACGGCACATTAAATTTAGTAATATTAGTAGGATTATCTATATTATCAGATACTTTGACTTCTATCGGATTGTATGTGTCACTCACTATATAGTTTTTGCCTGCATTGATTCTTTTATAGCTAATAGTCATTATTTTAAGACCTTGCTCATTGATAATAAGGTCGATATTGTTAATTTCGCTTGGTATGTGTATTTGAGCTAAAGTAAGCGCTCTGTTGATTGCATCAGATGTCAAATTGTATTGAAAATTAGAAAACTCAATTATCGCCTTATTAGGAGAAATTTTAGCACTTCTAAGAAGTAGTCCTGATTTATCATAGTCATAAAGTAATCGATCATACCAAGAATTAAAATCTAATGACTCGGATAGGTTATTAATAAGTTCAAGATCATAAGAGGAGTAAAAAGGTTCAATTTTCTTTATGGGCTGCAAAGCTTTTGTATCGAGTGTTGCCGAAAAAGATATACCAATATCACCTTGCTGACGGTTTAAATTGATATCAAATCCGGCTGGAGTATTCCACTCGATTCCATAATTGATAGGTGAATTATCAGATATAGCCCCTCTATTAATCTCCGATTGATAGGTATCCGAATTATATTCGACAATCAATTTAAAATTTGTATTCGGGATCTTATACTTAACTCCTCCAAAAATTCCCGCATGAGAACCTTTGAAGAATGATTTTAATCTTACTTTTCCACCAAATTTACCGCCTGGAAGATAACCTCCACCATTTCCATCAAAATAATCGCTTAGAACTAGTAATGGGTTTTTGATTTTATTATCTCTAGCTAATCGCCCCCATCCTAATCCTAGTGAAATATCTAAGTTTTTTATTTTCTTTGAGGCAACAATATACTCTGAATTCCAGATACCTGTACCCAAGATATCCTGTGCTCCTAAAGCAATACTCGGTCGTATACTATCTTCTTTTAAAATTATAAATTTAGCTCCATAGCTTCTATCTTTGTAGAGTCCATAAGTATATCTAAAAGTGGTTTCAAGCCATGGTGTTGCCTGATAAGTGATATTAGTGATATTAGCTATTTCTTGATTGCTGAATGTTATTTTCAAAGCACCATCATATTTTGTTCTTGCTGAAGGTGTATCTATTAAGCCAGTAATACCAAAATCAGATGAGAATATATTTGATGATAAAAATAATAATATTAAAAAAAATTTATACATAGTAAAAAAATGGTAAAAAAAAACGGCTAAAGCCGTTTTTTTTGTATTTTTTTAGATGCTATTTTAGTTAGTAGTTGTTGAAGTGGCAGTAGTTGTAGTACTAGTTTCGGTTACTGCTTTATTAGTTGATGTCACACTCGCGCTACCATCCGCCGCAGCAACTGCAGCTGGTGCTGAACTCGAACTGTCACCCAAAGCCACAAGAAGGGCGGCTCCAACTACACCTATAGCTACCGCTGTCCCTACAGACATTCCTCCAGCAGCCCCACCAGAACCTGCTTGAGATTGACTGTAACCGGTTAATGGAGCGCCAGCGAGCGTTATCATTATTAGAATTATTGTTTTTATGTTCTTCATAATTTTACACCTTGAATTAAAAATGCCTTATTTCCCAAAAGGATTTATTAATTATCACATATATACTTTTTAAATTGCAAACATTATTTATTTTTATATTTAATAGAATAATCATAACGTTAATATATTCTAAAAAAAATTATAATTATTGTTCAATTCTAATAAATATAATTAAATGCGTTATGTCGTGTCATTAATTAAATCCACAATTGTTGATTAAATAAAATTAAGTAAAATATTTTAATAATTCTTTTATTTATCGACAATATAATGACCAACTATACTTCCGATTGGTGTTTTTGTGTAGAAGCGGACTGGTTTATAATTCAAATTCTTTGAAAACCATACATCTAAGTATCGTTCTTTTTTATTAAATGGCCATTTTTTGTATTCTTCCTTTAGCTCAATAAAAGTAAATTTACATTGAAAAAGAATGTCTGAGTTATTTTTATTTATTTTATTTGTAATTTTTTTAATCAAATTAATACTTATTCTATATCTTCTCTTACCATCCATTACGGAGTATTTACTTTTGCATTTTTCTTCTAATGCTAGTTGATCAATAGTTCTAAATAATACAGAAAAAGGATCTATAGCATTTTTGTCAAGCTCAGGATCGATAGTAATAGGTGCAATACCAAAATCATCAACAAATGTTCTGATCTTTGGGGCCGTATTATAAAAATATGTTATGTGTTTTTCTTCTAGTTGACCACGATCTCTCCCTGATAGATAGTAATCCCAGCTTATACCATCATCATATTTAATATAACCTTGGGAGCTGTATTGTCTATACAACCTCAATGGACCTTGAGTAATAAGACTAAATTTTGTGTCGTAGGTTCTAATATCATTATTGAAATGCGAATGCTCGTCGAATTTTATTGACAAACTTGCAACGGGGAGAGAGAGCCATTGAAATCTATATACAAACTCTTTGCTTTCAAGAAGCATAGGGGCCAGTAAAAAGCATATTCCAGTGATTGTTCTTACGAAATCACTCTTAATGGGCATACAGAATGTTATCAGATAGCTTGCAATTTCTCATAGTTCCAACTCCTAGACCTCATATTTTCTGATTATTTATCAGCAAGAATAAATGACAAATAGATCCAATAATGGCATGTAATCCAAAGCAACTATAACATCTCTGTTGAAGTAATTAAAAAAGAATTTAGCGGATAACAAATACTTACCAATGGAGGCACACCTGAGATCCATAAATCATCATGTCTATGAATATATAAACGTAAACTCTTATGAAATCATAACTTTTTATAATGCTTGAAGAATAAACTCAGATAAAAATGAGCAAATAACTGCTCGGAGATCACCCTTTTAGGACTGAAGCATTGGATCTTCTGCGAAGGGTGAGTTGATTGAAAGTATAATGTCCAGAGGATTTTGCGAACAAATTCGATAACAATGCAATATTTACTAAATTGGATCGCACTAAGTGAAGGTAAGATGATTTTTTGCAATCAATCTATATAATTAAGTGCTTGTTTCAGCTCTTTAGGTGGCTCAGGCAAATCCTTAAAAACTCTCCATGCTATTTTTGCATCTGGAACAAGAACTGTCCAAGCTGTGATAACAATCGCTATGAAATAGATATACAAGCTCTTATTCTTGACAAACCACTCCTCGAGCGCACCCTTGTATGGAGCTATCACATTCTCGTAAAAATCAATAGAGGCTGTTGAACCATGCATCATCTCTTCCTCACCACGAAATATAATTGAACCTAGTCCTGAGAGACCTGGTCGAACCTTCTTAATGATGGACTGAGTATCCTCCGGATAAACCCCAAATGTTTCGTTAGTTAGCGGCCTTGGCCCGATAAGACTCATATCACCAAATAGAATATTCAATAGTTGCGGAAGCTCATTTATTTTTGTTTTACGTAAAAATCTACCTACCGGGAGCACTCTAGGATCATTCCTCATGGTAACTGAGCCAGTACCAATATTTGGACTATTTTTTTGCATGGTCACAAACTTAAGCAGTTTGAATTTTTTTCCACTCATACCGATACGCTCCTGCAAAAAAAATACTTCACCTTCACCAGTTAGCCTCAGCAGTATTCCTATTAATGACAGTACAGGAGATAAGAATAATAACGCTATAGAGGAAAATAAAATATCAAAAAAACGTTCCAATCTTACATCCTCTGGTCGAGATATTTACCGGTCTCTTTATGAGAAAAGTGAGGTAACAAACCAAAATATAATTTGATAATATTATTTTTTGACCAAGTACCTTTTTTCCTCAAAGCTTCTATTCCATGAATAAATTCATCTAACTTATCCTCATCAAAACAAGGCTGATTTTCTATGACCCCAATCGTCTCGAAACGCTCCATGTCTAAATCTTCATTGTCAGCAAAAAACTCCTCAAAATCTTTTTCACCTGTTGTATCACTCTTAAAAAAATAACAAGGCCATTTTCTATTGTCTATCAACTCCTCCGCCCTGTTTCGCGCCTCATCTTCTGATTCACAATTATAAGGCTCATATCCTCGATCTCTTAAGAAACGAACGGCAATTTCAGGAAACGTAATAAGGTGTATCTTTTCATTTAGCTTTGGAAAAAATATATCTCTATTTTTCCCAAGTAATCCAGACAATAAGCACAGCTCGCCTGACTCTTGAGGTGTTATAAAATAACGACGAACATCAAAAGGAGCTGCGAGTGGTTGTTTTTTTGAAAACCGCTGGTTAAATCCATGAAGCAGAGAGCCATCAGAAAAAGCAACATTAGCAAAGCGTGCCATTGAGATATTTTGGGTTAGACTCTCACGCATTAATGCCATTTCCATAATACGTTTGCTTGCACCCATCATATTAACTGGATTTGTTGCTTTGTCAGTTGATACACAAAAATAGTTTTTCACACCCATCTTCTTAGCTAATCTTAAAGTTTTCAATGTGTTGAAGATATTCACTGTTACCATCCGCATCAGAGTGTATGGGTCTTTTTCACTTCTCACATGCTTTAAAGCGGACAGATTGAAAACATAATCATACGGGCCTTCTTTATAAATCAAAGCTTCAAATTCAACACTTCCACAATCAATCGCAAACGTCTTGAAATCATCACAACTATAACCCTCAGTACTCCTGATATCTCTGACTAGCTCAACCATATTATTTTCGCTAATATCCACTACATGAAGCGATTTTGGTGAGCGTTTGAAAATTTCTTTGGTAACCGACTGGCCGATCGACCCAGCGCCACCTATGACAAGGAATCTGGAATCAGAAACAATTTTTTTTAATAAGCTATGTTGATTTTCAATATCTTTGCAAAAGAGCTTAATATCACGGCCAATTAATGATAAATAGTTCACACTCAATCCGTATAAGTTTTGTCGAAATTTATATTCTGAAATTCAAAAGCCCTTGTCATACAAGATATCCTAATTAGTTTGCAATTGTATTAAATATTTGAATTTAATAATTTGCCCAAAACGATTATTTGCATCACTAAGTATTTTCCTCATTATTAGCTTTTTGTTTTTATTTGCATGAAATCCCTATTCTTGTAATAAAGCAACATAACTAGATATTTATTTTGTTGCAGATTATGACAAGGATCTTTTTTGAAAAATAGCATTCATTTTATTATTCATCTATATTTGCGCTTCTTTTAGAACATTCATCATGACGCTACAAGTCTTATCAATTTCTTCAACTGTCAATGTTGGATGCACCAAAAACATTAGAGATGTCTCTCCAAGCTCTTTGGCGTTTGGCAGGCGTTTTTGAGGACGAAAATCAGTGCCATCAAAGGCTTTTTCCATATAGACTTCAGAGCATGATCCAGAATAACAAGGTACTCCTTGGAGGTTAATTTCATCCATTATACGATCACGATTCCAGCCACTTTTTAATGCGTCAGTATCAACAAAAACATAGGCCTTATAAGCTGCATGGTCAATGTAATCCGGGATAAGTGGAACTCGCAATCCAGGAAGATTTTTAGCTGTTTTCCAAATTCTATTAGCATTTTCTAGACGCCGTGAAGTCCAGACTCGCATACGCTTTAATTGTATACGTCCAATTACTGCTTGAATTTCAGTCATTCTAAAGTTAGTTCCAAATGTATCATGTAACCAACGATATCCTGGAGCATGCTCTCGCTCATAGACTGACTCCCAGGACTTCCCGTGATCTTTGTAGGACCACATTTTTGACCATAATTTGCGATCATTTGTGGTCACCATGCCACCCTCACCACCTGTAGTCATAATTTTGTCTTGGCAAAAACTCCAACAGCCAATGTCTCCTATCGATCCCACTGGCCTACCTTTGTATTTAGCACCATGTGCCTGAGCACAGTCTTCAATTACAAATAAATCACAATCTTTTGCTAAAGCCATCATCTCATCCATTTCACATGACCATCCCGCTAAATGGACACAGAGTATGGCTTTAGTTTTAGGAGAAACCTTCTTTTGAACAGCTTCTGGTGTGATATTTTGACAATCCAGTGATACATCAGCGAAAATAGGTCGAGCACCCGCGTTAACAATCGAAGAAACCGAAGCTAAGAAGGTTCGGGATGTAACAATCACCTCGTCACCCTGACCGATATCTAGAGCCTTTATTGCTAAGTCAAGCGCTAGTGTTCCATTAGCAAGTGCGATCGCGTGTGATGTATCGCACCAAGCTGAATATTCTTTTTCAAACTCTCTACATTCACTCCCTGTCCAATAATTAACTTTATTAGAGAGAAGCACATTATGTACCTCAGTGGCCTCCTCTACAGTGAATGAAGGCCAAGGAGAGAAATTTGTATTTAACATATTAAACTGTAATTCCTTAAAAATATTGTAAAAATCTCTAAAAAAGAATTAATTTATCCAAAAAGAGCGTATAAAGACTATAATAACTGATTAATTTTTTATATTTAAATATTTCTCATAGGACTCATTTATATCGATAATAAATGCATGAGAAGGATATTTCGCTTTTACTTCTTCTGATGGCATTTCCATATAGTTACTCCCATACCTCACAGTCAGATAATTTTCTACTTTATATGGGACTGGGAGCTTTAAATCATCAAAATAGATATAACGTGATTTCCCCAAATAATCTCTTAAAAAAGTTGTTCGTTTGAATGGAGCTCTCCCAAAAAAATGACCCACAAACTTAGTATCTTTGTGATTCAGCATCCTGACAAATTTAAGTAAAAGATTTTGGATAGGATTTGAAATAACAATCGAGGCTAAAGTCAATAATGTTTTTTTATATATCGAATTAGTTGTATAACCCCTCTGAATAAGCGCCCTTGCAGACAATCCTCTGGCGGCAATATACTGCATACCACGAAAAATAATATTTTCAAATGCGCCATTCAAGCACATTATATCAATATAGATACCATGGTGCATATCCCGACCAACGACATCTTTTTCAATAAAGGTTGTACCATTAATTCTTAGCTTAGAAAAAAATAAGGGCCACTCCTTAGTGTTTTCTTTTTGAAAATAATATTTATCAGTATCTAACTCTGTAGTGGCCATCTCTATAAACTTATTGTAATTGTAGTTATCCATAAAAACATCAAAGTCATCATCCCAAGGAATAAAACCTCTGTGCCGTACTGCACCCAGTGCCGTCCCTCCCATCAGATAATATTTGATATTATGCTCATTGCAAAAATAATCAAAATAAGAAACTAGTTCGAGGATTTTTTTTTGAAGTGCATTTAAATCAAAATCATTCATAATTTTATATTTTCTTAGCCAGATAATAAAACTTCGAAAGAATCCTATTTATAATTCCAATTCTTGCAAGAGGTTTAACTATAATCCTTATAAATTTGAATAAAAGTGAATTAACAACAGCTTTAAATCTACTTTCCTCCCATCTGTGCGGATGGGTGCTAATAATTACTTTTTTGTTTGAACCAATTAACTCTTCAATTGCATTTAAATCGTCAATTTCTCTGTCACCTTCATTGAGTTGATCATTATTTTCGATATTCACTATCTGCTTCCACCCATAACCAGCATCAGATATATAAATTACTTCTCCTTTAACCATCTTCGGCAAGTCCACTACAATATCAAATATATCAGAAAAATAATTTCTAACATTCTCATTTCTAAAAAAATCTTTATTCGAACTCCAACCATTTCGATTCATAATTGGATTACCATGGGGACATACAGTCGTCACATCAAAACCATATTCCTTGAATTTTTCAATAGTGTGTTTGAATTCTGATGCAGAGGATTGATAACACCCTCCATTAGAATCTAGTACATCGTAGTGATATGTTACTTCATGTCCCATCGACTGAATTTCTAGTAGCGCCTTATAATTATTCTCAAGTAGATATGACTGGACGTAAAAAGTTGAGTATATATTATGCTTGGCCTCTATCTTAGCTACTGCTAGTGCCTTCATAACATTCGTTTCAACATCGTGTTTTATTAAAATCCAACTAGCATCGTCAGATTGAGATAAAATTTGATCCGCTCTTATAAACTTATAATTGCTTGTGATTTCCTCACAAAACTTATCCCATTCTTTAAGAATGAACAAATCAAACACTCTATTGATCTGCTGTCTCAGAGTCGTAAATGCCTTGAAGAATACTGGTAAATTTTGTCGAAGAAACCTTCTTTGTGTATTCAAAATATTTAACCTCAGCCCCAAATTTACCAAGCTCAATTTCAACTTTAGAAAAGATTTCAGAGCCTTTCCAGTCATCCCCAACAAACATTATATCGTACCTGATATCATGAAAAGTTTTAATCTTATCTCTGTGATTTAGAGTAACAACTTCATCAACACAGGACAATGCGGAAACAATTTCTACTCTGTGCTCAAGAGGAATAATTGGAGTTTTTTCTTTATAGCTTGAAACAAGCTGATCCGTATTTACTCCTACAATTAAATAGTCACAATTTTTTTTAGCTTTCTTCAATAAATGCAAATGTCCGATATGAAACATATCAAAAACACCTGATGTGTAACCAATTATTTTTTTCATAACTTATTCCTGAAATGTGATTGGAAGATAAGCCCTCTAATTCTTGGGGGTATCAAAACCTGAATTACAAATCTTATTGACACATTAAAAAGATATAGCCCGGGGGATATAACCCCATTCTTCAGCATGTATCTTTGTAGTTTTGCTTCGCTTAAAAAATACTTTAACCCACCACGCCTATTATAAAATGAGGCATTAACTCTTGCATCTACTAATATGTCAGGAAGATTAGCAAAAATATATCCGTTTATCTCCATTCTGATCCATAAAAAATAGTCCTCATTATGAAAAAAATCAATATAGCCGCCTGAATCTAATACGTCTTTCTTTTTTAAAATAACTGACATCTGATTAAAGGGGCATCTTGTTTTAAGATATCTCGACAGTGTCAAGGATTCACATGGAACTTGTTTTAAGCATATTGGTCTCTTACTTAGGTGGTCCACTTCGCGGATTTGTGACCCTAAAATAGAAACTTGTGGATTTGATTGTAAATAGTTAATTTGAATCTCAAATCTATTTTTATAGTTGATATCATCAGCATCAACTAACGCTACTAAATCATATGAACATAGCTCCAATCCTGTTTGTCTTGCTATGCCATGACCCATGTTGATTGGAAGCCAAATAATCTTAAATTCAACTTTCTTGTCCCTAGCGTTTTTTTCAAAAACATCGATAGTGATTTTTAACTTTTTGGGAACAGGCCCATCAACTACCAGTATGATTTCACTGGGCAATAAAGTCTGACTCAATATAGAATCACAAGCTTCAGAAAAAAAGACATCGTTATCATAAAAATAAACACAGAGGAGTACGCTAAAATCCATTCTGATACCTTATAAATTTTTAATTTTTTTTATAAACTTTAAAAAAATCAGGTCCCCTAAAACAAGATGTATTAAGAATGTAACTAGTCTTTTTAACGGATCTATGAACAGCCTTACATACCTCCTGTGCTTTAAATTTATAATCACACTTTCCTTAACTCTCTGTATGAATAATGAGCCAGACTTGTGATTACTGGAAATGCCATCTCGCCTGAACTCAACGAATACTTCATCAATAAAACTCAAGTTTCCATCTCGAATAACTGTTAATTTATAATCATCATCAGCTGTCAACTTAAGCCTCAAATCAAAATTATTAGCATTATATATCTCTTTTGAAATGAACATAGTTTGAAAATTAGGTAAATTGTATTTCAGCCACTTTTTCTCATCACTCATAGTGCTTGGGGGATATAGCCACTCCCCGATATCACTAATTAAAATGGCTCTAGAAAAGTATGTCTTATCAAGGTCGTTTAATTTTTTTGATACATTATAAATAGAATTTTTTCCTTTGATTGTATCGCCAGCCATCAAAAAATTAATAAAATCTCCTGATGCCATAGAGATCCCTTTATTCATCGCATGATAGAAACCATCATCCTCTTCACTAACCCAATAATTAATATTGCTTTCAAATGATCGGATAACATCTATGGTTCCATCCGTTGACCCCCCATCAATAACAATAAATTCGATATTATTATAAGTTTGATTAGTAACACTATTTAGAGTTCTTTCAAGCCGCAATTTATCATTATAGACAACAGTTACTATCGATATTAAAGGAGCATTATCCATTAGAATACTTAACTCTATTGAAGGTCGTTTTTGCTCTATGGATGAAGGATCTCGAATGCATTATGTGAATCAGTGAAATTAGACACCAAAAAAGTGGTTGGCCAAGATTTCCCAGAGCACTCATATATGCCAAGATTACAAAAACAAATCGAAATTTATTTCTACAATTTCTTGAAATTGCCAGAAGAAACAGCGCAATTCCTAAAACTCCCCACCTAAGAATAAATTCTGTAACACCATTTAATGCCATTACTCTGTATATATCACCAAAGCCATAACCGACTCCATAACCAACAAATGGTGATGTCGCTAATACCTTAATTAAGTACCACATTTCTCCAGCTGTGCTTGCGCATCCAGCATTAGAGGGGCAGATGGCGCGAAAAGAACCTTCTGATATATTTCCAGGAGCTTGGCTAAGATTAGCATCTAGTATGTATGAAAATAAATTCACAAAATCAATATTTAGGAGAATATTAAGCCGAGCTGAAAAAATTTCAACATATGACAAAGCAATTACAGAAACAAAGCTAAATCCTATGATTTTGAATAAAGCCATGATGTTTGTATTTTTGAAGGCATACGATAGCCCAACAATTACTAGGAGAAAGAATGCAGTAACGCTCTGGGTTAAGAATACGCTTAACACAAGTAATGATATTAAAATTAAACGATCTTTCCTCTTGTAATAGAATAATACAACATACAGGAAGACTGATAAGAAAGCGCCATAGAAACGTGGCTCCCTAAAAAAGCTCGTCGCTTGAGATAAATATCCGAAGTCACGAAATTGATTGTGCTCGAGCACGCCAAGTGGAAAACCAATAACTCGTGCGATTAGCTGATAGATACCGAAAATGGTTACTACAATGACAAAGTGCCTGATAAATTTGTCCAATCCAACTCTATCTTTTTTAAAAACAATAATAAATAGAGCCATCATAGAAAATGAAGTAAAGAAATTTATGAATCTAATTAATGGTTTAGTAACTGAATTAAAGTCAACATATAACAATTCAAAAACAAGAGATAAAAACATATAAAATATTAAAAATAAAAAATATTTATTTCTAATAAAAAATACGAATATATTTCTTATGAATAAGGAGCAAAATATTAATGAAGAAAAATGATAAAGAGTGAAACCCATTTCACTAATTGAGGGAATTATCGATGAAACCAATATTGAATAAAAGACAACATACGGCAACCAGATATTTTTCGAGATATATTGATCCATATTATTTTAGAATTTTTTCATATAAGTTGATAAAATCAGAAGCAACAACATCACTGGAAAATTTTCGGAGTACTTTAGTTCTTGCATTCTGACCTAATTCTAGACAATTTTTAGCCTTTAAAATGAATGATATACCATTAGCTAGATCGTAAACATTCATTGGTTCAGCCAAATATCCATTTACATTGTGATCAACAATATCTAGCAGTCCTGTATGACCAAAAGCAACCACTGGAGTTTCGCATGACATTGCTTCTGCTGCAGTCTGACCAAACGACTCCTGTAAGCTTGGAACAACCATTACATCTGCTGCGCTATATATCTTAGCAAGACTGTTATCATTATTGATATGCCCCAGATAATGAGTTTTGAACTTAAAACCTTGGTCAGAATCTGGTTTACTGGCGCCAAAGACTACTAACTCGATATTATCAATATCAATTAGATTTATCGCATCACGTAATTTTGAAAAACCCTTATTAATATCACTGCTTGAGTTATTAGCCCCAAAAAGTACTATTTTTTTATTTAATGGAAGCTTTAATAATGTCCTGGTATTTTTTTTATCTAGCGGTTTATAAACATTTGTATCTAGAGGATTTGGTATCGTAACATGTTTTTTATTCCCCAGTAACATACTATTTTCCGAACACTTGGTAATCCATTTACTAACTCCAACTATAGTGATATTAGTAACTTTGGAAAAAACTCTCTTCTTTCTATTGAAAACCTTTCTACTCAAATCATTGTCTTTTTTGCTCCCAAGACAGGGGCAGGCTCCGCAATGATCCATGTATTTTACGCAGTCCCACATTATGTGACACCCGCCTGTGAAGGGCCAATTGTCATGAAGTGTCCAAACTATAGGTACATTTATTCGCCCTATATCCTCCACCTTCATCATTCCACCACCGATCCAGTGAAGGTGCACTAAGTCAGGGTTAATATTATTTATCCTGTCAATAACATTACTAAAGGGCAGCCAAGATGCTGTAAATAACGTACCGTTTCTGTGGGGGTATGTTTTGATGGGTACCTGCTCTAGCAATGGCTTTCCCAGCCCTATAACTTTCTCCCAAATAGTTTTTGGACCCAATACCGTGGAATCATCTCCTTTCTTTTTTTGAACAAGCATCTTACTATCTACCCCACGACTTAATAAAGACTTATGGAGACGATAGGTCGCTATTCCAGCACCACCAGTTATATCAGAGCTGGCTACTATGAGAATTCTCATGAGAAAAACAGACAATTCCTACAAGTACAACGCATGAGTCTCATCTGGGAACTTTGTCATTTGTAAAATAACTTGTATATTTTTGATTCAACGTCTATTCGAAAGATACATAAAAGCAGAATGAATCCATCATGCAGAAACTTTGTTCTCAAATCTTTTGTGATTCTATAATACGCCCAAAAAGAGCCTAAATTATATGAATTGGAAACATTTAGAATATATCTTACAAACTTTAGGAAATATTCATCCGCCACATTATTCTCTTTTCTATAAACATTAAAAGAGAGATACAATCTATTCAGATCTTCAGTAGACACCCCTCGCCTTATGTTCTTATAAGTATTAAGAACCGTTGCCAATCCATTTATCTGTGAAACGTAAGAATAAGAAATCTTAAATGTTTGTTCTTTTTGCATAATAGAATTTTTATTGGAGACCTGTTCCTTATGGCTTCTATACCTCAATAGAACCTTATCTATACTACCCATTCTAAATGATGATAAAGCTGCATCCGTCCATAACTTGTAGTCTTCTGAATTCTTATAGTCTTTATATTTCAGATTTTTAAAAACGTCCTTTTTTATCATAACTGAGGGATGAGCAAAGGAACATGTGAACAGTAAAGTAAATTTTATATCTTGGTCCGAGACAGGATAACGCCATATCTTAATATCACCCTTATCATTAAAAACCCTTACATTAGTACCACAAATGTCAATATTTTCCCTCTTCATAAATTGAATTTGTTCTTTAAATCTACTTTTCAAGGATATGTCGTCAGCATCCATTCTAGCAACGTATTTACCTTTCGCTAATTTTACGCCTTCGTTAAGACTTGCTATCAGCCCTTTATTTTCCCTGCTTATCAAAACAATTCTTTCGTCCAGATGTTTATATTTTTTAATAATCTTTAAACTATCATCTGTCGAACCATCATTGATTATAATAAATTCAAAATCTCGATACGATTGCTCTAATATAGATGTAATTGAGTCATCTAAATATAATTCAGCATTGTAAACAGGCATTACCACGGTTATATTGGGGTTGTTCATGTAATAGTCCTGAAGATATACCTGACTAAATCGTAAAGACCTGTTTTCTTTAAAAAAAGGATTACATGTGACTTAAATTTAAGTCTCCAATAAAATATATTTTGTGATAATGATGCTAAAAGTTCTCTCACTTTGCTGCCTTTCAATAGAGCGCTCATCATTCTAAGGTCATTCTGATCTTTTGTTTCTAAGCGATTGGTCTTCATTTTAAAGAGTTTAAAAAATGAAATAAATTTAATATCATTGAAGTAAAAATAATTACACGGGTTATATATCAATTCTTGTTTGGTATTGTCATGATAACTCAGCTCTTCATCGTGACAATCAATACCTTTGAATTTTTTAGAAATAAAACACCCATCACAAATATAGTCCACATCCCTTGCTTCTCTTAGTCCATAACAAGACAATACGAGACTAGAATCTATTAATATATCTTTAAAATCTAAATCATTCGCTTTGACGAAGCTTTTAAATTTATCTATTTTTTGATGTGTGGATATATATTTATTTGGCTTAGCATTATTTAAGAAGTGAATACTATTATCATTAAAAACTACTCTTGCTACCCTTATGGCCTCTTCTTTAGTATCAGTTATATGGATAGAGTGTTTTCCTATGTTAAAGACGTCTCTAACTTTATCTTTTATAGTAAGGACTTCATCTAAGCTTTCCGCTTGAAAAGCTATAACTTTAACTGCTTCAAAACTTTGAAAACATTCAATAAGTTTAGCTTGCGAGCCTCTAAAGTTATCATCTTCACTGCCTAGCCACTCTTCGCCGTAGTAGATTTGAGAGAGCAGATTATGCGCACCATTTGGGTTTAAGCTCACATCTTTTCTATAGACTATGTTTGGTATGATTTTTTCTATCTCTTCATCATGTCCTTTGGCTGTTGGCCATATAAACGCTATATGAAGATTATCAGCATACTCCACAAACTTTGTTGCCACAGCATCTAAGATACTACCGGATACATTTCGATTATAAAAAAACTTGTAGTCATAAACATGATTACCCATATCTAAATGGACACATTCAACCTGTTTATCAAGATATAGTGCACTTGCTATTCTATGCGCACCATTAGCTATAGAGCCATTTTTTGACAATGGCACTAAAGATCTGCTGCTATCAAAACCATTAGTATTTATGTCTTCAAAAGTTTTATCAAACTCTTCAAAAAACTTCTCTATGCTATTTTTTTCTTCATTTCCAGGTTCAGTAAAACGTCCTAAGCTAAATGCTCTTATCTGTTCTTTATAAAAATCTTTTGCAAAAAGTACATTCCTACCTAACATTTCAAGATATAAAAGCTTAAAAGCTATGTCAAATCTGGTGCATGTTAAGAGCTTTTTGGCTTTTATGGTTTTCACTTCATAGCTATCTTCAACTAAATATTTTTCAAAATGAGGTTCTAGTAGTTTTATTAGCTTGTGTTTTTCTATCATGAATTCTTTCTATCTCTTTCATAAACTCTACTATTCTATTCTTAAAGGTATGTTCTTTTCTGGCTTTTTCAACACCTGTTAACTTTACATTCTCCCTTTCTTCTTCATGCTTTAGATAATAGTTAATTAAAAGCTCTGCTTCATCAATATCTCTATAGCACACTATCTCTTTACCTATATTAAAATAGTCTTCTAAGCTTGGCACATATTCTGTGAGCTCAAAACCACCTTGAACAGGTATTTCAAAGATTCTTGCTTTTGTTTGACTTTTGTTTTTAGCACTTCTTAATGTGTTTAAAATATTTCGCGGATTTGCAAGTAAATACCTTATGTCATACTGTGTACTATTTGAGATATTTAAGTTTATTTTAGAAGAGACAAATATTTCCTCCATCTCATCATAGCTAACTCTTCCATTTTCCCAGCCAGCTCCAAAACAATGTACTGTTAAGCCTCTTTTACTAAGTTCTTTCACAAACCACTTTCTAAAAGGATTTGCTCCACCTATAAAACTTACATCATATTGATATTTAACATTTTTATATTCTATTGTTGACGGAAATGAAGCCCACTGACTTCGTATGATATTTTCTTGCCCTGTGGTTTTGTATTTTTCTACACTAAACTTATCAGTAGTAATACAAGCACTAAAATAAGGTGCGTATTTCACGCTCCAATTATCAAATCTCCACTGATCATCGCCGAAGAAATTTACTATAAAGAACTCTTTCTCTTTTAAAGTTTTTAGCGTATTTATATCCACCTGATCTTTTTGTAATACAAAAAATACCAAATCAGGCTTGATCTTCTTTACTATTTCTATTATTTTGGCTTGTAATCCTTCTTTTGAATGATCCTCATAAAATAAACTCTCTACTTTATAACCAAGCTTAACAAAATTTTCGTACCAGGCTTTATAGTTGAAAGCCAGGCCATTTTCTTTAATGCCGTTTTCGTACTGAAATGCTACATATAGTATTGTCTGAATCATCTATAGCTTTATTACCAGGGTGTGTCTATGGTAGAAAATTTTATCAACCTCGATATTTTCCAAAATTTCATCTACTGCCTCTATTAATCCTGGAAAACCTTCAAAATAGTCATCAAAAACAACTATCGAACCTTTTTCTAATTGAGGGAAAAAAAGCTCTATATCTTTTCTCACACCACTTTTAGTATGATCCCCGTCTATAAATAAAAATCTAATTTTTCTATCCTTGATTTTTTCACTAGCCTCCGTATTAGTCATGTCTAAAAGGTTGACAGCATCTATTAAGTCCAACCTGGATAAATTGTCGATAAAATTATCTTTTAGACTAGCCAGACTTCCGTTTACTTTATAAAATTCCTCTTTGCCCACATTCCCACCAAAGTGGTCAATTGCATAAAAATTACCATTTCCAGACTCTTTAACTGCCCTTGCTAAGAATGTTGATGATCTTCCTTGCCAAGAGCCAATTTCTACGACATCACCCTCTAGATCTTGCAAATAACATAGGGAGTAAAGAAACTTGCCAGCTTCTGGAGTAATCATCCCTGGAACTGTCAATGATATTTTCCCAAGAGACTCAACATCAACAATATTCCTCTTAACCTTACTATACTGACAATATGGATTTTCTGAACTCGTAGCTTTTTCTAATTTTACGATATCTATACCAAAACGATTAGCTATTGCTTTAATAGTTTTTTTCATGTTATCTCTTTAAGAAAAATTTCTGCATTAGACTGACAGCTAAACTTATACCCTTGTTCACTATTTAAAAACTTTTCAATATTATTCAAAAAGTTTATATAAGTAGCTTCATCAATATTTTTCATAAAACGGTACATTTCTGCATAAGTTTTAAAATCTCTTTTGTCTATAAAACATTCTTTTGGAATATGCTCAGTTATATTATCCGCACCCCAATAAATTGGGATGCATCCTGCAAGCATGGCATCAAGTATTTTTTCTGTTATGTACCCTGAGATATTTTTGATATTTTCATAACAAATAGCAAACTTATAGCCTTGCATAGATTCAAATTTATTGACCACCTCCCCCTTGTATGACGGGTACCTTTCTCCAAAGTATTTAAACATTATATTTTGTAAAAAAGGGAATTTGTTTAAAGCTCTTAAGGGCTTAATACCTTTAAATCTATATTTATTCCATCCTACGCCATAAAGATCAAAATCATTAGGATAGTTATTTTCAAACCATCTTATAAGTTTTTTTCTTTCACTATAGAGTTCATCTGGATGATCTGAATCCTTATTGCCTATTATTAAACAGCAAAAATTAGAACGGCTTGTATGGCTTTTATGGATTTCTTTTGGAGCTGCAAAAGAGATATTAAATTTAAAATACTTCTTGTTATCTATAAAGTCATCATGCCATGTAAAAATTTTATTAAAGTATTTATGTTTTGTTTTATCAAAATTATCAGGTCTGATAAGTGGACTCTCATTCATTATCAAATAAGATTTATAAATATCTTTTTTTAAAGGCAATTTTTTTGGCAAATCTGTATAGATAACTATTTCTGAACTTTTTATACTGTGTATATCATCTGTCGCAATTTCATATCCATTTTTTTTAAAAACATCATAAAGCACATGGTACTTTGCAAATGAGTTATCTCTTACAAAGATCTTAGTTTGATCTTTGTCAAATAAAATATTGTTTTGATAAAATTTTTCAACTACAAAAGATACTTTTTTCAATGTTTATACCAACATTTTGGAAGTTTTAATGTTTTTCCTTTAGCGCAATCAACATCTAATATATTAGGGAAATTTTCAACATACCCGTCTACTTTAACTCTATCTTTACGAATAAATGTAAATTCCGAAACAGGTGGTATTTCAATATCATCTTTAACTACAACTTTAGAACAATTATTTGGATGAATATGTATACAATAATGAGACTGTAAAATTTTTAAAAATGAATTTTTAAATTTTTCAAACATAGATTTATTTAATAAAAAATTTAACTCATGAAATTCAATCAAAATAATTCTAAACCTTTGTATTATATCTTGCGGAATGCTATAGATAGTTTCATATTCATAGCCTTCTATGTCCATTTGAAGGATCAAATCCGAATTATCTTTAAGATTAGAATTTTTAACCCAATTTTCAATTGACATATATTGTGTATTATCTACCGCGCCTATAAATTTTTTTGTAAATACAAAATTACTATGATTGACAGCTGGGCCTTCAACTGAAGCATCTGCCATAAAAACTTTCATTCCTCTATTTGCGCACTCCAAATCAAAATCTTGTTTAGAGCCAACCCCCGGGGAAAAAAGAGCTTCAATATTTTCTAAATCATCAGATATGATATATCCACCATCACCCTTTGAACCAACCCTTATTAATTCTTTATCGATTTTAACAGGGTATAAATTTTTCAGAAATGCCTTTAACTCTTTGTTACTTGTGAACCTGCTTACTTGAACATTTATATCAAAAAATCTGCCGATTATTTTAATTAAATTTAAAATTTTTGACATCATAAGCGTCTTATATAGCTCCTGACATTAAAAAATCCTTATGAACAAAAATGTCATCCAACCCTATAATCCTTCCCCATAAAATAAAATCATTCTGGAATAAAATATTTCTAAGCTCATCATCACCATAATGTCTTTTATCTCCAGCTCCACCAAAACTATTTTCTATTGTGATCACATTAACTCTGACCTTATTAAAATCTATCCCCTTAAGTACGTTGATCTCATGTCCTTCGACATCTATTGACATATAATCAACATGTGTAATATTTTCGCTTTCTAATATTTTTTTTAATAACTTGGTTTTGACTGTAATTGATTCTTTTTTATATTCGTAATCTACCATTGCAGTTGCGTCAACGTAAGACAACATGTCTTCCCAGTCACCATCACCATGAATGATTGTAAATGCCACATCCTCTTCAACATCAGATAAGGCAATAGGAAATAGTTTCGCTTTTCTATGTTCTATCCATTGTTTTGACATATACGGTAAAGGTTCAAATGCAAAACCACTCCATCCTAACTCTTCAATATATAGAGTGTTATTTATTTTTATTGGATGATTACCACCAATATCGCAAAAAAATCCATCTTTTTTTCCTTCGAAAAAATTCTCATATATCAACTGGTCTTGATTGTGCTGTGAATAAAATTTCCTATTTTTCTGCTCTATCATTTCGAATATCTTTGTATTTGGATAGTTTTTTTTAAACTCTTCCACGCTCCTTCTCTTCTTCATTTCGCCTAAATATACATATTTAGCTGTTAAATAAGCATATAATTTTGGTAGCAGAAATCTAGCAGCCTTTTTAATCTTACTCATCTTTTGTAACCTTCCATTGGGAGTTATTTGTAATTGGAATAAAACATTTTAACTTCAAATAATAAAACTTGTGCAAATCTTTATCTGCGACATCATATACATAGTAGATGGTAAAAAGCGTTGCGATTGTACTTATTGCTGCACCTTGTGGACCGTACACTGGTATTAAGTAAAAATTTAGGCTTATATTGACAAACACTCCTAATATACTTCTATGAAGGTACTTTCTCTCATAATGTTCAACAAAAAGTACTTTTGTAGTAATAGCGCCAATGGAATTAAAAATAATAGCAAAGGCTAAGATAGAAAGAATTGAAGAGGCTTGTGTGAATTGGCTCCCATAGAGTATAGCCACTATAAAATCACTAAAAATAAACAGACTTAAAGCAATGGGAATTGCACTCCATGTTAAAAGCACATACAAGTTTTCTAGCAAATTAAAATATTCTTTTTCGCTCTTCTCCCGTATTTCAACAATCTTGGGGAAGATAGACTGTGTGATCAGTAGGGGTATAAAATAAAAAAGCTCACTGACTCTTATAGCGGCAGCATAGTTGCCTACCGCTTCATTTCCTACTAAATGTTTCAACATCAACTGATCAGTTCTTGTATAGATAAATGCTGCAAAGGCTACAAGGACTAGAGGCCATCCATTTTTTAAGAAATATATTGCTGTAGTCTTGTCAAATTCCCACTGTAAAAACGACTGTTTTTGCTTGGTGTAAATATACAAATATCCAATTGCAGCAAAAACACCATCAAAAACTAAAGCATATGCAAAATAAATCAAATCCATTTCAAAATAGATAAGCGTAAGTTTTAAGATTGATGAAAAAACAAAAGCTACTAAATTTACCATTGCAGTATATTTCGAAATAACATTGGCTTGAAAATAAACATCAATAGTCTTAATGCTCTGAAAAATCAGTGTGAATGCAATGATATTGGTAAGTAAAACCGCTTGACGATCTTCTATAAAGATATTAACTACAAAAATAATACAAATTGCCACTAAAGAGGTGAAGAGTTTTAAAAAGCAAGCCGTTCCAATAATCTTATTACTATTTTCTTTATTTTTAGTGAGCTCCCTTACTAAAATTACATCTAATCCCAAACTGGAAAATACTAAAAATATGCCAATATAGCTCTGAGAATAAGAGAGTAAACCAAGGTTTTCTGGGCCTAAATATCTACTAAGTAAGATAATAATAAAAAAACCTATTACCATTTGAAACATTCGTTCCCATAGTAACCATGAAGTATTTTTAAAATACTTCATAAAGGCGTGATGATTTTTAAGGAATTTTAATTTTATTAAAAGGCTATTAATAAAAATACTTATTCTCATTTTTTTGAAATATTTTTTAAATGACTTTGCCATTACTATTTTTTTAGATACCATGCATAAGTCTTTTTAAGCCCTTCTTTTAGATTCACACTATATCCCCAACCCATATCTTCTAACCTAGTCACATCAATTAGTTTTCTTGGAGGGCCATCGGGCTTGGTAGTATCAAAAGTTAACTTACCTTCGTACCCAACTACCTGTTTCATTGTTTCTGCCATTTCTCTAATGGTTACATCTTTACCTGTACCAACATTAATATGCGATAGCATTGGCTGGGTATTGGCTTTATATATTTGTTCATCTAGCTCTAATACGAATAAGGATGCTTGCGCCATATCATCCACATATAAAAACTCTCGCATGGCATTGCCTGTACCCCATACAACTACTTCAGGGTCATTATTAATCTTTGCTTGGTGGAGCCTTTGCATGAGTGCTGGGATAACGTGTGAGTTCTCCGGATGGAAGTTATCATTAATACCATATAGGTTAGTTGGCATAACTGATCTAAAATCTGTGCCATATTGACGGTTGTATGATTCACACAATTTAATACCTGCAATCTTGGCTAAGGCATATGGCTCATTGGTTGGCTCTAATACGTCGGTAAGTAGTGCATCTTCCCGCATGGGTTGTTCAACATCTTTAGGATAGATACAAGTACTGCCTAAAAATAGTAGACGTTTAACCTTACTCTCAAAAGCAGAATTAATTACATTAACCTCTATCATCATGTTTTGATAAATAAAGTCTGCAGGATAAGTGTTATTCGCATGAATACCACCTACTTTGGCGGCGGCTAAGATAACGTAGTCGGGGCTTTCTTGTGTGAAGAAGTTTTTCACTTGTGCTTGATTACAAAGGTCTAACTCTTTATGTGTGCGCATTAGAAGATTAGTGAAGCCTCGCTCTTCTAATTGCCTGACAATAGCAGAGCCAACTAAGCCCCTGTGTCCTGCAATATAGATTTTATCGTTAAGATTCATTCTATTAGTTTGCTTCTACGTGAACTACTCATTAAAGTCTGGTGCTTTAAAACCGTGCTTCTTGACTAAAGAATCACGCTTGGCAATGTTGATATCATTTTCCATCATTTCATGCACCATCTCTTCTAAGGTAATTTTTGGCTCCCAGCCTAATTGTTCTCTAGCTTTAGATGGGTCACCTAATAGTGTTTCTACTTCTGTTGGGCGGAAATAGCGCTTATCAACTGCAACAATTAAATTGCCTGTTTCAGTATCATAACCTTTCTCATTCATGCCTTTGCCTTCCCAGCGAATTTTCTTATCTAAATGACCCCATGCGAAGTTAACGAAGTCACGAACTGAATATTGAATGCCAGTGGCAATACAAAAATCATCTGGCTCGTCCTGTTGGAGCATTAGCCATTGCATTTCAACGTAGTCTTTAGCATGACCCCAATCACGCTTAGCATCCATGTTGCCTAGGTACAAAGTATCTTGCAGACCTAATGAGATACGGGCTAGAGCTCTAGTGATTTTGCGGGTTACGAAGGTTTCTCCACGAACTGGAGATTCATGATTAAACAAAATACCGTTACATGCATACATACCGTAAGCTTCACGGTAATTTACGGTCACCCAATAAGCATATAGCTTTGCTGCTGCGTATGGAGAGCGTGGGTAAAAGGGAGTGGTCTCTTTTTGTGGGATTTCTTGCACTTTGCCGTATAACTCTGAGGTAGAGGCTTGATAGTAGCGGGTTTTTTTCTCAAGACCTGAAATGCGAATGGCTTCTAGTAAGCGCAATGCACCCAGGCCCACTGTATCTGCTGTGTACTCAGGGGTTTCGAATGAGACTGCAACATGGGATTGTGCACCAAGATTGTATATTTCATCAGGTTGGATTTTTTGAATGATACTTACTAGACTCATTGAGTCAGATAGGTCTCCATAGTGAAGTATAAGCTTACAGTTATCTTCATGAGGGTCTTGGTATAAGTGGTCAATTCGGTCTGTGTTAAATGATGAAGAGCGGCGTTTGATGCCGTGCACTTCGTATCCTTTGTCTAACAGAAATTCTGTTAGGTAGGCTCCATCTTGGCCGGTGATGCCTGTTATTAATGCTACTTTATTTTCCATAATTAAATTCCAAAAAGATTCTATAAATTTTATTTACTTGTTGAGTTTAATCTATTGTTTAATTTTTAATACGCCCATACATATCTTCAAATCTAGTTATATCATCTTCACCTAAATATGTGCCACTTTGAACTTCAATGATCTCTAGCGGCTCATTGGTTGAATTCTCTAGACTATGGGTAACGCCTAGCGGGATATAGGTAGACTCACCTTTTTCAAGGCAGAATATCTGCTCGCCATTAGTAATAGTTGCCGTGCCACTAACCACTACCCAATGCTCTGCACGCTTATGATGCATTTGTAGTGAGAGCTTGGCGCCAGGTTTAACATGCAGTCTTTTGACTTGGAAATAATCACCTGATTCAATAGAGTCGTACCAGCCCCAAGGGCGATAAACTTTACGATGTGCACTACTCTCAGACCGACCACTGGCTTGTAAGGATTCAACAATATTCTTCACCTCTTGAGCTTTATCTTGAGTGGCAATAAAGGTGGCATCAGGCGTGTCTATAATAATTAGATTATCTACACCTATGGCTGCGACCATATGATGATCAGCATTAATGTAAGTATTGGTAGTACCTTGGGTGATGACATCACCTTTGATAACGTTACCTTGACTATCTTGTGTACCGATATCGTATAGTGCTGGCCAAGCGCCAATGTCATTCCACTGAGCGTCCAGTGGCACAACTACCGAATTGTTGGATTTTTCCATAAGAGCGTAGTCGATAGAATCAGATGGCGATGATTCAAAGGCTTGCTTTTCTAAGCGAATAAAGTCTAAATCTTGTTCAGCTTTATTAACAGCACGGTTTACTGATGAAATGATAGAAGGTGAGTGCGTTGTAAGCTCGTCAATAAAGGTACGAGCCTGAAACATGAACATGCCTGAGTTCCATAGATAACTTCCCTGCTCTAAGTAAACTTCTGCAGTCTTGACATCTGGCTTTTCAACAAATTCTTCAACTTTGTATGCGCCATTATCATTATCTTCTGATGATTTAATATAACCATAGCCGGTGTTTGCTTTCGTTGGCACAACTCCAAAAGTAGCAAGCTTGCCGATTTGTGCCTGTTGGGCTGCTATGTCAATTGCTTTATGAAAAGCATCAACATCTTGAATGACATGATCAGCCGATAAAACTAGTAGTATCGAATCCTCTAAGTCTCTCAATGATTGCAGTGCCGCAGCAGCTATTGCGGGTGCTGTATTTCTGCTAACAGGCTCCAATAATATTTTTGGGTTCTTAATACCAATTTGTTGACACTGCTCTGCAACTAAGAAACGATGATCGGCATTACAAACAATAATCGGATCTCCAAGATTATCTAACCCTTTTAGACGCAGAATAGTTTCTTGAAGCATGGTGTTGTCACTAGCCAAAGGTAAATATTGCTTAGGATATTGCTTGCGGGATAGTGGCCAGAGACGCGTGCCTGAACCGCCTGACAGGATAACTGGAACTATCTTCATGATAAATTTGTAACCATATCGTTTGTTATTTTAAAATTTCAATTTCTTGTTTTAGTGTTTCGTATTATTGTAGTTTAATCTTTATAAAATCCAGAGTAAGATTTTTTTTCTTCTATTCATTTTAGGGTAAGTGGTATGAGGATTGAATTTTATTCTTAATGTTTCTAAAGTTATCAACCTTTACAAAATCTTTTGCAGTATGACTTCTTTTAACAAGGTGTTTTCACCAGCTAAAGGTAAATGTTGCTTAGAAAAAATTCCTCATAATAAAAACGTCTTGTTCAATTCGCCAGTTAAAATTATTCACCCTGGCCCAATCAACAAGGAAGTCGATAGATGGGTAATCGGAATGTGAAGTGTTAGTTGGTAGAAAACATCTTGCATCATCAATTAAAATCGCAACTTTAGAAAAGTTCAGTAAATTATTTTTAATTGCAATTAACTCTTCTTCTACCGGACAGTCTTTATTACCTTTAAAAGTAAATCCAGCCGAATAATGTCCATCTAACCAAAAGTTTATATCTCCGCTGAGACCAGGCAATAGAGATGGCATAACATCTTCACTAACGCCATTAAATAGCTCTACATTTTTATTCAAAAACTTCTTCATAGCGTTCTTAAATAGGTTTTTTTCTGGCTCTATGCTGAAAACAAATGAGTAGTTTTTAGACAAAAAATCAGTGGTTTCTCCCACATATGTACCAGTCTCCACCCACTGTGCTTGTGGTACCCCATATTTTACAAATAAATTCTGTTTAACCAGCTGTGGAGCATTTTCAAGATAACCTCTTGCACGCCACTGTCGTATTTGTGATAGTTCAACTAAAAATTTCCGCAATTTTTTCGGCAGTAACTTCTTAATAACTGATTTCATTTTTTTCTCTACCCTTTTTAGTGATATTAATAATATACTTTTTGTACTTCGATGCAATCAGCACTTTGCCATCAACAAAAGGATGATTCTGAGAAAGGTTTAATCGCTACTCCTACTCACGCTTAACATTGTCAGCGGTTGTTTCTAGCTTATTTAGCCATTTCTTTTCTTTAACAGTTAGTTAACGACGCGGAATAGCTTTAACTATAAGCTCTAGTAGTAACTTCCGAAAGTTATTATGTGGCTTTGTTTGACTGTCGTGTCACTCACTCATTTTGAGGAAATTCAAAGCTTCTTAGTAACCTATCAGCGAAGTAAATACTGCCGGGCAAACTAAGATGGTCGATATCCCTATAAAGATATCCAAACTCAGGTACAAATCCTTTGCAGACGTCACTATTACAAAAATATTTTGTTGGATCGAATACGTGGACTTCTGGATAGTCCTCTAAGACCCTGTTTACTAATTCTTTATACTGTTCGGTTCTATTATCGTAACTTTCACGAGATACGAAACAGCTCTCAATATTCATGGATACAATATAGTCCCTTACCTCATATCCAAATAAAGCTAAACTTTTGCCCGCACTGCCGCAACCTTGATCGATCCCAAGTTCTGGTATATCAAATGCAAAAATCACGTATAGATTTGGATTATTTAAAAGTTCATTGAGTGTATTACGCATCCCTATTTCGAATACATCATAGTGATTAGTAATCGTATAGTCGGAAATTAACTCAACTCCAAGCCCAGTCACTCTCGCTTCGCCTTTACCGTTAAAAGCTGTTCCATCAAGGTATACAGGACCCATACTGGAAAGAATGACAACTGAAGGTTTATCAATAGTTTTCAATGCATCAAGATGAGCGTTCATAGTCCGAGCACATGCGCCAACTTCAAACCTAGAGTCATACCTATCAACGTTTCTAAAAGGTATGCAACCAGCGCTTGCCATACTTTCAACTGACCCATTATTAAGTTCCTCTAATCCTCCAATTAGATGCAAGGCGTGGGAGTCACCAACCACGTAAATGGGTATATCTACATTTATTAGACTGTTAGGATCAGGCAGTATTGGAAAGCCATTTTTATTATGTCCAATTAGACCTAGTGTAATGAATGAGCATATGAAGCACGTTGACACAAAAAAAATGCTTACCCTTGAAACCGACTGTGAATTTCTAAATGGCTTTTCGATGTAACGCCAACTAAAGTAAGCAAGGAACACAGATAAGATACTAAGGGAAATCATCATTATTAACGAGGGATGTTCAAACATTCTTATTCGCGCAAATGCAAACAGTGGTTGGTGCCAAAGATAAGCTGAGTAACTAATTAACCCAATCCCAACGAGTATTTTGTTGCCTAACAGCTTGGCAGCTATGGTTTCCTTTTCTGCATATAGCACAAGCAACACCACACCCAGCACTGGCACCAAGGCATACAAACTAGGAAACGGAGTACTTTCATCATATGCAAATATTGAAAATATAATTGCTGCCAAGCCAAGTAGTGCTAGAAAATTATTCTTTTGCACACCATTCTTCTGCACAATAAACGCAGCAATGGAGCCAGCGAATAACTCCCAAGCACGTGTAGGTGCTAGGTAAAAGTTTGCACTTGCCATGTTACGCCAACCCCATTCACTCAACAGCAAACTGATTGAAGCCATCACTACAATCATCCAAAATACTCGGTTCTTACCAAAACGCCAAGCTAGGATTAGGAATATGGGAAATAGCAAGTAGTACTGTTCTTCTACAGCTAAGCTCCACGTGTGAAGTAGAGGTTTTTCATCAGCACCGGTATCAAAGTAGCTAGTCTCGCGCCAAAACAAAATATTGGAAGCAAACAAACTGACAGCGACAAGACTCAGTGAAAAGTCTTTCATTTGAGTTGGCAGCATCCACATCCAAGCAAACGGAATGCACACAAGCATTACAAAGAACAGTGCTGGCAATATCCTTCGCGCACGCCTTTCATAAAAGTTAACGAGGCTAAAACGCTCGTTCTCTATGTCTTCAATAAGTATTGTTGTAATCAAGTAACCACTAATTACAAAGAACACATCGACGCCTACAAAGCCCCCACTAAATAGCTCAAATCCAGCGTGGAAAAATATCACTGGGACAACAGCCAGCGCTCTTAAGCCATCAATTTCTGCTCTATATTTCATATGCAAATTTTACCCTTAAATTAAATATAGTGCTCTTTAACAGTAAAAAAATACTTGATAATACCAAAGCCAAATTTCCCTATAACAAAGTCGTAGGAATAACGAAGACGAGATATTGAGGCCCTTTAATCGCTTCATCGTCGCCTGCAACATGGTGTCTCCACCATTAAGCGCCAAAAATTACCTGAGATATCCCGCTCTCGACAAAGGCCAGAGCCTAGTAACTGAACCACCAGCCATAACCACTGCTTTAATCATTATTGATACTGGCATTAATTAACCAAGATGCATAATTTCGCATATATTTATGAAAACTATCACTATGTGCAACCTGCTCTAAATCAAACCATGACAAATCAGCATGCTGCTTATCTCTGGATAATTTTGGTCTTTCTGTCGGAAGGAAGTAATGAGGGAGATTGACATAATGTGTTGACAAATTTTCATCCATTACGCTGTTTGAATAGAAATGATCCCAAACACCCATTAGTTTATAATCATCAGGATCCTCAATACTCAAACCCAATTCAGAATCCAAAATCCTACGAATACATTCTTGCCAAGGCTCATTTTTAAATATCCTTCCACCTGGGGTAAACCACTGACCTTTAAGGGGCTGATTATTTCTTCTACCAAGAAGTATCTCACCCTCGTAGACAAGACAAATGTCTATTGACACTAATGGCGCATTCTCGATAATAGAGCTAAATGTACTAGAATCTAAAATTATTTTCTGTTGTGCCATGACCAAGCACTCTCAATAATATCATTTATATCGCTATAACTAGGATTCCAATTTAGCTCACGCAAACTTAACTTATTATCTGCCACAAGAATTGCAGGATCTCCGTCACGTCTCAGATCAATCTTATATTTAATTTTATTATTTGCAATACTTTCACAACCATCAATGATCTCAAGAACAGAGAAACCATCACCGTTGCCCAAATTAAAAGCCGAAAATCCCTGACTTTTTTGCATATACTCATAACCCAATAAGTGAGCTTGAGCAAGGTCTGTTACATGGACATAATCCCTGACACAGGTCCCATCGAGAGTAGGGTAATCGTTACCAAATACCCTTAGATTATTATTATTTGAAAGCGCTTCCTCAATAACATTTGGGATCAGGTGCGTCTCAGGGTCATGGGCTTCACCAATATCTCCTGATTCGTGCGCTCCAGCCGCATTAAAGTATCTTAGGCATATTGTATTAAAATCATTGGCTGAACAAATATCCTGAAGCATATTCTCAACCATCAGCTTGCTTTTACCATAGGGATTTATTGGATTTTTGGGGTGATCTTCTGCAATCTTTTCCATTTCGGGATTGCCAAAAATTGCAGCAGTTGATGAGAAAACCAAATTATTGATATTATTTTTGAGCATTTCATTGACTAAGTTTAGCGTGCCGACAACATTATTTCGATAATATAAATCTGGCATTTCAACGGACTCGCCTACAAGTGATTTTGCAGCAAAGTGAATTACGCCGTCGAAATAACGCCCCCTTAATAACTGAGATAACCTGTGCTGATCTAGTAGATTCACGTGAAGGATTTCACAATCCCTTATAGCCCATTCATGACCAGTTGAAAAGTCATCGAGTACCACAACCTCATGATCTTGCTCCTGAGCGAATCTGACCATATGTGAACCAATGTAACCTGCACCACCAGGAATGAGAAATTTCATAACAATACTTCATTAAAATTAAACATGTGAGTATCTTTTTTAAAAATAAGAGAGTTTGTTTATTTCGCTCAAGAGTACGATGATAGCATTTAATGGTGATTTACCTGTCTTTAATCTAGTTTACACCATAAAGATCTCGTGAAAAAATTTTTTCACTGACATCACTCAAGCACTGCGTTTTTCTGTTAGCGACAATTATATCAACCGTACTCTTGAATAGATCAAGATCTATAAGTATCTTTGAGCCAAAAAACTTTTCACTATCAAGCTCAGGTTCGTATATCACAACCTCAATTCCTTTTGCCTTTATCCTTTTTATTATCCCCTGTATCGCAGAAAATCTGAAATTATCACTGTTCTCCTTCATCACTAACCGATAAAATCCAACAATACTCGGTCTTAACTTTATTATTTCATTAGCAATAAAATCTTTTCGGGTTGTGTTTGAAGATACGATTGCCTGAATTAACGTCTGAGGCACATGCTCATAGTTAGCCAAAAGCTGCTTGGTATCCTTAGGAAGGCAGTAACCGCCATAACCAAAAGATGGATTGTTATAACCCCCACCTATTCGGTCGTCTAAACATACACTATCGATAATACTCATCGTATCTAAATCATGAGCAAGAGCATAAGAATCTAATTCATTAAAAAATGAGACTCTCATCGCAAGATAAGTATTAGCAAAAAGCTTAACCGCTTCAGCCTCAGTCGGACTCATAAAAAGCATTTCTATATCTAGCTTTTCAGCTGCATCTTTCAAACAATCTGCAAATTCCTTTCCTGCCTTACACATACTGCCTATTACGATTCGTGATGGGTAGAGATTATCTTTGAGCGCTTGCCCTTCTCTCAAAAATTCAGGCGAGAATATAACTCTTTCGGTTTCAAATTTCTCTTGCAGAGATTTTGTATGACCTACTGGGATAGTTGATTTAATGACTATCAATGCATCACGATTTAACTCAAGAGCATCCTCAACTGCGGAATCTACGGAACTAGTATCAAATCGATTTGTATCAGTATCATAGTTTGTAGGTGCTGCTATAACAACAAAGCGAGAATTTTTATATGCGTCATGTTTATCTAATGTAGCAGTCAGAGATAACTGCTTTTCAGATAAATATAACTCAATTTCAGAGTCTGCCACTGTCGATTGTTTGTTATTGATTTTTTCAACCCGAATAGGATCCACATCCAGCACAACCACATCATGATATCGAGAAAAAAGCACAGCCAATGACATGCCAACATAACCGGACCCAACGACTGTAATTTTATTTTTTTGATCTTCAAAATTAGGCATTATCATCACCAGAATATTTATCTGAACTAATGTAATTCACTGCTAGTTCATTTAAGATGTTACAGTAAATTTTCATTAATTTGATTAATGGTTTCATTGCTATTTAATACATCAATTGATCTTTGCGTCTCGCCCATTAAAAATAGGAGTTTTTTTCTGTTTTAATTCTTTTTCAAGCTGCTGAATCATTTTTTTTATCGCTAAATTCTTGCTGTTTCCTAGCTAAAAAATTCGCTGTTATAATTGATTTTTCAATAACTCCCTGCGGCGTAAGCAAATAAACATATTCCCATTTATTATTAGAGCGCTTAAAGTTACTAAATTTTAACCACCCGACTTCAATTAAGGATTTAATTAAGTAGTGAGTTTTGCCCAAGCTAATATTCAGTTTTTTCGCCAACTGTCGTTGTGTTGTATTGGGTTGCTCTTCAAAAATCTTTAGTGCCCGATACTCGAGTTCTAGTTTTGTCATATGTAGCTATAAAAATTAAAATTGTATTAGACAGGCTACCGCAAGACCTTGTTAGATCTTGGTGCAGAAAATCACAAAAATATTTTGAACGACCACGTTAAATTAGTGTTCACATAATGAACAGTATCACATAACAATTAAAAAAAACTTAAATAATGATATGTTGCTCTAATTAATGCATTTATTTCTATTGATTCTATAAAGATAAGGCATGTGATTTTAGGTTGATTATCCTTACAAAGTGTTTACTAAGATATGGGTGATTTCTTAACATTAATGATTATAATAAAACACATAACAGTTAATATGAATATAGAGTTGGAACTGAGATCAAATGTAAGGTCTGCGAAAATTCTTGAACAATTTATTTATTGTCGATCTTTATACCTATTTCCCTGTACCAATGCACAAATTTTTCAATACCTTCATCAATTAAAACTTTTGGTTGATAATTAATATCACGTATCAATTCATCGATATTTGCGTGTGTTTCATTGACATCACCCAATTGGTTTGCAATCAAATTCTTGTGAGCTTTTATTCCTAGCGCTTTTTCAATCGAGCATAAAAATCTATCTAATGTGACAGGGTTATTACTTCCAACATTATAAAGTTTGTAGGGAGAAGATTTTGCGCTCGATTTACTATTTTGATTAATCGGCACTCTATTTATAATTCTCATGACACATTCGATAGCATCCGAAATATAGGTAAAGTCACGCTGCATATTACCATGATTATACAAATCAATATTTTTGCCCTTAATTATTGATTTGACAAACTTATAATAAGCCATATCAGGGCGCCCATAGGGTCCATAGACTGTAAAGAAACGTAATCCGGTGGTGGGGATACCATATAAATGGCTATAGCTGTAGGCCATTAATTCGTTAGATTTTTTCGTTGCCGCATATAAAGAAATAGGCTCGTCGACACGATCATCAATCTTGGAAGGTTGCCTGGCATTTAATCCATAAACAGAACTTGAAGACGCATAAATTAGATGTGGTATTTTGGACTGTCGGCACCCTTCCAGAATATTTACAAAACCAACCACATTTGAATCAATATATGCATGCGGATTCTCCAGTGAGTATCGAACACCAGCCTGAGCAGCTAGATTAATGACAAGATCAAATTTATTCTCAGTAAAAACGCTCTCTATGAGCTCCCTATTAGTGATATCAGCTTTAATAAAAGTAAATTTTGTAGCATTGGAGTGATTCGCTATTTCATTGATACGTCTTTTTTTCAGGTCAGGATCATAATAATGATTAAGATTATCTATACCAATGATTTCATTGCCATACTCTAAGAGTCGAACTGCGAGATGAAAACCAATAAAACCAGCCACTCCCGTTAGCAATATTTTCATTTTATCATTCTCTTCTGAATTTTATATTAGGATCTAGAATGACCACAATAAATCTCGCTAATCAGTGCCTTGTATGCCTTTGTCAGAGAGAAAATAATGACGTAAAAGAACAAAGACAATGCTACAAATTAGGCCAAGCAATGACCCAAAAATACATATTATCGCCCTCCTTGGTTTTGATTTTACCTCCGGAATAAAAGGTGGCTCAATTACCTTTAACACATACTCTTTACTCACTTTTGAGAGCATTTGCGTCTCAAGTTGAGATTGAAGTAACCTATTAATAGCCTCTTTCATAGTAATTAAAGTTGCCTTGGGAATCTCATTATTCAAAAACATTATTGCATCGGAGGAGACCTGTAAATCTTTACTGCGAATTATCTCATTTGTCTCATTTATGATTAATTCCAGTAGTTCTTTGGCAAAGATAGGTGATAGATGCTCGACAGAAATCATGATTAGATTATTTATTTTATCTTGCGAAACTGAAACCATATTTAGATAGGTTTTATGGGCCTCTAGATGCGATGGTTTTGACCCGCGATTTCCTGTTGGCTCTCTGACCCATTCTGCATTAGTTTTATTATATATTTTTTCATTAAACTGAATTTTTTTTGACTCAATATCATAGCTCTCAGAGGCCATTATCGATGGTAATATATCCTCAATCGTGATTAAGTGTCTGAGAAAATCCCTGGTTTTAATAGTCTCCAGAGCAACAACACTTTTATCGGCTTTGCCTTTTGGTAAATTAATACCAGCCAACGATGCCAGGCCACCCAGATTGGATAAAGCACTATTCATGCCCGAATCACTCGCTACACTCAGTACAGCCTCTGATTTGTAATAATTCTTGAGTGTCAGGGCGTAATATACTGAGGAAAAGGTAAAAAGAGTGGTCAATAATGCAATAAATACTTTATGGCGCCAAATCACGGTAAACAATTCTATTAGGTCAATTTCATCATCATTCCTAATATTCTGTTGCGATGTATCCTCAGTAACCATAATGTATAACTCACTGTTATTTGTTTCATATATTAACCAGTATTGGTATTTAATGCACGCTCAATTAAAAAACAAAAATTATTGAGAGGTTCATTTAGTTTACCATTAAGCTATTGTCTTAAATTTTATCTATAAGTTGATTATCAATACTTATGAAATGATATTGCTGCATTAATTCCATCAGAATATATGATCTAGCTGAACCATCGGAAGCCTGATAAATCGCCTCAAGACCTTTTAATGCTCCATCTACCACCCTAACTTTTTCACCAACTGTCAAATAAGGTTCTTCAGGTTGCAATTCAATATTATGCAAGCCCTCTATGATAAGAGGATCAATAATACTGACACCGCTGCCAAAATGAAAAAAATTACAAACACCACGTGTTGATCTTTTGATGTCCAATTGGTATTTTTGGTATTTAATTCAACAAAAAGGTATCTTGAAAATAGTGGCTCCTCTTTCAACACCCTCATCCCTTTAATCATTTTTTAAGACCTATAAATAGGCAAAAATACATTAATATTTTGTTGCTCTAGCTCCAGGACAGCTTTTCTCTCTTGCCTGAATTTGGTCTGCAAGAGATGCCAGTGAAAATCATTCTTCGGGTTATCTTGGGTCAAGTATATTTCCTTTTTATCATCATAAATTCACAAGTTAACATACTTAATAATTTCAACTCATTTGTATGATGAGGTTGTATTGTTATTATGATACAACATAAGAAAAATGGGGTGGACGATGGGGCTCGAACCCACGACGACCGGAATCACAATCCGGGGCTCTACCAACTGAGCTACGCCCACCATAATTCAAGAGACAAATATATTATAGATAACTTCGTTTAATATTTAAACACAGCTAAATGGCGCGCTCGGCAGGACTCGAACCTGCAACCCTCGGCTTAGAAGGCCGATGCTCTATCCAGTTGAGCTACGAGCGCACTCTTATTATAAAAATGGTCGGGGCAGACGGATTTGAACCGCCGACCCTCTGCTCCCAAAGCAGATGCGCTACCAGACTGCGCCATACCCCGCAAATTTATGAACTGAAAGATAGCTGATGATACGGATGAGCTATATTGAGGTCAATGTATATAATAAATAAAAAAAACTTATAAAGTCATTATTAAATTCACTCTAACCGACCATCTTTACGCATCTCTGAACGAATTTTTGTCGCACTAATTGAGGAAATTTCATCATCAAAAAATTCTTCATCGAATGTGTAGCCAACACCTCTTCCATATGTAATATTTGTTATGTTAGGAACAAGCATAATTTCATATTCGTTACCACGAGAATACCCGCGTATTTCTAGATCTTTTTGTATATTGGTACAAACCTCATCCCAGTCAAATGGATTATCGCCCTGATCTTCACCCCCGGAGCTTCCTTCGACATCTCTTACTTGTATTATCACTTGACCTGTCTTAGCAAGACATCTTTCGAATAATGCTCGATGACCATCATGCCATGGTTGCCATCTACCTAGCATCTGTACGGTGGGTTTCTTCCAATCAAACATATATTTTCTCGACAGTCAGATTTATAATCAAATCATTATTTATAATTTTATTATAAAACATCTATAATAAAATTAATCGTGAAATT